>BNJU01001426.1_pt1 | contig 163761 bp, 189 predicted proteins | sample 8539281 | NCBI WGS metagenome assembly BNJU01 (sample SAMD00202456, study PRJDB9452) | human saliva metagenome | isolation source: human saliva | place: Japan | reverse complement strand
AGATGAGCGATAGGAAATTTATTTTTTTCCTTTAAAAGCTAATTGATTTTTTTATGCAAAGCAATATTCTATTACCTGATCCCTCATAATGCGTCCACATCCGGGCAACCTGTACAATGCCTTCATAAGATACATTATTTTTCCATGAGTTGTTCTGCGTATACTGTATAGACTAACCTATGCTGAATATTAATTCTTCTGGAATAAAATCCGCTTAAATTCCCCAGCAAACTCTCGTAAGCTGGGGGATTTTTAAATGGATCTTCTGCTATGATATCAAGTAAAAGCTTTGCCTTTTTCTCCAAGCCAGCGCTCTTAGGAATTTTTTTATCCTTATCCGCATTTTTACTGAACTTTATCAAATACATTACCACTCCTCATTAGGATCGTAACTTGTACATTCCGACAAATCTTCTTCCTTTGACGCCAAAATACTTTGGCTCAACCCCGGAATACTATTCAAGTACAACGTTTCCTGAATAGCTTTCCAATCCTCCTCTCAATCAATACCGCATTTTTACCTCTATTGTTGGTAATCGTGATTGGCTGAGAAGATTCATTTACCTCTGAAACCGTCTGATACAGGTTTGCTCTTGCCTTAGTAATACTAATTGAAGTCATTGCTTATCTCCTTATCTTCTTATCTTCTTATCTTCTTATCTTCTTATCTTCTTATCTTCTTATCTTCTTATCTTCTTATCTTCTTATCTTCTTATCTTCTTTCTGTACTGCATTTTTCATAAGCTTTTCTATGTCTCATTATACCGTACTTTATTGCGTACGTCAAAAATATTTTATCTCATAAATTTGCTCTAACGTGATTCGCTCCGTATTTTTCTCAACAGGAAAGTCTTCAAATCCAGAAAGGCTGACCAGCCAATAGCTTTTATTCTTCGCCGGAAATGGCTTTGCTTTTTCCAATAATTCTTGGTAAATCGCCACATCTATTTTTTGTTTTCTCCACTTTACCTCAGCAAATAAATAGCTGTCTTTTGCCATCAAAAGCAAGTAAATCAATTTCAGATTCCTTCTTTCTTATATTGTCCGTTCCCCACCAATTTCCATAATCTTCCGGTAGGAAGTCCAACTTTCCTTTTTTCAGCCTTTGTTCAAAATACTCTATGACAATCTGTTCAAATATAGCCCCCATATATTCATTTAGTTTTGGCTCAATCTGCTTCTCATACACAAGTTCTCCCAAATCCATATTGAGTAAGTTTAAATTCTTCTGCACAAAACAGTACCAAAAACGAAACATTGTATCCTTGATTCGATAAATCGGACGCTTACTTTTACGATCCAAAACCGGTGTTTTCTTCTCAATGATTCCAAGTTCCTGTAGAGAATTCAGATAATGACTTAGTCCCCCGCTTTGCATATTCAATTTCGTTGCAATTTCATTTAGTTTGCTTGCCCCTGCCGAAATCACAAAAAGAATATCATTGTAAAGCTTGGGTTGTCTCAACTCCTGCTTTAAGAGATTATCGGGCTCTTCGAATAATCTTCCACTGGGTTTCAGGAAATTACGAATGATATTGCTTTTTAAATCTACATTTTCATCAAAAAAGCTTAAGTATTCCGCAATTCCTCCGAGTGATTCCATAGACAATGGCCTTATCTCTATCGCTATAGGAAGCGACAAACTCAGTACTTCCAAATAGCCAAAGGGCTGAACCTTTAACTGGCTTGTCCGTCGTCCGTAAAAGCGGACTTTTTGTAGCCCAGTACCTGATTTTCCATGAAGCTCATGGAAGAGCCGCACAAAATCAAGAAGAGCTTGCTCTTCTCCCTATACTCATCAATTAGTTTTTGTAATAGGGAAGAAATATGCTCAGCACTTTGGGCTAAATAGGGATACTCATCGATGACAAAAACAATTCTATGCTCTTCCGCGTAGGCAAACAAATAGCGAAGGGCTTTCTCAAAATCCTGAAAATCCGGAAGCCCCTTTAGATTCCCGCAAGCTTCATAGATGGCTTGTGACAAAAGACTCAGGTTAATCAGTGCGTTGGATTCCAATGCCACAAAATAATAGCCTTTTTTTCTTTTTAAAAATTCTTTAATCAGGTAGGTTTTCCCTACTCGTCTTCTTCCATAAATAACCGATAAAGCGAAAGTGCCTTTCTCGTATTCTTCTTCTAATTCCCTTAATTCGAATGCTCTTCCTATAAAGCGCATAAAATCACCTCCTGAAAACGAGATATCGCGTATACTCATGATACTCTCCAGGAACATTATAGAATGCAAGAGCGTAATATGCAATAACATACTTTTGCATATTACGCTCTTGCATTTTTACTTAGCAGGATGCCTCCGCCTTGTTTTTATTTTACAAGAAATACTCTGCCCCGCCGGCAATTATTTCTTCTCCAAAACCTCTATCGGATTTCCCTTATAAAGATAAATCATGCTGTCGTAGCGCTGAACTGGCGCGCTCTTCACTCGATAAGACTTCGGGAAAAATCGCATAACGAAAGTGTATCCCTCTCCCAGCTGTAACATTTTCATAGGCGTATGAATCAGCTGATAGACTTTACTTTTCTCGTCTGTAATGCCTGAAAAATACAAGGCATATTGCTTTCCCTTTGCAAATCTTGCCTGCGCGGCTAAGGGGTCTACGGAAACAAAGCTCTGCACTGTTCTCTTAGCTTCTCCAAGCACCTTGATATTGTCTGTGACTTTCCAAATGTCCGTTCCGATGGCATAATAGGCTTCCCCGAAGTCCTTGGTCAATAGCACGCCCATGCTGTTATAAATCGGATTTTCCTTCTGAATGTGTCCGTCATGCGCAGAAATAACAAGCTTTCCGGAACCGATTTTTTGTTCTATTTCCAAGATTTTCTTCACATTTTCTTCCATATCCCGATCCCGAAGGACAGAGGAATCCTCTTTGGAAAGCCAGGTTTCCGCCGCTTGGCGAACGGTATTTAACTCCATCAGAAAGTCTTGCCGCTCCTGGAACTCCTTCTTTTCTGTACTATCCCGATTGTCATTGGAGACCTGCTTTTCTGTAGCGTCCTGCTCATCCGTTGCGTTTCCCTTCTCCGTCTGCGCCTCTTCCGGACTCTCCTCCACCTTTTCCTTTAAGCTGTCCAAAAAGGCGATGACTTCTTCGGCATTCGTTGCATTTAAACTGAAATTCTCACCCTTTATGCAGTCCAGATTTTTTGAAAACTCTTCTCCGGTCGTCAGCTTATGAGACAGGCTGTAGTCCTTTAAAAAGGCATAGCTTCCCTCCGGGTCCTGCATATCAAAACCGTAGAAGCGGACTTTTTTCTCCTTCGGAGCACTTTCATTCCACTCCCGCATCCAGGAAATGAGCTCTGCCATTTCTTTGGTATGGTAAATGGGAAAGGCGAACTTCTGCACCATTTCCTCGGCGCTTCCTTCTCCCCCTTCTATATAGCGGTTTATTTCCGCACATTCTCCATAGTCCGCCTCCAGAGCAAATGCCGTAAAGCCCCGTTTCTCCACCATTTCCTTGAAAACGGACAGCTTCAGCTCCTGCATTTCTTTACAGCCATGGGCAGCCTCTCCGATAGAAAGGATGGAAATATTCTCCGGTATATACTCTGCGGAGAGAGGCTTCATTTCCGCCTGTACAGCCTTGATTTCACGGTGAGCTTGTAATTCCTCGAACTTTAATTTCCCAAAATAAAACAAAATACAGACAATAAGAAAAGCTGTCAACGTAAGCACAATTTTTCCCAGAATTTTCAAAAACTTTCCCAATATTTTCATCTCTTTCTTCCTCACATTTCCTATTTCAAACTATTCCACAATCCGCGTGTAGGCTCTCTTCGTAAGCTGAAAAATCACTAGATAAACCAGCGCAAAAACAAGAAGTACCGCGGACAAACAGCCGGCATATAACGGAAGGCTTCCCACACCGAAAAGTCCCAACAGTCTGAAAACAATCTTGGAAGCTACGATGCAGTGAAGAGTTGCCACCGCTAAAGGGCCGAAGAACAGCCATAGAATCTGAGCCGCTCCGGTCTTCTGAATCAAACGGTCGGAAAGTCCCAGCTTCTTCATGATCTGCATCTTTTCTCTGTCTTCATAGCCCTCGCTGATTTGCTTGTAGTAGCTGATTAATACGGTGCCTGTCAGGAAAATGATGCCAATCAGCACCCCTAGGAATAAAAATCCGCCGTTCACTTCATATTGCGATTGCAGGTACTCTTCCTTATTTTCTACCGAATACCGATAGTTTCCCTTGAAATTTTTTTCCGAAAACGCCTTCAGCTCTTTCTTTAAAGCTGTGTACTTCGGCTGATATGCCTCCTTGGAAATCCCTTTCAGATTCCAATGAGTGCTAAATTCAATGGCAGTGGATTCACCGCTATGCTCCTCCGGCTGTAAATATTTTTCTATATACTCCATCGTGGCAAGATCCCGCACCACAATGCCGTAGCTTCCTAAAGCCACCATATCCACCGGCAAGATATTTTCAATGGTGCTCACCTGAAACACCCGGTCTCCGATTTTCAAACTGCCCGGCTCCTTCGGCGTATTTCTATTGTTGCAGAGCAGAATTTCATTTTCTCCTAAAGAAATATGCTTCTGAAAACGGGCATTGTAGCCGGCTAAATCATAGAGGATAATCATATTGGGGTCTTTTGCATTTGCCATGTTCTCTTGTTTTTGGACAGGAAGGATTTGACCATCCTCTACATTACCCGCGGTAGCAAGCGTTGCCATGCTATATAAGTCCTCTACCTCGGTGGGCGAATTCACGCTTTCCAGCACCATTTGGTTTAAAGACTGCCTCAAGTCTTCCCCTTCCTTTTCCGGATAGGAAAATGGGGAAAGCTCCATACTGTATTCTCTGGAAAATAAACTGTTTCCCTTATTCTGAATATTTGCATACATACAGATGGTGGTTGCAAGACTCAAAATCACCCCCGTACTTAAGATGGAGATGCTTGCAAGGGAAACCGCATTTCCCTTGATACGGTAGAGAAGCCCGCTGATGCTTAAGAACTTCTCCGGCTTGTAGTAAGAAGGGCGCTTTTTCTCCATTTTCAAAATCAGCACGGAAAAGGAAATATACAAAAGATAGGTCGCAAGAATTACCGCCAGTACCGCAAGGAAAAAGGAATTAAAGGAAGACAGTAAGCCTTGGATAAAAAGCGCAATCCCGTAGCCGATGCCGAGGAAAAAGAAGCCGATGAGAGAAAGAATCACTCTCGACTTCGGTTCCCCCTCCCCCTCATGTCCTTTTTGTAAAAGCTCCATCGGGGTAGAAAAGGAAATCCGAAAACTGCTGCGGAGCAAGGTGAAAAGATAGAGGCACAACAGCAAAACCGTAGTATAGAACAGGGCGTAAAAACTGAAGGGAAAGTCCATCAGCCTCCCCGACACATCTTTCATGATGAAATTCAGCATGAGAAAGACCATTTGTCCAAAAAGATATCCCCCCACAATGCTCAGTACGAAGATAAAGGCAAAGAGGAAGAAAAATTCAATGGCAATAATCTTTCGGATATGCTTCTTCTCCAAGCCCAAAAATGCCATAAAGGGCAAACTCCTTATTTCGTTTCTTCAGCATGAAGTTGACTGCATACTGGATAAAAACAAAGGTGAAAATGCAAAGAAGAATCGTACCGACTTGGATAAAAAGGGGCAAGTCCCTATGACGGGTTTCAACATAATGATTTCCCAGTAAGGAAGCCATGATAAAGAAAAGCATTCCCATAATCCCGGAAGAGAGTACAAAGGGTATTTCTAAAAGCCGATTCGCCAGCAGGTTTTTCAAGGCGAAGCGTCTTGCCATAAAAAAACTCATGCCTAAACCTCCCTTCCTTTACTCTCTGTGAAAGCATCTTTTTGCGCTACCTCCCTTTGCCTCTCATAAGGACTTTCCGGGCGAAGCGCGCTCTGCTTCTTGCTAAGTACAAGTTGTGCCTCGGAGATACGCTCCATAAAATCTCGCTGCTCCTCCTCATTTCCCCGATAAATCTCATGAAAAACCACGCCGTCTTTGATAAATAAAACTCTATCGGCATAAGATGCCGCCCGAAGAGAATGGGTTACCATTAAAATGGTCTGTCCTTCTGCATGAATCTTATGGAAGAGCTGTAAAATCATCTCTGAAGAGGCGGAATCCAAAGCGCCTGTGGGCTCATCCGCAAGAAGGAGAGAGGGGTTCGTTATGATGGCTCTGGCAATGGCGATACGCTGTTTTTGTCCACCTGATATCTCATAGGGATACTTCTCTAAGAGTTCCTCTATTCCCAGAATCCCCTGTATTTTCGCTAGGCGCTCCTGCATCAGGCTTTCTGTCTCTTCCGATAAAAACAAGGGAAGGAAAATATTATCCCGGTTATTAAACTGATCCAAAAGATTAAAGTCCTGAAAGACAAATCCGAGCTCTCTTCTTCGAAAAGCTGAAACTTCTTCTTTCTTGAGATTCCCCATGTCCTTTCCGTTTAATAAAAGAACGCCGGAGCTGGGGCTGTCCAAGGTAGCAAGGATATTTAAGAGGGTAGTCTTTCCTGCACCGGACTCTCCCATAATCGAGATAAACTCCCCTTTTCCACGGAGAAATTCACATCCCGAAGGGCTTCCGTGGTAAGATTCTTGGTCTGATAGACTTTCTTGATATTTTTACATTCTAAAATGGACATTCGTTTTAAACTCCCTTCTACTGCCTAGCTTCCTTTCCTTTTCAGGAAGCCTTGAAACAAGAAGAAGTATAAAACGAATATCCGATTAGTGCCTTTATTTAAGATGACAAAATAAGGTGGGAAACTTACAGAATTGTAAGATTGAAAGAGAAAGCGGCTTTTAATTGGCAAAGAATGATGTGTTCAAGCCTCTCCATTAAAGATAGAAAAAGTACATTCCTATCATCAGCTTGGAAAACGCAACGTAAAGCAGCTTCCCACTGCCACGGTAGATTCCACCGATACAGAAATCCGCAAAAATCCGGCAATCTTTTGCACCATATAGAGTCCCAGACCACTGGACTTCTCCGTGGCTCTTCCATTAAAGCCGGAATAGCCCAAGTCAAAAATCTTCTTTAAGTCGGAGGAAGGAATCCCGATTCCCGTATCCTGTATCCGAAGATAAGAACTTTCCCGGTCAAAAGAGAAGGTGATACGGCCTTCTTTCGTATACTTTAGAGCATTGGAAAGAAGCTGCTCTAAGAGAATCGAAAGCCATTTTTCATCACTAATCACTTCCGCCTTTTCTCCGTTGCCATCAGTGCTGAACCCCTCATAGTGAAGAGATAGTTGTTTTTCAATAAAAATGGGTGCGTACTTTTTAAACAGACGTTTTTAAACAGGCTTCCAAATCCACCGGATGAATATCCATATCGGCGGAACGGTTCTGCATTTTCAAATAATTCATCGCCATGTTGCTGTACTCTTCAATATAAAACATTTGCTCTTCGAGCTTCTTTTTATGCTCACTATCCGTTTTTCGAAGAAGGAGCTTGGACACGGTAATCGGTGTTTTAATCTGATGCACCCAGAAGAAAAAATACTCGAAAGCTCCTCTTTTCCTCTATCCTCCTGCGTTCTTCTTCTTTTTTTCTCTATTTTCAGCCGTTCCAAGGCTTTTTCCGAGCTTTCCTTCCGGACAAAGGAAAAAGTAACCAGGATCAGATAGACAAAAGAGCAAAAAGCTGCTTAACTCCGCCCTAAAAACAAAAGTAATTCCGGGGCAAATGCCCAAAGAAAAATCCCTCCGAAAAGGGACAGCAAAAGTAGGAAAAAACCGATTACATCCGATTTTGTTTGAAGATAAGCGTGGATCTGCTTTTTTATCTGCATAATGTTTTGTTGTCTCCTTTCTATAGTTTCTTTTCCAATGGCAACTTTTCTAAGTAGTGGTATTTCTGAATAGCGATTTTTCTATATAACAGCATATTTTTTAGTACTTTCGTAAATAGCGTTTTCTTGTACTACAACACTTTTTCTATTTCATTACTTTTCTAACGCTAAAGAATACCCGATCCCTTTCTTGGTTTGAATCAAATCCTCTAAGCCTACGGCAGAAAGCTTCTTTCGAAGCCTTGTGATATTAACGGATAGGGTGTTGTCATCCAGAAAATCCTCTCCCTGCCAACAATGGTTCATGATTTCCTCTCTTTTTGAAATTCCTCCCTTGGCTAAAAATAAGCACTCCAAGATGAGCAGTTCTGTCTTTGTTAAGTCGATACGAAAGCCTTCTCCCTGAAGAGCCGCCTTTGCTAAGTCCAGCTGCAATCCCTGAAAAGAAAGCTTGTCCTGCACTGCGGTGTATTCATAGGTTCTTCGAAGCAGCGCCTGAATCTTCGCTCTTGTCACATATAAATCAATGGGCTTCACGATATAATCATCCGCCCCAAATTGCACAGCCTGTACCATATCCATGGGCTCTCCGTGAGAAGATAAAAAGAGGATGGGTACATGGGAAAATTTGCGGATTCTTTCTGTCCAGTAAAAGCCGTTATAACAGGGTAAGCTGATGTCCATTAGAATCAGCTCCGGATTGCATTCTTCCACTTCATCACTCACCCTTTGAAAATCCTTTACGGATTCTACCGTATAGCCCCACTGCATAAGCTCATCCTTTAACAGCCTTACGATATTTTCTTCATCTTCTACAATAAAAATCTTCATCTTTCCGGCCTCACCTAATCTATCCTTTTTTCTCCCTTACAGCGCCCCTTCAGGGCAGACCTTTACACATTCCATGCAAAGGATGCAGTCCGTCCCGTTTTTTCTCTTCCTAGAGTTGTCCGTCATTTCCACATCCATGGGACAGACCTTCTTACATTTTCCGCAGGAAATGCATTTGTTCTCATCACAACGAATCCGCACCAAAGAAAAGTAACTCATTGGCTTAAGGAATACAGTAACCGGGCAAATGTATTTGCAAAACGCTCGGTTATCCTTGCAAAGAAAGGCCAGAGCAATCCCCACAAGATAATAGGCGAGATTTCCGATAAGGAAAGCCCAAAACATAATCCTTTCCAGATTTCCCAGCTTCATAAGAAATAAAGCAGATACAAAGAGGAAAGACAAAGCAAAAGTCAGATAACGAATCCATCCAAAGTTTTTTCTTGGAAGTTCTCTTGTCTTATAGGGCAAAAAATCCAAAACCATGGCAGTCCAGCAGGCATAACCGCAGAAGCCTCTTCCAAAAATCAGCGGCCCGAAGATTTTCGCCACCGCATAATGAATGGTAGCCGCCTCGAAAACACCGGTAAATAAATAGTACCAAAAGCCCTCAATTTGCATATTTTCCCGGTTGATAAGCCCTAAATAAACAAGCATATACAGCCCCACAAGAAGCTGTACTACTCTGCGGGCATAGGGATATTTTCTTCCAAGCAGAAAAATTCCGAAAGATAGTGAGATTCCAATATAGCTAAAGTTGAAAAGATAAAAAAGATTATGCTTCGTAAGCCAAAGACTCACCGCCACCGCTTCAAAAATGCCGCCGATCAGAAGCACCAAAGCATATTTTTTCAAGAAATCGCGCAAATAAAAACTCCTCTCCCGTGTAAATCCATTCTTTTTAGTCCTAGAGGGTAAAACCGGGCTATAGGACTACTCTGAGTTATAGGACAAAATATATTGCCAAAAGTTTGTCTCAGTAAATTGTATGCTTATCGCTTCTTATTTTCAAGTTCTGCTGCGCAATTGTATTTTAATGAAAGGCAACTTATAATAGTTCCGCTATAGAATGACATTTTGTAGAAGAAACCGATCCCCGCTATGTAAACTTTGAATTAGATAGTTACTGGATGGCTGATGCCAGAGTGGACGTTCCCGCCCTGATGGAGAAACCGGGTGGACAAAGATCCTATAAAGAGTCGCAAAAAAGTGCAGATTTCATGAAGACGGAATTAACACAATCCGGAAAGTAAGAAAGAAATAGGGGCGAATTGCAAAACATTTACGGGGGCTTGTGCTTATGAATAGTGAATATTATGAGAAAACCATACAAAAAGATGTATTAAGCAATAGCGGTTATAGAGGGCTAAAGGATCTAAAAGAGGAAATACCGAAGAGGGAGCCGAGACCATGTGCAAATTAAAGGAGAAATTCTTACTGAAGTAAACGAAAAAAATAATCTATATACTTCCTATTCTTTATGGTTGAAGAAACTTAGATGAACTGGTTACTTCGTTTTATAATGACAATGTATTGATAACAAACGAATTTTGATGTATCCTATCATAAAGTCAATAAGCGAAAAAGCAATTTAGAAATATCTGATTGGAGGTACTTTGCATGGCAACAACAAATTTAAACATCAGAACCGATAAGGATATTAAAGAGCAGGCGGATCAAATATTTTCCAAGCTGGGACTGAATATGACTACCGCCATCAATATATTTCTTAGAACAACTATCCGCGAAAATGGGATTCCCTTTTCTTTAAAACTGGATACTCCAAACGAAGAGACGGCTACTGCTATCGAGGAAGGACGCCGTATTGCCTTAGATAGTAGCATAAAATCCTATAAAACCATGGATGATCTCAAGGCGGCTTTGGAAGTATGAAATACGAAGTCAAGTTCACTAACCAGTTTAAGAAAGATTTTAAACTCGCTAAAAAACAGAATAAAGATTTAAATAAACTCTTCGATGTAGTAAATATTCTAGCAGAAGGCGGCATATTAGAGGCAAAATATCGAGACCATGACCTATCCGGTAAGTATAAGGGTACAAGAGAATGTCATATTGAACCGGATTGGTTGTTAGTATACGAAATTCAAAATGACGTTCTTGTCCTCATACTCTACCGTCTTGGAACTCACTCGGAATTATTTAAGAAATGAGCTAGAAAAATTAAACTATTTTACAGTTTCAATGTTTAATTCATTTCCTCTCCCCACTCCTTCAGAAAATCCTGCATCAGCTTATCCCTTTTCTTTGCCATTTTTCGTGCAGTAGGGGTGCTCAGCTCCTTGGAAATCAGTAACAGCTTTTCATAAAAATGCTCTATGGAATTCTCCAAGCTTCTACCGTGGCTTCCGCCAAACTGAAAGCAGCGAGCAATACCGATAGCACCAATCGCTTCCAGTCGGTCTGCATCCTGCACAATTTTTTTCCCTCAATGGTCTCCGGCACTTTTTCCTCTATTTTTGCTAAAAGAAACGGAATTGATATTCTTGCATATTTCCTCAATTCGCTCTTCGGAAAGCCCCTCCTCTTGCAAGAAGCTTCTGGCATTTGCGTTGTTTTCTGTATGAAAAAGCTTATGGTCATCGCAGTCATGTAGGAGGGCGGAAAGCGCAATAATTTCCTCTTCTCCCTGCCCTTCCATTTTGGCAATCATCATAGCATTGTTATATACCCGCAAACTATGGGGCAGGTCATGCCCATCTCCGTTTCCCTGAAAAAGCTTTGTGATATAGTCTACCGCCCTTTCGATTCTACTTTCTCCCATACACTTGCCCTCTATAACGCCACCGTATTCTCCCTAGGCATGCTCGGAAATGCAATAACATTATTGACAATATTCCGCTCTGCCTCCCAGATGGTAAGCTTTTGCTGCATATTCATCCAGCTCTCAACGGAAGTTCCGGTGGCTCTACTAATACGAATCGCCATTTCCGGGCTCAGAGAAACCTTTTCATGGACAAATTCCGAAAGAGCTTTTCTACTAATCCCTAACATTCCGGCAGCTTCTGTAATCGATAAATTTAATGGTTTCAAAACATCCTCAAAAAATACAGTTCCCGGATGTGTCGGTTTTCTTTTCATAGTTGGTCTCCTTACTTCACTCAATGATAATCTTGATAATCCACTAAATAGGCATACTGTCCTTCAAAAATAAAATGTTACTCTCTACCTAGGTTTTAACGTAACCTCCCGCGTTACAAATGTCAATCTTTTCCTCCAAACTTTCGCATCTCCTCTATCAAATCATACGCCCTCTCTCCGGAAAGAATCGTGGTCTTTCTGTCCTGAAACATATTGCCGTAGCGAGCCTCCAGTTGCTGCCAGCGCTCTTCCTTCTCTTTCTTCCCGCTCTTTTTCTTCCGTGAAAATGTCGGAAAAACTAAGCTGTCTTCCTTCGTTTTCCTCCAAATGATAAAATCCTTCTCCGATTAGCCGGACTCTGCGCCTCGGAATCTGCTGCAAGAGGGCAGAGGCATTTTTATATAAGGAAAATGCGCTTTGGGTGCTTTCGGAAATGAGGGCAGACCGGGTAATGGTTTTCATATCCGAAAAGGTGATTTTCAAAGAAACACCTCTTGCATAAAGCCCGTATCGCTTCGCCCGATTTTCTACACGAAAGGAAAGAAGAAACAGCACATCATCCAAAAAGGAATAGTCCGTCACATCCTCCTGAAAGGTCATTTCCTTACTGATGCTTTGAGTATCTTCCGGACGGTAGGGAACCACCTTTCGATGGTCGATGCCATAGGAAAGCTCCAAAAGCATTTTCCCCTGATTTCCCAGAAGGCGAAGGACTTCCTTCTCTTTTTCCTGCAAATCCTTTACGGTATAAATCCCGAAGGAATAAAGCTTTTCCGCCGTTTTTGCCCCTACCGTGAAAAGCGCCCGAACATCTCTGTCCCGCAAAAGCTCTACATAATCTTCTCTTCTTTGAATCATAAAAAAGCCGTTGGGCTTCTTCTCTTCACTGGCGGTCTTTGCCGCTGTTTTCCCGTAGGCAATTCCTACAGAGCAGGTGAGCTTCAACTCTTCCGCAACCCGCCTTTGAATTTCCCGCCCGATTTTTTCCGCTTCGGAAAAATCCTTGGCCACCTCCGTTAAATCAAGATAGCCCTCATCCAAGGCAATATATTCTACCTGCTTGGTATAGCTTTCCAGAATGTCATGGAGTTCCTCTGACACCGCCTTATACTTCTCAAAATCCGGATACAGAAAAACAGCCTTCGGGCAAAGCCGAAAGGCTTCTTTACTGTTCATAGCGGAACGTACACCGTAGCGTCTTGCTTCATAATTGCAAGTCGCCACCACTCCCCGCTCCGTGGGTTTTGCACCGATAATCAAAGGTTTATCTTTCAAATCAGTATTATCTCGCATCTCCACGGAAGCATAAAAAGGCGTCCATATCCACATGAAGGATAATTTGCTTTTTCTTGTTCTACTAAAAAAATCCGACATCTTTCTTTCATCTTTTCATACAAAATAAAAAAGGATTGTTTGAAAATAATTATTTCTATTCGACAAACTAAAAATTATCTAGTTCTCAAAACGTTCCTCTTAAACAAGGAATATTGATTCAAAAACAAGTTCTGTTCTTTAATTTCAATTCTTTATTTAGAAAAAAATCCAATGTTTACTTTCCTATTTCTTTTTTTCATATAGCAATTTAGAAGTCCACTTTTATTTCCTTTTTCCTATTTTCTGTTCCTTTAAATCCACTTCTTCTTTGATTTTCCGTTTACCATTTCCGAAGTCCACTTTTTCCCTTTTGTAGCTTCTGATTCCCATTCCATACTTCTTTGAGTCCGCTTTTACTTTTTAATTATTATTCCATACTTCTTTAGATCCACTTTTCCGTCCTTCACTTCCACTCCGTCTTCCTCTAGACGTTTCCTCTGCTCATCTTCTCCCCCAAAGGCAAAGGCGGGAGCTAGCTCCCCCTTGGAATTCACAACTCGAAAACAAGGGATACGCTCCGGATCCGGATTCTTATGCAAGGCATTTCCCACGGCACGGGACATCTTTTTATTTCCCGCCATCTCTGCTACCTCGGCATAAGTGGCTACCTTACCCTTAGGGATCTTCTTCACCGCCTCGTAAATCCGTTTTGTGGGAGAGTCGGAAATGAGACTGTAGCTTTCCGAAATCATTCTACGAAGTTCCTCCTCAGGAATACTGCCGTCTAAAAGGATCGTGTTCCAATGCTCTTTATTCTGATGATATGCAGGTTGCACTGCAGGGTAAACTCTCCTCCAAAAATCCCGCCATTCCGGATGGACCTTGACATTCAGGTTCACTAAACCATTTCTTTCGTAGATAAGCAGAAAAGCCTTTTTATTTTCCCGAAAACGAATCAACTCCCAATCCGCTGTACGGAAAGGACGGTCTATATAGCTATCCGGAAAGGACAATCCGAATTGTATTGCTTCTTCTCTCGTTTTCATTGCTTTCTCCCTCTACCTGTTCTTTTTTAAGAAGCCAATTTCATATCTCCGGGCTTAATCCATCCCATTTTCCGGCAAAAGGCGGAACAAAGTAAGGATAAAACAGCCGGAAGAATAAAGCAGAGAAGCAGTAAAGAAATCCAATCCATCGCGCTTACAGCGGACTTACCGCCCTCTTCTACCGCCTTTAGCCATCCGGTATATACACCAATCGGGCCTACGAGTCCGCATGTTCCCATACCGGAAGTCACCGCAGGTCCATTATTTTCAAAATGGAAAATGCAGGTCGCCAAGGGTCCTGTAATCATGGATGCAAAGGTCGCAGGAATCCAAATCCTCGGATTTTTTACGATGTTTCCCATCTGCAACATGGAAGTTCCCAAGCCTTGAGAAACAAGCCCGGATACTCCATTTTCCTGAAAAGAAATCACTGCAAAGCCAACCATCTGGGCACAGCAGCCTGCCACAGCAGCACCTCCTGCAAGACCGGTAAGCCCGAGAGCAGCACAAATAGCCGCAGAGGAAATCGGAAGGGTGAGGGCAATACCCACGAGAGCCGAAACCAGGATTCCCATAAAGAAGGGCTGCAGTTCCGTCGCCCACATGATGAGGCTTCCTACCTGTATAGCCGCTTTACCGATAAGCGGTGCCAAAAGCGCGGAGAACAGCATTCCGGAGCCTATCGTCACAAGAGGTGTCACCAGAATATCTACCTTCGTTTCTTTAGAAACCGCCTTTCCGATTTCTGTGGAAAGAATGTACCACAAATAGTACAGCGAGCGGCCCTCCGGCTCCTCCCAAAGCATTGGAAGCAAAACCCACGGTGATTAAAGAGAAAAGAACCAAGGGAGGCGCTTGCAAGGCATAGGCAATAGCCGTAGCCATAGCAGGCCCGCTCATTGCGGAAGCCATGGCTCCCACAGTGTAATCCACACCGCCGATAGTAGCCACTACTCGGGTTAATGCGGTAACTCCAAGTCGTTGCCCTATCGTATTTAAAATAGTGCCGATTAAGAGGGAGCAAAAAGTCCCTGTGCCATAGCGGATAAAAGCATCTATCCCGTAGCGTTTTAGTGATATTTCAATATTTTTTTCGTTTTTAAAAAAAGCCTGCATTTTCTTCTTCCTGCCTTTCTACTCAAGCTATCCAATGTTCAGATTTTTCGATTCAAGCTTTCGTTTTAAAGTTATCTTTAAATCTATACTATTTTAACTGTTTTTCAAAAAAATACACCTATCGCCTTTCATAAAGCGGTTCCTCAGTCCTTGCCCCCTTTGCAAAATCTCCTCTTTGCAAGGTCACAAAATCCATATAGGGGACTCGGTGCAAAAGATCCCGACAGCTTTCATAGATTTCCTTAAAGCATTCATGACAATGCTCCTCCGGTATGTCCACAATAATCAGATAAGACTTTGTGCCATCCGGGTCGGACTTTAAAAGCATATCCAACATTGTAATCTCGGAATGAGTCTTTGCAAAGGATATAAGTCTCCTATGCAAGGCTTCCACTTCTTCATTTTCCTCCGGATAGCCCAGCAGAACCTCCGTATCTTTCTTCACTTCCACGGACTGTACTTTCGCTTCCCCAAATTCACTTTGGTATCCCGGGGAACTCATCAGGTTATGGATTAGCTCGGGCTTACATAGAAGAGCTGCGGTCCATAGGGATTGATCACAAATCCTTCTCCCTTAGTAAGCATGGAAACAATTTGAGGGAAACCGGCAATCATGGTTTCTCTTTTCCAGTCTTCCTCCATCTGCTGATTCATAGCCCCCATTTGCTGATCCATGGCGCCTAGTGCAAACCAATCCGTAAACACCGGAAGGGCCGATTCTCCCCGATCCATCGTTACATGAGGGATGGTGATCTTCATCCCCGCCTTTAGGGTTACAGAGCCATTCTTTTCTCCCATTGGCAGGCTTCCGTCTGTCTCTATCGCCACCAGATAATGACTTCGTACCAGCTCTCTAAAAAAGAGATTCAGAAACTCTCCTCTCCTTGTCTTTCAAAAAAACACGCGACTTAAGCCTAAAAGATAGGGATTTTCCACCGCTTGGTTTACATTCGCTTCAATCTGATAGGGAATATCCGTGATTACAGCATATTTCCAGTCCGGAGAAAGAATATCTTTTCGAGAGAAGAAAAGCTTTACCCTTCTCTGCCCTTGGGTTTCCGGTGTTTCCTCTTGTTCCTCTTTTTTTACCTGCTCCGCAAATGTCGTACTTTCTTCTATCTTCATAATCATTAGGTGAGAAATATTTCCATCACGATGCAGGGCATAAGCTTTCTCCCTTCTTTGGTATTTCCAAAGAGTTGGTACTTCTACAGATAAACGATCCCCTCTACAGCTGCATAGCTTTCCGCCATCAGAGTAAAGCGGGTTCGCTCAGCTCTGTCATAGTTTTCTTGCTGCTCTACATTGTCATTGCTATGCTTCTCGGAATCGACTCCATTCCCACCGTTCCTTTGATTTTCAGATTTAGACTCCTCTTTCTGAGTAAAAAACTTTTTTAACCCTTCTAACATTCTATCCTCCCGAAATCGCATAATTTCAGACTAAAGAATTGCGAAATCCCTTTGTCCCTGTTCCTTTTTATGTTATACTGTCAACATATTATTTCTGTCAAAAAGATTTGAACCTATATCACCTCACCAATCCCAAAAACATAAAAAAATAATTATATAAAGTTTCTAAAAAGTAACCCTACTCAGGTATTTTATCTTATTATTCCACTGTATTCATACACTTATTTATCTTCTGTTCTCCCATCTAAGACTCCCGTTACATATTGTATAGATTCATGCATTATCACAATACTCTTCTTTTTATTTTAATTCATTCTTCTTTTTTTTCCTTAGCAAAATCAGTTCCATTTTTCTTTGACACCCTATTAAATAGGGTGTATCATATCAGGAGACAAGACTATGACAAGAACATTTATTCAGACCAATGAGTTTTCCAAAAATTGGGACATCTTAGGTTTTGATGATGAAGACCTACGCTTATTGGAACTAAAAAAGACCTTGGAGGAGACACACAATGAGTAAAAAAAACGTATTCGACAGCATTTTATCCGGACTAAATGAAGCACTGGAAGATGCAAAAAAAGAGACTCCCTCATTAAAAAGACAGCAGGTCACCGTTATTCCACTTAAAAATATATGGAGCGAATGATATAAAAAATCAGAAATTCAACCTACTATGTCCCAAAAATATTTTGCAAGTTATATGGGCGTCTCCATTAAAACTGTAGAAGCTTGGGAAGCAGGTACCAACCACCCTTCCGGTTCAGCCAGCAGACTCCTTCACATGATGGAACTGGATAACGAGCTCACAGAAAAATATCCCTTTATTTCCAAGGCTTCCTCCATCTAATATTTTTCACAAGAAAATCACATCTGCTACGCCTAAAGAGGTCTATACTATCCTGCGAAGAATAATATAGAGCTTTCTTCTTATTACTTCAAAAAGAAATAAGTATTCTCAAAAAAATAAAATGATGAACCTATCGTGAGGGGCAGTAAATGGAATTTTATTGTAAAAGCGGAGAACGAATCCATGTGGATATTCTGGGGAAGGGCTTCCCTATCGTCTTCCCTACACGGAAATAATCTGCAAAGCGGATATTTTTGCAAAGCAAAGGGTTCTCGAGAAAAGTTTTAAGCTCCTCTTTGTAGATAGTTTGGGGCATGGAAAATCCGGAGAGCTGCAGGGAGAGGCAAGCTTTGCGTATCTTTCCGACAGTCTGGATGAGCTCCTTTCCTCCCTTTCCATAGAGAAATGCCTTTTGGTGGGGCACAGTGATGGTGCGAACCTTGCTCTGGAATATGCCGGTCGCCACGGGGAGAGAGTAGCCGGGATTCTGGCAAACAGCGGAAATATTTCCTTTTCCGGTCTAAAGTTCCTTCCCCGCTATGCCTGTTACCTGGAAGAATGGCTCTATCGCTTTTTGGGGCTCTTTCTTCCCGCCTTTAAACGGAAGTCCAGAGTTTCTCCCCTTTTACGGGAAAATGTGGATGTGCCGAAGGAGCTTTTTCGAAAGGCGCCTTACCCTGTAGTGGTATTGGTGGGGGACAGGGATATGATTAAGCGAAAGCACAGTATGGCTATCGCAAAGCTTTTCCCCAAAGGCAAATTTCTGGAAAGAAAAGGACAGGGGCACAATATCCCGAAAAAGGATAGCACTTACTTTAATCGCTTGATAGAAAAAATGGTGCAGGGCATACAGCCTTGATACTGCCCTAATCAAACAATAAGATACTGATTATACAATACAAGCATCAATTATCAGCACTAGTTGCTGATAAAGTAAGGCAAAAATCGCAAAACAAAAATCGTATAGAGTAAAGAAACTCCGGTTTCCGTAGTAAGGAGGAAAAATTTGAATAAGCTGATTTCTTTTTAAAAAAATGGCAGAATGTTCTAAAAGAGCATTCTTTTTCTGAGCATTTCTATTTTGGTGCTTTTGGAACTTGTTAAAATGGGAAAGACCATTTCTCCGAAAGCGGTAAAAAGCATCTTAAGCGGTTTATCCCCTTTCCAAATCGTAAGTCTCCTTGTTCTCGGAATCCTTTCCGTTTCTCCGATGATGCTCTATGATTTTATCCTTTGTAAGGAGCTGAAAAAGAAGATTTCTTTAGGAAAGCTGATAGAAAGCAGCTGGACCATTAACAGCTTAAATAACCTGATCGGCTTTGCCGGTCTTGTGGATGTGGGACTGCGTTACAGCTATTTTACGGAGGAGGATAAGGGCGAAGAAACCATGCAGGGCATTTCCAAGGTGATGCCTTATTTTATGTCCGGACTTTCTCTCTACTGCCTGCTATCCTTCGGGCTCTTGTTTTTCGTTCAGGAAAATGCCGTTTTAAGACCCTACAGTTTTGTTCTTCTTCTTGCTTCTCTGATTCTTCCGGTCTTGCTTTTTCTTTCCACCAGAAAAAACTGGTCCTACTTTGAAATCTATCTAAGAAAAAGATTCTGGCTTTAATCGCAACTTCCCTCCTCGATTGGGGATTTGTTTCCTGCTTTTTCTTTTACTGCGGAAGAACATTGGGCTATAGCGTTTCCCTTTTGAGCACCCTGCCTTTGTTCTTTATTTCCATTTGTATCGGCATCGTTTCCATGATTCCCGGAAGTCTCGGAAGCTTTGACTTAATGATGATGAGCGGTCTTTTACATTTTTCCGTAAATAGAAATGAGGCGGCAAGCTGGCTGCTGCTTTTCCGTATCTTTTATTACATCATTCCCTTTGCCATCGGTCTCCTTTTTCTTTATCAAAAAGTATGGGAGGACAGATTAATCAGAAATTTTATGGTCTGCCGAAGAGCTTTAGCTCTCTACTGGGACAGGGCATCAGCCACTTTATGGCGAATTTCTTCGGCTTTTTTCTGATGGTCACCGCCATTCTTCCCGATGAAATCCATAGCATTCCTCTTATTGGTCAAATGGATCCCATAAGAGGGCAGTTGCTTTGGCAGTTTCCAAGCTTTCTCCTTGGCTCTCTTTTCTTCCTTTTGGGAAGACTCTTAAAAAGAAAAGCCGCCTTTGCCAAGTCCTTTTCCCTTCTGCTTTGCCTTGTGACACTTTTCTATATCAATCTGGGAAGCCCTTCTCTTTTCAGTAGTCTCTACCTTCTGTTGTTTCTGCTGATTCTCTTTTTTCGAAGAAAAGAACTCTCCAGAAAAGCCTTTTTTTACCCTGTGGAAGACCGTTTGAAGGACTTTTCCTATATCCTGGGAAGTATTTTCATTACTCTCCTCCTTTTATACCTTTCCAGCGGCAATACCGGAAAGGAAAGTCTCGGCTTCCTGATTTTCCATAAGGGCGTTCTGCATAAAATACACACTTTCTCAAAGCCCCATTTTTTCACGGTCTTTTTAGACTACTTTCTTCATCTTTTTGCCTATTTTCTGATTCCTGCGCTTTGCTATATTGCCGTGGGAGCACTGGCGAGAGATAAGCATTTTTTTCCTTTGGAGAAAAATTTAATCAGGAACGCTTTCAGAACTTTTTGCAAAGCTTTCCCAATACGAACTTAAATGCTTCTCTGGCCTTTCTGAGGGATAAGCTACTTTACTATTATCAGGAAGAGGGCATGGATAAAGTGGTTTTTCAATTCGCCATAGAAGACGGAAAGGCGGTGGTCATGGGAGAGCCCATCGGAGAAGAAAGATATTTTCCTGCTGCAATCTCTTCCTTTACTGCGGAAGCGGAAGAAAAAAATCTTACCCCTCTCTTCTATGAGGTGGGCCAGGATTTAACCCTTCTCCTCCATAACCATGGCTATGAATTTATGAAGTTCGGAGAAAGCGCCAAGGTCCCTCTTTCCGACTTTGATCTTGTGGGAAAATCCGGCAAGAAGTTCCGCGCCGCAGTCAATAAAATAGAAAACAAAGGCTATACCTTTCAAGTACAGTACCCGCCCTTTTCCGATGCCTTTTTACAGGATTTGGAAAAAATATCCGATGCCTGGCTTTCCGGAAGACAGGAAAAGGGATTTTCTCTGGGCTTCTTTGACAAAGGCTATCTCTCTCTTGCTCCCATTGCCTGTGTATTGGATTCCGAGGGACATGTGCAGGCCTTCTCCAACTTCCTCGTTTGCAACGGAGAAAAGGAAGCCAGCATTGATTTAATGCGTTATAATCCGGGAACGGAAAGTAACGGCATTATGGACTATCTCTTCGTGGAAATTTTCCTGTATTTTAAAGAAAAAGGCGTAGAATACTTTGATTTGGGTATGGCACCCTTGTCCAATGTGGGACAGGAAGAACATAGCTTTTTCCAAGAAAAGCTGGTACTTTTCTGGTTTATGCCTTTACCAACCGTTTCTACTCCTTTTCGGGACTACGAAAAATATAAGGACAAGTTCTCGCCCCTTTGGGAGGCAAGATACCTGTCCTATCCGAAAGACAGCAGTCTGCTTTTTAATCTGCTGGCCATTTATAAAATTGATAACAGAGCAGTAAAAGACTGAGTGTTCCTATTCCGAAATACCCATCCTATTCCGGAATACTATTTTACATTCTTAAGGATTTATAATTTACTGTTCTAAAATCCCAAATCCTCATTCACCAAAAATCACATGAATGCGCTCCGTATGACGAGAGTATCAGGGTAATTAAGAACTGGCAGCAAATCGTATCCTGCGACTTACAGTCGGTACATTTTCCTGTCAGCTTACAGGGGGTTTTGATATCAAATCTCTGGGCGTTTGCCGGTGCAGCTATGTTTCTGGCACGTTTCATAGCACTATCCAAGTCTGAACAGATCTTGTTCATGCTCACAATAAAGAGAACCTTCTTCGGTCCTTGCGCAATGCAGGAAACGCGGTTCGCATTACCGTCTATATTGACAAGGATTCCGTCATCCGTCAAAGCGTTTGCACTGGAAAGGAAAATATCGGCATCATATGCGGCAAGAAGTGCTTCTCTGGGCTCTAACTTCGTCCTGTCAATAAAATGATAGTCCCCTTCTTCCAGGGCGGAAATCAGCCCGATTTCCTTCGCGCTCATACATCCGCCCATAGTGATACTGCTGCCTTTTTCGATAAGGCCCAAAGCAAGCTTCAAAGCTTCCTCTTTGTTCTTCGCATAGTAGCCCGTCATATTGCGGGACTTAAGCCCTTTGATGACCGTCTCTGCAAAAATTTCGTTTCTTTTCTCCAAATGAATATCCATAGACCCTCTCAGTTTACCTTTCTCTTCTTTTCCTTGTAGAAAAATGCGAAGAGTCCGAATCCTGTCGCAGCAAAGAAGAAGAGATATTGCAAGTTCCTGCTATAGTCTCCGGTTTTTGTATTTCTTTCCGCTCCAAGAACCTCTCCCTTAGTGTCCTTGTTTTCTTCAGCATCCTTACTTTCCTTAGCCTCTTCCTTTTTATTTTCCTTATCTCGAGAAACACCGAGTACGGAGGAAGTCTCTGCTTTTTCCTCCTTTTTCTTTGCAATTTTCTGATCGGAATGACTCGTTTCTGCAGGATTTCCTACTGTTACAGCATTTCCGGAAGGAAGCGGATTGGTCTTTAGCTTCGTATTTACAAAGATATTTTGATAGCCTGTAGTATTGTCTCCGGAAAGCTCCGTACTATATCCGGGAACCACATCCTCCGTTAAATTATATCTTATCTCCTGCCCGTCTTTATTTCTCTCCAGATTGGTAAAGGTATATTGCCAGTTATTGTCTGCAGAAAGCTGTTGTGTCGCAATTTCCTTATCATTTGCCATGAGACGCACGGTAACGGAAGCAGGATTCTCACCCTTTCCCTTCCACACTGCGGTTACCGGAATAGAAACCTTTGAGCTTACCGTATTGACCATGTTAAATCCTGAGTCCTGCGTGCCGGAAAGCGTCGGATAATATCCGGCTACAGACTGTTCGCGGACACCGTACTGATACAGTTTTCCGCTATTATCATACTTTGGAAGTTCCCGGAAAAAGGCTTTCCACCCGGTTCCCTGCGTTAATTCTACCGTATCTCCGGTAAAACTTCCGTTTCGAAGAAGCTCTACAATCACTTTACCGGGTCTTCCCTGTGCCTGATTTCCGGCATCAACCCATTTCGTCGTAACGGGAATACTTCTGTTCTGACCGGATTTTACATTTTCCACCCTTAAGTTAGCAACTTTAGCAAGGTCAAAACTATCTGCATTGATCTGGTACTGCTCGGTAGAAAGAATATAGCCGCTAGGCGCTGAAATCTCCTGTACAGTATAGTTATCCCGCACAAGATTCTCAATAACGGCATCTCCGTTTGCATCCGTAGTTAGCTGTCCAACCTGCTGTCCGCTACTGTTTGCCACTGCAAAAACTGCACCGGATAGTGGCTGATTCTCTTCATTTACCTTCTTGATTTTAATCTTATAGTTATCCCCTGATGCAGATCCCAGAGCCTTTTGAATCGTTAGCGTTTGGCTTTTTCTGAGTGGCTCTCCGTTTCCGTCGGAAGTAAGCTCTGCAGTATTGGTATAATTAAAATTCTGTAAGGGCACGCCGTCAAATTTTGCATAATAAACGATCTCATAGCCTTCAGTACGATTGACATTTCCAAGATTTATACTAAAGCTTTTTCTTCCGGGAGCATTGTTTCGAAATGCCGATTCAGCAGCCATTTCATGCGTTGCAGCACCGGTTCTGCTTTGGTTTCTTAAATCAAAATTACTGCCGTTAATGGGGTCGGAAATCCAAGTCCCACCTTCGAAATGACCTCTTTCCCATACTCCTTTTCGTACGGAGACCGGATGATTATCGTCAATATAGTAGGAAAATGTACCTTCTCCCAGTGTGTCTCGAAGTATTAGATTACTCCTAGCTTCTCCGAGATTTATGAGTATTTGATAACGCGCCAGGTAAATCTTATTTCCGGTCTGCGGATCCGTTGCCTCTTCCAAGCTTTGCTTCACATTCTTTACAAAGTTGAAATCAGTCTCTTTCTCGATTCCCGTATAATTGATGCTCCCCGCAATCGGAAAGCTTGCATAATTATTAATCCGAATTTCTGTACTGATGCTTCTTGCTGTCGGCTCTGTACTCCGGTTCACCTGCATGGTCAGGAAGAGGTTAAACCGGATGTCACTTTTCTGTTCTACATAGGGCTCGTAGGTCAGAAGAATCGTATTGCTTTCTGCTGCATAATGCGCTTTGGCAATGAGATTCTCTCCCTCTCGAATTTCAAAATCCTTTGCCGAAGGAGCGGTAAAGGAAGCCGGCATATTGACGCTGCTGGTATCTCCAACCTTTACCTGTGCATCACCGAGAATAGCAAACTCCATCTTAATGCCGAACTCCCGTTATTGCTAAGTCCCGCACCGTCATAAGAGGCTGTCCCTCCTTATTCGTATAACTTGCACTGATTGGGTTAAGCAGTATCACTTTACTGCTTTCCGTAGTCATTGCTTCAAGAGGTGTAAGCGCCAGATTCTGCCGGGCACTTGCTTCCTCCGCCTTCTCTTCTTCCGTCTTCGCTTGTGCTGCCCGAATATCCTCTTCTGATGGAATGCCGCTATTTTTCCGAAGAATTGGAAATATTACTCTGTGACACTACGCCCGACCTATCTCTTCTGCCTGTGCGAGAAAAATCCCTGCCATGCCATAGCAGCAGCCATGAAGATAGCCAGTAACTTTCTTTTTGTATCATTTTTTTACTCCTTTTTGCTTTTTCAAAAAGCATGCTTAACAGACTAATGCGCCGTTCTTCTTCTCCATCAAAGACTGATTCATTAAGCTTTGTTGTTTTTAGTCTAGCTACAATTTGTAAATAATTGAAATATTCTGTTTTTGTATCTTTAAAAATTAAAAATAACTATAGATAAAAAGTAGGGAAAAATAAGAAATACCCCGTGAAAGTACAGAAAATAGCTCTCTCCGGGGATGTAGTTTAATTAAAAATTTCAAAATATTTTTATATTTTTTTAATATTGCACTTTTTTTCAAAATTTTTAGCTATTGTTCTTTGATTTAACAATACTCTGTGTAACGAAACGCAATCCTAGCGCAACTCTCCCGAAGCTGCACTAGCTGTATGTACCTCTACGCCATGCACCTCGCCAGCCTGCAAAGGACCTCCAAAAAGATAACCCTGAATCATATCACAGTTATAGTCGAGCAGCTTCTCGTACTGCCATTCCTCTTCTACTCCCTCTACAATGACCACCTTTCCCAGGTCGTGGATGATGCTGATCAGATTTCGTACCACATCTCCGTTATTTAGAAGGAAATTGTCAATGATGGACTTATCCATCTTAACAGTATTGAGGGGAATATACGGTAAATAGCTGAAGCTGCTGTAGCCGGTACCGAAATCATCCAGATGCAGTTGAATTCCGGCTTCCACAAGCTTCTTAAATGCAGATTTGGTCTGCTTACTTTCCTCAAAGAGAATACTCTCCGTAATTTCTAAAACGACATACTCATGCGGTATGGCAAAACGGTTCAACTGGTATAAAAGGAATTCCACAAAATCATCATCATAGATTTGATAGCTGCTGAAATTGATAGAAATCGGACGCAACTCCTTTCCTTCCTCTCTCCACCTTGCCAGCTGTCGAATCACCTGCTCAACGGCAATCTTTCCCAGCTTTGTAATAAAAGCCGTACTGCTCTGCCACAGGAATAAACTGATCCGGATAGCAGGCATCATTGTGAATTCGCATCAGGGACTCAAAGCCCACAATTTTCTTAGTTTTGCAGTCTATCTGCGGCTGATAAACCATGTAGAAGGCATTTTCCTGAATTGCCTTCTCCACCTTCTTTAAAATCAGATTAATCTTCTCTTTTTTATAGCGAAGCTCATCGGTGTAATATACCAAACGATTCTTTCCTTTTTTCTTGGCAGAGCTCATGGCAATTCCTGCAGAAACAACAATCTGCTTAGGACTGTCCTTACCATTGGAAGTCGCCACTCCGCCGGACGAGTTCATATTGACAGTCTCTCCCCCTACCGTAATCGACCTTCTGAAAATGGAATGCAGCTCCTGTAAAGCCTGAGAATCCTCCGGCAAAATTACTCCCGGAAAAACAATCAAAAACTCGTCTCCACCGTAACGGGAGGCTACTGCCCCGTGCGCTTTCTCCATCTTCCGAAGACGATTGGCCACAGCGGAGAGATACAAGTCTCCAGTCTCATAGCCTCTTGACTCGTTTAACTCCTTCAGGTTGTCAATATCCATAAGAACGCAGGTGAACTCTTCGCTGTTTTTTAAAAGCTCTTCTATGCTCGCCAGAATCGTCTGACGGTTTAAAAGCTCCGTCAAATGGTCATAACTCAGCTTATGTTCCAGTTCATCACGAACCATTAGAAGATTTTCATTTTTTTTCTCCAGTTCCTCTAAAAGCTTGGTACTGTGGAGCTTTCCGAGAAGAGAATATACAAAGAACAAAAGGATGGCGAGAATAGGTAAGAGAGAGAGAAGAAAATATCCGGCATATTTGGCCAAAAAATGCCCTATACTGTCCTCCAGAAATACATCATTAGAAAGATGGCTCTTCGATAACCCGTAGGCAAGAAGAACTCTATTATTGATGACCATTTGTCCGGGACTGTCCATCTTACAGGAACGCTCCTCAATTTTTACTTTGGAGGACAAAATATCCAGCATCAAAAGAGTCGCATCCTTTGCCATCTGCCGATAGTCCTGTACCCTTCCGCCGATAAAAGCCGGGGATATTTCCTTACCATGGAATTTCCGTAAACCGTGTATCTACCGTATTTAAAATAAAGCTTTACCATCTGGCTTTCAGGATAATTGTTTCCATCTCCATCCTGATATGCGGAAAGAAATACTAATATGGTTTTTATCCTGTATTGCTTTCAAAGTATATACAAATTCTTCTCTCTTTAATTGAGAAAAGTTAATGCCGGCAAAACGGTAGGAAGAAAATTGTCTTTGAAGAGAGAAAAAGTCCTCCCTTGCCGCAATTCCGGAATAGCTGTTGTCGTAAATTGCCATGATGGTTTCCGCTTTAGGCTGTAAAGCGGTCGCCGTTTCAAGGTCTCTTCCAAGAAAGACGGACAGTAATATCCAGTCATGCCGAGTCTTCTCCCGCTTTCTCCGCCAGAGTTTTTACTTCCTATAGAAAAACACAACCGGAAGGTTCGGAAACAATTCTTTTTATACTCCATTATGAAGTTTAAAGCTCTGTCATCTCCTACAAGAATTCCGTCATACGAGCTTTCTCTGTTTTCAATTCTGCTTTTCACAAAGGCATAAAAAGCCTCTACATCCTCATCGTGGTTAAAGTGTCGAAAGTCCATATTCACGATATCAAGATGTACATTGCTTTGGTTCAAGATTTCCTCAATCCCTTCCATCTGTTGCGGAAAAAAATGAGGTCTGACGGGTCATAGGGAACTTAAAAAAAGAAGACTCTTTTTTCCTCGGAGCTCATACGGCTCTTCCATTTCCTTCCATTGTCTCGGTTTTTATACGAAAATAGCGATTCCGAAGCTACGGAAAGAACAATAAAAAGAAGCAGAAATAAAATTCCTGCGCAAGTAAACTTCTTCTTATAAAGCGATTATCCTTCCTATTACTCATTCCGCATCCTTATTCTTGAACTCCTCTATCTATCATTTAAATCTTTCATAAACTACTAACACAAACCAAAGCGGCAAAAACAAAAACTAACTGTCAAAAAGAAAATAAACCTTTTAAACAAAAAGAGATATAAACTGTACAAATTGCCTATATCTCTTTCAGTGTACACGATTTCATTATTTATGCAATATTTATTTCCATTCCTTGAGGGAGTTCCAATATCGCTCCTCTGTTTCCGCTTGTCTGCAAGCGCTACGGTAGCGGAGAAGATAGCCCTCTGTCACCTTCGGCTTTCTCGGCTTCCAGAGTTTTCTTCTTCTTTCCAGCTCTTCCTCCGAAACCTTCATATCAAGTTTATTCTTCGGAATGTCAATAGAAATAATATCTCCTTCTTCCACTAAGGCAATCAGGGCCTCCTACAGCCGCTTCCGGAGAAACATGGTGATGGATGCTCCGCGGAAGCTCCCGAAAATCTTCCGTCCGTGATTAGCGCTACCGTGCTTCCGAGTCCCATACCCATGATGGCGGAGTGGGATTTAACATCTCACGCATACCGGGACCGCCCTTCGGTCCTTCGTAGCGGATGACCACAACATCTCCTTCATGAATCTTCCCGCCTTTAATCGCCTTGATTGCATCGTCCTCACAGTCAAAAACTCTTGCCGGTCCTTCATGCACCATCATTTCAGGAGCTACAGCGGAGCGCTTTACGACCCCGGTATCCGGTGCAAGATTTCCTTTCAGAACGGCAATGCCTCCGTTTGGCATAAAGGGATTTTCAATCGGGCGAATGATCTCTTCATCGAGATTCACAGCTCTTTCAATATTCTCTCCCGTCGTTTTTCCCGTAACCGTGATACCGTCCAAATGCAGAAGATTTTTCTTGGAAAGCTCCTTCATAACCGCAGAGATACCGCCCGCTTCATTTAAGTCCTCCATATAGGCGGGACCTGCAGGAGCCAAATGACAAAGATTCGGTGTCGTATCAGAGATCTGATTGGCATATTCCATGTCAAGAGTAAAACCGCATTCGTGAGCAATAGCCGGAAGGTGCAACATGGTATTCGTAGAACAGCCGAGTGCCATATCCACACGAAGCGCATTTTCAAAGCTCTTCTTTGTCATGATGTCTCGCGGACGGATATTTTTCCTGTAAGAGATGCATGATGGCATATCCCTGCCTGCTTCGCAAGACGGATTCGAGCGGAATAGACTGCCGGAATCGTTCCGTTTCCGGGAAGCCCCATACCGATAACCTCGCTTAAGCAGTTCATGGAGTTTGCCGTATACATACCGGAACAGGAACCACAGGTCGGACAGACATTCTCCTCGTAGAGTTTAAGCTCCTCCATGCCGATTTTCCCTGCCTCATACTCTCCCACCGCTTCGAACATCGCGGATAAGGAGCGTTTCTTTCCATGGACCTTTCCGGCAAGCATGGGTACCTCCGGAAACAAAGACGGTCGGTACATTGACTACGGGCTGCCGCCATAAGGAGTCCGGTACATTCTTGTCGCAGTTCGGAATCATGACCAATGCATCAAACTGATGTGCCTTTGCCATACACTCTGTGGAATCGGCAATCAAGTCTCTTGTCACAAGAGAATACTTCATACCGACATGACCCATGGCAATTCCGTCACAGACTGCAATAGCCGGAAATTCCACCGGAAGACCGCCTGCTTCGGCAATACCCATCTTCACCGCCTCGCAGATTTTATCCAGATTAATATGCCCCGGAACAATTTCGTTATAGGAACAAACTACCCCGATCATCGGCTTCTTCATCTCTTCCTTGGTGTAGCCCAAGGCATTAAATAAACTTCTATGGGGTGCCTGCTGCACACCCTCTCTTACATTTTCACTATTCATCTTCTCTCCTCTATACAATCTCGTAGAATGAGGCTTGTTCATACTTCGCATGTCTACTCATGATGAACACAGTTCTCCATCCTCTCCGGTCAGTACTTATTCAGAATGAGATATTGCACGCTACGCAAGCGATACTCGTTATGAATCAAAAAAGGATTTTCCTTTATTTACCTCATGGAAATAAAGAAAAACCCTTTCTATAGACAGCTATTTTAAAGCCTTTTCCCTTATCGCGCAAGGAAAAGGACTTTCTTTGCTATGCACTTTCGGAATGGGAGCTATATTCTCCATTCCCTATCCTTTCGAACTGTAACTTTTATTCGAACTGATCTGTAAGCTCTAGGCTGTGCTCCTTCTGCATCTTCGCGCAAACCTTTAAGAATACGTCCAATGGCACATTGTTGATCTGCTTGTTGGAGCCTCTCATGTTAATGGAAACGGTATTTTCCTCCATTTCCTTGTCTCCAAGCACCAGAATGTACGGGTCCTTGTAGTTCTTATAGGTCTTAATCTTCTCCTTCATATTCTTATCAGAGTAGTCGATTTCCGCACGGATTCCCATATCGGAAAGAGCGTCATAAATCTTCTTTCCATATTCGTTATGCTCTTCCCGAATCGGCACAATCCCTACCTGCTCGGGGGAGAGCCAGAAGGGGAAGCTTCCCTTGAAGTTCTCAATGATAATTCCGATAAAACGCTCTAAAGAGCCGTAAATTGCACGGTGGATAACCACAGGCATCTCCTGTCCGCCCTCAGCAGTCTGGTAAGTTAAGCCGAAGTTATGCGGAAGCTGGAAGTCAAGCTGGATGGTTCCACACTGCCATTCTCTTCCGAGAGCGTCCTTAATCTGCAGGTCAATCTTCGGACCGTAGAATGCACCGTCTCCCTCATTGATTTCAAAGCCGCCCTCTCCATACTTGTCGGTCAGAATCTTCTTTAAAGCAGCTTCTGCTCTATCCCAAACCGCGATGTCTCCCATGAAGTCTTCCGGTCTTGTGGAAAGCTCTGCACGATAGCTTACCCCGAAGGTGCCATAGATTTCATCTGCAATGGAGATGATGTCGGCAATCTCCGCCTCAATCTGAGATTCCATTACAAAGGTATGGTCATCATCCTGACGGAACTCCTGTACACGGAAAAAGACCGTTCATCTGGTAGGACTTCTCTTTTCTGTGCAGGACATCATACTCGGAGTAACGAATCGGCAGCTCCTTATAGGAACGATTTCTTCTCTTATAGGTAAGCATGGCGTTTGGGCAGTTCATGGGCTTTGCCGCCATGGTGTCGATATTTTCACGGTTATAAATTACAGAGCCTGCCTGAATCTTCACCGTCTTTTCTCCAAGGCTTTCATCGGTCGGATGCTCCAGCACTCCGGAGAGGTCCGCATCGGCCTTTAGCCAGCCGGAAACGCCCGGAACCATAAACATATTGTTGATGTAGTGCGCCCAGTGACCGGAGATGAGCCACAGCTTCTTATTGTTGATAAGCGGTGCGGAAATCTCGGTATAGCCGTGTTTCTTTTGGAGTTCTCTGGAATAAGCAAGAAGCGCCTGATACATCTTCCAGCCTCTCGGAAGCCAGTAAGGCATACCCGGTGCAGTCTCCTCGAACATAAAGAGCTCCAGCTGATTTCCGAGCTTCTTATGATCTCTCTCCTGTGCTTCCTGTAACCACTTTAAATGCTCCTTTAAAGCATTCTTATCCGGGTACACAAAGAGATAGACTCTCTGCAGCTGATCCCTATGCTCATCGCCTCTCCAGTATGCTCCGGAAACGGACTTTACCTGAAAAGCCACATTCATAAGCTCCTGGAATTCTCTACATGCGGTCCGCGGCGAGATCCACGAAGTCGGATCCGGTATGATAAACGCTGATGATTTCACTCTCGGGAAGGTCCTCAATTAGTTCTTTCTTGAAATTTCTGCTTAGCAAAAAGTTTTAAAAGCATTCTCTCTGCTAAAGCTCTTCTCTCGTCCAGTCCTCTCTTCTCTTAATGATTTCCCGCATCTTGTTCTCAATAGCGGGAAAATCCTCTTCGAGACAAATTCTTCGGTACTAAAAATCATAGTATGCACCGTCTTCAATCTGCGGTCCGATAGCATACTGCACTTCTTCCCCATAAAGCTCAATCATTGCCTTTTGCCAAAAAACATGGGCGATGGAATGTCTGTATCTCTCTAAAAATTCTTCTCTTTCCATAATTTAACCTCATTTTACTTACTTGATTCCTCGACTTTTTCAGTTTCTTCTTCCGTATTTTCCGAGCAAACTGTTATTTCCAATGAAATCTCTATTTCTTTAATCTCATCTTCAATACACTTAAATTAAGTATATTCTATCATTGTCATTAAGTGTTTTGCTTCCAGTCTTTCAACAGCCGCCTTTAATCTCTTCAAGGACTCCTCTTTTCCGAGAACGGAAAGAATCTCAGTTGCTCCCGCAGGCGTCATCTGCTTTCCGGAAAGAGCAATACGAATCAGTACATGGTAAAAGCCCGTCTTGTATTCCTTCTCCGTACTGAACTCCTGTAAAAAGGCTGTAGAGGCGGTCATTGCTGTAATCCTCTTCCTTCTCCAAAAGGGGAAGCACTTCTTTCAGAAGACTAAGAGAATTCTCTAAATTGGTCTTGGCTTTTTTTGTTTTTGATAAAGCTCTAAAGAGTAGTCCGGCACTGCCTTAAAGAAGTCTACATGCTCCGGAATATCAGGGAAAAATCTCAATACGGCTCTTCACCATCTCAGCGATTATCTTTAAATCCACCTTTTCCCCAGCAGCCTCCTTCAGATAGGGGTAGGCTCTCTCATAGAACTTATCGAAGTCCATCTTCTTAATATACTCTCCGTTCATCCAACGAAGCTTTCCCATATCAAAGACAGTCGGGACTCTTCGAAATTCTGTGATAATCAAACTCCCGAACGAGATCCTGTAAGGAAAGAATCTCTTCATTTCCTTCCGGACTCCATCCAGAAGCGCGACAAAGTTTACAACCGCTTCCGGCACAAAAGCCCTGATCAATCAGATCCTCAAAAGAGAGTGTCCCGAACAGCTTAGAGAGCTTCTTATGATTCTCATCCGTAATCAAGGACAATGCACAAGTTTCGGGAGATTCCCAGCCGAAGGCATCATGAGACCTCTGGTACTTCGGGCTGGAGGAAAGATATTCATTTCCACGTACCACGTGGGTAATCCCCATTAAATGGTCGTCCACAACATTCGCAAAGTTATAAGTCGGAAAACCGTCGGACTTAATCAGCACCATATCGTCCAGTTCCGTATTTTCCACGGTAACATCGCCGTAAAGTTCGTCATGGAAAGTCGTTGTGCCCTCGGTCGGGTTATTCTGCCGGATAACATAGGGAAGAGCCCGCAGCAAGTTTTTCCTCCACCTCTTCCTTGGAAAGAGAAAGACAATGTTTGTCATAGTGCATCAAAAATCTCGCCGTTGACCTCAGTCTGTAAAGACTCGAGCCGATTCTTATCACAAAAAGCAGAAATAAGCCTCTACCTTTTCCACAAGCTCCTTAGCGTACTGCATATAAATGCCGGTCTTCACACGCTCCGGGACTGTACATAGTGCCGCAGGAGCCGGGATTATCCGGACCTTCATCCCAAAAAAGCCCCGTCTCTTCGAGAGTTCTGCGGATAATCTCCACAGCCCCCTCCACTTCTCTTTCCTGGTCTGTATCTTCTATACGTAGAAGGAAGTCTCCTCCCTCATGCTTGGCAATCAAATAGGCGTACATCCCTGTGCGAAGATTCCCTACATGCATCCTCCCTGTGGGGGAAGGCGCATATCTGGTCCTGATTTTCATAAATGCCCCCTTACTTAAACTATTCTGCTAAATCCTGCGGTCTCATGGAAAGATTGATTCTTCCCATCTTATCTACCTCAATAACCTTTACACGTACCTTGTCACCGATATGTACAACATCCTCCACCTCATTCACTCTCTTATCGGAAAGCTTGGAAATGTGCACCATACCGTCCTTAGTCGGGCTGAGCTGCACGAAAGCACCAAAGTTCATCATACGCACTACGGTTCCTTCTAAAATTTGTCCCGGCTCGATATCATTTACGATGGAAAGGATAATTTCCTTCGCTCTCTCTAAAGCAGCAAGGTCAATTCCGGAAATGGATACCATACCGCTGTCGTCAATATCAATCTTTGCACCGGTCTCCTCAATAATTGCGGTAATCGTCTTACCCTGCTTACCGATAACATCTCCGATCTTGTCGGTCTCAATCTGTAAGGTAATAATCTTCGGTGCATAGGGAGAAAGCTCTTTTCTCGGTTCGGCAATCGCATCCTTCATTACCCCGTCCATGATGAAGAGTCTTGCCTCTCTGGCTCTCTTAATCGCCTCCTCTACGATGGGGCGGGTAAGACCGTGAATCTTGATATCCATCTGGATTGCGGTAATACCGTCTCTTGTTCCCGTAACCTTAAAGTCCATATCGCCGAAGAAATCCTCAAGACCCTGAATATCGGTAAGCACCAAATACTCATCATCACTCTCTCCGGTAACCAGACCGCAGGAAATTCCCGCAACCGGCTTTCTGATCGGCACACCGGCAGCCATCAAGGACATGCAGGATGCACAGGTGGAAGCCATGGAGGTGGAACCGTTGGATTCCATGGTCTCGGAAACGGAACGAATCGCATAGGGGAACTCCTCTACAGGAGGAAGCACCGGAATCAAAGCCTTCTCTGCGAGAGCGCCGTGTCCGATTTCTCTTCTTCCGGGACCTCTGGAAGCCTTTGCCTCTCCTACGGAATATCCCGGGAAGTTGTACTGGTGTGATAACGCTTCTCCGTCTCAAATTCATTCATGCCCTCAACCTTCTGTACCTCGGAAAGAGGGGCAAAGAGTAGTAATATTTAAAAATCTGGGTTTGTCCTCTCTTAAACATAGCGGAGCCATGGACTCTCAGGAGAACATCCACTTCCGATTCAAAGGACGAATCTCATTAATTGCTCTTCCGTCCGGTCTCTTATGATCCTTTAAGATCATTTTCCGAACCGTCTTCTTCTCGTACTGATAAATGGCATCCGGGAGAATCGCAAGCGCTTCCTCATCATCCTGGAACGCCTCTACCAAACGCTCACTAAGAGCGGAGATGTTAGCATCTCTTTCCTGCTTCTCATCGGTAAATACCGCCTTTTCCATCTCTTCCGGGACTTACCACGCTCTTCATTTTCTCGAAAACGGCACTCAGGAATAGCGGAAGACTCGTAGCTGTGCTTCTCTTTTCCGCACTCTGCGATGATGCTCTCGAAGAAAGCCGATAATCTGCTGGTTGGTCTCATGCGCAAGGTAAATAGCTTCAATCATCTTCTCTTCCGGAAGCTCGTTCGCGCCGGCTTCAATCATGATGACCTTTTTCTTTTTGTAGATGCGACAGTGAGCAGTAAGTCGGATACAGCTTTTTCTCCATTTCCCGGGTTCAAGATAAACTCCCCGGCAATCATACCTACCTGTGTCGTTGCACAAGGTCCGTCAAAGGGCACGTCGGAAATGGACGTAGCGAGGGCGAGATCCGAGCATGGTAAAACTCGGAGAAGCATCCTGATCAACCGAAAGCACCGTATTGTTCAGAAGAACATCATTTCTATAGTCCTTCGGGAAAAGCGGACGCATCAGGGCGGTCAATGACTCTTGCAGTAAGAATGGCATTGTCACTTGCTCTACCTTCTCTCTTTTTAAAAGCCGCCCGGGAACTTTCCGACAGCATACATCTTCTCTTCATACTCTACAGAAAGCGGAAAGAAATCAATACCGTCTCTTGGCTTTTTCCGATGCAGTACAGGTAGAAAGCACAGTGGTATCTCCATAGTGCATTAAAACCGCACCGTTACTTTGTGCACAGACTCTGTCCACATCTATCGTGAGCATTCTGCCTGCCAGTTCCATTGAATAACTTTTTGTACATAAAAGCCTCCTTTTTCTTCTTTCCTTCGGAAGCCCCAAAAAGCACTGAAAAAAAGCTACGAAACTCGTCTATTTTTCAGTGATCTCGGTTGCCTTCAAAGGAAAATTTTTTTGATAAAATCACTAATAAATCATTATACTAAAGGGAAGAAGTCGCCGCAAGAGTCGGATGAAAGATATCAGGGAATCCAAACTTTTATCCAAGTCTCCTTTTGGCTCCTTGTCCTTTCTCAAAAGCAAAAACAGGGCAGAAGGATAACCCTCTGCCCTGAAAATGTCTTACTTTCTGATACCCAGCTTCTCGATTAAAAGCTCTGTATCCGTCTAAGTCCGTCTTCTTTAAGTAGTCAAGAAGTCCTCTTCTCTGACCAACCATCATAAAGTCCTCTTCTACTGTGGTGATCCTTCGGTTGCTCTTTAAGTGCTCAGTAAGCTCTACAATTCTCTCTGTAGAAGCGCAACCTGTACTTCAGGTGAACCGGTATCTCCCGGGCTTTCTGCCGTACTTAGCAACCAACTCTGCTTTCTTCTCTTTTGTAATCATCTTTTCTCCTTCTTTGAGCCTAAAGCTCGATACTCACGAAAAAAACGGAACAAGCGTCAGGGTGCGCTTTGCTACGCCTTCGCGTCATAAAAGTTTCTTGGATTTCTCACTTGTATGAAATCCGTCTGTAAAAAGAACTAAACAATCTCTTCACGAAAGAGTATATTACTGCATTCTCCTCTCAACTGTCAAGGTTTTCTTGGATTTAACACAATTTTCAACGGTACATAAATCCGCCTTTAACTGTGCTTTCAAAGCATCAAGATTTGGAAAATGCTTTTGCTCCCGAATTCTCTTTATGAAACTTACTCGGATCTTCTCCCCATAGATATCTCTGTCAAATTCGAGAAGGTGACTTTCAATTGTTAAAAGGATTTTCCGCGGAAATGCTGGGATTTCTTCAATATTGGTCATCGCATCATACTCTTCTCCCAGGGTCATGACTCTTGTGTAATATACCCCCTCTTCCGGCGTCAGCTTCCCTTCCTTCGGGAAAATGTTTGCAGTCGGAAAGGAAAGACTTTTTCCTATAGCTTTTCCGTGCACCACAGTACCGTTTATGCTATATGGTCTTCCAAGAAGTGCAGCCGCCTCTTCCACCCTTCCCTCTTCCAAAGCTTTTTCGAATATAGGAACTCGAGACTTCCACTTCTTCTCCGGCAGGGTTTAGGGTCAGAACCTTATCCACTACTGTGAGCTTAAAGCCATATTTTTGCTGCAAACTTTCAAGGGAGTTCTACGTTCCCCGCTCCTTTGTAGCCAAAGCTGCAGTCCGTTCCCACAACAAGGTGTTTCACTTTTAAGGACTCTATCAAAATGATTTTCACAAAGTCCTCCGGGCTCATCCGGGCTGCCTCCACCGTTAAGGGGTAGAGATATACTTCATGAAATCCCGCATTTTTCAGTCTGGTAAAATGCTCCTCTTCCGTGAAAGCATATCCTTTCAGTACCTGCAAAAAAAGCTGTCTTTTTCCATGGTAAAGGAAAGAACGCCAGACCTTAAGCCTTCTTCCTCGGAAATCCGGAAAACAGAGGAAAAAATCTTTTGATGCCCGATATGTACACCGTCAAACTTCCCGAAGGTAAGCACTGTCGGAACTTTACTGTATAAAGCGGGTTTCAAAAAGGAAGAAAGATTTCCTGCTCCATGTCCTGTTCAATTTCACTGAGCCTCTTACTCTCCTTTAATTGAAATTCTCCGACCTCTTCTCGGAGAAAGCGCGGACATACAAGCCTTCGTTCCCAGCTTCTCTCCTATCTCCGTACAAAGTGTACGAATGTAAGTGCCTTTCGAGCATTTTACACGAAACGTAATTCTTTGGTGCTTTTCCCGGCAGGAAAGTACAGCAACACTCTCCGGAGCCGTCATAGAAAGAAGCTCTATGGAAAAAATCTCAATTTGAGAAGGCTTTCGCTCTATCACGATTCCTTCTCTTGCCATACTATAGAGTCGCTTTCCCTCCACCTTCTTCGCGCTGTACATGGGAGGAATCTGCTCTCTTTTTCCAAGAAGAGCTTGAAAAGCGGATAGAACTTCTTCTTCCGTAACCGTCCTTTCTTCTTCCGATAAAAGCTTTCCCGTCCTGTCTTCCGTATCCGTCTCTACACCAAGAAGCATTTCAGCCCGATAAACCTTCACTTCACTCATGAGGCTTTCGACAAGCTTTGTAGCCTTCCCCACACAAACAAGAAGCACCCCTTCCGCCATAGGATCCAAAGGGTGCCTGCATGTCCCATCTTCTTTTCATGGAGAATTCTTTTTTTAAAAGCGCGGAGCACGTCAAAACTCGTCATTCCCGCTTCTTTATTGACATTGATGATTCCATCCATAGTTTGTATTGTTATCTCTAGCTTCTCCCAACGGTATAAAGTCTAACTCATTTTAAACGTGGAGCTTATTATAAAAAATAATCTAAAATTTTTCTTGATTCTTTATAACCTATTGATTACTGCCTGTTGCTTACAAAGTCCGGCTCATCCATCTGCTTCCTAAGCTCCGTAATAATTTTTTCCAAAATGGATGCTGTATCCCCCTTTAAGCTGCAGCCTGCCGCCATCTTATGTCCGCCTCCGGCAAAGTGTGCCGCCACAGCGGAAACATCCAGTGCAGTATTGTTCGAGCGAAGGCTTACCTTATAGGTATTGTTTCCAACCTCATAAAGGAAAATAACACCGTCCACTTCTTTCGTTTCCCGAAGAACGCTGACGATGCCGTCCACATCCTTCTGATCTACGGAAAAGCTGTCCATATCCTTCATACTGAGGGAAGAAGCAAAAATACGCCCCTCCATATAGAGCTTTCCGTCAAGGAGCACCTTTCCGGTAACCTGCTGCTGGTTCACCGTCTTCATATAGAAACTGTCATCAATGATGGAGGAGAAATCAATCCCCCGGTCCATACACTTTCCCGCTATTTCCATGGTGTGAGAGCTTGTGGAGTATGTAAAGACTCCGGTGTCGTGAATAATACCGGTATAGATGCAGGTCGCCACATCCTTAGTAAAATACCGCTCATCCATTAAATCAAAGCTGATTTCACTCGTGCTGGAGGCATCAGGAAGTATCGTATGATTCGGAAACTCTTCTCCGCTGCTTGTGATATGGTGATCAATTACATAGCGCTCTTTCGCATTTTTTGCAAGGCGCCCATACTCTCCCAATCTTTCGTAAACTCCACAATCACAGATGATTGCCGGGTCATACTCATCTTTTGGGACGTCATGGCGAATCCGGAGAATCCCGGAAGGTAGAGCAAATTTATTGTTCGCTTCCATAGAAACACCGTCACTTCCTTCTCCAGGGAACCGTCGCTGATATAATTTTTCCACCCAAGAGTGGATCGCAGGCAGTCTCCATCCGGACGGGTATGTCCCAATATACAGATGCTTTTTGCATTGCCAATTAGAGATTCCAGAACCTCTTTCATTTTTTCGCCTTTCTATTGTACCATTTCCCCGGTATTTATTTCTCTATTTGAAATTATAAATTCCGTGATGCTTTATTTTGTAAAGCCATAATCGACTCAAGTTCTTTATTCTTCGTCCTCTTTATAATGATTTTCCTGATTCACCGCTTCTCCTACAGGGCGCTTCATCTTCCTCTTTTACCTTGTTGATTAAAGCATCCATACAGGGAGCCGTATTCTACGGAATGATCGGGAACAAATTGCAGTTCCGGGGTATGACGAAGATTTAAGCTCCGCGCAAGCTCCCTTCTCAAAAAGCCCGCCGCAGCTTTCAAGCCTTCAATGGTCTTCCCGAGGCTCTCTTCACTTCGAGACAGAAACATAGACCTTACAGTACTGTAAATCCGAGTCAAATCCACTCGGTCACATCGCATGAAGGAGACACCCGGATGTCTTTTTACTTCATTACGAATGAGGACGGAAGATTTCTCCGCACGTCCTCATTTCTTCTTTGGTTTTTAAAAACTCTGCCTTTTCAAGCTTCACCTCTATCTCTGTACTTCTTCCATGATGTAAACTTCAATCTGGTCGCCCTCTTGAATGTCAGTATAGCTTTCTAATACAATACCGCACTCCTGTTTGGTTCCCACTTCCTTCACATCATCTTTAAAGTGTCGTACGGAAGCAATATTTCCGTCAAAAGCTGCTCTCCGTCTCTTGTAAAGGCGCGCCTTTGCTCCTCTTTGTACCTTACCGTCCGTAACAAAGGATCCTGCAATCACACCCACACCGGAGGACTTAAAAGATCATACGTACTTCGGCGCGACCGATAACTTTCTCTTCAAATACGGGCGCAAGCATACCCTTCATAGCAAGTTCAATATCTTCAATTGCCTTATAGATGATGTTGTGAGACGCACGTCTACATTTTCTCTCGGCAATATCTTTTTGCTGTAGCATCCGGCTTCACATCAAATCCGATTACGATTGCATTGGAAGCGATAGCCAAGTTGATGTCGGACTCATTGATTGCACCTACACCGGAATGGATGACCTTAACCTGTACTTCCTCATTCTGTATCTTCTGAGGAATCACGAACCGCTTCCACGGATCCTTGCACATCTGCCTTAAGCACAATGGGGAGGTCCTTCAGCTCGCCGGCCTTAATCTGATCAAAGAGTGCGTCGAGACTGGCTTTCTTTCTGGACTCCTCCACCATTCTCTGCTTGCCTTCGGAAACAAAGGTATCCGCATAGGCTTTCGCCTCTTTTCATTGTCCTTCACCGGAAAAATCTCTCCTGCGTTCGGCACGGGTTCAGTCCCAAAATCTCAACAGGCATGGACGGGTAGCCTTCTTGATTCGTCTTCCCTTGTCATCAATCATAGCACGAACCTTACCGAATGCGGATCCTACCGCCACAACATCGCCAATATGGGTGTTCCCTTCTGTACAGGGAGACGCGCAACGGATCCTCTTCCTTATCCAGCTCCGCCTCAATCACTGCACCGTAAAGCTTTTACGATTCGGGTTTTGCTTTTTAACTCAAGCACATCCGCCTGAAGAGCAATATTTTCTAAAAGGTTCTCCAAGCCTTCTCCGGTTTTTGCAGAAACAGGGCGCGCATATGGTGCTTCCGCCGTAATCTTCCGCTACCAGATCGTATGCCATAGGTTCCTGCTAACCTTATCAATATTTACGGTAGGCTTATCTATCTTATTGATTGCCACAATAATCTCGGTATTCGCAGCCTTCGCATGATTAATCGCCTCAATGGTCTGCGGCTTAATTCCGTCATCTGCAGCAACAACAGTACTGCAATATCGGTAGACTGCGCACCACGCATACGCATGGCGGTAAAGCATCATGTCCCGGGTATCTAGAGAGGTAATCACTCTGGAATCCCCGTTTACCTTTACAGATACCTGATACGCACCGATAGACTGGGTGATTCCGCCGTGCTCTTTACTGGTTACATTGGTGTTTCGAATCGCATCAAGAATAGAAGTTTTTACCATGGTCAGCATGTCCTATAACGGCAACAACAGGCGGACGAGCCTCTAAATCTTTTTCCTCATCCACTTCCGAATCCTGCACCAGTTCCGCAATCCATCAACCTTTTTCTTCCATCTCGCAAAGAATATCGTATTCTACCGCAATGTTCTCCGCTTCTTCATGAAAAAGCTCGGTATTTAAGGTCACAATCTGTCCCCTTTTAAGAAGAGCTTCTTAATGATGTCTGCAATTTCTGCTTCATCTTATCAGCCAGTTCCTTAATGGTGAGTACACTCAGGCAGGGGTAATGGACTTAATGGTCTCCTCCACCGCCTTCACTACTTCCGGCTTAATAAAAGCACCCTTTCCGGTCTTCTTTTGCCTTTACCGGTCATCTCTCTCGTAAGACTGGGTTGCCCCGTACTTATTCTGCTTTCTCTGCGCTCTGTTCTTCTGGAAATCGTTTGCCTTCTCGTTTTCAAAGCTCTTATTGCCGTAAGTCTTCTTTACAGGCTTTTACAGCATCGTGCTTCACGCAGCTCTGCTTCTCCACAATTTCCGGTGCAAAAGGATTCCACAGCCGGTTTTTCTTCCTGCAGGCGCTTTTCCTCTTCCGTCAAAGGCTTTCTCTCACCATCTTTGGAGAATCCGCCCTCTTATCGCCGTCTTTTTCCGAAATCCTTATTAAATCCGATTTTTCTATCTCCCTTAAGAAATGCAGGAGCTCTGCCCTCTGTCTTCTCTCTTGAAGCACTTCTCTCTTTTCCTTCTTTGGAAACAGCATGTGCAACAATACCGGAAAAGCTTATTTACCTTCAGCTTAGCCGGCTTTGTCAGTCTCTTCCGCTTTTTCCATCTGCTCTTCCATTACTCTCTTTGCAGCTTCTTCCGCTTCACGCTTTTGCCGCTTCTTCTCTTTCCTTGGCTTCCTTTAAAGTCTCTCTTCTTCAACTTCTTCTCTTCCTCAGCCTGTTTTTCTGAATAGCGTTCAAAGCCTTAAAGCGGTGTAACTCTTGCTGTTCCGGGAGAGCTTAGTACTTCCGTTCAGAGACTTCTTATCCTCATCCTTCTTCAACTCTTTTGGCTTCCTTTTACCTTTTTGCCTTATCGGAAAACTTACCGCTAAGAGGGTGATTCTTATGGTTTACAAATTTTGGGAATGGAAAACCACCGCCAACTTTTTCTTCTTAACGGTTCCTTCTTCCTTCTTTTTCTGTACTGCCTTTTGCCTTATTCTCATCTAACATCACATTCCCTCCATTCATAATACCGATTATTCTCTTCCCAAGCCTTCATCCTCTATAGATAGAGAAGAACGCATTTCCTTACCGATGATCTTCCCCTAGCTCATCCTTAGTCCCAAATGTATAAAAGGGACTTTATAATGCAAACAACTGTTACTGAACTTTTTATCGTATTGTCGAAGCATCTTCTGCAACAAGGACCAGTCTTGCCTTCCGCCCTTTATGGACTTCTCTGTGGAAAACTCTCCCGGTAGCTTTATTTTTCCGGCTTTCATCGCCAGTCCGATATATCCATAAATTCTATTCTGCAATTTCTCTGATTTCCTCCTTAGCTTCCTTAAACTTTCTTCGAAAATATTTTTCCTTGAAGAGCTCTGAAAAAAAGTACTCTTTTTCACTTTTTCCAAGCAAAAGAAAGCTTTTGAGGCAAATGTAAAGCCCCTCTCCCGTTCTTTCTTCCGCTCAAATCCGAGAATAACTTCCATCTTCCTCTCTCACTATGCGAAAAGCTCTTTCTTCGTTTTTCTCATTGCAGGCAATACAGGAACGTAAAGGTTCTACTTTCATTTTCCTCCGGCTTCATACTCGAATCTTACTCTTCTTCCTCATAAGACTCGCCGTCTTCATACTCTTCTTCATTGTAAAGCATCTTCATCATAGCCTTCATCATAGTTCTCTCCGTCGCCATGATAATCAATCCCATCTCATCAAAGATACCCTGCTCCTGAGCACGGGACTCCGACTTGATGTCAATCTTATAGTTGGTTAACTTTTGCGGCAAGAGCGGGCATTCTGTCCTTCTTTACCGATAGCCAGAGACAATTGATTGTCGCGGCATAACCAGCGCATCCTTATTGTCCTGATCACGCAGTAACGGCGATTACTTTTGCGGGGAGATAATGCATTCTCAATAAGATAAGCCGGGTTTTTCGTCGTAATTGATGATGTCAATCTTCTCGCCTCTTAATTCCTCTACGATGGGTATTGACACGGTTTTCCGTTTAAACCGACACAAGCTCCAACCGCATCCACATCTTCATCGTGAGAAAGAACTGCCATCTTGGTACGGGGCCAGCCTCTCTGGCATGCCATGATTTCCACAATCCCTTCCTTAAGCTCAGAAACCTCATCAAAGAAAAGCTTCCCTAACCAGCTCGGGATGGGTTCTGGAAAGCATAACCTTCGGTCCCTTAGGGATTGTCCTTTACTTCTACAACGTAGACCTTGATTCTCTGATTCGGAAGAATCTTTTCTCCATAATCTGTTCTCCGTCAGCAAGATAACCGTCCACCTTGCCGAGATTCACAGTAACGCTCTTCCTGTATCCTTTTCCACCACACGGATACAACCTGCTTTGCCATGGAGTAATATTCTTCAAAGAGAATCTTTCTTTCCTCTTCTCGAATCTTCTGACGATAACTACCCTTTGCATTTTGCGCACAATACGACTAAAAGACTTGGAGTCAATCGGCATGAACGGTTTCTCCAAGAGAATAGCCGGCATCCACCGCCTTGGCATCTTCCGAGCTGATTTCCGTGCTTGGATTTCCCACTACCTCTACAGCGGTCTTTTCCGCATAAAGCGAAAAGGCTGCCGTTTCCGGATTCATGCTTACGCGAACATTGTCTGCAGATCCGAAGTGGTTTTTGCATGCTGTCTGTAAGGACAGCTCAATTGCTTCGATAATCGCCTGCTTGGAAATCCCTTCTCCTTTTCCAACATATCCAGTGCCAATCGTAATTCATCATTATTCATTGCTTTTACTCCTCTTCTTCCATTTTGTAGAAAGACCTTCATCTATATCGTTATTCTTCCGTATCCTCTGTTGCTTCTTCATTTCACTATCCCAATCCTCCGATTCTCCGGAAGGATTGTCTTTAAAGCCCAAAGAGCACACTTCTAAAATATATTCTTCCTCAATAAAATCTTCCTTGTCCAACCACTTGGACAGTCTTCTGGAAACCATAGCACAGTCATTGACTGTCATATCCTCTTCATCACTTCTATAGATAAACGCTCGAAGATAGTGGGTTCCACTTCCTCTGTGAAAGTTACGCTGTCTAAAACATAACCCATATCCGGAAGAATTTCTTCTAAATAACTCGTTGTTCTCTCGATTTCCATGCCATTCTCCATTCAAAAAGACTTTCGCTTTATCGATTTTTGCTCTTTATCATTAAAAAGGAGCAAGCCAATACTGCCCTTCTCCAGAATCAATAAAAATACCGTTACACTCTAGCATATTCACAAAAATAAATGCAAGGTTTTTCGTAATAAATGCAAAAAGACTCTTCTTTCGAAAGAGTCTTTTTCTATACGTGCGACAGGATTCGAACCCGACCTTCTGGTCCGTGCCAGACGCTCTATCCAGCTGAGCTACGCACGCTCAAGAAATGCAAGGATTATCTTATCAAATCGTGAAATCCATGTCAAGCACTAAGTTTATTTTTCTGCTTGATTTCTTTGTTTTCCCCTTTTGAATAGGGAATCCGTTTTGAATCTTATTCCTCATCTTCTCCCTGCTGACTCCTGTCCAAAATTCGGGATTTCAGCAAGCGAAACAATACGATAGCGAAACTCTGCTCTGGAACCGGCAAGCTCTTTTACTCTTCTGGAAAGTCGCTGGTAAATGATTGCTGATCCTCTCTTCGTTTCCAATCAATAGAATCAGATACTGTGAAGAAAGAGTACTTTCAGTCATAAACGTCACCCTTTCTTAAGCCCTCGGAAAGAGACTGCTGCAGAATCTCCGCCCTTGCGTTCAACTTCTCCTGATTCTGAATGGGCTTTCCTTCATAGTCAACAAGGGTACAGAGCATCATGAAGATGGAAGAACCTCTTCGTTCCAAGTTTCTTCTAAGTACATGATATACGTCAATAAAAGCTGGTAAATGGACGAGATAGGCTCCAAATCTTCCTTGTTCCCATCTCGCTCTTCAGCTTTTTCGTCCTTTCGAATGATGTTGTACAGATCTGACGAGATATCATCCGTAACCACTCTTACATTGTCTGACAGCCTTTCATAGCAGGAACGAAGAGCATCGGGAATAGGGAACTTCCAACTCATCCTGATAATAATGCGCACACTTCGTATAAAGCTCATACGCCGTCTTATACTCTTTTCTCAGAATCAGGCATCAATCATCTCGATCTGCCAGCCGTTGTCAGGGGTAAATTTTGTTTTGCCTTATCATATAAATCAAAGAGTGCCTCGAAGTCTTCCGCTTCCTATAGGTGCTTTCCCAAGAAATCCACTACATCATCGTAAAGTCTCTTTAAACGAACGCTCTCTAAAATAACCCAGTAATCTGTTGCAAACTCAGGGAAGCAACTCTCCACCATAAATCCCGAAGTACTTCTGATAATAGTAGAGTTTTTATCGTCCTTCTTCTCGCTTTTTTGCCTTAAGCAAACGTCTTCAAATTCCTGAGACATCTAAGATATATTCATAATCCGGATTGTTCTCAGGGTGCATACACCCTCTTTTTCCGTCAATAATCTTTCTTCCCGGCATCCGGCTTTTTAACTGGGTTTCTTGCCTGATGAAGTAAATTGTTCAGACTGTTATTCTCATCTAAAAAGAGACTTATGTCCGAAAATACCGTCAATCAAATCTCTTTTAGAGACTCCACCATTCCTCTTAATAATACAATTTCGGTCAGCTTTAAAAATTAGCCTTGCTATTCGACCCCAAATCTAATTTTTCGTCTCCGACAGTTATGGAGAACCGCCCAGCATCTGCACATAAATTTTAGTTTTCTTTTCGTTTCCATAATGATCCTTCACCAATTTATCAAGCTTCCCTACTATTCTCTGTTATTTTAGATTAGTCTTAAAAGAAAGTAAAGTTTAAAATGGAAAAAATTTTTATGTTTTTTTCCTTCAAAAAGCATAAATCTTCCTTTACTGTAATTTTAATATTTTTCCTCTTCCCCTGCAATGAGACGAATCCTCTCCTTTGAAAATTCTTCCACAATCATAGCATCATCCGTAATTTTGTCTTTCCACTCCTCTCTTCTTGGAAGAAAACTTTTAAAAGCCCGAGAAAGAACTTGAAAATCAAAAACCTGCGGCGTTTGTACGGCGTAGGTGTTTTTCTATCCAAAACTTTTCTCAACAATTCCATCTCGCTCAACTTTGATTGTATCCTTCACGGAATACCGGGGAATAACCGCCTTAGAATATTGCAATTCCTTATACAGGTGTTCCAGTAAATCCTCCGTAAAGAAGGGACGCGCCGCATCATGGATAAAAAAACATAGTTTTCCGGCTTTCCCTTTTCTTCTATAAAATGAAGAGCTGCCGCCACGGAATCAAAGCGTTCCGCACCGCCTTCCACAATAGAGATCTTCTTCTCTTTTCTCCAGCCTTCTTGCTCCACGAAGCCATCTACCGTTTCTTTATCTTCCGCTCCCACAACAAGAAGAACCTCTTCACAGCGCAGCCAAGAAATAAAACGTTCCACGGAAGCACAAAAAGAGGTTTTTTCCACAGAGAGCAAAAACTGCTTTTTTCTTCTGTATGCATTCTTTTTCCGGTTCCCGCCATAAGAATCACGGCAGTAACCGACCTGTTTACTGCTCCATTCTTCTTTTCCTTTTCTATACTTTCATTCTTATCTTTCCGTATGCCTTCATTCTTATCTTTCCGTATCCTTTTTGTTCTCTTCTTTCTCTATTCTATCCGTTTTTCTATCCTCTTTTCTGTTTCCATCTCTCTCTCCAGCTAAAGCAAACTCTTCTCGGTTTATAGCTTCTCTTCGTCTTTCACTTCTGATAAAGAAGAGAGGATAGGCGTTCACATCATGCCCCTGCAAAATTTCCCTTCTTCCACTCATGATAAGCGCCGCCGCGATCGTCGCCGCATTATCGGTACAAAGTATCAGCTTCGGACAGAAAAAAACCCTATTCCTTCCTGCTTGGCCTTTTTCCTCCATCTTCTCTCTCAGCTTTCCGTTTGCCGCCACCCCTCCGGCAATGGAGAGTCGATTGATATGAAGCTCTTTACAAAGAGCGATTGCCTTCTCCGAAAGAACCTCCGTGACATTTTCCTGAAAAAGAAGCGCAAAGATCCGCTACACGCACCTCTTCTCCCAGCATTTTTCGATTCATTTCATTTAAGACTGCCGATTTCACACCGGAAAAGCTGAAGTCATAGGGAGCGTCCTCCATCTTCGCTGTTGGAAAAATGATAGGCATGAGGGTTCCCTTCTTTGGTAAATTTTTCTCAAGCTTCGGTCCTCCCGGATAACCAAGCCCACCGCACGTGCCACCTTATCAAAAGGCTTCTCCTGCAGCATCATCTCTGGTTCTGCCGTAAATTCGTATTTTCCCGTAATCCTCCACAAGAAGCAAGTGGCTGTGTCCTCCACTGGCTACAAAGGCAGACAAAGGGCGGTTCACATTCCGGATTGGAAATGAAAATTGCAGCGATATGCGCTTCGATATGATGCACGGGAATAAGCGAGTTTTCCCAAGGGCAAAAGGCAAGCGCCTTCGCCTCGAAACACCGACAAGCAGCGCTCCACAGGTCCAGTACCCACTGTAACCGCAATGGCTGTAAGTTCCTGCATGCAAATCCCCGCCTCTTTTACGGCAAGACGTATGACCTCATCTATTTTTCCAAGTGATTCCGGGAGGCAATCTCGGAACCACCCTCCAAACTCGGCATGCAGAGCCACTTAGGGAAGAAATCACATTGGAGAGCACTTCTTTCCCGTTTTTCATAACTGCAGCCGCCGTTTCATCACAGCTTGTCTCTATTCCCAGTATCAAAACATCTTTCATTTGCTTCTCTTAGCCTTCCTAATCGACTCCCACTTCTGCCGCTTCCTTACTGCTTTAATCTTCAAAGACCAGTTCTTTACTCCAGCCGTCCTTCGCAAATTTTACCGGGAAAATGTCTTTGAACTTATCCTTGTACTGCTCCGGATATAACTCAGAAGGAGAATAGTGCGTTAACCACATTTCCTTTGGTTCCGCCTCTCTTCCGAGCTTTGCCGCTTCTTCCATCGTCATGTGCTTATGCTTTCGGGCGTTCGCCGCCTTATCTTCTTCCCCGTACATTCCCTCACAGATAAAGAGGTCCGCGCCCTTCGCCATATCGGAAATCCGAGATATGGGTCTCGTATCGGTACAATAAACAACGGAAATACCCTTTCTATCTTCCCCCATAACCATCTCCGGACGGTAGATTTTTCCCTCAAACTGCACGATTTCTCCATGCTGTAATCGATTCCAACACTGCAGGGGAATCTCCTGCTCCTTTGCTCTTTCCACGGAAAACTTTCCTTTACGGGGAATAGAAAGACGATAGCCATAGCAGGGAATACTGTGTTGAACCTTAAAAGCTTCAATCACAAAACTTTCCGATTCCAACTGTTCTATCTCTTCACCAAGTTCTCTATACTCCAGTTGAAAGGGCAACTCCGGCGCAATAGTCCGAAGTCCGTCCACTACCCTCTGTAGCCCCTTCGGGACGATTAGACGTACAGGCTTTGTACGCTCCGCATTGCCCATACTTAACAGCATCCCGGGTAGCCCCGATATATGATCCGCATGGTAATGCGTAAAAGCGGGATTGTATCAATGGGATAGGGACTCATCCCTTTTCCCGCATGGCAATCTGTGTTCCTCTCCGCAATCAATCAAGAGACTTGAGCCGTTACAGCGCGCCATAAGACTCGTCAGCCATCTCTTCGGAAGCGGCATCATTCCCCCGGTTCCCAGCAAACTTAACTCCAACATTTACTCCATAATCCTTTTTCCATAAGAAGGGCATCTTCCACAGGGTCCCGATAATATGCCTTCCTTCGGGAAAATGTGCGAAAGCCCGCACTTTCATATAATTGTATTCCTGCCTGATTTCCTTCCCGAACCTCCAAGAAGAGTTTCTCCGTTCCTGCAAGCTTAGCAAGCCGCAAGAATTCCGATAAAAGAAGTCTGCCATATCCCCTTCCTCTATACTCTTTCCGAACTGCAATGCTCTCCAGCTCCCCCTCCGTACCGAGAAGACGCAGGATGCCGTAAGCTATAATCTGTTCTTCCTCTACAAGAAGAATCGCCCTATCATATTTTCCGGAAATAGCATAACGAAAATCCCTTTCACTATAGGCCATGGAACGAAAAATCTCCCGATCCAAAAGGAGGATTTCCGACAAATCCGCTTCCTCCATCTCTCTAAAAAACATCTTCTTCTCCTATCCTAAATAGGATAATTCTTTGCAGAAAGCCGGTCTTCCGTCTTTCCGATTACTTCCGTGTCCTTTTCTTCTATCACTTGAAAAATCCCTCAGTTCTCCGGCTTCTTTCTGCCTTTCCGCCTGCGGTTTTCGTAAATATTCTAAGCGGAATGCCTCTCTCCCCCGAAAGCCATTTCTCTTCCGTAAGAAAAAGCAAGGAAGAAGCTCTTTGCAGGATAGAGCCTGCATTCGGGAAAATGACATTTTCCGCACCGATTGCACGGAGAATCTCTTCTTTAAATCGAACCGCTCCGTCTCCCATAAAAAAATCTGCTTTCCGGGAAGGCTACTTGCATAATCCAAAAAGTTCTTCCCAAAGAACAGGCTCTTTCCTTATTGATACATTGCCGCCCTTCATAGGGATGCGGTATAAACCTGCCCTCTTCTTGCATCCAAAAGGACGTGAATCGGCTCAGGCATAAAAGAAAGATTCTCTTTTATCATCTCTAAAGGTACTGATTCCCAGAACCGGAATCTGCCTTGAAAGCGCAAGTCCCTTTCGGTCGCTGCCGCAATTCGTAAGCCCGTAAAGAGCCCGTACGCCCGAAATCCGATTAAATCGATTTCTTCCATGGACAAGCCGCACTGCTTAAGCAAAGAGACGCAGGCAGGAAGCAGCGTTTCGAGTGTGTCTGTCCCAGCTTTAAATGAAGCTCTGCAAGAAGTTCCGAATCCCGAACGATGGCTACGGCGGCAACCTGCCCGGAAGCATCTATCCTAAACTAATCATGCTCTTCCCTCTTCTAAAGTTATTTTTCCTATATTCGAAGCCTTTATCCAAATCTTTATCAATGCGTATCCATTTGGCAAAGAAGGATTTCTTCCTCAATCCGACTTGCCCACTCAATAAGACATACCGCGTCATTTCCTGTCATTTCCTCGAAACCGATTTCCAAAAGCTCATCGATATCTTCAATTCGATAAACATCAAAGTGATAAAGCATAAACCTGCCCTGATATTCTTTTACGATGTTAAAAGTAGGAGAATCGATTACAGCATCTATACCAAGCCCCTTTGCAAACCCCTTGGCAAATACGGTTTTTCCCACACCGAGTTCCCCTTCCAGACAGTATATTTCTCCCGCCTTTGCTTTCTTTCCCAGCTCCTCCGCTATCCGAAAGCTCTCTTCTTCACTTCTGCTTTCCAAGATTCTCATCTTTTCCCTCTTATCGCAATTCGTACTAATTAGATTCAATGATTTTTTGCAGCAGCACCGTACTGAAGTCTTTTAAAAAGTCTTTTAATACTCCTCCCCATGAAAACAGGGGCTAAAAAATATGAATTCTGCTTTCATATAGGATAGGTCTGAAATTCGGGTATACTCAGATTCCCCTCCTTTCAGACCTATCCCCGCTAAACGTTATAATTCATTTTGGCTTTTACAGCTCTACTTTTTATTCTTCCGTCATTCCCTTTATACGAATGAAATGGAAGACTCTTCTTCCTGTTTCTTCTTCAAACTCCCGCATCCTGGATAAAAAGTCTTCTTCAAACAAGACGGTCGATACAATCGCAAACTCATCCTGTCTGCCTTCCAAAACAATAGGACAAAGCTCTTCCCCTTCTCCAAGGAAATGTGCCTTAAGCGCTTTCTTGATTCCTTCTGCGGTTCCTTCTATACGAAGAAAGTAGCGGAAAGCGTTGGAACCCATGGGTTCAATTTCAATCATTTTCTCAGACCATCCGATTCCCTGGAAATGATCCTTATGTCTTGCTGCCCGCAATAATATCGGAAACCACCGCGCTGGCTGTCGAGGCTTTCCTGCCCCTTACCGTAGAGCATAGTATTTCCAGGCAGTTTCCTACAACACGGATTCCGTTATAGACCCCGTTTACAAAGTAAAGAGGGTCATCCTTTCCTACCATAATAGGAGCCACATAAGCAAAATACTTGTCTTCCACCGTTTCTACCGATCCGAGAAGGCGGATATGATAGCCCATCTCTTTGGCATAAGACATATCGATATCGGAAATATTTCGGATTCCTTCAGTGTAGATATCCTCGTGACGACAACGCATTCCCGAAGACATGGAAAGGAGAATCGCTGTCTTTCTGGAAGTATCAAAGCCGTCTACATCCGCAGACGGATCCTTCTCCGCATATCCGAGACGCTGTGCTTCCTTTAAAGTATCCGCAAAGGTAGAGCCTTCATCCTTCATTTTACTTAAGATAAAATTACTGGTTCCATTCAAGATACCGGTAATTTCCGTCACATTTTCTCCTGCATAGTTGTGGTAGAGGGTACGAATAACCGGAATCCCTCCGCCAACCGATGCTTCAAAGTAGAAGTTACAGTTGTGTTCCTTTGCCGTACGCACAAGCTTGGAACCGCAGGCATCCACCACTGCCTTATTGGAGCTGACTACATGCTTTCCCTTTTCCAAACAGCTTTTGATGTATTCGTAAGCCGGATGAATCCCGCCCATTGCCTCTACAACAAGTTCAATCTCAGGATCATTTTCAATCACGGAAAAATCCGTTGTAATCAGTTCATCAGGGAATTCCGGGAATATGCTCCGACAGGGCAAGAATATACTTGATTTCAATCTTCTCCCTCCCTTTTTCAATTTGCGCTCGATTTAACTCTAAAACTTCCTTCACTCCGGAACCCACTGTTCCGAATCCCATTATGGCAATCTTCATGCCTTTCCCCTTTCCTCCGTACATTTCCTTTTGTTTTCTCTTTTGCAGCTTATTTTTATGTCTTGTTTTTTCTGTCTAATTCTTTTCTATAATTTTTCATCACTTAGAGCCACGATTCTTCCGGTCCATTTCGGTAATTATTTTAGTCATTTCCGGCAACTTTTCTATCCGGACAGCCCAGCTGCATCCACTTTAGATATGCTGTAATGAAGCGATCGATATCTCCATCCAGTACCGCATCGGTATTTTCCTGTTTCTTCTCCGGTACGAAGATCCTGACCATCCTATAGGGCTGTAAAACATAGGAACGAATCTGAGAACCCCAGCCGTTATCCTTTACCTCTCCACGGATGCCGGCAAGCTTTGCCTCCTGCTCTTCTTTTTCTTTCAGATAAAGCTTGGTCTTCAGCATCTGCATCGCCTTATTTTTTATTCTGTAACTGAGAACGTTCTTCCGGCAGTACCACGATTCCTGTCGGAATATGGATTAAACGCACTGCGGAAGAAGTTTTGTTAATATGCTGTCCACCTGCACCAGGCACTGGAAAAACCTCCATTTTGATGTCCTCTTCCCGAACTTCGATATCGATTTCCGTTTCAATATCCGGCATAACGTCACAGGAGACGAAGGAGGTCTGTCTCTTTCCCTGCGCATTAAAAGGCGATATTCGGACCAAACGATGAATTCCCGCCTCGGAACGAAGGTAACCATAGGCATACTGCCCCACCACTTCCATGGTAACAGACTTAATTCCAGGCCTCATCTCCATCCAGATAATCGAGGATTTTTACAGAAAATCCGTGTCGCTCCGCCAGCGGGATATACATTCGGTAAAGAATACCCGCCCAGTCATTTGCCTCCGTACCGCCCGCACCGGCATTTAAACGCAGGATGACGTTCATACTGTCGTATTCTCCGGAAAGAAGGAGGGTAGTGTTCATATTTTCCAAGTCTTCCGAAAATTGACTCAGCATTTCCCGAATCTCCGGAATCACGGACTCGTCCCTTCTTCCTTCCCCATCTGAATCAGGGCATCAATGTCCTCGTAGCTTGTTTTCAACTGATAAAAGCTCTCCGCCTCATCCTTCAGATGTCTTACTTCCGTGGATAAACGATTCGCCTTCTCCGCATCCGACCAAAAGTCGGGCTCTTCCATCATGCGATCCAGCTCCGCTATTCTTTTTTGTTTATTTTCCAAGTCCAGAGCCTGCTCTAAGGCTTTAAGCGGCTCCGTTTTGGTATTTAGCTCCGTCTTAAATTGATCAAATTCAATCATAGAGGCTCCTTCCTTTCCCATAATCCTTCTGTTGATTCCCTTTAAGAGAGGAGTAAAAATTGTATCTTCCGAACAACACAGTCTTTCAGAATAACAATCCATCTCCCTCTTTATTAAAGTCAGAAATCATCCTACTGCTCTTTTTGATAAATACTTTGCCCGTGGCAGTTCTTGTACTTCTTACCTGATCCGCAGGGACAGGATCGTTCAGATAAATCTTTCTTCCCTCTCTCATCTTCGGTGTTCTTACCGCAGATTCGTCACGGTTTGTCGCAAGAGGCTTAGCCACCTGCTCTCTTTCCACCTTCTGTTCCAGCTTAATCTGGTAAAGCACTCTCACTGTTTCTTCCTGAATGCTTCTCATCATCTCCTGGAACATCTCATAGCCGGCAATCTTGTACTCTACAAGCGGATCCTTCTGCCCATAAGCCTGCAGTCCGATTCCGTCACGAAGGATATCCATGTCATCGATGTGACTCATCCACTTCTGGTCCATAACCTTTAAGAGAATAACGCCTCCGCCTCTCATCTGCTCCGGATTCGGGAACTCCGCTCCTTTTTCTTCATAAAGGCGGATTGCCCTTTCCTTTAGCTTCTGCGTAAGCTCATCTCTGGTCATATGCGCAAATTCTTCCTCCGTAAAATTCAGCTTGCCTAAAGGAATAATCTGCATCAAGGTATCGTTTAAACCCTGGAAATCCCAGTCCTTCGGACTATCGCTGTCCACGATGTTCTCATTGACATAGAAATCAACGATGTCCGTGATAAAGCGGGTAATGAGCGGACGCATATTGTCTCCTTCAAGAACCTTCTCTCTTTCGCATAAACCACATCTCTTTTGGTCGTTGTTTACTTCATCATATTTCAGAAGATTCTCACGGATACCGTAGTTGTTTTAACTCAATCTTCTCCTGTGCCTTTTCAATCGCATTGGAAAGCATCTTGTGATGAATCTGCTCTCCATCGGGAACGCCCAGAGCCTCAAACATGCCCATCAGACGCTCGGAACCGAAGAGACGCATCAGATCATCTTCCAAGGAAATGAAGAACTGGGATTGTCCGGGGATCTCCCTGTCTTCCCTGCACGACCGCGAAGCTGGTTATCATACGTCTGGACTCATGTCGCTCCGTACCCACAATATGAAGACCGCCCGCTGCTCTTGCTTCCTCATCCAGCTTAATATCGGTACCACGGTAGGTATGTTGGTCGCAATGGTTACCGCACCGTGCACACCGGTATCCGCAACAATCGCCGCTTCCTGCTCATGAAACTTTGCATTTAAAACATTGTGCTTAATTCCGCGTCTCTTTAACATACCGGAAAAGAAGCTCAGAAGTCTCGATGGCAATCGTACCCACCAGCACCGGAGCGCCGGTCTCATGAATCGCTTCAATCTCATCCACAACCGCACTGGAACTTCTCTTTCTTGGACTTATATACCGCGTCATCCAAGTCCACTCTCTGCACCGGTCTGTTGGTCGGAATCTGAATAACGTCCATGGAGTAAATGTTTCTGAACTCCTTCTCCTCCGTCTGTGCCGTACCGGTCATTCCGGCCTTTTTCTTGAATTTGTTAAAAGAAGTTCTGGAGGTAATGGTTGCCAGCGTTCTGGACTCTCTTTACCTTCACATGTTCCTTCGCTTCTATCGCCTGATGCAGTCCGTCAGAATACCGTCTTCCGTTCATAATACGGCTAGGTAAACTCATCGACAATCAAAACCTCATCATCCTTTACGACATAATCCACATCCCTCTGCATAGGTTATTTGCCCGAAGAGCGAGGATGATATTGTGCTGAATCTCGAGGTTTTCCGCATCTGCAAGGTTATTGATATGAAAATACTTTTCTACTTTTTCTACACCCTGCTGGGTAAGGTTTACGGTTTTTTCCTTCTCATTTACAATAAAGTCTCCACTCTCCTCGATTTCCTCCCCTAAGATGGCATTAATCTTGGAAAACTCGGCAGACTCCTCTCCCCTTTCTAGCTGTCTTGCCAAGATATCGCAAAGTTCATAGAGCTTCGTAGACTTCCCTGACTGTCCGGAAATAATAAGCGGAGTTCTTGCCTCATCGATCAAAACAGAGTCCACCTCGTCGATGATACAGTAGTTTAAGCCTCGTAATACCTGCTGATTCTTGTATATCGCCATATTGTCACGAAGATAGTCGAAGCCGAGCTCGTTATTCGTCACATAGGTAATGTCACAGGCGTAAGCAGCCTGACGCTCTTCAGTAGACATCTCATTTAGAACCGTTCCAACAGTAAAGGCTAGGAAACGGTGAACCTGCCCCATCCAATCCGAGTCACGCTTGGCAAGATAGTCATTTACCGTTACGATATGCACACCTTCACCGGTCAGAGCATTGAGATAAGCCGGACAGGTCGAAACCAAGGTCTTTCCTTCACCGGTTCTCATCTCAGCAATTCTACCTTGGTGTAAAACTACTCCACCGATAAGCTGCACCTTAAAATGCTCCATGCCGAGCACTCTCTTTTGCCGCTTCTCTAACCGTTGCGTAGGCTTCCGGAAGAATATCATCAATGTTTCCCCCGCGAAAGCCTTTTCGTAAACTTTTCCTGTCTGGGCTTTTAAATCCTCATCAGACATTGCCGCCATCGTTCCCTGTAAAGAAAGGATTTTATCCACCTTCGGTTCTATCAGTTTCAATTCTCTACTCGAATGTGTCCCAAATATCTTTTCAAAAAGCTTCATTCTTATATGCTCCTTCTCCATACAGCAGTAGTATGGCATTTTATAAATCTATAACTCATAGATTCTACCATTAGTCCCGCCTTTATCAAGGAAGAAGCCATGAAAATACTGTGAAATCCCACGCAAAAAGTTCAAGCTTTTCAGGCTTGATTGTATTTTCCTTTTTTCAACACCTCATCCATGAATATTTTGTGAAAAATATCTTTATTTTATGGATTTCGCTTTCTTTCTTTATAGAAAATGCTATACTGAAAGCAGGAAGAATCTTCCCTTGCAATACAGGGACTTACTTCTGAAAAAACAAAAGAAAGGAAGGATTCGATTATGAAATTTAGCATTACAGGAAGAACCATTAGTTTGACAGAGGGTTTGAAAAATATGGTGGAGAAAAAACTTGGAAAGTTAGATAAGTTTTTTCAGGCTGACACACTTGTAATGTAACTCTTTCTACGCAGAAGGATATGCAGAAAATCGAAGTGACCATTCCCGTAAAAGGTAGTGTGATTCGCGCTGAGGAGTCTACCGAGGACATGTACCAGTCCATTGACCTTGTAGTGGACGTTCTGGAAAGACAGATCAGAAAAATATAAGGATAAGCTGATTGCCAAGCACCAGTCCTCCTCCTTTACAGCAGCGTTTCTGGAGGAAGCCGCTGAATATGACGAGGAAGAAATCAAGATTGTACGTACAAAACAGATTGACTTAAAGCCCATGACTCCGGAAGAGGCCTGCCTACAGATGGAACTCTTAGGACATAGCTTCTTCGTATTCTTAAACGGAGACAGCGGAAAGGTCAATGTTGTATAAAAAGAAAGACAAAGAGCTACGGTTTAATTGAACCGGAAGAATAAAGCGGAAAACATAAACCGGCCTCACTATAGCCGGTATAGTGAGAGGCGGTTCCGAAAAACGATCGGAACCGCCTCTTTATTTTTTCTTATTCCTTGCTTATTTCACCTCTCCTATTGCTCTCGCCTTTTCTCCAAGTCCCATGAAGGACAGGATAAAGATGACAGGCAAAACCATCGGCACCGCTATATTGATGACTGCCTGCGAAACATAGCAAAAGAAGGCAGAGCCCTGCAGCAAAGGGAAATACCCTTTTCCGAGAAATCCCCTCTTCTCCCCTGTCATTTCTTCGTAAAAAGAGTTTTTGAAGGAGGAGAAGTAAGGAAAGATAGAAATCAGGCCTATAACCCTATCGTCAATAAAAGGTTCAGATATTCATTATGAATGTTGTCAATGGTCTGATAATGGCTTTGCGAAATCGCAACCTTATAATTGTCATTTGTCAGCATAAAGGTATCCGTCCGGTCCGTACCCAAGGAGAACCTGAGAGAAGGGCATCTTTTTGTAAGATAATTTAGCCCATCTTCCAGATAAAGCCGCGTCCGGATCCCCAGCTATCATCAAAGCGAAAATAATTACTGTAATTTTCTAAAAAGACAAACGATGCGAGACATTGGCATCGTAAAAAACAAAAACTACAGCAAAAAGAATCAGCGCCACAATCAGGAAATAGATGGGTTTCAGTACCTTTTCGATTCTTTCTTCCTTTCAGCTTTACAACAAAGCAGTTTGATGATTCCCAAAAACCGCGATAGCCAGGAAAGGAACCGTAGTAAAAGCCAACTGAAGAAAAACACTTTTGTCGCCATCATTGATAGGAACTGTTTGCTTTTGGGATGAAAAAGTAGCCAACTTCATCACAAGAAAAAAGCAAGTATAAATCTATGCAAACTTTAACGACGTTCTTTTTCCAAAAACAGAAAAAGGGCAAGGCAAAAATAGTACAAAAAGAGCAAATACAACGTTGTCACTCATTCCGTAGAAAGCTGCAAGAAGGGTATAGGCATACACTAAGCAGGAAAAAGAAGGCTCCACTTTCCACTGCTTTTCTCCTATGAAAAGTCCCGCAAAAAGCCCGGTATAACTAATCATCAAAGAGGTATAGCCATTAATATTTCCTATTCCGCCTGCAAAAAGTACTCCTACAAATAATTTCGTCTTCCACTAAATCAAAAATGAAATAGATTCATCCAAAAAGAAATCACTGATACCCTCAAGCTGCCTGTAAAGCGATAGAAATAGATAGAAAAAGAAGATGGATTTTCTTAAATCGGTAAAATCGGCTTACAAAAAAATAAGCAAAGAAAAGCAATAACCAAGTAAAAGCTCCATATATCTGCCCGTGCTTCCCCACCAGGGTTTCATAAATATAGCCGGAATGAATCATGGAAATCAAGAAAATAAGAATAAGAAAAGAAAAAGGGAATATCCGTAGCCAAAAAGGCTTTTTCTTCCTTCCTCTTCTCGAATGAACAAGGAAAAATAAAGCGGCTTCCTCATCCTGTTCTTTAGGGTAAGAGCATGCAAAAAGAAGAAAAAGCAGCATAATAACCGTATACGCTGGGGTCAAAACCCAAAAAAACTTAAACTTTACCTGCAAAAATATCATAATACCCGTCATGTATGTATATGATAAATCAAGAGGATTATGGCAAGGTAAATCAAACTGATTCCCCACCAATCTTATAAAAAGTCCTTTCTCGACTTTAGCCTTTTCTCGTTCTAAAAAGCTGTTCCATGTCCGCTCTCCAGTTCTGCTGTTATCTGTTTCTGTTTTACCGCCTCCGGTTCTGCTGTTATCTCGTTTCTGTTTTGCTGTTCTTCCAAATCCAAACACGCATCTACTATACATGCTTCCTCATAAAAAGAAACAATTGTCACAGTACTTCCTTGCAACAATTGTTTCTTCTACTATTTAATCCACTATAACGCCCGGACTGTCATTTCCACCACCTGAATCCGCAGTCGGTTCCACCCCTGATACTGGGCTCCTGAGACTTGTTTCACTCTTCTTCGTCTCGTCAGCGTTTTTTTCTTTGTTTCCTCCTGTGCTTTTCTTCCTCATCGGAGTTTTCTTTGTTTCCGAAGCTGACCTTTGATGTTGGTCTCCTCGGTGCTCTTTTTATTGTCCTCCACAGTCGGCTTCTGATCCGAATTTTTCCCGGACGAACTGCTTTCTATACTATTTCCGTTCACATCCGTCTCCTGCTTTTTATTCTTCTCAGATTCGCTTTCCTCAGCAGAATTCTTCTTTTTCTTCGTTTCTTCTTGCTTACCGTCCTTGGACTTCGTGCCTCCTCCTCATCCCTCATTCTTTTTTGGATTTTTTTCTCGGAGTGTTTTTCGCTCGAGTCGCCCTTTCCGTTCTTGTAAGCCGCCGCATCGGAAGCGATGGTATCACTAAAGGTCCAAACAGCGGAACTCGGTTTATAATCCTCATCTCCGAAGAGATAAGCATGAAGCTTCGTTACATTGGAAGCCAAGTTAAGCGGAATAACACAATCCCCCTTCTTTCCCATCATTTGCGTACGAAGATCAGACGGGAAACCCTCGGAACCGACAATATTGTAACGGTTTACTCCCTTCGCAAGCTCCAAAAATATCTCCCTACATCCACATTAAACGCAATCTGCGGAAGAACCGTGTCAATCACATTGGGTCAGAGTTGTAAGATCCGCCTTCTTTGCATTCTCCAGAACCTCGAAATAACTTCTCTCTGTCTCTTCGTTCTGGTAAAATCATCATCCATATAACGAAGTCTTGCATAAGCTACCGCCTGCACACCGTCCAGATGCTGCATCCCCGGCTTCTTAATATATTCCGCAGCGGGTTTTTCACATTGACTTTAGACTCAATACTGGTTTCATGCGAATGCATCATATACTTGAACTTTTTTTCCGTAATATCAATGTCATGCCGCCTAACATATTGATTACATCCGCAACCGCACGCCAGTTAAAAGGTCGCATAATGCTCGATATCCAAGTCCAAATTTTATTCAATGCGGCAACAGCCTGCTCCGGTCCGCCATCCGCATAAGCTTCATTGATTTTCGCAAAGCGAGACCCTGCTGCGAGATTCGAGATAGGGTATCACGGAACACAGAGGCAAGTTTAACTGCTCCCTGTCGCTCTGTCTATGCAGACAATGAGCTGTACATCGGCATTGGCGCCTCTACCTACTCCTCCGTCACGACTATCTCACACCTGAAAACGGCAATGGTCCAGTAGCCTTTGCATCTGCTCTTGCTTTGTTACATCAATATTCTCATTCTTTACATTTTTATATTAAACTCTACTTCCGGCTTAATATTCATGTATCGCACAATGTAGGCTGTACAGAAAATAAAAACCAATGTCAGGATTTCAATAACGGAAAAGCAGCAAAAATCTTCTTCCAGCGAGATTTTTCTTTTTCTTTTTACTGTATACCCTCGTCCAGCTCTTTCTTGAATATCCTTAGGCGTATTGACCTGCAGAATATCCAGATGTTCAATCCTTCTCTTTCCTTCCTTCTTTTCCTCGGGAAGAGTCACGATGGGAGCTTTTCTCCTTTCCCTCTCCGGATATGGTATTTTCGCTATTTTTCTCGGTCGTATTTCTATTCAGCTCTGCTATGGGGTCTTCTGCGTCCCTATTCTGCTCTAATGCCAAAAATCTACCTCCATCAACCGGATCGTTTAAGCCACTCCCGGCATTTCAATCAGCTTTTTACCTGTACCTTGCAGCTGAAAACTCAGCTTTTACTTTGTACTCTTTTTTGCAGCCGAAAACCCAGCTTTTACCTGTAATGATCAGTCTGAAAAGTCAAAAGTTTTTCTTCACACACGGAATGATAGAGTATATTACCAAAAACAAGAAAAAGTTAATAGGCATTTTTGTTAACAAATCCTTTTCCATACGGTTAAAAAGAATTTTAATATCCAGACCGAGACTCCAGTGTTCTATGTACCAAAGATCATAGCGAATTCTCCTGAATAGAAGTATCTCCCTGAAAACCGTTCACTTGCGCCCATCCTGTAATCCCCGGACGAACCTGATGTTTAATCATATAACGGGGAATCTGTTCCTAAACATTTCAACAAACTCGGGTCCTCTCCGGTCTCGGGCCGACAAGAGACATATCTCCCTTTAAAACATTAAAAATTGAGGAAGTTCATCAATAGAGGTCTTCCGGATAATTTCTTTTCCGATTCCGGTTACCTGCGGATCCCTTTTGCAGTCCATGCCTTCTTTTTCATCCTCTCTGTTTTTGAACGCCCATAGAGCGAAACTTGTACATCATAAAGGGACGGTTGTGAGTCCAACTCTTTCCTGTTTAAAAATGATCGGTCCGGGAGAACTCAGCTTTGACAAGCACCGCTATAACAAGCATAAGCGGTCCAAAAGAATTAGCCCCACCAGAGCCCCGATGATATCGATCACCCTTCAGTACGCATTGAAAAGGCCCGGTCAACGGAACATTTTGAATATTGATAATCGGTAAGCTGTCCATGTCTTCCGCAATCGGTTTAGAATGAATGATTTCCGATAGTCGGGAATGAACTTCGCATCTCCGGATTTTTCACATACCGCTACGATTCCGGGAAGCTTTTCGTAGGCAGCAAGAGGAAGTGTAATCGCAATCTCATCACTGTATTCTTACTCAAAAGCTCTCCGAGATCCTTGATCTTACCAATCACGGAAACATCACGGTAAGACGCTCCCTGCTCCGTCAGATCATCAACTATTCCGTAGATACGATAGCCCCCAATCCGGATTTTTCTTACACAAATCGATAAAACGATCTGAAACCGGAGAAAAACCAACAAGAATAATATGCTTTTGATTAAAGCCTCTTTTCGAAGAGAAGAAAGAGTTCTCCGTAAAGCTACTACCTTTTCCACCGTCGTGATGCAAATAGAAAAATATAGAAAAATCCTCAACATTCTTGTGGAATAATGTTCAAAATATCCACTCTTTCGAAAAGCAAAGAAATGGATGGGAAAGAAGAAGCCCTATGGAATTACTCTGAATAATCCTAAAGAGAGCCGTCTTCATACGAATGGTTCGCATCGGCTTATACAACCCTAATATCCAGTACAAAAACAGATAAGCCGGAATCATAGGAATCAGCACAGTAAAATAAAAACCTCGGAGAAAGCACACCATGCCCCTGAGGAAATATCGGATTCTTTATCGCAAAAATACCACGCCAGGCTATAGGATAACGCCAAAACCAAGGCATCTAAAAAGCACTTTGCAATTGATTTAATTGTCTTTGAAAGTCCTTAATCATAGTGACGATTATACAACAGGATGAATCACTTGCATAGTAAAAGGGCTGTAAAAATCAAAATGATCTGTCATATCAGGTCTGAACTTGGGGCACGTTTCGCTAGCTTCGCCTCGTAACGGATACTAAGCGAAAAACTGCGTTTCTCTTTGTTTTCTGCAGTACCTGACGGCCCAGACTCACCCCGCATTCAGACCTATATTGCAAAGAATCTCTTTATTATTTTGATTTTTACAGCCTTAGAAAAATCTATATATACTCGTAAGATATTCTATCCGATTCCGATACATGTTCCTCTAGGAAACCACAGAGCGAGCAAAGTTGTTGCTCTTTAAAGCCTCCTCCGCTTCGGCTAAATCCGCATGGAGTTCATAGTCATGCGGAAGATCTCTTCCGGAAAAATAAGAGTGACCGAATCTCCAACGCTTTACATCAAAATCCAGTGCCTGCATCGGAAAGAACCGATGCTTGCATCCGATAAAAATGTAGGAGGAAAGCTTCTGGTCAGAAATCTTCCAATCTTGTTTCCTCTGCCTTCTTCCCGGAATAAAATTCATCATCTTGGAAAGTAATCCCTTCCCCTGGGAAAGAAAAAGCTCATCATTTTCTTCCAAACCGGTCTGATGGAAGCGTGCAGTCCAGTAAAGCTGGAAAGGGAAATAAGACCCGCAAACTCTTGCACCTCTTCTTATCAGGAAAGAGGGAATACCCAATTTCTTTCCATAGCTTTTCATTGGTCTGTGTTAAAAGAAACTGACCGGCAAGATTTACCCCGGCACTGTCTCCCATTAAAATCAGCTTCTCGGATTAATCCCCAGCTTTATCCCTGTCCTCCAAGATCTTTTGTACGCAGTACGATAGCTGCTTAAGCGCTGTGGATAGGGATAATCCGGAGCCAAAGAATAGTCTACCGCAATGACCTGAAAGCCGGAACGGAGCCAAGCGAGAAAATAAGGATTGTCTTCCACAACCTCCTTGCTTCCCGAAAACGAAGCTGCCACCATGAACATAAATGATGGTTCCTAAAAACTTTTCTTCCGTCTCTCATTGGGATAAAACATAGGCATCATAATAATTGTTCGGATAAGTGGAGGTAAGGAATATCCTTATAGCAAGTAAACTCATAATAGGCGTCTCTTCTGCTGACCGCTATATTGACCGGCGCGGCTGCTTTACTGATCTTCTTGAACCGGCCAGTATCGGATGTGCCGACAAAGCCCGCTATACAAAAAATAAACAAAGAAAAAGGCCATTCTAAGGAACTTTTGAAGCTTTTTCTTCCCTATGAAATGTACTTTCCCCATAATGCAATCCTTATTTTTGCAAAATAACAAGCTAAAAACCCGCTATTCTATGCAAACTCCTTTTTCCTTAATTTGAGAATGCCTTTTCGCCTGCTGTTATATCTAAAAAGCAAGTAAATAAAAAGGCATGTTTTTCCCAAAAAATATCTCGTCAATCTTAACAAAAATAAGTTTTTATCAATAAAAATAAAAAGCCGGATTATAGAAAAGTTTTTGTTTCCGTTCTCCGATGAATTTGGGACTTACGGAAGTCGTTCCTTTCTATAACACAGCTTTTTATCGCATTTTTATATCACAATTTCACTATTTATATATCGCAATCTACTGTTTTTATATCGCAATTTCATTATTTTTAGGGAAAAATTCCTTAGCCTCTCGTTTCTGATTGATTATTCTTCCCTAATGTTACCGAAACGGTCTTTTCTTCATACTCTCCCTTACCGGAAAGTCTCTGTACCGTGACTTCCACCTTTTCTCCTGCCTTATAGCGGGAAAGAAGGCCGGAAAGCTCCTCAAGGCTTGCCACAGACTGCCCGTCGAACTTTGTAATGATATCCTTCTCCTGTAAAGCGGAGTTGTCGATTCCCTCCCCCGTTAAGAGCTTAAAGATATAAATCCCCTCCGGCATATTGTAGGCTTCGGAAATACTGCTATCCACCGTTTTCCCTTGGATTCCGATATAGCCCTTTTCTTCCTGACTGACCTTTGCCCTTGTCGTTCTCTTGGAAAGCCCCTCCACGATTTCCTTTACTTTCTTCGACGGAATAGAATAACCCATACCTTCTACTGTAGTATCGGAATACTTTGCCACATTGATTCCGATGAGCTCCCCGTTCATATTGAGAAGAGCTCCGCCGGAATTACCCGGATTAATTGCCGCATCGGTCTGTAAAAGACCCGACTCCGTTCCACCTTCCGTGGAAATATCTCTATTCTTAGCGGAAATGATACCGGTGGTTACAGACTGTCCGTATCCTAAAGCATTTCCGATAGCCACCACCTGATCTCCAACACTTACACTGTCAGAATCTCCATACTTTGCAAAGCTAATGCTATTTAAAGTATCCTGAGAAATAGCGGAAAGCGGAATCGCAATGACCGCAAGATCTACATCGCTGTCTGTTCCCTTAATCTCCGCATCATAGGACTTTCCGTCTACAAACTGAACGGAAAGAGCCGTAGAATCCTCTACCACATGGTTGTTTGTAACAATCAAAAGCTCGGAATCATTCTTTCCGATTATCACACCGGAACCGCTTGCTGCTGCTTCCTGCTCTCCGCTCTGCCCGAAAATGGAGTATCCGTACTGCTGATAGCGAATGGTATTCGTTATGGAAACCACCTCCGGCATTGCATTCTTCGCAATCTCCGAAACCGACCCGCTTGCTTCCGAACGAGTGTTTGCAGAAGAAGAATTTAACTGCTGCGCAGAGTTCTTTTCCGTTTCCTTATTTGCAGCATCCTCACCAAAGAGTGTCGTTCCCTTATTCGCATTCGCTTGTCCCAAGACCTCCGATCGATACTGCGTGGATAACGCATTTACCCCAACCATTGTACCCCCGGCAACCGAGCCGAAGAGCATAGCCGATAAAACCAGTCCGGCAAATTTTCTTCCTCTATTCATATCTATACCTCCTAAACCATCTTTAATCGCCTCTTATTTCCGAAGGCGTTAAAACTTTCTTTGCTTTACGAGGCATAGAATAGAAAAAAAATATGTTTTAAAAATGGAGAAAGAGTGAAGATAATGTCTTCACTCTTTCCGATATGCTCGTCACTTTTCGATCTATAAAAACTCCTTTATGCTGTGCAGGTCCATATCGGAGGCATCGTCTCGCTATAGCTCCAGTATCGTCGCTTCATATCCGGACAGTCGTATTTTCTTCCCTGAAAAAGGCAAGGTTCGGCATTCGAGAGTATTACTTTCTTCACCTCGGAGGGAAGTTCGATTTCCGTTCTTCTTTTCTGTAGTTCCCTGAGGACAAGGATCGTCTTTTTCGCCCTTTTCTGTAAAATGCCATCAGGCGGTCTCTTCCGGCATAAAAGGAATAAAGTCTCCGTAAACTATCGTTTCTTATACCCGGATTCTTTCTTAGAGCACTAGAGCTTCTTATAATAGCTCAAAAACGGAATCTTCGTCCCTGCTCCTGTGATTCCACATTGATTCTTGTGTAATTCGGATTTACGGGAAGCCATGGCTTTCCTTAGTAAATCCAGCATTTTCATCATCGCTCCACCGCATCGGAGTACGCGCATTATCTCTTGTGAAGCGGTTCACAATGGCAAGTGCTTCCTTCCGAAAAATCCTTCTTCCAGACAGAGCGCATATTCATCAATGGTAGAAATATCGTCCATCAGTGAAATATTTTCCAGCACGATATTTTCCATACCGATTTCCCTGCCCCTGGTAAATAAAGGGAAGTCCTCTTTGCAGCATCTGCATGGTAGCTAGGAATTTCTTCGCCTTTTTCCGACAAATCTTCCTTCGGTATATATAGTTCACCCCTGCGGATTCGTCATGGTTTTCAATAATGGTGGAAATGAAACCGACCGGATTGACGAGCTTTTGCGTAAGGAAACAACAATCTCGATACATATTCGGGCTAACCGTCTCTGCATCAAACCAGCCGATTTCAGAATGTGCGCTGGAATGTGCCCGGAAATCAAACATGGAAGAGAAACTAACTATTTTCCCTGATAAACTCCGGAATCTGCTCCTCCGTCTCGTTAAACACTTCTCCCACGGTAAACGCATGATGAGGCTTAAAGCAGCGGTCTCGCATCTCCCCCAGGAATTCGCCGATTCCTTTTGCAGCATAAATCATATTGCGGCAGCTCGCCATGCCGTCTTCCCTATCTGCCGGGAAATTGTAGCCCTGAAGAGGAAAGACCTTTTTTAAGTTTAAAATCGCATCAATTCGGAAGCCGGCAATGCCTTTATCCAACCACCAGTTGATCATCTTGTAGATTTCTTCCCGTACTTCCGGATTCTCCCAATTAAGATCCGGTTGCTTCTTATGGAATAGGTGCAGATAGTAGGTATTCTCCGTCCCTTCCACTTTCTCCCATACCGAACCGCCGAAATAAGATCTCCAGTTGTTCGGCTGCATGACCGTCCACACCCTCTTCAAAGTGAAAATATTTTTGCATAATGCCCCTTGGATCTGCTACTGCCTTCTTAAACCACTCATGCTCATCACTGCAATGATTTACCACAAGATCGAGAAGGATATACATATCCCTTTTCTTCGCTTCGGAAATCAACTCATCCATGTCCTCATTCGTACCGAAGCGCGGGGTCAATCTTATAGTAGTCGGCAATATCGTAGCCTTGATCCGCAAGAGGGAAAGAAAAGCAGGGGAAATCCAGATGATATCAATCCCCAGCCCTTTCAGATAATCGAGCTTTTCCGATAATTCCTCTTAAGTTCCGATACCATTTCCTTTTGTATCCAGGAAACTCTTCGGATATATCTGGTATGCGACTTTTTCCTGCCACTCATTCTTTTTCATTTCTTCTCCTTTTACTCTATTCTTATCCATTTTAATCTTAGCAATTTAAATCTTAGATCGCTATTCTTAGCAATTAAGGAAAATGTAAACCTCGTCTTTTTCTCCAATTTACTCCTTCATTTGAATTTCCAAAAACAAAAGCTTCATACGGTGCAAGTTCTCCGGAAATGGCATCCTGTCTCTCACATTTCTAATAAGAACTTTTCCGCATCTGAACTTCTCCGGAATGCTGTAGCTTCGTGTATTTTCCGAAACATTGCAAACACATAAGAGCTTCTTTTTCCCAAGGCTTCTCTCATAAATAAAGAGATCCGGATCCTCCTCTTCCAAGAGGTGGAAGTCCCCATAGACAATCAGCTCCGACTGGTGACGAAGTTGAATCAGCTTCTGATAATAATGGAACACCGAACTGCCCCTGCCAAGTTCTTCCTTCGCATTGATTTCCTTGTAATTGGGATTCACGGCAATCCAAGGCTTTCCGCTTGTGAAGCCCGCTTCCTTTGTATCATCCCACTGCATGGGCGTCCGCGCATTGTCCCTACTCTTATGGGCGATTAGCGGAAAAAGTTCTTCCATACTTTAAATGCAGCTTTTCCGTAAGCTCCGAAAAAGCATTGATACTTTCTAAATCTCTAAACTCGAAAAGGGCGCTGAAGGGATAATTCACCATCCCAAGCTCCTCCCCGATAGATGTAGGGGGTTCCCTGCATCATGTGAAGGAAGGTCGCGATACACTTCGCGGAACGCTCGCGAAGCACTCCGCTTTCCTCTCCAAGACGCGAAACAATACGAGGCTGGTCATGGTTGCAAAGGTAAAGACTGTTCCAGGCAAGCTCATGAAGGCCGTTTTGCCACTTGGCAAGATTCTTTTAGAGGCACAAGGGCATTTTTCCGTAGCCCACTTAAAGCCGTAGCTTTACTTCCGTCTAAATCCATGTGTTCAAACTGGAAAACCATGTTCAGCTCGGTTCCCTCACTATTCGCATAGCGCTTTGCCTCTTCAAGTGTTACCCCTGCAGTCTCCCCTACTGTCATGATGTCGTAGCGGGATAAAACCTTCTCATTCATTTCCTGTAAATAAGTATGTACCTTTGGCCCATTTGCACAGGCAGCTCCAGAGTCTCCGTAAACAGCCCTTTCGGAATCGGCTGATTCGGAAGTCCTTCGGTTTCGAAATCAGAGAAATGACATCCATACGGGAAGCCGTCTATCCCCTTTTTCGCACCAACGACTCATCATTTTCGAAGACTTCCTTTCGAACAGCCTCATTTTCCCAGTTTAAATCGGGTTGCTTTTTGGAAAATAAATGCAGATAAAACTCTCCCGTCTTTTCATCAAAAACCCAGGCGGAACCGGAAAAATAAGAGCCCCAGTTATTGGGAGGCAGTAATTTTTCTCCCTGATACTCCACGGCATCGCTTTGCAAGACAGGCTTGTTCTCCGGAGAAACTTCATTTAACTTTCTTCCCTTTCTCCAGATATAGAAATCTCTTCAGATTTTCTCGGTCTTTTCGGCTTTCCATGAACCACGCATGCTCGTCACTACTGTGATTCACCACAAGGTCCATAACAATCTTTATTCCTCGATCATGTGCTTCCTTCAAAAGTTCATCAAAGTCCTCCATCGTGCCGAATTCTTCCATGATGTCTTCGTAGTCGGAAATGTCATAGCCGTTATCATCATTCGGAGAACGATAAACCGGAGAGAGCCAAATGACATCAACCCCCAACCCTTTAAGTAGTCAAGCTTTTGAAATAATGCCCTGTAAACTTCCGATTCCGTCTCCGTTACTGTCGCAAAGCTTCGGCAAATCTGATAAACCACCGATTCTTTCCACCAACTCTTTTTCATCGTACTACTCCTTTTATCTATCTACTATCTAAGCCCTATCAAACAACAAAGTGGAAGATGCCATTTCTTAAGCTTGATCCTACTGCTTTTCCATCGTCTTTCACTCTTTTCATTACTTCATCTGAATCTTCAAGACTCTATTCCACTTTGATACAGTCTCACTGATGAACAATTTTGCAGGAAGACAAATATTCTTGCAAATGTGCTCCCAACACATATTCTCCATCATTATCTTTTCTATCGCTATCTTCTATCGTTATCTTCTCTATCGTTATACTTTCTATTGCCGCATCCTTGCTCACTACCTTTTTTTCCGCTCTTCACTAGGAGGAAAGAAATTCTTCTCCCCTTATCAGAGATAGCAACTCCTTCACTGCTCTTCTTCCTTTCCGCACTATCCTGTTCCATCGTCTGAGCATCGGGTGCAAGACCTTTCCTATCTTTAATCCCGTCAAATCCCACTATAGAAAGGTCCTCCGAATTTTGATTCCCCTGATCTTCGCAGAAACGAATGAGTTCCAGTGCCATGATATCCGCTGTAACAAAAAAGGCTGTAGCCTGAAAGAATTTTTCCTCATAAAAATGAAAGGTACTGCTTCTTTTCTTCCACCTCCGTAAAAGATAGATTGTGCCATAAACCCGCAGAAAGCTTTGGCCTCCTCCATCGCCTCTTTATAACCCGCATAGCGCTCACTGTCGATATAACGTCTTTTCTAAAAAGATCTCCTCCTTCCGTCAAGGAAAAGAAAGGCGATTTTTGATGCCCCATAGAAAGAAGGTAGCGCGTCATTTCCTTTGCTGCATGAAAAATCCTCTAAACCTACATTCACATATGAGCGGTCATCCTCCGGGAAAAAAAGGGGTATCAATAGAAACCACGGGAACCGAAAGAAATTCTGAATTTTATAATACCCTCTTTTTGCCCCAGAAGAATAATCCTTCCACATTCCATTCTTTAGAAATTCTCGCACACTCATCCATATCCGGATTACTGTATAGAAGAAGAAAATAGCCTGCATTTTGCAGGGCATGCTGCACTGCACCGACCACGGAAGATACAAAGGGATCTTCCACTATACTTTCTTTTTTCTATCCTCTTTATACGCAGAATAAGGGCTATGAGCTTTTGAACCCTTCTTCGACAGCATCCTAGCCCCCCATGTGGGTAACATAATTTTCTTCTTCCAGAATCTTTTCAACTCTGGCATAGATTTCCGGGCTTACCTTTATTCGCTCTTTTGTGAATGACATTGGAAAACAGTGGAGGGCTTACTCTTTGCCAATTTTGCAATATCTTTAATTCTTGCCATTAGAAGCCTCTTTTAGCCCTTTACTGCACCTTCCACCATTCCGCTCATAATCTGCTTCTGTCCCACGATAAAGACAATAATCATCGGTAAAATCGCAAGAAGAGCGGCTGAAAGAATGAGATCCCACTGTTTAACATAAGAGCCCACGAAAGCCTGTACAGCAACCGGAAGAGTCTTTACCTTTCCGTTTTGTCCAAGCATCAAGGAAGGAAGTAAGTAGTCATTCCAAATCCACATTCCGTTTAAAATCGTAACCGTGGTGATAATCGGTCTTAAGAGCGGGAAAATAATCTTAAAGAAGGTTCCTTCGGGAGAACAGCCGTCAATCGCCGCAGCTTCCTCGAGTTCATAGGGAATTCCCTTAATAAATCCGGTTAAGATAAAGACGGTCATTGCACCGCCAAAGCCCAAATACGCAAAAACAATTCCCTGCACAGACTGCAACATACTGATTCCGATGAATTTTCCCACATCACGGAAAGTGGCAACCAGCGGAAGCATAACCACCTGGAAAGGAATAATCATGGAAGCAATAAAAACCATATAAATCGCAGTCGCCCAAGCCTTCTTATTGTTTCTGCTGATTACCCAAGCAGCCATACTTCCCAAAAACAACAAGAAGTACAAGCGAAACAAGTGTAACTACAGCAGAAGTGCTGAAAGCATACCAGAAATTAAAGTTCGAGTTATGGATTACAGCATTCAGGTTTTTTATAAGCTGAGAAAAACTAACTCCATTCGCACTTACCGGATTTGCCACAATATCCCCTTGCTTCTTAAATGCGTTCATCAATACAAGATAAAAGGGGAAAAGAATATATAATGCAATGCATGTTCCTGCCAGCCCCAAAAGGATGTTCTTTCCATTCTTTGTCTTATTCATCACATTTCCACCTCTCTACTATTACTGATTCGTACCTGAATCAAAGAAATTACAGCCAAGATAATGAAGAATAAAACAGCCTTCGCCTGCGCAAGAGCATAGCTGTTCTTCGCAATAGCGGTATTGTAAATATTTAAAGCCAACATCTGTGTACCGTTAGAAAGATATGAGCCGAGGAAGTTAGCCACGGATCCGGTACCGTTGGTTAAAGCCATGTTTACATCAAACTGCTTAAAAGCAGAAGTGAGTGTTAAGAAAGTACAAATTGTTACCGTGGATGCAATCATCGGGATTTTTACCTTAAACAAGGTTTGCAAAGCGCTTGCTCCGTCAATCGAAGCCGCCTCCAGCACATCTCCCGGAATCTGTGTTAAACCGGTAACATAAATCAACATAATATAACCGCCATACTGCCAGATATACACAATAATAATGGCAAGCATCGCCCACCTAGTATCGGAAAGCATAGAAAAATTAAGATACTTTAAAAGTACATTATTAAATACAAACTGCCAAATATAGCCAAGTACAATTCCTCCAATTAAGTTCGGAAGAAAGTAAGCCGCTCTGAAAAAAGCAACCCCTCTAAGCTTGGTCGTGCAGAGAAGTGCCAGTAAAAAGCCCACAAGATTAATCAAAATGACATTCATAAATACAAATCCGAAAGTAATCAGCACAGACCATATAAATGCCGGATCACTGAACATCTTCAGATAATTTTGAAGCCCCACTACTTTAGTGAATTTAATTCCCGTCCAGTCAGTAAAGGAATAACCGATACCGAGAATCAAGGGAATAATCACAGTAACAAAAAATGCAAAAAGCAGGGGAAAGAGAAAGAGAAAGTAAACAATCTTTCTATGATGTTTGGTACTGGGTACTAAGTACAATCCTCTTAAAAATAAGATTGCTCCTATAATCAGTATCGTTCCTCTAAATGTTACCAAACTCTTTAATGCCCCACTATAAGTTGTTTTCATAGTAAATGCAAAAAAAAGAGCAGCAAGCATGAATAAGGCTCCTACAAGAAGTAGGGCAGTGGACCTGATTTTTGTATTTCGTCCTGTCATGTGTTCCCCTTTTTGAAAAATGGGCAGCAGAGCTGCCCTGCTAATAAACTCTCTATTCTAATTTAATGTAGTTTAAATTAAAAATCATGAATAAATAAAGGCTGTAATACATGATTTTAATTGAAATTCTTACAATCCGAATGCATCATTCAGATTGCAAAGGCAAAATCAAATTTACCCTTCATAATACTGTGCAACTACCTTTTTCTACAGCATCAACAAAGCCCTTTACATCCAGATTTCCGGAAGCAAAATCCTGATATACAACTCCTAAGGCATTTTGTGCAAGACCTTCTTGTTTCCTAACCAATGCCAAGCAGAAGTCTTTCCTGCCTTTGTGTAGTCGGAAATCGTCTGTGCAAATGGATCGCTTGCTACGTAGCTAATAGACTTAAAACGGACTTACAAAAGCCGGCCTTCTCAACTAAAAATCTTCTGTCCTGCATCCTCGGATACCCACTGTAAGAACTTCAGAGCCTCTTCCTTGTTGTCATTGTCATAAACTGCCCACCAAGACGGAGAGTTAGTCTGAATGGTATCAATTCCTTCCTCGAAAGCATAAGGAATCATGCCAACCTTTAAAGTTTCCTGCGGCATCATACTGCTCCTTATCATCATTGGTCATGGTTGCACCAATCCAAGAACCCTGTGTTACAAAAGCATACTTGCCGGAAGAGAAGTTCTGAATCTGCTGATCATATGTTCCGGAGACAAGAAGTGCAGGATCTGCATATTTATTGAATAAATCAACCATCTCTGCATACTTTTGAGAAACGCTCGTTGTCAATCTTACCGCCATCCTGAAGAAGATCAAAATAGCTGGTATCATCCCTCTTTAATCCACCGTCTTCATATACGCCAAAAAGATGATTTCCGGTAGACCAGTAGAGGTTCGTAGCTTCGGCAACATACCCGATAACTGCTGTTAAACCAAGTTCATCCTTCTTGCTGTCAAGAGTTTCAAAAGCCTTCTTCATAGACTCCGGTCCTGTAATAGACTTCGGATCAATTCCTGCCTTTTCTAAAACATCAGCATTGTAAGCTAAACCAATGGCCTCAGTTGTATAAGGGAAACCGATTACTTTTCCATCAGCATCCTTAAAAGCAGCATCCGTATCGGAAACCCACTTCTCATTGGACATATCTACAAGGTGCCCTTCCCAGTTTTTAAAAATCTGTTTCTCCGCCATTAACGAAGATGTCCGGCATATTGTCAGCCTGGAAATAACCCTTAAGAGTACCTTGAATGTCAATTCCGCCACCCATGGACTCAATGTTTACCTTAACACCGCTTTCCTTCTCATACGCTGCAGCTAATTCCTTGAGCTGTGCATCGACTTCAATCTTACCGTTAACAAGACGAAGTTCCTTTACCGGAAGAGCTTCCCCTTCTTTAGCTGCCTCAGAGCCTTGAGATGCGTCCTTTCCTGCATCAGAACCGCCTCCACAAGCAGTTAGTGCAAAAGCAAGAAGCGCTGTCAATAGTGCCAGATTTCTTTTTCATCTACTTTCCTCCTTATTCTTCCTCAAAATTGAGGTTAATCTTTTCTAAACCAAGAAAAAGTCGAGCTTTTTACATTAGTAAAAATAAATACTGCTATTTTTTTCGCTCACAAGATGAATAATAGCAGTTTTAAAGTTTAAATTCAAGAATAATTATGATAAATTGCACATAAAATCAGATAAATCAACTGGATAATTTGAAAGTATTTCATTACAATATTATTATTTAATAAATATCTCCTATAAAAAAATTATTTTATGCATTATGAGGCACATTACTATATTTTTTAAATTAATTTGAACATATATTCATTATAAAAAACAACATTCCGACTGCACAGTAAAAGTAAAAAGCACATCCCTATAGAGATGTGCTTAAGCTTCAGCGACCCGGAACGGATTCGAACTGTCGACCTCCGCCGTGACAGGGCGGCGCTCTAACCAACTGAGCCACCGGGCCATTTCGTACCTGCTTCTTATGATAGAAGTTTATATCTTACCAAGTACTTAGTAATCCCTGAGGTGCAATTTCCCTGACAAACACCTTTCCTCAGAAAAACAACATATCAAAGAAATAACTCTAGAAGTAAAACAAATCAATCAGACGCATTGGATAAGCCCTCGACCTATTAGTAACTGTCAGCTGAATGTATTGCTACACTTACACCCTCAGTCCCTATCTCACCTCGTTCTCTTCAAGGGGTCTTACTCTTACGATGGGATATCTCATCTTGAGGTTGGCTTCACGCTTAGATGCCTTCAGCGTTTATCCATTCCCAACTTGCCTACCCTGCGATGGGATTGATTCCCAACAGGTTCAGCAGAGGTCAGTCCATCCCGGTCCTCTCGTACTAAGGACAGATCCTCTCAAATATCCTACGCCTGCGCGGATAGGGACCGAACTGTCTCACGACGTTCTGAACCCAGCTCGCGTACCGCTTTAATGGGCGAACAGCCCAACCCTTGGGACCGACTTCAGCCCCAGGATGCGATGAGCTGACATCGAGGTGCCAAACCTCCCCGTCGATGTGAACTCTTGGGGAGATCAGCCTGTTATCCCCAGGGTAGCTTTTTATCCGTTGAGCGATGGCAATCCCACTTTCATACCACCGGATCACTAAGTCCGTATTTCTACTCTGCTTGGTCCGTCAACCTCGCAGTCAGGCTCCCTTATGCCTTTACACTCTTTGGATGGTTTCCAACCATCCTGAGGGAACCTTTGAGCGCCTCCGATACTCTTTCGGAGGCGACCGCCCCAGTCAAACTCCCCACCTGACATTGTCCCTTGACCGGTTTACGGCCTAAGGTTAGAAATCCAATAACATAAGGGTGGTATCCCAACAGCGACTCTGATAATACCGAAGTACTATCTTCTCAGTCTCCCACCCTATCCTGTGCATACATTACCGAATCCCAGTATCAAGCTGGAGTAAAGCTCCATGGGGTCTTTCCGTCCTGGCGCGGGTAACCAGCATCTTCACTGGCACTTCAATTTCACCGGGTGCATTGTTGAGACAGCGCTCAAATCATTACGCCTTTCGTGCGGGTCGGAACTTACCCGACAAGGAATTTCGCTACCTTAGGACCGTTATAGTTACGGCCGCCGTTTACTGGGGCTTCAATTCAAAGCTTCGCTTACGCTAACCTCTCCTCTTAACCTTCCAGCACTGGCAGGCGTCAGCCCATATACTTTACCTTACGGTTTCGCATAGACCTGTGTTTTTTTGCTAAACAGTTGCTTTGAGCTCTTTTTCTCTGCGGCCCAGTTGCCTGGGCACCCCTTCTCCCGAAGTTACGGGGTCATTTTGCCGAGTTCCTTAACAATGCTTCTCCCTGCCGGCCTTAGGATTCTCTCCTCATCTACCTGTGTCGGTTTGCGGTACGGGCTTACTAAACACTATAGCGGCTTTTCTCGCCACAGAGTCGAAAGAGCTTTCTACTTTGATTTCGATCCGCATCAGGTCTTCAGATTGTGTAGCGGATTTTTCCTACTACACTCCCTACCTCCCTTGCACCGGTCTTCTCATTCCCGGCTCTCTTTCTCCATGTGTCCCCACATTTCTGATTTAGTAAGGTACTGGAATCTACACCAGTTGTCCATCGACTACGCGTCTCCGCCTCGCCTTAGGGTCCCTGACTTACCCAGGGCAGATCAGCTTTACCCTGGAAACCTTAGATATTCGGCCTGGAGGATTCTCACCTCCATCTCGCTACTCATTCCGGCATTCTCTCTTCAAAACAATCCACGGATCCTTTCGGTACCGCTTCATCTCGTTTTCAATGCTCCTCTACTGATGGTATACACCATCCCTAAGCTTCGGTGTCATGTTTTAGCCCCGTTAATTTTCGGCGCAGGACCTCTCGACTAGTGAGCTATTACGCACTCTTTTGAATGTGTGGCTGCTTCTAAGCCAACATCCTAGTTGTCTATGAAATCCCACATCCTTTACCACTTAACATGTACTTTGGGACCTTAGCTGTAGATCTGGGCTGTTTCCCTTTTGACTACGGAATTTATATCCCTGCAGTCTGACTCCCGCTTATATCTTACCGCCATTCGGAGTTTGATATCTCTTGGTAGACTTTGACGCCCCTCAAGAATTCAGTGCTCTACCTGCGAAAAGACTTATCAGCGAGGCTAGCCCTAAAGCTATTTCTGAGGAGAACCAGCTATCTCCGGGTTCGATTGGAATTTCTCCGCTATCCACACCTCATCGCCACCCTTTTCAACGGATGTGCGTTCGGACCTCCACCAAATTTTTACTTTAGCTTCATCCTGGACATGGATAGGTCACCCGGTTTCGGGTCTATATTTACTGACTTAACGCCCTATTTAGACTTGTCTCGCTTCGGCCCGGACCCTAAAGTCCTTAACCTTGCCAGTAACTATAACTCGCCGGACCGTTCTACAAAAAGTACGCGGTTCAGCTTGCGCTGTTCCACAGTTTGTAAACACAGGGTTTCAGGTTCTCTTTCACTCCTCCCGGGGTCCTTTTCACCTTTCCTTCACAGTACTAATCGCTATCGGTCACTGAGTAGTATTTAGCCTTGGGGGTGGTCCTCCCGTCTTCCTGCCAGGTTCCACGTGTCTGACAGTACTCTGGATACTGCTGATCCTTTACGCTTCGTGTAAGGGGCTTTCACCCTCTATGGCGCCTATTTCCATCGGCTTCCACTCACTTACAGATCTTTTATGCAGTCTGAACCCTGAGGTGCACGCACTCGGTTTGGGCTCTTCCGATTTCGCTCGCCACTACTTTCGGAATCACGGTTGTTTTCTCTTCCTCCGCCTACTTAGATGTTTCCAGTTCAGCGGGTTCCTCCGTACAGTTATGTATTGGCTGTACAGTACTAGAGGTCTTCTAGTGGGTTTCCCATTCAGATATCTGCGGATCAACTCGTATTTGCCAATCCCCGCAGCTTTTCGCAGCTTATCACGTCTTTCTTCGGCTCTCAGTGCCTAGGCATTCACCCTATGCTCTTATTGTTAACCAATTCTCCACTTGACTTCTCAAGTGTTTGAGATACTAGCGTGTATCTCTTTTTCTGATTGTGAAGAAGATTTCTCTTCTTACTCTCGATTGTTTGTACAAGTTTTACCTTGTACCCTCGGATGTCTTACTCTATTTACTAGAATAATTATTTCTTTCTTGATATGTAGTTTTCAAGGTACGATGCTTACTTTCGTAAGCAGTACAATGGGAAGTCATGAACCTCCTGTGCTCTTCGCAGCATTGTATTTCATTCTTTTTGTTTTTAAAAAAATGTTTGGCACCCACCTATCTTCCCGTGCCGTTACCAGCAAAGTATTTTCGGCCGTTTAAGTCTTAACCGTCGTGTTCGGGATGGGAACGGGTGTTTCCCCTAAACGCATCAGCACCAAACAAGAATGAACTATTTATTGTTTTTATCAAAGATACTTTTTTTCGAATTGTTCCTCAATAAGGGTTTTCTCCGAAAAAGTAAACTCTTCGATCCTCACCTTTATAATCAAAAATCGAATAACACACAAACCCCTACTTTATCCTTAGAAAGGAGGTGATCCAGCCGCACCTTCCGATACGGCTACCTTGTTACGACTTCACCCCAGTCATCAGTCCTGCCTTCGGCAGCTCCTCTTTGGAACACTGACTTCGGGCATTACCAACTCCCATGGTGTGACGGGCGGTGTGCAAGACCCTGGGAACGTATTCACTGCAGCATGCTGATCTGCGATTACTAGCGATTCCAGCTTCGTGTAGTCGGGTTGCAGACTACAGTCCGAACTGAGACGTTATTTTTGAGATTTGCTTAAGGTCACCCTCTTGCTTCCCTTTTGTTTACGCCATTGTAGCACGTGTGAGCCCAAGTCATAAGGGGCATGATGATTTGACGTCATCCCCGCCTTCCTCCAGGTTATCCTCGGCAGTCTAGTTAGAGTGCCCATCTTACTGCTGGCTACTAACTATAGGGGTTGCGCTCGTTGCGGGACTTAACCCAACATCTCACGACACGAGCTGACGACAACCATGCACCACCTGTCTCCATTGCCCCTGAAGGGAAAAATGCATTACACACTCTGTCAATGGGATCTCAAGACTTGGTAAGGTTCTTCGCGTTGCTTCGAATTAAACCACATGCTCCACCGCTTGTGCGGGTCCCCGTCAATTCCTTTTGAGTTTCATTCTTGCGAACGTACTCCCAGGTGGAATACTTATTGCGTTAGCGACGGCACCGAGAAGCTTTGCTCCCCTGACACCTAGTATTCATCGTTTACAGCGTGGACTACCAGGGTATCTAATCCTGTTTGATCCCCACGCTTTCGAGCCTCAACGTCAGTTATTGTCCAGTAAGCCGCCTTCGCCTCCGGTGTTCTTCCTGATATCTACGCATTTCACCGCTACACCAGGAATTCCACTCTACCTCTCCAACACTCTAGAACAACAGTTTCCAAAAGCAGTCCCCAGGTTGAGCCCGGGGTTTTCACTTCAGACTTGCCATTCCGTCTACGCTCCCTTTTACACCCAGTAAATCCGGATAACGCTTGCCCCTACGTATTACCGCGGCTGCTGGCACGTAGTTAGCCGGGGCTTCTTAGTCAGGTACTGTCATTATCTTCCCTGCTGATAGAGCTTTACATACCGAAATACTTCTTCACTCACGCGGCGTCGCTGCATCAGGGTTTCCCCATTGTGCAATATTCCCCACTGCTGCCTCCCGTAGGAGTTTGGGCCGTGTCTCAGTCCCAATGTGGCCGGTCATCCTCTCAGATCGGCTACTGATCGTTGCTTTGGTAGGCTTTTACCCTGCCAACTGGCTAATCAGACGCGGGTCCATCTTATGGCGATAAATCTTTTTCACACTCTGCCATGCGGGCAATGTGTGCTTATGCGGTATTAGCAGTGATTTCTCTCTGTTATCCCCTCCATAAGGCAGGGTTACCCACGTGTTACTCACCCGTCCGCCACTAGATAACGCATCTTCCGGCCGAAGCTTTCCAATACGCATCTCGTTCGACTTGCATGTGTTAGGCACGCCGCCAGCGTTCATCCTGAGCCAGGATCGAACTCTCATAATGAGTATTTTTCATAAAGAAAAATACGTAATGTACAAGACTACAGCGTAAGCTGTACCCTGCGTAGTAGGGTCTCGAACTTGCTTCAAAGCAAGGAGGAGGTCCTATACAGAAAATCTGTCATCACTGACAGTTAAAGTTCAGTCCAAGTCAAAACTTAGCTTAGCTTTAGTTTTTCCTTTTTTACCTTTTTTGGTTTATTAAACCGTTCGTGTAAGTTTCGTTTGAAACATTACTGAAAATTCTTTAGAATCTTCAGGGTCTGTGTATTATTCGATCTTTGATTTTCAAGGTACTTGCAGCCTCTCGTTTGGAGTGACAGCCTGTGTATCTTAGCACTGATGAAAATGTAGTGTCAAGCAGTTTTTTATTTTTGTCGGATTTTTTTATCGGGTGTTTTTGTCGAAAATTTTACAGTTTTATTTTTTTGAAGTTTGTATTTTGTTGATTTCAAAAAGTATTTCCTATAATTTATTCCTGAGAGAATCCTTTTAAACCTTATCCGAATATGAAGTATAGGCATTTTATATTTTCTTTGTTACACTATCCCTGTTATGATTCTTATGATTTCTTGTTCTGTTTTTCAGGACTCAATTGATTTCAAGTCTCAGCTTTTTATAATCGTATTTTCTAATCTATTTTATTTCTGATCTTTATTTTTTTCTCTTTTCCATTCTCCAAGGAGGTTATTTATGAAGAAATCCGTGTCTTATTCTAACAATGAACATCCTGCATAGCGGACAGAATTTCGAGCATTTACCCGAAAGCTATATTTATTTGTGGAAAGGATGTTTTAAAAAGAAATAAACAAATCTATCATATTTCCAGGGTGATAGAGGAAACCGAGAAGCTGTTCCAAGATAAAACTCATATTGTTTATCTCAATACGAACATCCGTGATAACACAGAATTAGGTAAATTGATTGAGGATTTTTATATAACGGATCCCTAAAAAGATGCATTCTAAAAGTTCTTGCCAGAAGAGTTTTCGAGTTAAAAAGAAAATAACGCTGTTGAGAAAGGAGAGAAGGAATTATGACCAGCTATTTTGAACGACTAAAACAACAGTGGAAAAAGAAGCAGTTTTAGAGGGAAGAGCTGAGGGAAGAGCTGAGGGAAGAGCCGAGGTAGAGCTGAATCCGAAACAAAAATGGCAAAAATTGATGGGACTGCTAGTAAAAGATGGACGTATTGACGATATTGCAAAAGCCTCAGAAAGCGAAAGCTTTAGAAAGTCTCTACTTGAGGAATATCAGCCTCCTAAAGACATTTTAAAGGAATTTTTTTCTAAATACTCTTGAAAGGTTCAATTAAAAATCATAGCGTGATTCTAAAGTACAAAGTTTTCCCCAATTATAGGGTTGTATATGCCCCAAAAGTAAAAAGTACCGATTACTCCGAAAAAAGCAATCGGTACTTTCTCTTATCTAAGCTTAGAAAGTCTGTCCTGTAATCATCGCATATATGGAAAAAGAAAAACAAAACCACAAATACCAGAATGCGTAACGGTCTAACTCTCATTGACCAACCGCGCTGTTTTGCAATGTAAAGTAGTACAACCTGTCCTACAATAAATAAAAATGAAATAACGCAGAGTATCTGCCATGGATACTGTCTGAAAAGATTGCCAAACTGCTCGCCCATATTTTCCTCCTAAAAGTCATAGGGGTATTTCTCTTGTAAGCCTCTAAAGAGTCCCCTTTCGATAACAACTTAAGAACCTTAGCATTGGAAAAGTGCTCTGTCAATACTTATTCCATTCTGTATGATTCTCTCCTTTATTATCCTATAGGGCTATGTCCAATAATAAAGATATTTACAGTTCTACTTTCTATTCTTTTATTTAGTCTTTGATAGAAGTCTTTGATTTCCTGCTTTTCTCCATAATTTTGCATAATCTCTTCTGTGCTTACCATAGTAAAGCATTGCCAATCAAAAGCCGGTACTACGGTGCAGCTATACAAAGCATACTCCCCGCCGGGTTTTAAGCACCCGGCCTGCATTACTCCTACCGGAACCGTATATTGCAGGAGCTGCCCGGAAGCCAGATCCGAACCAAGAGTAACCGTATCCACTGAACCGTCTTCATATAAGAGATAAAGCGTAAAAGGATCTCCCTCTAAAAAAGTCCAAATTTCTTCGTGACTCAGTTTATGGAAGTCGGAATAGCTCTTCGGTTCCTTACAATACAAGCCGTACATGGTAGAGGCTAAGAGCTTTCCCTCCTCATTGCGGTTTGGAGAATGATAGCACTCCGAGAAGAAGGTATGCTCCCCTTCCAAAAGCTCCATGGAATAGTGCTGAATCAAAAAATCCTTTCGCTTCTTTTTTTCAGACTTCTCTTTTCCATAATTCCCTACTTCTTCTTTTAAATCGGCTTCTTCCAATGAATCCGGCTTGGCCTTCTCCTGTTCCAAGGCATCACTGAATATAAATTCCTTTTCCGCTTTAGCACTTCTATAAAATGCCTCGCAGAGCTCTTCATTTTGTAAAGCTTCAGAAGGCGTTGCCATAAGTGAAGTCCGCCCTTCCGTTAAAGCATTATAAAAGTCGGAAAAACATCTCCCGGAAGCAGTCTTTGTAACCTGTTTGCATACTGAGGCTCAGTTCTTTTGAGCTTCCTTTTTCTGAAGAGAAAGAGCAGATCAGCCCTGTCATTGTCCCAGCCGAGTCTTCCTCTTTTCACAGATTAGATTCAGGAAAATGCGGTTCTGTTTCCCATGGCTCACTTCTGAAAGCGCAAGAGACACCCGGCATCCTCCCTGAAGCTGCATATTCAGGACTGCCGTATCCTCGTTTTTCAATCGGAACAGGGAAGTTTTTTTCCACGTCCTCTTTATCCCACAGCATACCCTGCCTGATCTTTTAAATAAGACATGGTTTCGATTCTGAAAAGCAGCCTGTAGAGTGATCACCGGCTTTTCCAGCAAAAAATGCGTTAGGTCTAAGACATGAGAGCCGATTTCCGAAACGGCGCGAAGATGGTTGCCGTCCTTTACATCAAAACGCCAGGAATAAGGAACGGGCGGAATGTGAAACTCCTGCTCATAAGCCCCGTAGAGGAGAATCGGTCTTCCGAGCTCTCCGCTTTTCAGAAGCTCGCGCATTTTCCGAATAGCCGGATAGAAACGGTTATGGAAGCAGACTCCAAAAGGCGTTCCCGACTGTTTCACAAGCTCCAAAAGTTCTTTTCCCTCTTCTATATCGAGGCAGAGAGGCTTTTTCACAGACAATGGCCAGCTTTCCTTTATTTTTCCAAGCTTTTTTTCAAGATTTTTTTCCTATATTTAAATGTTATCTCTGAAAATCCGGTTTTTTTCCCAATTCCCGATTCTTTTCTAAATCCAGGTTCTTTTCCGGCTCAGGATTCTTTTCTAAGCACAGATTCTTTTCCAGAAAAATACTTCGCTATGGCATAGTGTGTATTTGGCGGTGTACAGATATGCACGGCGTCAAGATTTTTCCAAAGGAATATCCCTGATAATCCGCATAGCTGTTTGTAATACTCCATTTTCTGGAAAAGGAGGCGAGAACCGCCTCCTCATTTCCGCAAATCGCCACGATATCCTGTCCTGCCGCTCGCAATGCTGCAGCATGGACATCCGCAATAAATCCTGTTCCAATTATTCCTACTCTCATCTTTACCCCTTTAATTCCTGCATACGGCGATTAGCCTTCGCATAGATTTCTTCAGGATCCTCTCCGATAAAGAACGCTCCCTTTTCATAAAGAATCTTTCCGTTTACCATGGTGAGCTCTACATTTTGCTTACTGCCGCTGTAAACAATATTTTTCGCAATGGAATTCACAGGCTGCATATTCGGCTGATGAAGATCCAGCACACAAAAATCCGCAAGCTTACCTTCGGAAAGACAGTCCGCGTCTTTAAGTCCCATACAATGCGCTCCGTTCACACAGGCCATTTTCAAAACCTCTTCCGCGGAAACTACACTTGCATCCTCTTCCCGTATCTTGGCAAGTCCGGTAACTAAAAACATTTCCCGGAACATATCCAGGCAGTTGTTGCTAGCCGCACCATCTGTACCGATTGCCATAGGAATCCCTCTTTTCAAGAGTTCCACCGTACGAGGAACACCGCTTGCCAGCTTCATATTGGAGCCGGGATTCGTAACAACCGTCATGCCTCTTTTTGAAAAATGTCCATGTCTTCATCACTTAAGTAAACGCAATGGTATCCGCCTCCGCCGTAGTTCAGCATACCGAGAGCGTCCATAAGTGCAGTCGGAGTCATGCCGTATCGTTCAAGACAACCCTGCCACCTCCCTTTTGTCTCAGAATTATGAGTAAATACCGGTGCCTTAAACTCTTCCGAGATTTTTGGCTAATCCTTCCATCAACGCTTTCAGTCGTGTACTCCGCATGGAATCCGAGCTGATAGGAAACGAGAGAATGAAAAGGCATTGTACTTTTTGATAGCAGTCCCGCATTTCTTCCAACGAGAAGTTAAAATCATTTAAGCCCGGGACTAAAACGGTACGGAAACCCGTATCTACCGCAAGGCGCGCCATTTCCTCCGGATGAAAATACATATCAAAGCAAGCTGTGATACCTGAGCTTAAATATTCAAGAATCGCAAGCTTCGAAAAGGAATAAATGTCCTTCCTCTAGCTTCGCCTCCATGGGAAAGACTTGTTTCGAAAGCCAATCCCATAGGGGAGGTCATCCGCATAGGAGCGAAGGAAAGTCATGGCAGAGTGAGTATGCGCATCCTTAAAAACCGGGAAGAATGAGATTCCTTTTAGGTCGATTTCCCGTTCAAAAGCTTGCCTGTATCTCTTTTCTCTTCGGCCCAATATAGCTGATTCGCTCCTTTTCCGTCCAGAGCTCTCCCTCTATGATTTCCATATTGTCCTGCATAGTCAGGATTCTTGCATTATAAAAAACGAATTCCACAGCCATCCCTTTCCTTATCTTCTCTAGATCTCTCTGAAGTTTTACCGCTTACCCTTATCGTAAGTCTCCCTTAAAAGCCCTCGGTGCTCTGTTAAACTTCGAGAAGAAAAATCAGAAGCAGTAAGGTCAAGATATAGGGCAGTGTCATAGCCAGATCCGAGTAGCTGCTCGGCATCTGCATCTTCTGTACAAGAAAATATCCGCCGGAACGGGCAAAGCCGAAGAGCAGACAGGAAGCCAAGGTTGGAAGGATGGTCCAGTTCCCGAAAAATCATGGCTGCAATGGAAAGATAGCCGTAACCCACAAAAAAATTGCGGAAGAAAAGTTTCCGGAAATGGAATAAGCAAAGCAGATGCCTGCAAGTCCCGAAAGGGCTCCGGAAAACAACACCGCAATCGTACGGGTTTTGCTTACACTCTCTCCTGCAGCATCCACTGCATGAGGATTGTCTCCACAGGCACGAAGATTCATCCCGTAACGAGTCTGGTAAAGGATGTACCAGCATACAATCGCAGCTAAAATAATCAAAACTTCAAAAGGATAAATATCCTTAAAAAACGCGCCCAAAATAGGAATTGCGGAAAGTCCGGGCACTGTAAATTTATCCGAAACGCTAAGCACAAACTTGTCGGATGCCGCATGGAAAAAGTCCCTTTATTAAGAGCCTTACAGAGGTAGGCAGTTAAGGACATGGCCAGAATATTCAGCACCACACCGCTGATGACCTGATTTGCCTTCATCCGAATGCAAAGTACGGCATGAAGCAGGGAATATAAGGCTCCGCCAAGCACCGCAAAAAATATCGCCGCATAAAACTGCGTTGTTGCATTTCCAATGCCCATATTCATCATAATGACTGCTGCTAGGGCTCCGGTAAAAGCCCCCATCCCTGAAAAGCCTTCCAGAGCAAGGTTTGTTATCCCGCTTTTTTTCACTGTAAATTCCCCCTACAGCCATGATAAAAAGCGGCAAAGAAAAAGGACAGTCCATCGATAATGATTCTTTCCATTATGCTCTCCTTCCATCACATTTGTTTCTCCTATCTCCTACTGCTCTTTTTTTCTTTTTTATTTTCTTCTTTATTTTTCTTCTTTATTTTTAATTTCTCCCTACTTTTCTTTTTCTTCCCCTCCGTCCCTTCTGCTCTGCTCTTATCCTGCCTCTTATTTTTGCTCTTCCATTTCCAGCTTTTCCTTATTCACTAGGTAACGAATATAGGCGTTGCAAGCAGAAAAAGAAGAATGATACCGGTGATTACGGACGCAATCTCGGACTCAAGGCCTGATGCGGAGTTCATATAGGTGCTTCCCTTGCTCAATATGGTAATAAAGAAAAGAGAAGAACACGATCCCGATAGGATTGCTGTTTCAAGAAGGGCTACCGCAATAGAGTCAAAGCCCATACTCGGTAGAACTCTTGGCTGGATAGAGCCGAAATAGCCAAGATAATAGCTGACACCGGCAAGTCCTGCAAGCGCACCGGAAAGCGCCATGGTTAGCACCAGATTCTTTCCTACCGAATACCGGCATAGCGGGAGGCCTTCTTACTGAAGCCCACACTCTTAATCTCAAAGCCGAAGCAGGTTCTGTCCAGACAAACTGAATCAAAAACCGCAACAATAGTGCCAAAACTATCGCAAGTGGAATATCTATTTTCAAATTTCCCTACGAGAGTATCCATCAAGGTAAGACGAGACGCCGCTGAAACCGGCTTGGACTGTCTGGATGTCGGATTTACAAATACAGGTATTGATGAAAAATGCGATAACATACTGCGCAATATAGTTCACCATAATGGTAGAAACTACCTCGTTAATATTAAAGCGATGCTTTAGAACTCCCTACAAATGCGCCCAGCGCCATACCGACAAGAATACCGATTAGAATTACAAGAGGTTTTGGCAATCCAGGCAGGGCAGGTTGCTGTATCCTATAAATACGGAGCTCACAAAGCCCTGCAGTGAGCATTTGTCCGGCTACCCCGATATTGAAAAGTCCTGCACGAAGCGCAACAGCAACGGCAAGTGAGGCAAAAATCATCGGTGTCCAGGCATTTAAGAAGCTGCAAAAATCTGTCAGAATATTCTTATAGCCTGCATAGCTTTCCTTTGGTAAAAATACCGGAACCTTGGAGTAAATTCATATACGCAATTATGGGTTCTTTCCCTGTAAAAGAATGATTACCGCACCGGCAAAAAGGCTTAAAAACAATAGCAAATACGGGTATTGTGATATTCTGCGTTTTTTCCTGCCCAAGAAGCCTAAGCAGCAGACTCTTTCCTTCGTCTTACTGTTTTTTTCATGTTTTTACCCCCATCATAAACTCTCCTACCTGATTTGTGCTAAGCTCCTTCGCATCGGCAATCTTTTGCATTTCTCCATTGTAAATAACCCCGATTGTATCTCGCACAGTTCATGATTTCATCAAGCTCCAGAGAAATCAGGAGAATCGCCTTTCCGGCATTTCTCTCCGCAATAATCTGCTTTATGGATGTTCTCGATAGCACCGATATCCAAGACCTCTTGTCGGCTGCACAAAAATCATCAGCTCTGAATCGAGCTCTATCTCTTCCGATAATGGCCTTCTGCTGGTTTCCACCGCTCATGGAACGCACAATCGTCTGACAGCCCTGTCCCGGAACGAATATCATACTTTGCGATAAGCTCTTCTCCATTTTCCTGAATTGCCTTGTGAGATAATATCCCTTTCTTGGAAAAACGCTCACTCCTATAGGTCTTTAAAAACGAGGTTATCTTCCAAAGAGAAAGTCCATCACAAGCCCCACATCCTGTCTATCCTCGGAATATAAGAAATGCCCTTCCAGCGTTCTCTTTCCGGATACTTTCCAAGCTGATATCCTTTCCGTTTAGAGATGACCTTTCCTTCGGAAATCTTTTACAAGCCCTGCTATCGCATCCGCAATTTCAATCTGTCCGTTTCGGCAACACCGGCAATGGCGAAGATTTCCCACTTCGTATGGAGAAGCTGACATTTTTACAACAAAGAAAGCCGTCTCGGTTCTTTACCGTAAGATTCTGTACTTCAAGAACGGTCTTTCCGTATTTTGGATCCGGCTTTTTCCACCGTAAAGTTCACCTCACGGCCAACCATAAGATTCGCCATGGTCTTTGCCGAAGTCTCCTGAACATCCAATATATCAATAAGTTTTCCCTGATTTAAAAATGGCACATCGATCCGCCACCTGCTTGATTTCCGCGAGCTTATGCGTAATCAGAAATAATGGTCTTTCCCTTTATCTCGAAGTCCCCTGAATAATCTCCAACAGGAAGCTGATTTCCTGCGGAGTCAAAACAGCAGTCGGCTCATCAAGATGAGAATTTCCAGCCTCACGATAAAGCATTTTCAGGATCTCACACGCTGTTGCACGGAAATGCCCTACATTTTTCAATGATATCCTTGGGATTGACTTCCAGTCCGTATTTTTTTCAGAAAGCGCGGAGACCTTTGCCTCCGCCTTCTTTTAAATCCACATACGGCAAAAAGCCCAGCCTTTTTATCCCTTTGAAGGCAAGCCCAGGATGATATTTTCCGTAATGCTATAATTGTGAATCAGCTAAAGTGCTGGTGGACCATACCGATATTCAATTTGGTCGCATAGCTTGAGAGCTGATATTTTCCTTTTTCCCTCTAATCCAAATCTCGCCCTCATCCGGCTCATACATACCAAAGAGCATACTCATAAGGGTGGATTTTCCGGCACCGTTTTCTCCCAAAGAGCAAAGATCTCTCCTTTTTTATCCCTAAGGAGACATCATCATTTGCCACAATTCCCTGGAAAGCGCTTTGTAGATGTGCTTCATCTCAACTATATATTCGGACATGCTGTTTCCTCTATCTCGATGGACGAGATCGACACGCTTTTATGTACATACTGTATAATAAGACAGCTGTCCGGCAGGAATATCCTTCTTACCGGGCAGCCGCCCTCTACAGCTTATTCTTTTACTTTAAGCCTGTAAAATCATCCGGTGTCATGTTGTTAAAGTTTGCAGCAGGAACGATCTCCCTGCTCTGTACCTTCTTGTACGCGTCCTCCAGCTTTTCTCCAAAGTCTCTCTGAAAGCTGCTGTCTTCCGTCAGCACTTACATAGCCGGTAGAATCGGTATCTGCACCAAGAAGCGCATTTTTGCCCCTTAAAGCTTCCGTCAAGAACCTTTCTCGAGCTGCTTCTCCACATTGGAGTGCATAACCTTAAGAACAGAAGTCAGGATAATATTCTTGTCTCCGTTTTGCGCCGTCATCATACTGATCCACGTCGCATCCGATAACCTGTGCGTCTCCCGCTTCCTTCACAGCAGTAAATACACCATTTCCGGATCCGCCTGCCGCAACAAGCATGATGTCCACACCCTGATCAAGGAGTGCCTTTCCAACGACCTTACCGGTTGCTTCATCAGAGAAGTTTCCGATATAGTTTCCGCCAACATTTTTATTGGTCACATCCGTTCCGGCATAAGAAGGAATCTCTACATACTCCGCCTTTGCATCATACTTTGCCTTTAGCATAGTTTACGCCGGACATGAATCCGTACTGATAGTTTACATTGGATGGATAAGCGATACCGTTCACTACGGCAACCTTTCCGCTCTTTTGTCTCTAAAGCAGCAGCAATTCCTGCGAAGAAGCCACTCTCCTGCTCCTTAAACTGCATAGCGTAAACATTGTCTAAAGATACTTCCTGTCCGTCTGCATCTGTCAGGATAAGAATCCACCAAGATAAACTTTTGTATCGGGATTATCCTTTTGCGATGGTTCCGATTCCTGCAAACTGGAAGCCGCAACAAACCAAAAACATCATAGTCAGCCACGATATCGTTTTACAGCCTGCATAACAGCTGCAGTATCTCCTGTCTCCTCGCGAACAGGGAGTTACCGCTTGCATCCGGATGCTTCTCGATAAAGCTTAAGATACCATTGTAGTTATCCTGGTTAAAGCTTCCATCATCTACACCGGAGGGGCTGGATACAATGGCAATCTTTAAGCCTTTTTTTCTCCTCACCGTCCTTCGCCGCCTTTTGTCTCCCTCCGCTGCCGCAGCAGTTGTTGTAGTTCTCTCCGGCAGCAGCCGTTGTGGACTTTGCCGCACCGGATGCACCGCAGCCTGCCAAAAGGGAAGCTACAAGTACAGCACCTGTCAGAACTTTCCAAGTTTTTTTCATAATGCGTTCTCTCCTTTTTCAAAAAGTGTGTGTACGAGACGACTCTTTTTCATTTTTCTGATTGAAACTCCCTCGTACAACTTTGCCTTTATATTGAGTATCGTAGGGCTCTTTTTCCTACGCTATCTCCGCACTGACTCTATACCGGCTCTATACAGTATCTTTGATATCCGCACTGTATCCGTGATATCCCTGCATATTCTGTATCTTCACTGCATCTTATGATGCTTTACTCCATAACCCTCTCCGGAAAAAGCCTTCTTCAGAGATTCCGTGTAAGGTGCCCGTAAGATACCTCTCTCCGTGATAATTGCCGTAATCAAACTGTGATCCGTTACATCAAATGCGGGGTTGTAGCATTTTACGGAAGAAAGCGCCATAGGCTTTTCATAGAACTTACACTTGATTTCTTCCGGATTTCTCCTCTATCACGATATCTTCCCCTGTTTTACAGTGAAAGTCAATCGTCGAACTTGGTCCCAAAACATAGAAAGGGAATTCCGTAGTACTTTTGCCAGAATAGCCACTCCGCTCGTTCCGATTTTATTTGGCAGCGTCTCCATTTGCCGCAACACGGTCACAGCCTACAAGACAAGCCTGCACCCAACCGTTTTTCATGACAATGCTTGCCATATTGTCACATATTAAGGTCACATCTATCCCTCCCTGATCAAGTTCATAAGAAGTGAGTCTTGCTCCTGTAAAAAGCGGTCTTGTCTCATCGGAAAAGACATGGAAAATTCATTCCTCTTTCCTTTCCGAGGAAGAGCGGACCGAGAGCCGTTCCGTACTTGGAAGTCGCCAAGGGACCGGCATTACAGTGTGTTAAAATCCGTCACCGTCCTTCAGACAGAAAGTCCGTACTCGGAGATGGCCTTACACATTGCGGCATCTTCCGCCTGAATTTTTCTCTCTTCTCTTAATAAGGAAACTATTTCCTTAGGAGTTTTGGAAATGTTTGCCTTTCACCACATCTTCCATGCACCGAAGTGCCCAGCTTAAGTTCACGGCTGTCGGGCGGGAAGAGTTCAGATACTCCGCATCTTCCTTAAACTTCTGTAAAAAGCCTCTCCGAATCTGCCTGAATCTGCTTTTGCCAAAATAAAGATGCTGTAAGATGCGCAGATTCCGATAGCAGGAGCTCCACGCACCTTTAGTTCAAAAGATAGCATCATAGAGCGCCTTTCGCATCTCCCAGTTCCAAAAACTCCTTCTTTCCCGGAAGTGCGGTCTGGTCTACAATCACAACCGCAGACTCATCCCTCATTTAAACGAACATTCTCAATTCCGGAAAAGCAATGCTATAATTTCTTCTTCCTTAAGACGCCCTTGACTCATTCTTTCTCTCCTTTATTGCACCTGTACAAGCTTATTAATCTCATATATTTTATTTATGAATACCATTTTATAAATTTATCTGTTTTTGGCTTTTTATTGCAGCTTTGTATTGTGGCCTTTATTAGTTTTAATCATGTCGTTATGAATTTTACACTTTTTATAGTGAATTTCAACTATTTCACCATACGCTGAATGGCTTCTGTAACAAGCTTTTCTAAAGCGGGGTAGCCGACTGATCAGCCACGATCTTCACATCATCATCACTAAGAGGCTCTTTGAAAGTCCGGCTCCCAAGGTTGGAGATACAGGAAATACCGCAAACCCGCATACCGCAGTGACGTCCCGGCAATCGCCTCACAAGCTGTACTCATTCCCACAGCATCCGCCCCTAAAATATGTGCCATTTTCACTTCTTGCGGTGTTTCAAAAGCTGGACCGCTAAACTGCATATACACACCCTCTCGAAGAGAAAGCCCCTGCTCCTGTGCGACAGTCAGAATCTCCTTTCGAAGCTCCTTGTCATAGACCTCCGACATATCCGGGAAACGCAGACCGAGCTCTTCGGCATTTGCTCCAATGAGAGGATTCGGAACGGAATACAGAATATGGTCGGTAAGGAGCATAAAGTCTCCCGCCTGATATGCCGGATTTACAGAACCGCAGGCATTCGTCAGGAAAAAGAATCTCCGCTCCCATAAGGTGCATAAGTCTTGCAGGAAGTACCACATCTTCCATGGCATAGCCTTCATAGTAATGCACTCTACCCTGCATGATTACGACAGGCACCGATCCGATATGTCCAAAAACAAATCTGCCCTTGTGACCGCTTACAGTAGAAAACCGGAAAATCCGTAATATCATGGTAGTCGATGCTGCCTCTATCTCGATTCTTTCTGCAAAATCTCCCAGTCCTGATCCCTAAAAACCAAGGCGAGGCGAGGACGAAACGGAATCTTATCCTCAATACTCTTGTAGCATCTCTCCAGTCTCTCATAAAGCTTTCGTCATCTCTGACTCTCTCTGTAAAAACAATTTTCTGCTCCCCTGTACTATTCATTCCTTTGATCCATTTCGAAAAATACAATTCATAAAATGGTATTTCACGGAAAGACAATGCAAGGCATCTTCACTTCTTATTGATGATCTTCTCGGTTAAACAGCAGTAAAATGCAGTAAATAAAGCCTTTCGACAATGTATCAGCGAATCCTTTTTCAATCAGTCCTATAGTACCCGAAAAAGAGCATTTTAAGGCAATATCTTTTCAAGATGATTTTTGTATTTTTTTAATACAATTTATAATTAGCTAAGAATATGCTAAGTTTACTCCATCAGTTTACGCTGCGTAACTTGCAAAAAGGGATTTTGTTCTATACTTTTTTTCTATGCTTCCGTAGCTTAGGGATAGAGCCCCGGCCTCCGACGCCGGTAGTGGCGGTTCGAGTCCGCTCGAAGCATTTTTATTGCAAAGCCACTGTACCTTTCTTCGAAAGTCGCTCGTGCTCGGTCCACCCAGCGTGGCTTAGCCTGTCAGCTCACAGTAAGACTTTTTTTATATCGCAAAAGCCACTGTACCCTTCTTCGAAAGCGCTCAGCTCGGTTCCGACCCTAGCGGTGGCTTAGCCTGTTCAGCTTCATAGTAAGACTTTTTCATCGAAGCACTGTACCCTTTTTCGAAAGCTCCGTCTCGGTTCGACCTAGGGGCACTAACATCAAACTGTTTCACTTGTTTTCAGTGCCGAGGTCTCCAAACGGCTTTCTAGGACAGTGGCTTTTTGCTTACTATACTTTTTTTTACTATACTTTTCTTCTCAATGTTATCTAATTTTATATTCTTCTGAAACAGACTTCCCTTTGAATAATCCTCAGAAATCCGCTTTCTCTTTCCTTTCCTTCCTCTACTGTTTTATCTTCCGGGAAGCGGAAGTTCGGGATAAGCTGATCCCGTGAATCTATACCGATCACTGCTCTTGCAAAGTCCGCTATTCCTTCTGTTGCACTTGCATTGTCTATCCACTTAAATACTTCATGGGCAGGCTTTGGTACGAGCTGATGGTTTTACAATGCTGGAAAGTCCAAAGGCAAGTCCGTGCTTTTGTTTCATCCTCATTGTCTCTCCTGTCTCACTCATAAGATAAGCAGAAATATACGGATTGTTATCTACAATGAAGTAGGAGTATGCTACAGCAGCTGCCTGCTCTGTAGACTTTGTCCACACCTTTCATGATACTGCTAAAAACCTTCCTCCGTCAGGAAAAATCTTACGAACCTCTCCCTTACGGTTTTTCATGCTATCCATGCTCATAAAATCAGTAATTACATGAAGATTCTTAAAGTTGACTATCGGGGAATCTACGGTGTCATTGACACGTCCTGTTTTATCATCATCCCAGAAATTCGGAGAATAAATCGGATACGGATAGGGATGCAATGCAAGACCGTAATCCATATAGCCTTCAGCCTCTTCATAGTTATGGGAAGGCAAGGAGGATATCTTTTCCCTTATACTTTCCTACCGGAGCCGCTTTCCGGAAGCATATTCCAGTAATGGTCGATAGAGAACATAATGTTGTCATTTGCCGACACGGACTTCATCGCTGTATAGAATACGCGAAAGGCTCTCTGGAACTTGGAAGTATAAGCGGAAACATCAAGGTCGCCCATATAGTTCCAGTACTGGTTGTTAATTTCATTTCCCACAACCCAGTTGGTAATCTTACCATGACCGTTCTTTCCGTTATAACGCTTTTGCAAGGAAAGAAGCTCATCGCCTTCACCGCACGGAAGCCTGCCTCGGACTCTACGTTAAATCCATAGTATACAGCCTGTTCTTTCGGCAGCTCGGTAACCCCAAGAGGGTTCAGCTCCGGAACCGTCTGATTCCAAGCATTTAAAAAGAATAGCGGTTACAGCCACTCCGAGATCGCTAAGTCTCTTAACCTCCGTATCCAACTGGTCAATCAACTCTTTATTGATTTTATAGGTCTTACTCTCATAGGTGTAGTCGATTCCATTTCCAAAGAAACGCTGTGTCGGAATATCCACACCGGCATGCTTGATATTTAAGCTCAGTGCATCATCCAGAATATTCGGATCCACACGAAGTCCCTTCTTTCCGGGGTTCAAAGCCGGATCCTGATTCTCCGCCACAATCTCCGGGTTTTCGATATAGCGTCTGTTCGCAATCATCTCATAACGACCGCCAACCTTAACAGCCGGCACAAAGGCACTGTAGAGACGAAGCTCTCCGGGTCCTGCATGAAGCGGGAAGCTGAACTTCTGGTTCGCTCCGATACTTCCTTTCGCAAGATAATCCGTTCTTCCGGACAGGTCATTTTGATAGGGTTTAATTTCAAAAATATAAACAGAACCATCTGTACCGCTGCTATCTCCGGAACTGTCTCACCGTAACAGAAATCTTATCCTTTTCTTGATTGATTCCCATATCCCGAACCTTTCCGCTGATGGAATGTGCAAAAGCCCCAAACGAAAAACAGTGTTGACATCGCTAGAGCACAAAAATCCGATACTCTTCTTTCCCCAATAATCCCATATTTCTTTCCTCGACTATCCTTTCCTTCCGAATGCAAAAATCTCCCAAAACAGCCGGTATAAATCGAAAAAGTCTATACCTGCTATCCAGTACGAAAGACAGCATTCTCCATAAATCAAAAGCCTCTTCATACTACGATTTTTAGGAAAAGGATTGCTAGCGGAATAATCTTACAAGTTCTTACGGTTTAGGGATAGGGAGAAAGACACCTCAATCTCTTGAGTTGTCTCATAGGCCTGATTTGGTATGTTTTATCTTATTATTATGAAGAAAATATCCTCTTTCCTCCACGCAATAGAATGAATTTACTTTGTGCACTTCTCCTAAAACATAGTGCAAAATTTTTGTCTTTTGAATATTGATAAGATGCACAAAGAAAGTATAATGCAAATAGATATTTTTGTTCAGAACACACAATAAAAATAGGAGAAAAAGCTATGAAAAACAAGTTTTATCCGCAGCATTGGCTCTTACTTTAGGAGCATCTTTACCTGTTTGCGGAGCAAAGAGCGACGGAAATGCAGCTGGAGATGCTTCTGCTAAGGCAGAGGAAGGAAAGTCCGATGTGGGCCTCCGGGGACAAGGCAAGGGTAATGGAGAAACCCTGACAGTGCTCTATATGTCCGGCGTTTATGCGGATGCGGCAAAGTCCATGGTGGATGAGTTTGAGGAGAAAACCGGTGCAAAGGTAGAAGTCATTGATATGCCATACACCGAGCTTCATCAGAAGATGCTTTTGGACTTCACAAGCGGAGCAGGAACCTATGATGATTGATGTAGCCAGCCAGTGGGATGGAGAATTTGCTCCTTACCTTACTGATCTGCAGCCGTATATGGAGAAAGGACGATGTAAAGGCGGAGGATTTCATTGACAATGTCATTGCAAACTTCCGGAAAGTGGCAAGATAAGTATATCGGAATTCCCAATGCATCCACACCACAGCTTTTTGCTTACCGAACCGACATTTTCCCAAACGGACTTCCGGATACTTGGGAGAAAGTACAGAGAAGAGCTAAAGAAGGTAACAAAGAAGGATGAAGGCTTCTACGGAGCTCTATTTCCGGAATTACCGGACAGCTTAGCGGCGTGTTTGACTATGTGCTTTTGGTCCATGGGCGGTGCTTGGGCTGACGAGAACTGGAAGGTAAACCATTGATTCCGAAGAAACAAAAAAAGCTTTGGAGCATTTAAATGACTTACAGGAATCTTTGGATCCCAACTGGTTAAACTGGGGAACAGATCAGTCTATTCAGGCTTTTTTAAACGGAGATGCGGCAGTCTGCGAGACCTGCCTACATTAGGCTTGGTACAGGATGCTGACAATCCTGAAAAGTCTAAAGTAGTAGGAAAATGGGCATTGTCCGTAATTCCAAAGGAGAAAAACAGGAATCACCCTTCTTTCCGCATGGGATTGTGCAATTCCAGAAGGCTCCAAGAAAAAGGATTTGGCTTGGGAGTGGATTAAGATGTATACCAGCTTAGACAAGCAGAAGGAATTCTATTCCAATCACGCTATTCTTTCTCCAAGAAAGGCTTTCTGGGAAGAGGATGGCATCAAGGGAACCTATATGGATACTGTTCGTGAGGCACTGGATACCGCGAATATGTGGTGGAGAGTGGCTGCTTCCGACACAGGTGGACACCAGCTTTAACACTTTGATTTCCGCTTATCTTTCCGGACAAAGCTGATTTTGGATACTCACGGTAAAAGGAAATGAAGGCTGCTGTGGAAGAAGCTCTTGCAGCAGGCTCCTCCCTGAAGAGGGAAACAAAGAACTATAATCATTAATCTATTCTATAGAGAAGTTTAAATTACTTATCCTCATAAGACAGTTTTAAAAAGAATATGCTAGAAAGTTAGAGGAATACAGTATGAATGGCACTGAAGTAAGAAAAGGAAATAGAGGAAAAGGAGAAAGGCTTTTGGTCTTGGCTTTTTCTACTTCCACAATTTTATTCTTAGGCTTTACAGCCCTTGTTACCCGCTACTGTATTCCTCTATCTCAGTTTATTTCAATACAAAATTAATCTTTCCCAATGCCGTTCCCAAGTTCATCGGCATTGGGAATTATCTTCGGATGCTTCAGGACAAAAACTTTAGTGTGAGCGTGGGAAACTACTGTTCTTTTTGCGGTAGTTTCCGTATCCTTAGAGTTGGTTTTAGGCTTTTTGCTGCCATGATGCTTTGCGGTACCAAAAGAATTTATCGATTTTTACTTCTTTTTACTCTTGATTCCATGATTATGGGCTCCGGTGGCTATGGTACATTATTTCGCATGATGCTGGACGGCAGTACAGGGAATCATCAATTATCTCTTACATTTTGTAGGTGTACCACAAATAAACTGGCTGAGTAATCCGAAAACCGCTATGCCTGCGGTGATTTTTTTGTCAATGTGGCAGTTAATTCCCTGGCATGCATCATTACCATGGCAGGGCTTTAAAGTCCCTTCCTCAGTGATGCATTGAAGCTGCCAGAGTGGATAGGGGCGAAGAATCGCCATATCTTTTTCCAAATCGTGCTTCCTATGATTAGTCCTTTACTGATTATTGTTTTTAATGCTTCGTTTTTGTAGATGCCTTTAAGGTGTTTTGACACCATCTATACTATGACGAACGGCGGGCTGGGAAATGCTACGAAAATGCTGCCAAAGCTACATTTACAAACAAGGCCTGAAGTTCTTTGATGCTGGCTACACGGCGGCTCTGGCAATGGCCTTTCGCTTTTCTCTATGACCATTATCAGTTTCCTTTTTCTGCGGTGGAGAAGAACGGTGGAGGAGCGAGTTTTGTAGTGCATAGGGACAGCAAGATAACTTGTATCATGAAGTCGATTGTCTCCTATAGAAAGACAGTTTTTAGGAAATAGGAATGTGAACATAATCTGCATGAAAGTAGTGTATCAATATTATTTTTACTTGGTGATTTATCAAAGGGTTTAAAGGAAGAAAAATGATGGCTAAGAAACATAGAATGGATGCAAATGATTCCATGGTGCATGAAATATTGGGAAATGTGGGGAAGGCCTTTTTCGTATAGTATTTACCGCTGTGCTGATGTTGCTGGTTTTGTTCCCTTATACTGGCTTTTTCCCAGTGCTTTTTAAAATCCGGGCGGAGTATTTGGCGAATCCTCCTTTTTGATTCCCCACGTTTTCACCATGGAAAATATCAAAAACGGTGTTGTCCATGAACGGTCTTGGACGACAGTTTATGAATTCCATGATTGTAAGTCTTAGCTCCACTGCCATTTCCCTGCTTTTTGGATCCATGGCGGCATACAGTTTAGTGCGGGGAAAGTTCTCAAAGCTTATCAGACAGATTTTCGGCTATGGTTTATGATTCAGAAAATGTATCCGGCCATTGCTACAGCGATTCCCATCTATCTTGTGATGCGAAAGCTACAGCTTATCGATACCCCTGCCAGCTTTTTAATTATTATGAATACCAGTTTTAACCTGCCATTGGTTATTTGGCTGATGATGGGCTTTCGCTCAGGTGCCTCATTGAGATGGAGGAATCTGCCAGAATTGACGGTTGCCATTTTCTGAGTCGCTTCTTCTATGTGGTTTTCCCAGTGACCAAATCCGGAATTGTAGGCAGGAATTTTAGCCTTGTGGGGGCATGAACGAATTCCTCTTTGCGGTTATTTTAAGCATCAATAAGTCTAAGACATTGCCCGTAGTTATCGCAGGCTTTATTACCGATAAGGGACTGGATTGGGGGCCAATGTCGGCAACTTCTCTGATTAGCTTGTTACCGGTTTTGGTACTGGTATACCTTTTTGCCAGAAACAGTTCGTGGAAGGATCTAGCAATGGGCGTGTGAAGGATAAAGATAAGCACTCCCAAACAACACTATTTCCTGATATTCTATTGAAACTCAAAAGGACACCTTTTATATAGTGTCCTTTTTATGATTTAATCTTCATCATTAGCAAAGGCCGAATTCCTCCTGCAAGCGCTCCTATAAAAATAGTCCTTTTTCTATTACGACATTTTTCTGCGACATTTATTACATCATTGTATTACGTCATTTATTACGACATTGTTAGCAAACTTATTTTTACGATATAATGGCCGAATCGATCGTCCCACATGTTCAATCTTCCCATCATCCATTAGTCGCTTTTTAGTGCTTTTGGACCGTTCTTGGCGATGCACTCACGATTTCAGCAAGTCCCGTTGCTGATTGAGTACCATCTTCCATCAAAAAGATCCAACAATTTTTCATCTAAGGATTTTTGCTGTTCATTACGCCATTATGTGACAATTCTTTAGTAGATTCTAATCAATTCTCAGCATGAACTGTACAAAGATTGTTGACTTCCTTCTGTATGAGATGCATCTCAGTGCTTTATAGTACTCGTTCTGGCGCGCATGAATAATGGTCTCAATAGAATCCATAAAAACTCCTGCTATTTTGGAAGAATCAAAGTATGCCAAAGTCGTCCTATCCTACCATTTCCATCGGCAAAAGGATGAATAAATTAAATTCATAATGAAAAATACAGCCCTTTTTACTAATGGATGCAAACTTTGATTTCTTCAACCAGTCAACAATTGTCCTATCAAATCCGGAACATAATTTGCCGGTGTTCCAGCATGTATCAATTGTTCTCCGGCATACGCTCTACACCCTTTTAGTCCGAAATGCCCTGTTTTTCCTTCACAAGCCCTTCCATCATGATTTTATGTGCCTTCAAAAGATCTTTTTAACTGAATAAGCATTCAGCTTAGACATGATCCCGTATGTTTGCTAAGCTTTTGAACTTCTCTGATATCCTGAGGTGGTCCAGCGACACGTTTCCATTTATTACGTCACTTACCTGTTCCTCAGTCAATGTATTCTGCCTCTATTGCCAAAGACGAATGAATAGACTTAATACGATTATCTCTTCTAAGCTTCGGGTTCTTAGATAGCTGTTCCTGATACAGTCATTGCTCCGTAAGCTCTACATCTCTATTAGCGAGATTAGTAAACTCGCATCTGTCATTGTAAATGGCGGAATATATGAATCCGCACAGACAAACCTCCTTTTTCCCCCTTAGTAATCCCTGATAAATTAGTTCGTTCATATAAAATATATCAAAACCCAATTCGAACTATATTTCATTATGATTAAGGCAATATTTCTTTTGCCTTTTCATCATTTTGGGTGGAATATTCATTATTTTATTACCACATACATATATGAGTCCGCAATCAGTTAGGATAGTATACGCCAAATCAAGGATATCATCAATCGTTTGACGTATACATGTCGTAAAGAAATGAATTTAAAAATACATGCTAGCTGTTACTATTACGGTGAATCACGAGCACTTTGGCCCTGCGTAGCTATTAATTATACAAATAAAACACAGTTCTTATTTAGAATTGAAAGGGATTTTGAATAGTAAAATGATCAGAAAGTAAAATGACTACGTTGCGTACTCCAGAATTAAGGTTCCATTTAGAAACATAGTTTATATTGGCGATAGTGCACAGGATATTCCTTGCATGAAACTGGTAAATTCACATGGCGGACATTCATAGGTGTGTTTAATCCTGAAACCTAGGATAAGTCTAAGGTCTAGCAATGATGGAACAGAATCGTATTAAAGTATTTTACCGAAGCTATCTTATTCAAAAAGATTCAGATTTAGAAAAGTTATTGAAAAATATTATCGATATGACAGTAGTCACAGAGGTTCTGGAGAAACGTCATTTTGAGCGCAATGTTGAAGCTGGAGAATATAAAAACATCCAATGGACTACAGGAAAGATATTTTTGATTAATAACTTGAAGATAGTATGAACTATCTAAATATATGTACTGTCATTGATGAATTGAGAAGAGAGTATGAATTTTGTAACTATAATACTTTCTGGCATAGTTCTTCTCCATTCTTTTGTTTTTGTGATAATAATCCAAACGATTTTGACACTCAATTTCATCCATATTGGTTTCAATAATATTATCATGAAAAATTACAGCAACATGGTGAAAGGATTCTAAATGACAACGAAAGACTTTGTTCTCCTTTTTGTGAGACGCATAGCTATTGATAATCATATCGGCTTCATCTGCAATCTTTCTTTTTATCTTGTAGTCACTGAATTTTTCACTCCTCAATATGAGATAGAAAGAATCGACATCATAAGAAAGGTCTTCCAGAATAGGGACCAAATCAATATATTCTTCCATTTCTGCTAAGTCCTATATTTCGCAATTACAACTAAATAGCCTGCATCCCATTCTAGGACTCTTCTGATATTTTTCTAATCGAGAGAGGTCATACAAACGGATAACATCTTCCTGAAATTGAAAAATGCTATAGCTTCCGGAATGGCTTAGAAATGCCAAATTATTTTCTTTTCTTCCATTCTTTTTCTCCTGTGTTTTCCTACTTTTACATATTTTATCACAAAAACTATAGAGAATAATAGCCTGATAGAAAGATGCTATGGCAAAGTTAAATGAAGAGAAAAATTGTTTTATGATGCTTTTATTGTAAATGGTAAATAACCTGTCATCTCTCCACAAGAATTGGATGAAGTGTTGACGACTACACATGAGAGAAAGGTATGCTTCATGTCCATGATTACAACATTTAAGGATCAAAGAAACTGAAAAATATATCATCAAATCGTTTTCCAAAAGCTGCTATAGATATTCAGCATGTATTGCGGAAAACCTAATCATGCTTAACAATGCGAAAGATTTTGAAGATCTTCGTATTCCGCCATCTAATCATCTCAGAAAATTATCCGGTGATAGAGTATGGACAATATAGTATTCGCATCAACAAACAATTTCGTAGTGCTTTAGCTTTCATCTGTGAAGCTAGGAAACGTTGGAGATTGTGGATTACCACCAAAAAGGAGAAGTTATGGAATTGAATTTTTATTGAACCACTGAGCATTGGTGAAATCTTCGAGAAGAATGTATGCAGGTAATGAACTTAAGTGCATACAGCACTTTTTGCACAATCATTCATGTTCCGGTTTCCAGAATCCAAGATATCCTGCATGATAGACGAAAAAATCGCACTGATACCTCCCTCCGACCTCGCAAAGTTATTCGGGGTTTCGGATGAATATTTCATCATATGCAGAATGACATCGATATTCGAACACAAAAGAAAGCTTGATTTCAACTCACAGCAATTAAAAAACAATACAATATGCATAACGAAATGGCGGTTTCTGGAGCCGGAATTACCGGTTCTTGATTCCTGAATGGCGGTTTCCATGCAGCGGACGAGGCGGAGGAAAAATGCGAAGGAAGCCAGTGGAAGTAAGCATTTCTGAGAGTCCATGCTAGTACAATAGTCATCTACTTTTGTAGACCGCTCCTCTGCAATCTTAATAATATCAGCCCATTGTCTGTTCGTATCCTGCTTTGTAGCAGTTTTGTATTCATCTTGAATTCCTCCCTGAGATAGTGTGCAAAGTGGGAAAGGTTTGTAAAGTGAAAAACCGCGTTCAACTTTTTCACACTTTTCACGATTATCTCAATTTTTGTGGGGAGAAAAAGATGACTGGTTACGTTTTACCATTTACGAGAGAGATGATGAAATGAGTCCATCATCGTTTTTGTCCTATAACCCAATATTGTAAGAGATATAGACGAAAAACGTTGATGGCTAATCCCAATCAACAAATGTTTTATTCACCTTATGAGATCACTCCACATAATAGCATCACCCCAAATCGAAAGGCTTTTTCTAACCTTTGCTTCTCATTCATCTTTTTATAAAGCCTTGCAGATGCTTTTTATCATGCTGGCATTATATTCATTATTTTCAGACTGAAGAAAGCGGCCCGGAGGAGTGCATATAGCACCACCAGAATGACCGCTTTTATTCTTCTTTCTATCGATAACCCCATGATTTCTAGCATTTCCTAAGACGCAGAATTAATCACCACCTCTCTATTCTATTATTCGTTGATGGTGTTGAAAAACTGGCAGTTAATTTATCATCAAGATATGTAAATAGAGTATTCTCTCGAATGAGTCTTAGTATGGATCTTTCTGCCTTTAGGACTCTTTTCATGCGTTGGCTCTTTTATTCCCATACTCATCTATAGTCATTGCACCAAGAAATTCCTGATATTTCTTAACCCAGTCTGCAAAGCGTTTTACCCGAGTTTTCACCTTTCATTTTTATTTTTACTTTTAAGAGATCTTTAGCCAGAGAATAAAGCTCTACATCCGCCATAGTATTTGGCCTTGAAGTTGTATAACGCTTTACTTGGCAGAACACATGAACATATACCTTTGATGCTTTTGGTATTAGCCATATTTGGCTTTGGTGCCTTCCAAAGCCGGTTCCCTGGTCTGAAACAAACATTCTTGGTTCTGCTATCCGCTTCACAAGAGCTATCCAAGACTCCGCATGTTCATATTCGCAGAGGTACCATCCTAGCACATTTTTGCATCACAGCAACGAGTATACATGCCTTTCGCCCAAGATATATTCCATCCAATAAAATAGACATCCTCGGGGCTTTTTCTATCTTGTAGGCGGCATTGTCTATATATCCCAAAATTCTAGTAGTTTTTCTTCTGAAAACTTCTTCCTTCTCCAGGCATAGTGGATTGTCATCTTGCCGAATAGCCACTCTAAAAAGCTCTTCAACTCCTTTGAGTTATTATCAATCTTAGTGTGAAAGAACTCTTTACACGCTTTTGCATAACCACCTTTTGAGAGCCGGCATTGGTCTTTCCTGATTATAACATTTTCTCTGCAACATGGCACTTATTTGATTCATTTCATCTTCCTCCAAGGAGTATGGTTTTCAAGGAAGATTAAACCTCATAACTCGTTACCGCACAAGGACTACAGCATTTTTATCAACACGTTTTGTCCACCCTCAAAAGTTAGTTTTGTAAAGATTGAACCGCCCTACAGTCTTTATTTTTATCTAGCTGTAGAGTGGTTTTCATCAATACGTTTTGTCCTATAACCCTATTGCAATATAGAGAGAGAACTCCTGATTTCGGAGTTCTTTTAAAAGTACTTAGATAGGATTAGTTCTCACCCAATACTTAGTTGTCTTACCATCTCTGATAACATCAACATCTGTTCTTTCCGTCAGCCTTTGAAGTATAACTTCTTGGAGCTTGCATCAAACAATAGCACCATTCTTATCTGTTACATAGTACATATCATTTATCCTTAAGGTTGAACTGTCTCTGAACTACAGAAATACCTGTGGTATTGACAAGAACCTTGTGGGATCCGGTAACTGCACCCAATCACCAGTAACATAGTCAACTTCACAGCACCAGCAGCAAGCTTCTTAAGTCACCAGCGCCTGTACTTTCACATATCCATAGTTGAGTCATCATTATTAGCTGAAAGCACGAATCCCTTACGTGCATACTTCTTAATCTTAGGAAACATAGTCTGAGGCTGCCTTACCATCATGTGTTGAAGTAGAAACATGAAGTCCCCCTATCATCAAAGGACACAGTCTGTAATCCGCTCTTTTCTGGAACCGTCCTTAGCACCATCTCCCGGGAGATAGTGTATAGCATCAAGAGTTGATGAACCATATGCAGTTAAGGAATCTGTAAAGCTCATCTGCATCGATTGCCTTATACTTCTATCAGTTCTAGAACCATCATAATCTACAAAGCCCTGGAAAAGCATACGTCCAAGACCATCGAATGCATAGACTTTGTTCTTAATTTCTCTTAGCTGTGTTCTTTTACAACCTACCTTGGAGCTCTGCCCACCACCAGCGTAGCTTTCGTCTTTCAAAATCCTTAGAATTTAAATCCTCGTTTGAACAGCCCAAACCCACTGATTCTTTCTTGCAGAACCATCACCATTTACATAAACAATCTGATTGCTGCTTGCAGCTGCAGGTAACATAACGTTAGAGTAGAGTGATTTTCTTCAGATTGGACCAACCCTTCAATCATACGTCCATCTGCGCCAAAAGTAGTATGTAGAACCATTAATGTTCTTCTTAGTATTCTTTACAATCTGTCCCGTTATCGCTGAAAGAACCAAGCGTTAACTTCATCGCCATCATCTCCGATTACAGGAATCTGTAACGATCCGGTGCTGGAGCAGAACCACTCATCAAACCGCCGTAGTAGTACTTAGCATTTATATAAGCATCATCACCGGCAACAAGATTGATTCAGCACCTAACCAGCCATGGAGCATATAGCCTTCCACAGTCAAAGAGATACTTCGCCATTGATGTTCTTGATATCAGAAATAGTTAACTTCTCGCTCTCATCACGTAAGCCTGTCAGCACCGAACACATCCATCTGTGATCTGCATCACCATTCTCAGAATCTACATCAAATGCAACCCACTGGTTGGTAAACACATAACACCGTCCGTTTACATAGTAGAAATCGTTGTTGGTCTGAACAACTTATTCACTATGTTTCATCGGAACCAGATAGAACCAATAGTCTCCTGACTTTCTCCAAGCGTCAGATGAGGTGAGCACCTTCGTTGTTCAAATGCGCCAGCTACCTGTGGAATTGTTCCAGCCTGCAGCGAAAGCAGCCACAGTGGAAGCTCCAGCAGTAAGTAATGCGGCTGCAGATGGCTGCAACCAAAGTTTTTGTTTGCGTTTTCTCATACTAATGCACTCTCTTTGCACCTGTGGAATAACCAGTTGCTGACGATTATACCCTCATCGATTCAAGTTTTTATAAAACAAAGGGCAATCAGCTCTTCTGCAAACAGGGTTTTATCTGTACTTTTCAACAATATATGCGAAGTTCTTTTCGCTGTCTATTATATATACATAAACAAATTATTACGAAGTTCTTAAGGTAAATATTGAGAATACTAATAATTAATTTCTATTTCACCCCAAAGGAATATATTGTTTTCCTTCCAAGATATTTGCGTAATCCGTTTGTATGCATATCCATCTCATTAGGATTACTTGCTTGTTTCATCATCTTTTCATACGCCTCTTTATCTTTCACATAACTTGAACGTCTTATAACGTCATTTCCCCATCGCTTCCAAACCAGTCTCAATACCTGCCCTGTGGGCATCCTCCGGGCGTTCAGTTGTATCATAAATGGTAACAACTGTTCCACCCAGTAAAATCAGTCAGCTCTCAAAGTCTGGCTCTTTTATCCGGTTTTATTCTCCGCCAGCTATCCGGTAATCTCCAACTAGCATTGTTTTTCAGTTCTTTCCGAGTACATTATCTCAAGATTACATTGTAGGGTATAGCTCTGGACATCGGAATGACATTTGATTTCGTGAAATGCTCCGTCACACGGATTTTGATGGCTCTGATGCGGATTCAGTAGGCTCTCAAATGCATCTTGAGTTCTCTGAGATAGTGACGTGTGAACACACTTTACGCCGCCAGATTACCCTTAAATTCTTTTGGTGAGGCAGAGAAAAGAAAGGTGACAGGTTATTTCACCATCGACGAGGAAATATTGCTTTTGAACAGTGCAAGAGGAGTGGGATTCAGCCTCCTCCTTTCCGCTGATCTTGATCCGATAATTCACGCTAAGTTGCACACATTTTGTACCTAACTTTTGAATCAAGCGTATATCCTTGAGAGAGAGGATGCTACGTGCTGTTCTCGGTAGTGTTCCATTTTCTTTGACAGTACCTGCGATCCTGCTTCTGTAAGTCGCTTATCACTGGCATTGAACATGCACCGCTTGATGACGCAAGAGGCTGTGTATAGAGATAATAACCATGAATTTTCGTAAATTCATAATACTGGCATAGCGTTCTTCTCCAAAAATTTTGTTTTGATAATAATCCAAAACGATTTTGACACTAATTTCATCCATATTGGTTTCAATATTATCATGGAAAATTACAGCAAACATGGTGGAAGGACTGTAGACAACGAAGATTTTTCCTCCTGTAGAAGGTATAAATGCCATTGATAATCATATCGGCTCCATCTGCAATTTTCTTTTGTCTCGAAGCTTCACGGATTTTCACCTCCTTAATATGAGAGAGAAAGGAATCGACATCATGAAGAAAGGTCTTCCAGAATAGGGACCTAAACTCCATATATTCTTCCATATCTGTCAAGTCCTTATATTTCGCAATCACAAACTAAATAGCCTGCTATCCCATTCTAGGGACTTTCTGATATTTTTCTAATCGAGGAGAGGTCATAAAACGGATAACATCTTCCTGAAATTGAAAATGCTAGCTTCCGGAATTGCTTAGAAATGCTAAATTTTCTTTTCTTCCATTTTTTCTCCTTATCCTTCCTACTGCTTACGTATTTTATCACAAAAACCAGGAGTAATAGCCTGATAGAGAGATGCTATGGCAAAGTTAAATGAAAGTAATGGTAACAACTCTGTCCGTTCATCTGCCAGCCTCAGGATGGCAGATTTTCACCTGTTTTGATTCTTCCCAGCTATCCGGGTGCCTCCGACCAAGTATCAGTTTTCAGTTCTTCCTCAGGAACATTTTCTCTTGATATTTGAGGAGCTCTTAGTAGGTATGCAAGTATTCTGTAGGATTTAGCTGGTTTGCACTTTCCGCACTGCTATAGAAGGGCAGCACCGGCGAGGCTCCTCTGATTGAATCGATGATGTGCCAAGAATGCTTTCCGGTCTCATACGGAAGAATGGCTTTTTCTGTTCAATGGAAAGTCCTCCATGAGCCATCGGTACTGCTGAGGGGTCAGTACGGGCTTCCACCGGCACCGCGTGGCCACTGTAGCCTCCCATCTGTAAATCGTTTATAGCAAAAGCGCCAACCGTCTCCTTCATACAGGAGCGCTTATGCGATCAAATCGCGCAGAAAAAGAAAGATAGAGTTGACCGTAGGATTGGTCTGAATCTGTGCATTGACTCACCGCGATGAGGCACGTCAATCACCACGTCCTGTAGGTTCTGATCCAGGCAGAGGCACGCATGTGTTTGAACTCTGACAGCACCACAAGCATTTTTCAAGACCTTTCGAAGAACATTTGCCAGTAATTCCCATAGGTGTAGTTTTCGCCAATCCCAAAACTGGCCTTCGTCTACGCTGTTAACTCTTGGAGATGGATGGCACGTGAGGAGCCCACTTGCTGCCGTACTTCTACAAACCCACCTGCAAAGTGGCAGGCGGCTTCTACTTTTCTAAGCTGCAGTGAAGCAGGCATTTTGGAGAGCTATGCCGGGCACACAGGTCATCTTACTTTTAGATCTGCCCTCCTTGTAATCTTTAATAATGTCAGCCCATCGCCCTGTTCTCGCATCCCTGCTTGTAGTGCAGCCTGTAGACCATCTTGAATTCCTCCTGAGAGGGTGTGTGCAGTGAGAAAGTCGAAAGTGGAAAAGCTAGTGCCTCAATCCTCTCCCTCTCACGACTTTTCTTATCGATTTATCCTCACGTTTGCGGAGAGAGAAAAAGACGACAGAAGTTATTTACCATTTGACAGTTTAAAATAATTTTTACACAACTTTGTAAAACAGCTTGGTTGGGATTATTTTAGAAGAACCTCCAAGCGCGAAAACAAGCCAAAGTATTAACTAATACTAATATTATATGAACACTAAGAGGCTACTCAGTCCCTAATGAATACAAATACAAAAGCTATTTTATAAAGAGCGAGTAATACAACATATCTCCATGAGCATTACCACGCTAACAGAGATCTTTGAAACAAGCTAATTACTGGGAAAAGAAATAAAGCAAATTGAAAGCTACAGCCACAGCAAGCATACAATGAACAATAAGCCAGGCGTATCAGACATTATCTTTCATCCAACATATAAAATGAAGCACAATGACGTGCACAAAGGCAAATCCATATAAGCTTTATTGCTAAAGTGATATCTATTATTGTGTTCAACTAAACAAATGCTTTTGATGACCTTTTCAAGATAGTAAAGTATGAAAACTCCTCAACTGAAACGTCGCTAAAATGTAGCTCTGGATAATGGTAATTTCTATATATATATCCGTCAAACTTGCACCCCATCATATTTAACTATATAGCAAACCTTTATAAATATCAATACTATACAGTGGAAAAAGTACTTCCTTCTAGAAAGCAAGAACCAAATACATATAAGTGAGTAAAAATAATTTCATACCAGGAGTCCACTCTGACCGAACAGACAAAAGTAGACCTCCGTATAGATAGAGCTAAACTTCTCCAGAATCCACTACTTCACTTGATATTATGATAAACCATCACATTACATCACTACGAGTGACCACACATAGCCAGTATAAGTAGGCAGTAAATTCTCTAAAATCTGGGCTTTTTATTCCTCCCAAACGTTAGAATTCATCACAACCTGGAATATTTCTGTTGCATATGTGACAGCGATTGACATGAAAGTTAAATTGCATATCCCATATCTCTCCTAAATATGTACACGTATTCGGTAACCATTTCAGTATATGTGTGAATGGGTGCGCTAGCACAATGCAACATATATCGCCCCTGCACATTGTGCACACCATATACGGGAAATCTTAATCTTTACATTTTTAACTTCCCATGATTTCATTTTACTCAAGATAGATCCACTACCAAAACTTCTCCATTTTCCATATCCAAATTTATTAAATCTCATGGCAGTTTGCCATCATGATAGACTCTCACATCAGTATATTAGCAATATATTTTCAGATCTCAAGTATTTCTTACAAAGCCAAATTCAGCACAGCTAGTACGAATCTTTAAGGGTATCTTCCAATCTCGCCCATAATAATAGCAAATCTAACTATGTCCTCATGTTGCCCATCAATATTTAAAGCCCTCTTTCGTGATGGCTTCTGAACCAACCCTGCACTTTGTAGCAATCTGCTTTCATCTAGCAAATTATAAAACGCATATGAAGCACTATCGGCAAGCACACACTCTTTGCAAAAGCTATTCCAATAATAATTTAATTGCCACACTTTTGACTTTCTTTCGTATTCCTATTCCTGATCATCTAGAAGTAAAGATACAAAGTTCACATCTTTCTATTTTGTCTTTGTATCTCTATACCTTTCAAATACACAGTTGTCATCACGATAAGAGACACCAAAGTCATCACCACTTTTTCACAATAACTCGCTGATACTGCTCTCAATATGCTGCCCATGAAAAATTTTATTAGACCCTACTGTAATAGGGTGATTAAGGCAATGGGCTGCCACTGGTGAGGCGTATCTCCATTTTACAATATTTTTCTTCCATCCAGCAAGACTCCACCCAGGTCTCGTATATATTCTCATACCTATTTTCACTCTCGTACGGTTTGTACAGATGCCTCTATCTTTTGACATAATATCTCTAATTTCTTTCTCTCAGAACGCAAAGAATGCTCTCCATATGGTCCCTAGAGTTCATCACGGATCAGTGTTGTACACCGAAAGGTCCTACAACAGTAGGGTTGAACTGATAACGCTACATCTCGCCATCCGATGCTCATCACCATGGGCGATACAGAATCCAACAGACGAAATGGTTGGTCTTTGATTACTACGGCATCCGCCAACTGACAAAACACTAAGTGGTAATTCACATACGAGTGTCCTCTTTTCCGCGCTACACTCTGAGCCCATAACTCTCGGGAGCTCTCTCTGCTGTGTTTTGTCTTTACGACATCAATTCCATTTCTAGTCCCAAGCATCTCGAGCACATTCTGTAATAGGTATACGACCAACTGTTACATGGCTCCAGACAGGTACCTGGACCATCTCCATGTCAAGCCCTCAATGACATATCCATTGATTACCCCTTGTACTAAGTCCAACATAATCCACATGCATAGTCCTTACAAAACGAGAGAAGTAATCTGTACACATTACTCGATCCAGAAAACCATTCCATCAGGAAGCCCTTATCCACCTGCTGCCTTATAGGTCATACCGTCTACACAGGTTGAAATAACCAGGACACCCCTCGCATAATACTTTTGATAGAATCAAATTTAGACAGAACGCATTACTTTCGCATCTCGTTTGGTAAGATCCAGTCTTGACTCTCCGGGTCCTTCCTGCGGTGAGTTGCACACGATTAAATCGCAGTGCCTGCACAGTCCGAGTAATCTCCGGTGCATACAACCGTGCATGTTCCCAGTAAAGCCGAATACCACGACGGATGTGTCTCGCTTCTTGCCATCTGTCTTTTCTCTTGATTAACATCTATGCAAGCAACAACTTTCTAGCAACATCTCTTATTGCCAGCGCACAAGCGGCTGAAGAGCCGATGCAAAGCCTGCCCCCTAATAATTGCCACCTACGGTTTCCAGATAGCAGTATAGGATCTTTTTCAGCAATTATTCCTCACTATTGTTTCTGCCAACAGCTCCGGCAAGTTTGTATCTATCCTGATATTAGGTCAAAATCCATCGTTCTTCCCCATTGGACACCCGGATCAACTTTTAACACCTGCATATAAATACCCGTGCGAGCATCATATCTCTTTATCTCCAATATATGCTACTGTCTGACATGCTTTGCGACTACATAAATCTTTTAATTTTGCAAAGATATCAGTGCAACTCATATGCCGCTGAAAAGCTGGTCCCAGTGCTCATTAACCTCTCCCGTTGCTGCCGGAACAGTAACTCTCACAATTGAAATTATCACTATGATTTTCAACCCTGGATTCCCGTCGTCAACCGCCAGCAATTTCATAAGCACTTGCTGCACGTATTTACCCTGAACAGCTTGAACAGTGCAGTACGATTTTCACTAGTCTATGGTTCGCAAAGCACTGCTTAGCTCCTCGCTTTTTCTTTTCCCAGCTACAGCACAATTCTAGGACTGGTGCAAGCACTTTGATCTTAGAGCGTCATTATAAAAGTCTCGCGATCTGCGCTTTTATTTTCTTCCATCGCTGGCACTTGTCTGGCATCACCAGCTGATAGAATATCGATCTGGCAGTAATTTCGCCTCGATCGGGAGGAAGCTCGACTTTCCTGTAAATCAGCTTATAGTTTGATCCCTCCCATATAACACGGATATCTGCAATGGAAGATAAAGAAACTACACTTTCTTTTTCTCTCTTTTCCATAACGAAGCAGAGCAGATAAGCCATACTCTGCTGATCGCCCAAAGCTCTTTTGAAAGCATCAATCAAGATGCTCGCTTGTGAAACCTCCCTTAGAGGGTACTTAAATCGATACGTGCGTTACCCATTAAAAGCAAACCGCCACTGCATAGCTATATAAGCAAAATTACAAGTGAACATTAGAAGGGGCTACATGAAAAGCAACACCTTTTCCCATACGGTGATCAAGATGCTTTCACCTCTTTGACGCCTTTAATTTTACAATGGTAGTTTTCTAACTCCAAAGCAAAGAGTGCAATCACTGGCCCTGAATATCCTTTTGATCTTGGATCTTTCATATACTTTCTTTAGATACCGTACGTAGAATTGATACCTCATCACGTCAAAGGAACTTTTGCCGGTATCTCATGGATATCGTAGCAGCATCCATGAAGTTCCAGCAAAATGAGCTTTTATCTCAGCACATTAGGATTTAAACTGTGTCCGCACACGTAGCATCACTGCACCCCTTTATCCCGGTGCATTTTTAAACTGGCTGTGCGAATTTTCGAAACATTTACTTTTTCCGTCCACAGCCATCAGCACACTGCTCTTACGCCTCCTCATCTCTCTCGCTCGTAGCAAGCTGCATGACCCGATAGGATTCAGGGAAATAGTCGACACAATCCTGAATTAGCCATCTTCCCCAATATTTGCCTCCGAAAAACTGGTTCTGTCTTTCGAATACGGGATACATATCCGAGAGTTACACGGCATGTAGTAAGTCCACATTCACACTCCATGATAATGCAAAATCTGTTTGTTCTGTACATGCGCTAATGGCACCCGCTGTAATATGACATAATCCACAAAACTTTTTAGCCTATGATGAAATTCTGTCGCGCTTGCAGCTTCTGAACAGTCAGCTTCTTCCTTATCCACCGGCATGGAATAAGGCACGTATTTGAGCACTCAAAACTGAACTACCTTCATCCTTTAATCTCATTTGTCAATTTTTATGGAGAAATGCTGCTAAATCCAATGAAACAACCAAAAGCAGGACTCTCTCTCACGGTGAGTTTTCCCAAAACCTTTAAGCCCATCTACATCCAGCCTTTGCGAACATCAGTCACTAGCATAAATCTTGAGCCAGATAGATAGAAAACCAAGAATACTCCAGCACCAGCGCAGAAAACATTGCACGATTTTAATAACCTGTGGCAGTCACTAGGAAACTCCCGTAGGCAGTACTGAGAGGAACTGGTGCACTCGATGCTATTCTTTACCATGCCATCTTTTGCTGGTTTGATGATGTACTACGATCTCAGATAAATCTCGCTCGACAGCCTCGCCCGCTTGTTCCGGAAGACAGCTGCAGTTTTCACCACTTTTCAATCAGTATATGACCTAAATCCAAATCTTTAACGAAACGGACAGGAAGTAGGGCAGGTAGACCCCATAAGACTCCACTCTTTCCCAAATCACACAGCCTTTTAAGCATATTCTCTATATGCAGAACAGCTACGCCAGTGTGATTTAGTGAGATCACCAAGTCTTTCTGTGAGAATCTCATTCTTTCTTCTGTATGTAACGAATATGGCGAAATCTGTAAATATTTCCTTCAAATGTCAAGTGTAGCCTCTAATCCTCCAGAAGTCTCATATTAATCATGGCACAAATCTCACAACATTCATTAACAAAAAAAGTACCATTAAATTCTAAACATTCAACATTCCACAAAAATATATCTCTCCAAATCTCTATATCCCCTATTTTTATTCAAGGAGAATATAGCACCATAGCCGATATCCGTCCTAAGTCGAGTTCTTGAAATCATATTTCAACAATATAGTCAGGTCATTTCTATTGGAAGATATATCCTCCAAAGGCTATTATGAATTGGAATTCAGGAACACAAAGCTAATTGTGGTCGCTCTTGACATATTCATCGAGTTCTACACTAGAATAGTTTGATAACTCTTTTTGTAACTGGCTCATAAAGGCCAAAATACTCAAAGCCGGTAACTTGATTTCTTGCTCTTTTAATTATGCCTTTCAATATCTCGTAATCCACGAAATGCTACCCATACTATAACCAAATACGCATACTTACTGGATGAAGCAATTTTGTTTTACCATACATAACCTCGCCAATTCATCAAAATCTGTATAAAGTTTTTCTTTATTCCAGGCTCCATGACCGGCATATTTCAAGTTTTATTATTTTACCTCTTGAAATGTATGTGTTCTATTTAATAAAAGGCAGCTGTTCCACCAGCGAACTTTAGGCAAAACAGCTATGTTAATTTCTCCATACTATCCATAGTACTTGTTAATTTTTTTTATACAACGTCAGCATCATTTTTGGGATTTCATCAATAAACATTATTTTAAATGTAGATGGATCTAATTTGTCTAGCAATTATAAACCTCTAACTTATCTGCAATAGTAGTGTTAGTCACAAAGACATACACATGGATCATCTAGGCTCGTACCAGACAGTCAATATACAGTTAAATTGGGCCTTTAATTGCTGACCAACTTGATCGAGATTAATCATTTTACACCGTGTGAAATCGTTTTACGACCAACTGTAGTATCCATCATCAATGAGCCATATCTTCCAGTCTTCGAACGCCATTTCTTTCATCGTCTTTTGATTAAATCCTCTCCTCTTTCCGCATACATCTGCGTTAGTAACATTCAAACCTTTATAAACAAGTTCCTGTCGTTCGAGGCTCTTTATTTTATTACCATGCAAGCTCATAAGGTAGAATTTCCCGACAGTAAAGGCAATGCCCATCGACCCATATTTTCAATTGAACGTTCTGAAGGAAGATATCCCATTCAAGCAGTAGCCTCACACCGGACCATACATAACAGCGATGAATCCTTCGCGCATCTTGGCAAATTTTTATAGTTCGGAGTCAATTTGCCTCCTGCCTGAGGCAGAATAACGCAATGAAGTAAGTCCATTCAAGAAACGAAGTCTGTCACATTTCATATATATGGTACACCGCCAGCTGAACTTGCTTTTTGATTCTTAAAAAATCTCAAAATTTTGCATAAGCTCTTATCAGTCATCAGTAGAAGTGTAGTATTCTACTAGTAAATGGCTATTGATGATTGACAAACCATAGGTATAGCTCCATATTGCAAAGAATCGGTCTTCATCATCCAGTTTGTAAATATTCGACAATCGACTTGGCATTGAAAAACACAGGTTAGCTTGCTTAACGAACTTTGGGCTTCTGTAGATCCCATATAGATGTGTGGGCACACACAAAGCTCTGGATAACATTGGAGATAGACATTGCGTTTGCTTAAGCAACAATACGCTGTTGTATAAACATTTCCGGTCCTGTGAATTCAGCAACCATTCTTTTCAGGAACCTAGATAGCCCCGACAGTAAATTATAATAACCCGTTCAATAATTTCTAAATGCGCATTCGCAACGAATTCACCCGGATTATTAACAAAACATACAGGCCCAAACTGAGCCACACTCTAGAGAAAACACCAAACATCTTTATTAATTATTTTAAAGAGTGATTCTGTGATTTAATTCACTATAAGATAAAGAATCACCTTTTGCCTGTCTATAAGTGCTTTATTATCCTTAAATCTTGTCCAGCTCTCCAATATTAATGGCACCTTAAAATTCTACATTATAGTTTTTCAAGAATCTTTTTCATGAAAGCAATTATTATATCATTCAGTCCACTATATCAAAGTTATCTCACCGCGTAATAAGTCCCATATGTCCAGAATCCTGTTGCCGGAACAGAAGTGATATTTCAGCCCTAAGCTGATTCTCACTAATTCCAAAGATTCCATGAATGCTGCATTGTACTTTTCTAAATTTGTCATTATACCTCTCCATTACCAAGTTATTTAGACCACCATTAATGGTAAATCTGCCAGTCCCATTGATTATATTCATGTTGTCTGAAGTAAATTGAGAATCACATTAGCTGCTTGAGCGTTCTGGGCCCATACCCTAACGGTATGTCTAATTGGTTCTGTCGGGTCATTCCTCGAAAACTGTAATTATATCTTGTGCTGATTAATCCAAAGCACAGTGTTTACCGGTGATGCCATATTGAAAAATCAGCAGCGCATTTTGTAAATGCTACCAAGGCTGCTTTTAGAAGATCCATAATTGATATACCTGCCGCAGTCGAGGCCACGTTTATTATCCTTCCATACCTTGTCTAGCCACATTGAACAGCCGCGGATAATATCATAGGCGCAAATATTAACTGCATATAAGTCTTTAACAATCAGATTTGTTAACTGAAGCACCCATAGATCAATACAGTATTAATCAGAATATCACTGAACACTTTCAGCTTCTCGATTTTTTATATACCCTTACTATCTTGATAAAAGGTTCATGCAACAGGCTTAATCCCTACATGATACTCACATGAAGCAGATATAAATCAAATTCAGTAGGCTGCATAATCGCCCAAAATATTATCCCTCTTCACAGTCTCAGTAATCTTTTCCTAGGCCCCTGTTTGCCCTTGCAATAATTGCATTTTCCCTTCCGTTATTTTCATCATTGATACCTCCTCCGGATGATAACTGACATCGTCTCAATCATTTTGAACTATCCCAAATAAACTCAAGCCCCATGGTTTGTCTGGGTTCATACAACATTATTCAAATACCACGCACGCCGTGTACTTAAACGTGCGAGTTTAAACTGAAATAGTTTGTATTATTATGTTGAACGGGACAACTTCATTCAACGATTTAGCTTTATACCAAAAATATCCACCACCATTCTTAATCCATTAGTTCAGGATAGAACTTTCAACCTCACTCGCATGGACCATATTATTCTTGATACGATCGCCACACCATTATGCCCCATACCCAGCATGCTTAATGCGGAATTTATTCAGTCGTATCGGTCCTACTTCAGGTCTCTATTTACCGCATATGCTTTCCAAAACAATCTCGGGCCTCTTCATCTCCTACCCATACAATCGCTTTGGAGAACTGCACGCGTTTGATCCGCAGTAGTGTATCAGTATAAAACCTTTGGCACATCATCGCATTTTCAACAAACATTCGAATTTGTCATCGCCAGAATGGCAATCTGCAGCCATCCTCAATTGCTCGAGGTGGTAAGAAGTTTCACGGATACAGCATTAACGTATTATCCCAAACACCTGAATGCCCATATTTGATAACCTTCTGAGCGATTTGTTCCATGCTCATATCAAAGCGGCAAAGGTGACCACGAATATTTTATACCACCGTTAAGAACCTATTCATCGCTTGATATTATACACTAATTGCTCAAACCTTTTTATTCGATACATGAATGATGGTTGTTACTGGCTAGCAATGACGTCACAGGAAACCGCAAAACTGACTGGAAACATTTGATGGTGCTGGGCATAAAGGCAACACCTCCCAAATTCTATTCTTTTCATCCAAATGTTTTTCTTAACAGGTTCAACAGGCTTTTACGAATCCACATATAAGACATACCATCTATAAGCCGTTATCTTTTATCCTTAAATCTCAGACAGGGTGCATAGAAATCTTGATATAAAAGCTCTGAAAAACATAGGAAGCAGGTGCTGTGTGCCATTATCCAATACAGGTCAGCTAAAACCCAAATCACTTGAATTGGCTCCCATGGCACTGCAACTTCTAACTCTGCATTAACTGTCCAAGATTTGTATATACTCCCTTTTCTTCCACATGGACAACTATCTTCCTAAACAACCCTTATCCCAGTTAATGAGCATCCCGATAAGAGTGTGGCAAAACAGAAACAACTTGAATTATCTTTTGTCCATGAGGACATAAGAAAATCCTTATAATCCTGAATAATAACATCAGAAGGAAGGGCTTTGCATGTAATGCCCGTTAGTCCACACTGGCATAACACAGCTAGTTTGTTCACCATTCCATAATGATCTAAAATGCTTTATTCCACATTTTGTTTATGTGTTGCTTTTTAAATCATCTGAGAAAGAAGCCCGATTGTACTTTCCAACTCTTCCTGTCATAAGCCAAGGCTTCATTAACAACTTTTAAGTTTACAGTTCTGATAAATGCCCATACTCATAAAGGTGAATCCAAATAATAAAGGGTTGATCTGGATATTTAGTAAAAACTGTCCGAACCTGAATATTTGAAGTCATATCATCATCAAATATATTTATCTTTTGCTGTGCAATTTAAACCAAGAACAGCTGCACTCGGGCTAAACATTTTCTATCCTAAGAACTGATGGAGTATCATAATCAGCATTATAATCTTTTTTTTCCTAAAACGCTTTGTATTTTTATCATAACCTTATGAATCATTGCCGTTTTTATCACATAAATTTTCGAAAACTTTTTACCTGTTGTTCCTTACGATGTCAAGGACGAACACATCTTTTCATCAACACCAATAAATCATATTTCCCAGTCCTGACTGGAAAAAGGAATATCCTTATACCTTAATATCCCATATTATACTGAAGAGTACGAAAAGCGATCATATTCTCAGCATTTTTTCTGCACACTGTTAACCTCTTTGGTTCTTTTCGTTAAGAGTTTGTTTTTGCTATTTTATCTAACTCATATGGTTCGACAACAAAATCCTCAATCATTTGAACCACCCATGTGGCTCATACCTTTGTAAACATTCATTGCAGTCCTAATTTGGTTTTGTGCACAGCGTTTCGCTTGCCCCATCTTGCAATTTTGGTCACACTCCAATGAATAGTTGTCTACACCTTCCTAAAGGCATATCGACTTCTTGCCATAGCGGGAGCCAAGACCACTGGCATATTATGCTCCCTCTGCACAATTACTCATGTGTTTTTCTAGCGATTTCTAACAAGGCTTCATCAATCGGTTTGCACTGCATGCATATTGATAATGTGGTCTAATCATACTTCACTTTCAAGCATGAAGGCAGCCAGCTCTGCAGTAAACCATAGTAATACCAGTAGCAATCATGGCAGCTCTCACCCGATCGTAATTTGCAGAACAGTTTCATTTTAACTATAATCCCCTGTATATACCGTGGAATTGCTACAGCTACACATAAGTGCATATATGCTGGCCATCAATATTAGACACTGGGTTGTCACTATCTAATCGCCTCAGTGCAGTCAGCTGGTACACACTGTCATATTCCGAACACTCATTAACGCAATGTCCCCTATACAAAGCTGTTCTCGACCAGCCTGATAAAGTCCGGCAGATGTCCTATGGGTTTTATTATTCCAAATTATATTACCCATTAAATGTCTAACCTGATCGGCACACTATATGGTGACAAAGGTGCAGCAGCTACATGTTTGATAATCTACAGTTACGGGGCCTGCGGCTACACCAATTATGCGTTCTTAATTCAGCAATTCTACATTGAAATGCCTCTGGCTATTTCGCCACTTGTCCTTTCAAGCTCCCTGAAAATCGAGATAACCTGCCGTAAGGATCGCCATACATTTTTTTGCTGATGATCTTCATCAACCAATACTCAAACAGAAGGATTAATTCCATGATAGACCATGAACGAATATCTTTTATTAACCCCATCATATTTCCTCCCCATACTTCTAATCATATATATTCATAATCGCCTACAAAGTTGCATGATGAGATCCCGGCTCATTCTATAATTGGCAACCATAACCTTTATGGCATTTAAACACGTGCGGTTTCACCGTGTTCTGTCGAATGCATGATTTAACTTCAATAGAATGTCCACAACATCTGTGGCAACAACCCAAAGACCCTAAGCTTTCAGCAAATGACCCCATCGGCATAATATCCTGCCCATCAAACTGCTGGCGGTTATTATCACACAATCAAATTATCTAAAGAAATTCTGTTGCAGCGCGAAGCCTCCCACCAGCCCCTGCCGGCCCACGCCATCAGTAATACATGTTTTGTACGCCGTTTTTCTTTTTAGTAGAGCAAAGCCATACTGGTTCCAACGGACAATCCCATATACCTAAGTCACACTAAAAAATCCAGACCATATTCTGGGAAGCCAAGATAACTCACAAAAGCTCCCTCCATCTGTATGAAAACTCATTAGCTGTCTGCGGGTAATCAACCCTGATCTTTGTACAATGCAGAAGCTAGCTACAACAATGTTCTTACTTGTGATAAATCTATCTCTATTCTATCTGTTCATCATTCTAATATTTAAGACTGATCCATAGCAGAACAGCATTGATTGCCGAAAGTCGCCCAGATGTGCCCAGTTTTCCAGTGCTCTTTTGCCATTAAGTGCATCCAACTCAAGTAAGCTGATAATCTAAAGTAGCGCTCAATTTGCTATTGTCCATTAAACCATCCATAATCATAATATGCCTGAATATATAAGCAGCATCATCTGATGCAATATAGAGCAGCTTTTTAGCACTTTCTACCTCTCTATCGTTTTAAATCATTCTATCTATAATCTCTTGGTTCAGCTTAGATTTATAATTTGCTATCCGTATCAATGTCCAGGAGTTGGCCAACACACCACATGAATACCATATCCCTGCCTTTTTGGATACTGATTGGTAATCCGATTAAAGGTTTTCATGAGCCAGGCTAAAATATCCATTGGTTTCTATTCCTGTTCGTACTGAGCATATATACTTATGTAACCACTTTTTGCTTCATCATCTACTTACACAGTTTTCGCATTATTTGTAATGGGCAATACATTGACTTCATAAACTTTCTTTTAATTTAGAAATAGGTTTTATTGCAAATGAACCGCCATAGTATCCCACGTTTAATCAATCAAAATGATTAATATTTTTTCTTTAGATTGATTTCATTCCTCCTGAATTTGTTGCTACTTAAATCAAAATATACAGGTTGAATAGTCGTTCCAGTGTCATATCTTATTAAATTGAGATTCAAAATTTCATCTCGAACTCTAGCACATGCCCACATTACTGTAGTGCCTATGTGAGCAAATGTCTTGTACATTTACATCCAATCCTCTTTATCATTCCCGTGATAACTGCATTTTTGCCGGTAATTCTATTCACAGTCAAAGTGTTTCAATACTCTCCAGCTTCGTTAGCAAGTCTGTAAAATTCTTCTCATGTGCATGATGAGGATCATTTTCTTCCAGTAACTTCGTCAACATGGCCTCACAGATTCCCCTCCTGCCCTGGCCATTATTTCACCAATTTCAGATTTGACCAAGCTCATTTTTGCATTAGCTAAACCCATTGGAAAAGAACCTGTCTCTAAATCCCCAGCTGGTTCCCAGCATACCAGCAGATCAATGACCCCCACCGCCTGATTATATTGTACAATGAGAACTGTTCAACTTTTCCATTCTTTCTTTCAACAATGAAAAAAACAATCATCACTGTTGTGAGTTGTTTCTAGATCCATTTCTTGTAGTTGGTCTCAATGCCGTCTGAACGTTAGGTATAAATGCTTTTTCTTTTATTTTGTCTAGCAGCAGAATCACACTCTAATCTTGCAATTTTAAATTTACAAATTTTTTCCCATTTCCTTGCTATATACGTATTGCCTTCCTCTCCTTGTATATGTAATGTTGCTATTACTTTATATCATTCATATAAAACCAACAGTCTAACTCTTTTCTTATTTCAACTTCACCTTTTTCTAATTCCATTACATATTTCACAACCAACCTTGTTATATACCAAAGACCAAATGCTCCCGTATCGGTAAGGAACAGATGTTCATTGTGCTGTAAATCCGCTTTAGGAAGTTCCTTCCGGTCTATATGATAGTCTGTAGCTGTTTACACGAACACCCGTAGGCAATCATTTGTAGCAGATAGACTATTAAACCATCTCTATCTTTAACAAAAATTTGAACAATGTTAGAACAGCCAACTCCTGTGATTGGCTCACTAGCCGGTCACATCAGGTAATGCAAAACATCTTTATACCACTGTGCCAAAGTTCTTCGGCACGTATCATCTCTGTCAAGATGGGAGCGGCAAAGCATAAACATCATTATAGCACATTATATTTATCTCCCACGCACCTAATAATCATACCTCCATTTATATAAGTCCCGGCGGTTTACTGTTCGCATATATCTCGATGAGTACCCAAATCCACGCTTTTTGCGGAATACTATCCAGCTTTTGCATCATCAGTGCAACACACCACTATCTCCAGTAGGCAAATTTTTACTGCTTGAATGAGTAAACAGTGATGTCTGCACCTTATCCAGCCATGTCCAACCATGTCTGGCTCCTGCCATATGTGCAGCATCAACAAGCCTGCTATGATTTTTGCATATCTTCAATTTTCTTAAACTTCCCCGCCTCCCGCTCAAATCCTACATAACCAAAAGCACTCGCGTCTTATCTTATTTTCTCAACTGACCTAGGATCCAACATAAAGTCTCAGTTCCGGCGTCCGTAAACATTACATTTATATTCTAGCACTGTACGATTTTGTTGAGATAAGTTAGCGTGTAGTAGTCAATCTCACTCATCGTCTCCCCAGTTATATAATCTTCCAGTTACTGCCACATAAACCAGCTGTAATTAGAATTAATGGTTGTACATTAACACACCTGCATATTTTTTCCATCTCTTCAAATTCCCCACTGTTTTGAACCCAGTTCTGTCCAGCCTTTTTCTAAACATCTAACGAGATGACTCACATCACAAAGTTTGCTTTAAACAACTGAATTCTATTTCATAACTTTTTGTTTCTTGCAACTTATCAATGTAGAAGAACATATATGTATATTTGAATGACACATCCCTTCTTAAAACTGACTATCCGTTATCAATATTTTGCAGTTATTTGATTAATTTTTATTTTTATATTGCACCTATTGTTTCGCATTTTTGAACACCGAATCTTATGATGATATCCTTAGCAATGAATATTTTTATTCACTCTTTCTAACCTCACGAACGTTTACTCACTGATTTCTTAGTCTCATAAATTTAGAACATACCCACACCTGCTATTTTTCCTTCACCTAAACCCCGACTGATTAAAGACCACTATGGCTTCTGCTACCTCTAAACAATACACATTCATACCAGACCTGGTTTTGAACGAGATTTCCAGAAAGTTCAGCTTTGAACTATCCTACTGTCTATTTCTATCTCCTTAACAAATCCTCCGTCCAGTGTTTCATGATCGCATTTTCTGTTTCAAAATATGTATATATAGAATCTTCTTTATTATTTCCTGTGAGAATCGTAAGCGAAAAAGCAATCGGAATTTCAGAAAATCATATTGAGTATGTAACTTCATAGTATTTATTTCCATCATGACCAGCTTATCTATATTCACTGCACCGTCGCCTTCATGATTCTTTTCGCGTAATGCCAATACCGTTAAATGTTCCTTTTCCAGCATTGCTTTTGGAAAACCGAGTCTGATCAACGCCATAAAGAATGATGTTACCATATAAACCAACATAATATTGTTTTCTATTTTGTCTGATTTTTCAGCAAGGATTTGTTGAACGTCCTGATATTCCAACTCGTTGTAATGTATGCCATATCTTGTCCCCGCCCAAAAATCTTTAATGCTAGAACTTCTTTTCTTACAATATGCTATATATATATCTTAATTACCAACGAAAGCAGTAATAAGACAACAAAAAGCAACAAGGACTTATCATAAATAATAGTATCTGTGCTACCCACAGGAATTATCATTTAGCACAATAATCCCACTCCAATCACTTTATGACAGAGCCACATTTCGCCACAGAATCAGAGTCGGTATCCAAAAGTAAGAATACAATAACAAAGGTGGAAAGTCGTAACAACTTATTTGGAAGGCCTGCCCCACTTTGATACCCGCCTTATCAATAATTCTCAAACGAGGTTTTCAGCTCTTTTTGAGTATATCCCGTTTCTTCGCAACAGAAATTGCTCCAACTTTTTATATATCCATGAAGATCAAGTTATATCAACCTTATTTTCCTCTTGAATAGGGACTTGCCACGTTTATATTATTCTTTAACACAAGCTCATACAACCCAGTCGGTTCTATCGCTCTAAAAATTTTGGTGAACAGAATTAAACTTCATAATCCAAAAATCCAATATTGAACATACAACCCATTTGTAGAAGTTTATTAGCTTTTCTATGGGCAAGGATTTACTTACAAATCCTGGAATGATCATATCGGCCCCAGCCTCTACTGAATAATAATGGCTAACCTGATTGTGAAGCACAACACGTCCCCTGAAGCCTTTATCCTTAACTAAAGAAGCAACAGCCTTGTCTACTTTACGGAATTCCCCAAGAATTCCATTTGTTGCGATGAACAGTTCTTTGTTGAGTATCTGAATAACTGTGTTCCTGCAATAGAAAATCAATATATTTATTAATATACTTGAGATTCAGAAATCCATCAATCGTGGTATTGAGCAAGACCAGCAGAATTTCGCTTTGACAAATATTTTCTAAACCCAAAAACCCAAATGAGGATATACTTTATACGCAATTATCCACACTGTATTCAATTGTTTCATTCCTGCGCAATGAACTTCACTTTGCTATCTAGTTTAACATGATAATGCTGGAAGTATTATTTTGCAGAAAAATAACTACACGCTACTCATTTGAATAATAAACACCATACGTTAACTCATCTGGCTTTTTCTTTTTATTCTCGGCGGGTACACCAGTAGTATCAGTCTTACAACCTTGCACTTTACACACTCTTAGTTATTTTTCCCCAATAATTCATTACACACAAACAAACAATCTGCTTGCTTTCTTAATATCTTTCTGAATCTTTTGTTTAATTTCTTGCTAAAAAATTTATCTTTCTGATTTAGTCAATAAATTATCATCTAATAAACATAATGGATAGTCCCACCATATTTTCACAAATATCGCATAATAAGTAGACAAAGATTTTAGTTTCAGACAAAAAAAATATCTGCCCATTTTAAATCATCAGTTTCTAAGATGCTGTTAACGAATCGAACTGATATTTCTCCACCTTTTTTCAAAATCAACAAACTGTTGATGCTCATCAAAGCAGTTACAACTTTGTTTCTGCTCACCAGAATATTAGTTTTCATTTTAACTCCATCTTCTTATAAATCCAGATGACGGTTAAACAAAAAATATCCATTTTTAGTACACTGAAAAACAGATAAATGGAAATTGTTAGCCAACACCCTATACTAATATAAAGAAGTCCGTGATTATAAACGTGCAAGAAAAAGAAGGAATTAATGAGTACGATGTCACACAAAGTGGAGTATTATCTCATAATTTCTCCAATACTATAGTTTATCATTCTTTATAGACAAGATATAAATGATTGTAATCACAATAGATACGCCTGAAGAACTTAAGAAATATATCATTTCAAAGATGAATTATATATACTTGTTAAAAATAGAGGTAGATAAGCATATAAAAATATTAATCTCAATAAATTCAAGCAAGAATAAGAAGGTTTTTTTAAAGAATAATTCAATTCATACAAAGTTGCCCACTGATTAAACGTATAGCACATTACGCGATTTGAAGAAATGACACTGCAGACAACCACTATCTGTAATACACAATATAATACTCACCACAAATAGATATTCGCTATTAACGGAAACACACGCCATACAAGAGTAATCTGAAAATTTTTCATAAATTAAATTAAACCTCTCTTTATCTTGTACGATGTAAAAAGTTGAAGTATCACTTAATAATATTTTAGGATTCACTCAAAATCTGTATTAACCTCTGAGACTTATTATATAATATCCAAACTTCTGCTCTATCCCATTGTTTTCCCTATAAACACCGCTGAGACATGCGATATTAAGTCTATTTATACCATATTACCATATATTTTGGCTCCATCTATCATCATAATTCTAATTTTTCTTGTTAAAATGAGATTTCGGGAACAATTTTCCATATTAATCCAAGTACGTATAAACTATCTGGCGAACAATAATATTCGTAGCCACACTACTACCTCACCCATTTTTGTAAAGCACATATACTGTAGGATCCTGGCTAATAAAGTGGCACAAAATCCGCAATAAACATATACTTGCTAACGCCTAGAGTTTTACTTTGAGAAAGCTTATAACTAGAATGGCTGAGCGATATAGTCTATACTAATAACACCTATACAACTTTAATTTATAATCTTATAATAATCTCAGCAATATATATAGCAAAAATAATACTACAAAAGAATGCTCGAAACATACACACAATGAGCAAAACAATGCCCTTTTGACACATTTTTTCTCTGTATAACAATTGTATCATGCCCCCAAATAACAACCAACCACCTCCGAAAAGCAATATTACAGACCAAATAGCTGATAAACCCATAATATGGGGTTCGAATATCGAAGAATATACGGAAATCACAAACCCAACCTTGCGTTAAGAATTGATGAATCTCCATTTATACCGTTTGCAAACTGTTCACAGAAATCTTTCATACGTACCGTGCAATTTTTACTAATTCCAAATGTATCAGCTGGTTCCTGCAACCCCGTGTCACACAAAAACACACCCTATAACTAAATAAAACTCTAATTTTGTCCATAGCTATTTAGCCTTCTAACTTTTCTAAGGCATAAATGAAATTAAACGTTGATGCAATAAAGAACGGAACATATAATAAAATGCCTGACAGCAACGAAATCGCATATAATGAAATGAACGCCAATAACAGACAATTAACACTTAATTATAGATCTGATTTACTCATTCCTTATAAGCAACTCTAATTCATAATCTTTGATTGTTGAACAGGATACCTCGCGCAAGTATAAAATACTGAAATAACGCATTAAATGCAAAATCCTAGCAAGTCAGATTTAAATTACCGGTAAACATTTGTTTGTCCTTGAAGATCAAAATGGACAAATAGCTATTTTGTCCAGCTTTAGAATCCATGAAATCTGGCAAAATCTGTGTTTATTGAACCCTGCATTTATCATGCAATATTGTAATGATAAAATACAACTTAGTAAAGTATATAAATCTCTTTACCTTTAGTATTACTGGTATGATTAAACAGAATAAAGATTATTTGATGAATAATGATGCCATGACAACTGCAAACTGTTGTTATTATTTTTTTTGATTTGTTATTAGCAAAGATAGGTTGAGTACAAAATGATAATACACCAAGTTAATCCACTTCTAATCTGTGTTAAAGCTATTAATACACAGGAATAAATAGCATAATGATAAAAGCAATTCTATGTTCAGCATACCTAAAAATAGAGCTTCGACAGACTGTCATATTGTTCAATCACATCTAAAGATCCAAATTTTGCACCAGTACTATGAATTACCTGAAAATGTGCCAGTGGATCTTTCATATGATGTCAAAATCATATGTTTCTATAATTTTCAAGGCTGAATCAAAAGAAAAGCAATCATAATAAATGTCATTATGCAATAAAAGTAGTAGCACTCTTGAATGTTGCACTTATAAGAAATAGCTAAGAGAGAAGCATCATCAACACACTTGTGTAAAGTTATCCAGCCATAACACCACTCTGTGTCAGTACACACATCATAATTACCGCAAACTAAATCTGTTGGGGCCAATATCCAGCTATCTGCTAAAAAATATATAGTGATTAACTTTTCAGGTCATGTAATACATTTGCACCACTTGGCAAATTCTTTCAATCCCTCAATGCCTATTTCAGGACGAAAGAAAATCTCTTTCCAGTACTGGTCCATGTCAGCGGTACATCTCCTGTTCTGCATTGAGCCGTTATCACTTTATGACTCTGTAAAACTGCGAATTAGAAGGAAGCACTTTGCCCTTGGCAACTCTTTTCTCAGCGCTAATAAAATCCAATAAATTCTGAGTTCCACCAATATTATATACTGGCAGGATATGGGTAATCAATGCACCCAAGATCTTTCTTTCTGAGCCCTTTCGCGACACACTGTATACCCTCAATGATATCATCAATGTAGGTAAAATCACGTTTACAATTACCTTTGATTGTAAATTTGAATTATTTCACCACGTACCAACTTTCTATTCGTTGCTTTATATCAAAAACATATCTGGTCTTCCCAGTTGTCCATATACAGTAAAAAACGTAAACCCGTAGGACGGTGGCGTAAGAAGAAGCTATCAAGGTACAAAGCACATCTATTGACTCTTGTTGCCGCACAAAGCGACACTGGAGTATCCACTTTACTTTCCACGCTAAAGAACCTTCTGATTTCCACCATACACTGAAGATGACGATGCACAACTGGCGTTTCTACACCCATACTTTCTCTCATCATAACTATGTCTCCAAAGCTTCTGGCTATATTGTAAACCCAAGTGTTGTTTTTGGTTATGTTATCTGATTTGTAGAATATCGAACACCAGGCTGTGTGCAGTTAAATTAACCACAATATCTATTTATAGCTTGTAAAATATCATTTATCACCCCCATGGACACGTCTCCTTAATAAAGAGTATTTGATTCAGATATTTTAAATTACTTATCAATTCTCCAACGCTATTCTTTAAGCTTCGCGTCATAATAGTTATTAAGATTATCTAGTTCACTTATCGTACTGAGATACTTTTAATGTTTTTACAAGATTACTTCCAATAAATCCAGCTGATCCTAAGTAGTAAAACTGTTTTATTCTTTTAATTCTACCAACACTTATTACTAATCCTCTTAAATAACCCTAGCAGACCATAACAACATCATCCAAACAGCATCATACCGAAGCAAAACAATCGACTTAACGCTTTAGATTTCTGAAGATCGTTAACAACTTCTGATCCGATAAATCACCAGTCATTAAGCAGTCGGTTCAAAAATAATCACTTTGGCAACCCTGCATGCTGTTCGCTTTCATCACTCCCTGTATAGACAGCACTGGCTGAATTATCAGAAGGCCTCTTCATGCGGTTAGGCGATACACCTCATGCGTCTCTTTCTCGTTTACTGGGATCCCATTGACTATTTGCCGGAATATCTACAAACTCAAGAACCCTATCGACAATGAAATCTTTTCTGGTCGACACTTTGCCACCAATAACGCCACTCATATTCTGCAAAGCATGTCTTGCATTGACAATAGTGGTAGCTGAATCTTTGGTGAAACAACACCCGCCAGCCAATAACGATGGATTATTGCTATAGGGTCTCAATACGTGGATCTGAAGGCGATACCCCTTGATTATTTCTTCTGCAAAGACCTTTTGTTTCAGCATATGTGTCCAATTCATTAAAATAGAGAGCTCTCAAAGCCAGGTACGATTCGCAAATGGTTTACGGCTTCTGCCTCGGTAAAACCCATAAAAAGTGTTGTGCACGTTCTCTTTTAATGTAGCAACGGCCAAGTAGTTCAGCGATGTACTCGAGCTTTTGCAGCGAACTCGCTGTCTGACAAGCAATGATCACGATGAGGAGGTTAGGGGTTGTCATACAAAAGCTGATTCACGTAAAACTCTGGACTAAAAATAATATTCTGCGTATGAAATCTCTTACAGTCAATGACAGTATGCCTGCAGGCACTGTAGATTTGGGCACACCTATATCACGGCATTAGGTTATAGCTAAAGCTTTCTCAGTATAGATTCAACAGAAGAGCAATCATTAAGCTTTGCTATCAGCAATTAGTAGAGAGTAGCAATTATAATAAAAATCAGCATTTTTGAATGCATCACACCATCAGTAGTAGAAATAAGATCAAGATCCTTTTCCTTAAGAGAGTCATGAGTTCATCTTGAATTTGGAGATTGGCGATTATTAATCATTTCTACCTTTGAGTCCAATATATCATAAGCAAGAACATGACTATGCAGTGCTAAAAGCAACAGCCACGAGTTAACCCTACGCATGTCCGTGCCCTGCAACTGTGATGTTATATTTTATAAAAAGCCCTCATTACCTTCTTTGTTTTCATCCATTTGCCCCAAGTCCACCTTCTTCTTTCTACAATGCTCTATCTTTAAGAATTACTTTTGATTATTTCTATTTCATTTTCAAGTTCCTCCTAGAATAATATTGCACCAGGCATAAAATGGCCTCTGACATAGCGTCTTTCATCAACACATACATCTTCACAATGAGTACTTTTTATAATAACTTCTTCACTGCAGAAAGCAATTCCTGCTCATAAATGAATTTAAATCTTCGATCCTTATCTTCTCCAGGTATGCAATCTATTCTTGTCATAAAATCATATCTCTTTCACTTTTTCTATTTGTTGTAATACACTTTATGGTATGCAGCCACACACAAGGCTCTAATTCTCTTTTGTGTAATAGCATCCCGATCTTTTCCTAGATACATTTCTCGCTAATAGCTAGCTGCACTTTTGAGCCAATATAAACCAAATATTTCTTTGTGTGATAGGAAATGATTTATAAATGAAACCGCAAGAAGACCGATTAGCACAAATATGGAAATTTTGTAGTTTCTAAACTATCACCTTTGAAAATGTAACAATAAGATTTCATTTAATCTTCCTTTATCTCTTTCCGACAAATAAAATGTCCCAGAATAGCACTTTTCTTTATCCGCATCAAATGCATATATATTAGATGGTTGAGTGCTTTCTATTAAAACCTTGCACAATCACTGAGATCAATATAGGACCACTTTTCATGGTATTGAAATTCATCAACATCGTTGGGACTTATGAAGCATGTCGTTCTATTTTCATAATTCCAAAATAATCCTAGACTCTTAGTATCAGATTTCTAAGCCAAAGCCACAACAGGCACGGCTGATGAATCACACACTATAATGATTTCCGCTGCTCAATATTCTTAAGTTCTTTATTAAACCATGATTGAACGTTTCTTCGGAAAGTCCCTACGCCAATTCATACTACTAAGATTCGGAAGAAAATATTTCTATCTTTACATGGTATATGAATATCAAATCCATAGCTTTTAATTGCATCCCAAATATAGTCTCTTTAAGTTTTGCACGAATTATACAACTCTCCATTTTTAGCTCCATGGTTGTCCTAGAGTTTAACCGCTTTTCTTTTAGAAAGCTCATATCTTTCATCACTAGGGTGTGTGTGATTACAAAAGACTTCTAACTCTCAATTACTAACTATCCAAAATATACCGTTCATACCATTTCTGGAAAACAAACGCATATTTGGGTGAGTTAGTCTTACCCATTAGATGTTCCATCCACACATCCCTTGATATATACTGTCCGTGAAGAAGTCTCTCTGATTCTCCAAAAAGCTATCTTCCAAATACTTTTATAAACTCATCTTTTAAATCACTTTTAAGCCACTCTCTACAGAGTACCTCAAAGCCTGATGCCCCGACAATCTCTTTTGAGGAATAATGTCACGAAACGCATCCTTTAAGATGATTTTTCTTTGACTTATTTATCTTTGAAAATTTGAAAGAGCGAGATTAAATGCAAACTCCCACAATATCCGTGCATCTAAAATGGTACTCTTTGATTTTCACATAGCCATGCATGCTGGCTCTGTCAACTTTACCAAAGCATATCTCCCTCTGACACTACTCTAAATCCATATATTGCGCACAAATCTGTTCATCAACACTAGACCATTTATCCATAATATTGCTTTGACATTCTAATTATTCACCGGCTTGAATTGTATTAACGTTCTGCTTTCATCGTGGTCTAAATTACAAAGAGTCATCATTTGCTTTCTCTGCAATCAATGTATCTTTTGATGACACCGCCATAACTTCTCTTGCTTTCTCCTGAAAACACTATTTAACGGCAGGCCACTCACGGCTCAACATCTCTTTGCTAATACACATTTGGGAGTTGTTGATACATTTTACTGTGTAGTATCCAATCAGATGCGTCTCATAACCTGCAAACACCTCATCTCACCATCTCCATAGTTAATACTACAGGTCACATATATATGCACAACTTAGAAAACACAGTGTAAGAAGCAATATAAGAGGATCCGCAAAAGGCTCATCCATATTTCTCAAATACATCATCTCAAATTATTTATGGCTTCTCCCCACGGCTCGAGACATGGTGATTTGTTTTTGATATTTATTGCTGCAATTTCAGCTTGCCAGATACAACTGCCTATCATACCTCTCTTTTCTTTAAACCTATCGTAAAGGTATCTATTTTCTTGCGTAGACAAAACAGACACATCGTCTCCCACAATAACTGCAGAGTCTATTCCGCGCTTAAAATGCTCCAAGCGAAACATCACTTATGCATTTCTTCGTGAAACAGAAGATACTACTGCTCTCTTAATTTCTTTTTACTTGATTCGCAGCTCTACATCTTCATCTTTTGGGGAGCATCTGTAATTCCCAATATTTATCTACTTGGAGTTGGCACCATTATACTTGATTTTCACATAAGATGCTGGCTGAGCTTGTAAACATTGGAAACCAATAGAATATGGCTGCAGGAATATATCCCAGTTGAAAATATATATCTAAAGCATCTTTATTACATAGGAACCACACCTCGTCCCCCATATATGCTAACTCCGAGGCAGATAGTAGCAAGTCGATCATGCATAATAGTGAGAAGCTTTGCTGTCATTTATTCCACAGAGAAGCTTTCACTCTTTTGCAGTGAAATCATATAGACAAAAACGCAAACATACCCTTCCAACATCTTAAAAGCTCAACGCACAGGATTCTTCCAGTAAGCATGAAGAATCCACTTTTCGACATCCGCATGCGTTTTAAAGACATGTCCTTTAGCTAATAAACTTTCTTTAAGCATAACGATAATTATAAATCTCATTAAATACAATTACTATCATGAGGCGGTCTACGACGATAGGCTGTTCACCGCCATTACTGCATGTCAATAATGAGAGTCTCCGCATGCCTCCAGTGAACACTGACCATCAGAATACATGACTACGCTGGTCCTCCTGTGAACAATCATTCATCCACATGAACAATCTTTTCCTGCGCATGTATCTGCTCAATGTATTATTATTAAACCGATTGCGCCACTACGACTCAACATTGTGATTTTGACAAACCATTTTATTTCTGACATATATGCATCCACAACCATCTGTCTGTCAACAATCGTTCAACTTTTCTTCTACCGGATATTCCTAACTCAGCTTTTCTTGATGACCAAGCTGCACTTTTCAATAACCCCAATTAAATCTTATGAGGTATCTGAGCAGCCACTAACACACCCATTAGATTCCTCTTCTTACCAACTTCTTTGCAACCGGAACGATTGAGTTAGTGCTGATGATAGTCGTCCGGATGCTGCAGCTTTCTAAAAGAACGTTGCTGAGACCTTCAGGATAGTACATGTTGGATGAGCGACACAATGAATTTGCCAAGAATAATGAAATCTCATTTATTTTCCATACCCATAGTAGTTCACACTGCTATTCTTTACAGTCCTCCAACTATCTCCTGTATAATGCTTTTCACAAAACCACTAAATGAGAAATTCTGTATTAGCATACTTCCTGTTTAATGATTTTGCAGCTTCCAGGCTACCGTTCAATTCCTTTCTCTTCGTAATCAGTGTGAGATAAAGGCAAATCATGATGACTTTATCATCAGGATAATCTCTAATTGAAAGTGACGAATTTAAGTGCTTGGATCCCGGTAACAGCTATTCTTCACTGCTAAACCATGGTTTGAGAAAATTGTCTCGTTCTCTCGTTTGAAAAATACAATTTGCCGCACGGTGAATGCAACGCGATAAAAGTACCACATTATCTCGTTGAAGCAACCTGAATTTTTCAACTGCCGTACCAGGGTCCGTTATATTTGCGACAAAGGAGCACTCCTCTCGAGCAACTTCTAGCTTCCATATATATATAGGCTTTTATAGTGAATCAGGTGATTACCGTCTGGTTTAATTCTATCGTTACATTTCTCTATATTCGAATAAAATACCAAGTTCCCGAATCGGATTCAGTGCATGCCGCCTCAAGCTTTAATTTGACATGACATACCTTCTAATTCGCTTCGAAGCGTGAATTCTATCTCCAAAAGGAGCCGAAATATGGACTTCGTAAGACTCTGATAATAATCTTTCCACTAGCTCTAAACAGAAAATTACATAATACCAAATCGGATTGGCAGGCCAAAACTTTCTTCTTTTATTCCTATGTACCCTGATTTCCTCACTGATTCTGTTGCTAAACCATGCGCGGTAGAAGTCCAGCCCTCATCGCATGGCTGGAACTTTGCAGTACTAGCAGTATTACCAAACGCTTTAGTTTATAAGTCCGCCTATCTTTCCCCGGAACTTTTCCTCCAAAGAAAAGAACAGGACGCAGGATTTTCATTGTTAGTATTCTACTTTCCATTAACGACGCAATTTTCTTACCACCATTTTCAGCAGTTTCACCCATTCTTTGTTTTCGAGGTAACAAAACAACAACATTTCTCTTTAAAACTTTTAATAAGAACGCTTGGCAGTAACTCCGCATAGATTCTCAATATGGCATACTTCTTTCATTTTCACATCCGGAAAGATTGGACCATCGCTGGCCAGTTTGGCTAGTGAAAGAACAGTTCCTTTGCTCCCTCGACCATACAACCGCTGGTGGACGTAGAACTCATCACTTTAAATTTATCATCCGCCACCCTCATCCTGCTACATCCGCCCGCAACTTGCTGTCTCCATACTTTGCGAGGACTCGGAACCGTTTAATGTCTCACTCGACAATCTTCTGCCAACAGGAGCAGAATCTACAAACAATCTGTCGAGGTTTCTTACACACAAAACGCTAATTTTACACCTTCTTCTTTTCGCTTTCTGCATACAGCAATACTTCAAATCTGTATTTGTCTGACAATATTTTCTTTGTGTCTCCCAAGCACGCCTACATCTGCATGGAAGGCTCCTGCCTTTACATGATATACTACATCATAGTCTCAAAGTCCTTCCATGACATACGCAGACTCAATTCATCATTCATAGAAAGACTCTCGGGATAGTATTCTTGAGCATATTAGTAAAAGACACCCCATATAAGAACCGCACCGGTACATACAGTGCCTTCCTATATAAGTGCTTTATCTCACCTCCACACTCTCTCCGAACCCAATATTTCCACTCACTCTTTTCGACTTTTCCTTTGTAAACTCTCTTGTTCCCAAAACCTTGAAGATTCTTATGAACAGCGATAGTTTAATTTGAGAGCAACTCAGTGCTCACACTTCCTCTCTTCCCTTATCTCAGAAAAAGAACACTCACATGATTTTTCTTTTGGAATTCTTTTCATCATAGCACAAGTTCTTAGCTGCTCGTTCCCCCTTCTACACACCGTCCTTTGCATGCTTTTAGCGGATGGTTCCGAAGAAGCAACGCATATCCTACAAGAACGAAATCTTCTCTACGTATTCTCCGTCTATCTTTGCCTTTTCCGGAAATTTCCAATTCATCTCTTCCGCTGACTTTGCATAAGACATTTGGGTTCTGGCATAACATCATTGGCATGGAGATTATCCCGTTCGGCAGCAGCGTGTCCAGTTCCAAAGGATCGGTCTCGGTCCGATAAAGACATGCTTTCCGCAAACGATGTCCCCAAATCTGCGGAAGCCATCTAAAGAATGAGCATCGGATAAACTTCTTCCGACCGGGTAATATATTGCTCCGGATGCAACATATGGGTCGACGTGTCGAGAGTGGACATCTTCATACCGTGGAGCTTTATGCTGGCTTCGAAGTACTGCTTATTTTTCCTACTCTTTTCTGCGTAAAGCAGCCATGTGACCCGATCGTCAATTACACATAGCAGATATTGCCAAAAACAGGAGACAGGAAAATAAGAGCAGAAACAAACAAATCAATAGCTCTCTTTACTCTGACGTGTATAAAAATGACTCTCTAAAGCTGCAGTCCCTCATCGCTTCCAGATGTCCTCTTACTCCACATCCACATTCACGGGGTCATCTCTCTCTCTATGTACAGCAACTGTTTTCCCTCCATTGGATTTTCTCCTCCGGAAGATGAGTATACACTGTATCTTTTTCTTGATTTTGCATGTAATAGAGAGCAGAACAAAAGCAATTCCCCATCAGCGGAAAGCCTGATTATCCATTTTCCAAAAAGTCATTCTCTCACGTCTGTCTCCTGCGATTTACTATCTGAAAATATCTTTCAACTTTCCAAGCATAGCATACAATTCTATTTCTGGAGATAGGAAAATGCTCCCATCTCTTACAAATAATATCGAGTAGGAAGGCGGTGACCAATCGCAGTTCCTTCTCACAGCACTGTACGCACGGTTCTCGCACACAGCGCTTTCAATAGCTGACGTGCACAGACCGATATGCTATGGCTAAATCGTAGTCACCACTGTTTATCGGTCTTGACTGTGCACTGCCTCTCTCTTTCCAGCATCGGATTGGATGACCTACGCGCTTTCACATACCCTTCATGATCCGCACTATCTCTCTTTGCGAACAGCCATTGTTTTCAATGTTTTCTGCCATAACCAGTCATTCCTCCTTTCTCAGTCATGCAGTACAGAGACTCCCTACCGATTCGGGCCTGCTCTCCACTACGTATGTTACCTCTACTGCTGACCTCTCTGTGTGTTCTAGCATTAGCTTTGAGCACGTGGTTACCTCTTTCGAGGCATATCACACAGACCTCCCTAGGTACCACCATCGTTTCTTTCCTCTCCATATATCTGCCTCTATTTATCATGGCGCGATTCCGTGTGTAGTTATTGGACTTTTGCTTTGTGCTGCGGTCTCAACCTGTACATGCAACCTCATGCAGATTTCTGCTCGTCAGACGTAGAATTTGCCCATGAGTTAGTGGCCTTCCTCATCATCCAGCTTCCTTCAGATTCGAGGTCACCGCATACACCTTCGGCTACATCCTTCCACCACCGGGCAGGATTCGGGACTCTAACCAGATAGAGCGTGCGCCGCTAGGGCGCAGCAAACAGCAAAGCGACCTCACAGAGTCCCTAAAAGAAGTTCACATGCCATTTAATTACAGATGTGTACCGATTCATTCTTTATCAAATCTCTATAAATTTGTCGTTATCCGCATCTCCGTCACTAAGACTCTAGAATGATCTGACTGTTGCTTGCTACACGTTATTTTGCGCGTTCGTCCTTTCTCACATTCCCGAATATCATCCTTTTCAATCTCACCTCTCGGAACAGCTGACAAAAGAATGCAGTCGTACATCTTTATAAGGATACCGGTGCCGGTATCCGAAGCAAACTGTTTTCATAGTTCTAGCCTCGCTTCAGCTGGGTAAAACTTATAGGTGCTCGCTATCCTGAGAATAAACTGTAGTGTTTGCTGATTACGGACCATGAAACAATTTCTCACTAAAATCGTAATAGATACCTCCTCCTTGCATTTTCTTTTAATTCTTACCATTTGCTAGCATTGCCTCTATTCAGTAGTGGCCATTCATCATACATGGTTAGTCGAGCTTTATCCATTCTGTATATTCCTCCACATATCTAGAGTCTCTACCTTCATGGAGCTCTCATAGCAGCACGATCTTTATTTGCCCTAATCAAAGAAAAACAAAGCCGATACTATTTCATAGAGATTACCTTCTTCATATCCTTCCGTAAGTTCAGAATAACTTTCCTGCAATATGAGTGAGATTGGACAACCTCCATCTACTGGGTCTCCCGAGTAAATTCCACTCCTTCCCGGAGCATCTTTCAATTTCCTGCAAGCACCCATCCGGGGATCAAAATCAACTCATAATCTTTCAAGATGCTATCAATCTTAATTCCTTATTCTGCAAGTCTTTGTATAAATCAAAATATGGTTTATTCGATCATCTTTATAAGTCTCTCATAAGCCGGTATAGCCTGTATTTACAGGCTTTCCGGCATTTTTCAAATCGGAAGAAGCTCTTATATATTCTCATTTCCCCTCATGTTTTTCGCGTCCAAAAAGTAGTAAATCAAGTAGTAAAACCTCTATCTACTACTAAGCAATCAGCCGTTCCATTTCTGCCATTGCACTATCAGAGGTAGCATGGGCGTAATAGTTCAGCGTCATGTTGATGTTGGAATGTCCCATGATATACTGCAATGCTTTCAGGGTTCATTCCGGCGTTTGCTAAATTGGTACAGAACGTATGGCGTAGGGTATGGGGCGTTGTCACTTTCGGTAAGGCTTCCTCATGGCTTTTTGTTGTACTTCTTCACAAGCCCCCGGAACATGGTTTCAAAGTTGACTGCTACTTTCGGTAGCCCGTTCCGGTTAAGGAATAAAAATCTGCTGTAACCGCCGACAATAAAATTGTCTGCCCGTCCCTATCATTCAGCACACGCTTGAACGTTTCATAGACTTTGGTACTCATTGGAATTTGTCTGATACCGCTTTTTGTCTTTGGCGTTTCAACGCATGATACTCAACTCCGATACTTTTCAAAAGCTGGTGGTCTACGTTGATTAGCTTATGCTCAAAGTCAATATCGCTTTCAGTCAGTCCGCAGAGTTCAGAAATGCGAAGCCCTGTTCCTAACAGTATGATAATCTCGTCGTAATACTTCTGATAGACTTTATCACTCTGCACAAAGGACAGGAAAGACGCTTCCTGTGTTGGGGATAGAGGTACCTTTGGTTCGGTGTTATCTTCTAAAACGGTGTTCAACTGGAAGTCAAAGGGATTTTTCCTAATGCAATCGTCCTGTATGGCTGTGTAAAAGGCAGCTTTCAGAGAACGCTTGTGATTGTTGATTGTCTTGAATGAATAGCCCTTATCTTTCATGCGTAAAGCCCATTCTTTCGCGTCGGACAGCTTCACGCTCTCAATGCTGCAAGCTCCAGACTATCTTCTTCAAAAATCCTCATAAGCTGCTTGCGCCCCTGTTTTGTGCCATGCCGTACATTTGCCCGGTGCCTTATCTGCTTTGCGTAGAGTTGGCAGACAGTCATTTTCTTTCCCAACGTGTCAATCCCGTCGTCAAAGGTCTTTCTGTATCTCTTTTTCCTTTTCCCCGAAGCGAAATATCTTCACGTTTTTCCCGCCGGGGTCTTGTCGGTAGGTACTAACTTCAAGCGTAAACAAATTGCGGGTTCCCAAAAGGTATCTATATATTTGTAAGCATATCTTCCGTCTTTTTCTCTGGCTCTCTCCTGTGCGTAAAATGCGGTTCCTGTTATCTCGTCTTTTTCTCCGACATTGTTCGTCATGCTCCTTTCCATGACGGAAAGAGCCTTGATAATACTTGTATCTATTATACCACATTCAAGGCTCGATTTCACTATATACTTCAAAGTGTCAATGAATTTTTCAAACTGTTTTCGCTTGATTTGAATACGGTTGCCGTTCATAATCACCCACCCGGCAGCCGGGTTTTCTTCCGCTAATTTACGCAGCTTGTTTTTCCCCGATACGGAAATATTTTGACGCTTCCTCAATGGTGAGCGTGTACTTCTCCCAGATAGGCACATCAGTAATATTCATTAAAATGTCCCCCTTTCAATAGAGTACAATAGTTTCAAAAGTAGAAAGAGCTTTTAATCGGACGGTTATTAGCATAACCTCATGGGAATTGCACCCCCGCATGGTTCTCATGCAGCCCTACCCATTGCCTGCGACGCTCTTAACGCTCGGACTGTGGCTGTGAGGAAGTATCATTGTATATTTTGCGTGTCGTCGCCCGCAAGCCGCTACACTTGCTTTCCGGCGCGGTGTTGGTCGCTCGGCTGTCCGGGTGGGGATAACCTCACCCGGATAGCGTCATGCGCACCGCCGTATGGCTCGGCGCAAAAGGAACGTATCCGATTTGCCCTATGCTGCGCCGCCGTTATCTTGCGCCGCTTTCTTTGTCAAGGTTCAGAATGGCTTTGCTGCCGCGTCAGCAGCGGAACGGAAAAGGGGAGAAAGCGTCCCGCCGCCGCTGCGGTTTATTCCTCTGCCTTAAAGGTGAGGACAGCCATCATCAGTTTTGCTTGCAGCCGTTCCCGAATGTCGTGGTCTACGCCAAAATAGACGTTCCCGCGCTCGTCGTACAGCTTCCGCATGGAGAGGCGGGCTATGTAGCCGCTGAAATGCTGCAAGACAATCTTCATAGCGTCCGGGTCGCCCTTTGTCGCTGCCAAAATGACAGGATAGGGAACAAGGGCTTTTTCCGGGTAGCCGGGTTCGTTACCATTCGTCCCATTCATCAGCATTTTCCTCCAGATATTTTTTTAGTAGCTCAAAAGAGCTTGTCCGCCTGTACTGTATCGTGCTTCTCGACGTATCGAACAGCTCCGCAATCTCGGTGTCGTTCATTCCCTCGAAATAGTACAGGAGTACGGCTTTGCGCTTTTCTTCCGGCAAAGTACGGATTGCTTCAAGAAGCAGCTTCGGCGTGATTTTCTTCCCGGCTCTTTCAAAGGCGGTTTCCCCTTTGAAATATTCATCAAAGGTATGAAGCTGCCGCGCTTCTTCTAAGGTCAAGTCGGAAAAGGTAATCTCCTTTGCCTTATGCCTGTGCAGCTCTTTGTGAGCGTCACACGCTTCATTGTGCAGTACCGTATTGCAAAACTTCTGGAAAGCGCACTGTTTTATAAACTCCCTGCGATTAGGTTCCACATTCTCACCCCTTTCTCGTTGGAAAGTTGGTGGTGCTTCCCCCTTTTCGCGAGGGCAATACTGCCTTTTGAAAAAACGCCGAAGATTTTCGAGTTTTTCAAAAATTTTTGAGCAGCAAAATACGCCTGTCCGAAAAGCCCGGACAGGCGTATAGGTATTGTAAGTAGTATTTAGATGATTAGACAGTTCATATTCAAGGGTGAGAGGTTCCCCGACGGTGGTCGGGCTTTTTGATAAGTCAATGACCGTCGGATTTTTGTCGATAGGGGTATGTGCTTCATGGCGGCTACCTCCTTTAGCCGCCGCTTTTAACAGTGATACCGCGTCATTTCATCAGAAAATAAAAAGAAACGGCGGCTTTGATTTTTCAAAGCTGCTGCGGAAATCAAAGAACGACAAGCAACAGTTCTGATTTTGCTCCAATATGGTTATTGGGGGCACAAATTAAAATCCAAAAAGAGCCGATAACAGCAGTATTTCAAACTGCATATTATCGGCTCTGCGTCTGTGCGTCTGGCTCTTTTAATTAAATTATTTTTGTTGTTTTTTGGCTTTATTATATGTATTAGCTAATTGTCCACAAGCTGCTTTAATCTCTCTACCATGAGAAACTCTCATGGTAACTTCAAGTCCTGTTTGCTCTAATTGATGTTTGAACGCAACCATTTCTTGTTTTTGTGGTGCTCTAATTTTTGAATTACTCGTCGGGTTGTATTGCAGCACGTTAATCATAACATTTTTGCCCTTAAACCATTTTGCAAGTTGCCTTATATCTGAGGAACGGTCATTTATACCTGGTAAAAGTAAATACGCAAATACCACTTTTCGATTATGCCTTTGTGAATAGGACAATGCTTGCTTAACAACATCTTCAATAGCGTACATGTGCATATGAGGAATGATACAGTTTCTCGCAGCCTGTGTTGCTGCATGTAAAGATATTGTCAACTGAATTTTTAGATGTTCTTCGCGCAATTTTTTTAATTGATTAACTGGACCAACTGTTGATACGGTAATGCCGTCGGTTGGAAAGTTAAGTCCATTTCTATCTCGAAGAATATGGATTGCTGCAATCAAGTTGTCGTAATTGAATAAAGGTTCTCCCATTCCCATAAAAACGATACGATTTACTTTTTGACGTATCAATATGACCTGCTGCACAATTTCAGACGGTGTTAGATTACGAACAAAACCATTGCGTCCGGACTCACAAAAAATACAGCCAACAGAACAACCAACTTGCGTACTTACGCAAACAGTCCCACCATCTCGCCGTTTAATAAAAACCGTTTCGATATACCTGTTGTCTTTCAATTCATAAACATACTTTTCAGTATCGCTACTTTTATAGACTTTTTTTGTTGATATTGATAGATTTTTTTTGTGAAATGGCTGTTTATATAATTCCGTATATAAGGCTCTTGCTTTATCCTCTCAATTACTTCCGACATTTCTTTGTGAAAGTAAATCCGTATGGGTCATTCAATATTTCCGTAGGTGTACTTTTTAGGTAAGTGTTTCATTTAATATCCTTCCTTTTCAAAAATTAAAAAGTTTGTTTTTCAGAGTTTTTGATTATGATTTCTAATTTTTTCAACATCAACGATATGTGTTAATTTACATTTAGGGCAGAAAAGAGGAAAATTTCTTAATACCGTATTATAAAAATACTTGAACCCTCGTCTTTCCGTTACAAATTGGACATTTTATCCAATATTTTTCAAGCATAATATTTCTCCTTTTGCGCAAAAAAATACAGGGTCAATTCTCAACATGAGCATTGACCTGCATTTATCATATACACTACAACAAAAATTAAGGCATAGTTTTTTTATACTATGTCTATACATCGTTAGTTTTGTTGTATAGCATACAAAAAATAAGCATGACAAAAAGCCCATATTGAAAATGGGAAAAAAATCTTTTTGATTTCAATGCTTATCGAATACGCATGCTATGTAACATAAACATTTCCCCCTTTTAATAATACTATACAAAAAGCGGATGGTTGTCAACATATACATATGAATTATTTTTGGCTAACTAATAGAACAGTGTAGACATATCCAAGAAGAAAGGTGAACAGTAAAAATGTAATAGGGTGAATAATTATGGCAAAAAGACCAGTACCAAAAATACGACTTCAAGGCTTTTGGGGGCAGCGATAAAAGGCAGCGCGGACAGGGGCGCAAGGAGAGCCGCAAGAAAGTGAGCGACGAAATGTTTATCTCGCCGCGCTACCTTGCGAACATTGAGAACAAGGGCAGCACGCAAGTTTACAGATTTTCTTTGAGCTTATGCTCCGCTACAATATATCCGTAGACCAGTTCCTTTTGGAAACGCCGCCGGAAAAAGAACACGCAGCGGCGGCGACTGACGCGCTCCTTGACGGTATGAGCGATAAGGGCATACGGATTGTGAGCGCAACGGCAAAAGGAGATAGCGGAAGTCGAAACAGAGGGCAGATAAGAGGTGTCCGTCACAAGTGAACAGGGTATAGAAGCGTTGTAATCTTTTTGAGGATTGCAGCGTTTTTCTTTTGCGTAAGTTTGGCAAAACCGGGCATAGCTCCGTAGTAAGGCATAAGGGCATAAGGGATAAAAATATTCATAGCAAGCATAGGAAGCGGGTACCCACTTCCGTATTTTCCCCCTCCGCGCTGCGGCACGTCGGTTGAAAGTAGCTTGTTGGGAGTATCTCAAACCCTCGGAACGGAAAGGAAAGGGAGCGAAGCAATGGACGGACGGAAAAAGGACGGTGCAAATCAAATTCAGAGTGACGGAAGCGGAACGGGGATTTAATACTGGAAAAAAATGAAGCTCGTTCCCACCCGGAACATGGCGGCATATCTGCGGAAGATTGCCATTGACGGGTATATCATTCAGATAGACCACGCCGATATAAAGGCAATGACCGCAGAGATACAGAAAATCGGTGTCAACGTCAACCAGATAGCCCGCCGCGTGAACGCGACGGGAACGCATACCAAGAGGACATAGGGAAATAAAGGGGGTGCTTGCGGAGATATGGCGGTTACAAAGATTAAAGCCTGTTAAAAGCACCCTAAGCAAAAGCCCTTGACTATATCGAAAAACCCGGACAAAACGGACGGGAAAATGCTCATATCCTCTTTCGGCTGCTCCTATGAAACGGCAGATATTGAGTTCGGCTATACCCTCTCGCAAGCACTGGATAAGGGCAACAATTTAGCCTTTCACTTGATACAGTCCTTTTGCGCCGGGAGAGGTAGACTGTGAAAAGCCCATGAAATCGGAAAACAGCTTGCCGACGCGGTGACAAAGGGCAGCATGAATATGTTGTGACGACGCACATTGATAAGGGGCATATCCATAACCACATTATTTTCTGCGCGGTGAATTTTGTAGACCACCACAAGTACAATTCCAACAAAAGGGAGCTATTACGGCATACGGAACATGAGCGACAAGCTGTGCCGGGAGAATGGCTTGTCCGTCGTCGTCCCCGGCAAGGAAGCAAGGGAAAAGAGCTATGCGGAATATCAAGCGGAAAAAGACGGGTACAAGTTGGAAGGCAAGCTAAAGATTGCCGTTGACGCGCTATCCCCAAGTTTCCAGTTTTGAGGAATTGTTGCAGCGGTTACAGGCGGCGGGCTATGAGATAAAAGCCGGGGAAATATGTATCATGCCGCGCCCCGGACAGGGAACGCTTCACCCGCCTAAAAACCCTCGGCGCAGACTATACAGAGGAAGCCATAAGGGAACGGATAGCGGGCAGACGGGCAAAAGGCGGCGAAAAGCCCCCGGAGAGCAGCGCGGCGTTTCGCTGCTTATCGACGTGAGAACAGTATCAAGGCGGCGCAGAGTGAGGGCTACGAACAATGGGCGAAAATCCACAATCTGAAACAGGCGGCAAAGAGCCATGAATTTCTTGACGGAACACAAGATTGAACAGTACGCGGATTTAGTCAGCCGGATTGAGGAAATGGCAGCGGAAAGCGGACAGGCGGCAGACGCATTGAAGAACGCGGAAAAGCGGCTTGCGGACATGGCGGTGCTTATCAAGAATGTTTCCACCTACCAAAAGACAAAGCCCGTCTATGACGCATACCGCAAAGGCAAGGAACGGGAGAAGTACCGCGCCGGACAGGGAACAGGCGATTATCCTACATGAAGCCGCCGCAAGGTCGCTGAAAGCGTCGGGCATTGCGAAAGCTCCCGAACCTCGCCGCGCTGCAATCGGAATATGAAGCCCTCAAGCGCAGAAAGAAGCCCTTTACGCCGACTATGGGAAGCTGAAAAAAAGAAAGTCCGGGAATACGATATAATCAAGCAGAACATTGACAGCATTTTACAGGCAGACAGGCAGCCGGAACGGGAAAAGGGAACAGAGCGCGGATAAGGGCAAAAAAAGAACAGGGGCGCGGAAAGCCGGTATATGACTTCCGCGCCCTGTCTTTATGGGTGCTTTTTGTGAATGTTACGCAGTAGAACGCCATTTTTCGGGGGTAAAGGTATAAAGTACCGCCTATCTGATTTTTCACGCCCGGAAAGCCCTGTAAATCAAAAGGGATTTTTCCGCGCCTACTGCGTAACAGGGGCGCGTCTTTTCCTCATGCGCTCGGCGGCTTGTCTGCGGGTGATACGCTTCCGGCAGTCAGGGGCGGTATTTGACGCTGTTGGAGCTTGACGCAAAGAACGCGCCGCACTCGGTACACTTCTTCCTGTCCCCGGTCTGGTAAAAGCTCCGCATAGAGCAACTTGTCGGCGGGAAGCACCGCAACCCGGAACCACTTGCAGAGAAGCGAATAGGAAATAAGCTGCGGACATACGCACTCGTCCCCGTCGTCCAGTAAGATACAGTTCCCGTTATCGCAGTTGCAGCACGTCCGGCGCACAAGCGCATTTACTTTCCGGCTCTGGGGCGGCGTCAGCCGCAATCTCGCTCATGCTTCATCAGCGGCGTAAATGGGAAGCTCCGCAAACTCCGCTTCGCCCATGCGCTCCACTTTGGCAAGGGTACGGGCGGCAAAGCCCCGCATTTCCCCGTCCATAAAGGGCAGCGCGGCGTTCATGGCGACGATAAGCCCCTGTCGGCTCCCGGTCTTGTAAATGCTCAAAAGGTTTGTTTCCTCTACGGTCAGTTTTGTCATGTTCACACCTCCAAATCGTGATTTTTTGTTTTCGCCGCCGCCTTTTTCGGGGCGGTCTTTGCCTTGTCTGTTTTAAGCTGCGCCCGGACAGAGGGGCGGGGCTTCCTTATCTCCCTGTCCCGGTTCTCCCCCTTGCCAATCAGCGCATACGTCCCATGTCTGCCCTCGATTTTGGAAAAGGAAAGGGTCTTGTAAGGCAGCATGGAGAAAAGGCGGTCAGTGTCCTTTGTGGCTGCAAGCTGCATGAACGCCGGGGAAAGCTCCACCATGAAATGGGTCTTGTTGGGGCTGTTCGGCTCATAGTGCCGCTTCATTTCCCGCACAATGCGTCGCGCTTCCGTTTCAATCAGCCCGTCCCGCAATGCGGCGATATGCGCCTTGAAATCCCCCTGTGGAAGCTGCTCCCGGCTGCGCCGTTCTTCCTGTAAGAGCGATTGCAGCGCGTCCGGGTCGTTTGGTACGGCTTCAAAAGCGTTCAAACTTCCCAAGCTCATAATCAGGGATTGCCGTTGAAAAAAACTGTCCGGCGGGTATCTCCCGTTCCCCATGCTCATAAATCAGCTTCACCGTATCGGCGGGCGGCTCCTTTTCCTTGACGCGCTCATAGTGTTTAGCGTAGTCCAGTTCGTACAGAGTGCCCTTGATTTTCCCGCGCTCCGTTCCCGTCAGCTCGATTGCGCAGAGCAAGGACGCGGTCGCTCGTCTGCTCCATGTAGAAACGCCATGTGTTGTGGGGCGCGGTGTCTTTGAGGAAAACGTCGCGCTCCCTAAAAGCAATGCGTCCCGGACGGGCAGCAGAACCACAAAAAGGGTCTTGTCCTCCTTGCGGGGCTTGCCGCCGCCTTTGCGATAATCTCCTTGTCAATCTCAAGTCGCTCTGGTAAAAGCCTGTGTTCTGCTTCATAACCGCATTGAGGAAGCGAACAAATCCACGTCCTCAAATTTACTCTGTTCCGGCATGGGTCAGCTCCTTTCCAAATCCTGTGATTTCTGCTTTGCGTTTTTCTTCTGCGCCTTTTCCTTGTCAGCCCTAAGCTGCGCCCGGATAGAGGGCTTCTTTTCCGCTTCGCTTCCTTGCCGCGCTCCCTGTCGGCTTTGACCGCGTTAGCCAGGTCAACAAGAAGTGTTTCTCCCGCCTTAACCTTTGCTTCCAGTTCGTCAACGGTAGGGGTGTTGTTGATGATACCGTCAAAGCTGTTGTCGTTCTGCTCTACGGTGTCCTCGACGTACTTCAACAGGTTTTTCCTTTTTCCGGCTGCTCTGCGGCAGCGGCAAACGCCGCGTCCCGTTCCCCATAATCAGATACTTTCCGTCGTCCGACTGGTGGTGAAAAGCCATATCCGGCGGTTTCTATCTGCTCCCGGCTCATGGCGGTTACATGGAAAGTCCCCCTCGGTGTCTTGATAGTTTCGCCCGTTTCCAAGTCGTCCGGGGTAAGCTGCTTCTGCTCCTGTAAAAACTCCGGCACTTGCCGGAAGCCTACGCTGTCAACGAAATGCGCCGCGTCCTGTCCGTTCTGATGAGCACTACCACGTCCGAAACGGAAAGGCTGTGTCCCTTAAAGTCTTTGGGGTGGTCGATATTGAAACGGGTGTAAATATCTTCAAGGGAAGTTTCCGGCGCAAGGGGCGCGGTATAGACAAGCTCATAGTTCGCCCTGTCAACCACATTCCCCGCCGCCTGCAGGCGGTCGTAAGGCTCAAAGCGGAAGTCCCTTGTTTCGTCCCCGCCCTTTATCTGGTAAATGGAAAAGGTGTCCTTGTCCTGTCCGGCGGTCTGCGCCGTTTCCTGTGCCTTTGCGTAAAGCTGCTTTACGTCGCCCTCGGTCAGCTCGCCGCCTTTGAGCTGCCCCATAAGCTCGCGGCATTTCTCCGGCGTTCCCGTATAAAGCACGTCGCCCATTTTCGCCCGCCCGTTCTCCTGTGTCACATAGGCTTGCAAGAGGTGGCTGTTTTCCCGGCTGTCGCTGTAAGGGTTCCGGCGCACTCTGTAAATCGTTTCCGGGGTAAAGGCTTCTTTCGGGGCTGCGCCCGCCTTTTTCCTGTGCGCCGGATTTTTCCCGGTGCGGCTGCTTCCGCTGCTCTTTCCAGCTGTATCTGCCTTTGCCGGGGCTTCCGGCTGCGGTGCGGCTTCCTGTCCCTCTCTGGTGGTCTGCTCCTGTCCGGCGGTCTGCTCCTTGTCCTGTGCCTTTTGCAGCTCCGCTAAGTTCTCGTCTATGGAATTGATAATCTCGGCGGCTGCGCTGCGGATTGTTTCAAAGAACTTTTCAGCTCGAAAGCTCCCGCCCGCTGCTCCACCCGGCGACATAGCCGAAAAAGTAGTCCGACGTGTCAAGCCCGTAATGTTGGCAGACGGTATAGGCGACGCTTTCCGCTTCGACTTCGCGGGTGCGGCGGTCAACGCGGGGCTGCTCGTCCTTTGGTGCGTTGAGGTCAATGTCGTGCAGCTTCGCATGGGCGATTTCGTGAATGGCGGTCTTTAAGGTCTGCAATTCGCTCATGCCCTCGTTGATAGCAATGCGCTTGTCCTCCAAGTGGTAGTAGCCATGAGAGCCGCCCCCGATATTCTCAAAGGCGATAGGAACGGGAGAAGTCTTTTCAAGGGCTGCGAAAAAATCCTTGTAGCGGTCAACGTCGCCCGTCAGCTCGTCCACCGCAATGTCCGGCAGCTCCTTTCCCTCGGTCTGGGAAACGTCAAAGACAGATACCACCTTGTAGGCGGGTATCTTGACTTCCTTTTCCTCGGTGACGGGCTTCCCGTCCTTGCCGATTATGGGCTTCTGCGTGTGTGGGTCTATCTTCTCCACTTCCTGTCTGATTTTGAACGGCGACGGGGCAATGATTTTAATTCCCTTTTGCCCTTTCATCACGTTACGCCCGAAATTATTCTTCCAAGCGGAAAAGCCCGCCACAAGGGAAGCGTCCGGCTTCTGCATGGCGATAAGCAGCGTATTGTTGAAGCTGTAATTATGGAATTTTGACATGACTTTCAGATATTCCCGGTAACGCTCGCTGTCAAAGAGTTCCGCAATGCCCTGTTCCAGACGGTCGGTAATCTCTTTGAGCTTTTCGGCGGGCTTCTCGCTCGTCAGCACGATAGGGATAACCGGACGCGGCTCCTGTGGCTGCTCTGCGGTCGGTGTCATTCTCTGCCCCGGCGCGGCTGCGTCCATTTCTACCTTTGACGGGTCGGGTCTTTCCGGCTGCGGGGGCTGCGGCGTTACCCTGTATTCCTGTGGAACGTCGCGCCCGTCGTACCATTCTGTAAAGGTGTTGCGGTTGTTGTAGATATAGCCCTTTTCGGTAAACATACCGTCGTCGTTAATGGAAGCGTCGCGCCCGTATTCCTCATACATGAAATACCGTTTCACTTCGTCGGATAGCTCCGGTTCTTCCAGTTCATCAACCAGATAATGCCCGTATTCTTCTTCATTGTGGACGGACGGATAAATCCAGTAGCAGTCAAGGTTTTTGTGCAAGGTTGATAATGTCCTGTAAGCTGTCGGCATGGTCGCCGTATTCAATGGCTGCAATGAATTTTTCCCTGTCGTCGTCAAACTGCATTTCCAAGAGCTTCCCTAAATAGTTCAGCTCGTCGGGGTGGGAATACTCGCTTAAATGTTCCGTCAAGCCGGGGATAGTGGATTGAAATTCTGTGAAATGCCATTCCTCATAGTGCTTGAAGTCAATCCCGATACGGTCAAAGACTTCTTTCAGATGTTCGGCAGTCGTGGGGAACGTCACCCATTCGCCCGCGGGTCTGCCCTCGGTGTACTTTCCAAGATTGGAAAGATAGCCGCTTAAAATCGGTTCTGCCATTTGTTCGCTCCTTTCTTTTTCAATCATGCGGTGCATAAGCTCAAAATCTTCAATGCTCATGCTCCCGTCAAATACATAGGGGTTAAAATCCGCCCCGTCCCGGTAGGGCTTTTCGGAAAAGGGAAGCCCCGCTTCATGGGCGGCTGCCCTCGCTTCCTCGATAACCTCCGGGGGAAGCCTGTCGTCATGCGCCCCGATAAAAGCGTCAATGTCGTTCATGCTGTTTTTTTCGTAGTGGTAGCGCACTCCGGCGGTCAGCTCGTCAAGGCTCATGTCCCCGCCTAAATGCCCGCAGTAGTAGCCGTTTAAGATAACGGCGGCGGGGTCGAGTGCTGATTTCCTCTAACCGGCTCCTGTCCTCCGGGTAGAGCGTATCGTCCATATCAAGATGAAAATATTCCGCGTTCCATGAACGCCCCTGTTTCAGAACGCCACCCATGCGATACCGTCCCTAAAGCTCGTCTTGATAGTCCTTTACGGTGTCCCGTAAACTTGCCATAGTGAAAAAAACCTCCTTTCTCTGCGGCAGCGTCATAAGCTGCATTTTTTTGGCTGCATGGTCTACTACGGGTACGCCCGCATTTCTGCCAAAAGATTTTTGAAAAGTATTTGAGGTGAAGCCCTCCGCAAAAGAGGGTTTGGGAAACTTCTCAACAAGCAAAATCCCCGTCCGGCGCGGCAGCGTCGCAGCGAGATTACGGAAAATGGTACCCGCTTCCTGTGCTTGCTATTCCAGTTTTTAGTTCTTCCGCACTTCGATACGGTAGTTGACGTATTTCCCGCCAGTGTCAGCCAAAACGACAGTTCCGTCGTAGGTCTTGCCTGTTTTCGGGGAATAGAGCTTCTTCACATTCGCCTTGCCGGTTTAAGGAGCGCGGCGGCAATCTTCGGGGAAAAAAAGCGGTCTTGCGTTCCTCAAAGAAACGGTCGTTCTTCCACATCACAAAGGCACATTCCTGTTGCTGCAATAGTAGCTTTTCTTCCCCTCATGGACGGGGGAACCGCACCGGGGGCATTTGCCGATAGAGGGCTTTTCCTCTCTGAACAAGCTCTTTTTGTCCTCCTGTACGGCGGCGTGTGTCTGCACAAGCTCCCGCGCCATAGCTTCAATGCCGGACAGAAATTCGCCGGGGTCTGCGGCTCCCTTTGCTATCTGCGTCAGATTGTTTTCCCATTCTGCGGTAAGCTGCGGGGAAGTCAGCATATCCGGCAGCACTGATATAAGGGCGGCTCCGTTCTGCGTGGGGATAAGCTGCTTGCCCTTGCGCTCCGCAAAGCTGCCCTTTACCAGTTTTTCAATGACGGCGGCGCGGGTGGCGGGGGTGCCAAGCCCCCGGCGTTCCGCGTCCGGGTCGGTGTCCCCGTTCCCGGCTCGCTCCATAGCAGAGAGAAGCGACGCTTCGCTGTGGGGCTTCGGCGGGGTCGTGGTATGCTCCGTTACCTTTGCGGCGGGGTTTTTCAAAGCCCTGTCCCTCGGAAAGCTCCGGCAGCGTCACGCCCTCGATTTCCCCGTCCTCCGGGTCGGGCTTCTGTTTCAATGTCGCCCGGTATCTGCGTTCAATCTCTTTCCACCCGTCAGAAAGAACCGTCTTTCCCCGCGCCGTAAACTCCGTATCAGCGCATGAGAAAACCGCCGTAACCGCTTCAAAGATATGCGGCTCGGCGGTGGCAAAAGCAGACGCGCCCCCGCAAAGTGATGATATTTCTCTCACTTTCCGGCAGCGCGTCCGGGTCAGCCTTTGCAAGCTCCATAGTGGGAATGATTGCGTGGTGGTCTGATACTTTTTACTGTCTATTACCTTTGCAATATCCGGCGTGAAGTCTGCGCCCGCCATAAAGGGAGCTTTTCGCAGAAAGCGGCGCGATAATGCCCGCTGCGGTGCCGCCCATGTCGTCGGTGAGGTAGCTGCTGTCCGTCCTCGGATAAGTCAAAGAGCCGCTTTTCATAAAGGGCTTGTGCAAGGTCAAGGGTCTGCTTCGCGGTGTAGCCGAAAATGCGGTTTGCTTCCCGCTGCAAAGAGGTAAGGTCAAAGAGCTTCGGCGGGGCTGCGCTCTTTTTCTCTCTGGTGACGGAAACACATACCGCTTTCCCCGCTTCGCAAGCCCCTTTCAGCGCGTCGGCTTCTGCCTTGTCTGAAATCCTCCCGCTTGCCGCTTCCGCGCCGGATAGACATAAGCGCACATGGTAGTATTTTTCTTTCTGGAAATGGGAGATAGCCGCGTCCCGGTCAGTGAGCATTTTAAGGGTCGGGGTCTGGACGCGCCCCACGTTCAAGGTCTTTCCATACAGGCATGAGAAAAGCCGGGTGGCGTTAATGCCGATAAGCCAGTCAGCCTTTGCGCGGCAGAGGGCAGACGCAAAGAGCGCGTCATATTCCCGCCCGTCTTTGAGGGAAGCAAAGCCCGCCTTGATTGCCCCGTCCTCCATTGAGGAAATCCACAAGCGGCGCATGGGCTTCTTGCAGCCCGCCACTTCGTAGACAAAGCGGAAAATCAGCTCCCCCTCGCGCCCCGCGTCACACGCATTTATCACTTCCGAAACGTCGGCGCGGTGCATAAGCTCGCTTTAAGGTCGCAAACTGCTTTCCCTTGTCCGGGTCAACGGCGTATTGCCATTCCTCCGGCAGAATGGGTAGGCTGTCAAGCTGCCATTTCCTGTACTGCTCCCCGTAGGCGGCAGCTTCCGCAAGCTGTACCAAATGCCCGACGCACCATGAAATGAGGTAGCCGCCGCCCTCGATATATCCGTCCTGTTTTCCCTTAACGCCAAGCGCGGCGGCGATAGTCTGCGCCACGCTCGGCTTTTCTGCAATCACAAGTCTAAGTGCCATGAAAAAAATCCTCCTTTCAGCCTTCCGGCGCGGTATGCTTCTTCTCCTGTGCCTGTTTCAGACAATAGCCGATACAGGGAGTTGCGCCTTATAAAGAGCAGCGCATACACGCCGGGGATTTTGGAACAGGCGGCGCATTGTCACGCCGCCCGGTGGGTCTTTATACCATCATTTTTTTCTAACGGGTTTTCGGTGAAAAAGCGTCATGCGTCCCCGTCCTCCGCTTCTTCATCTTCAGGGAACGTCAAGCCCTCCCGTCGTCCGGCTCGTCCTCGCCGTAGTCGTCAAAGTCGAAATCTTCAAGGTCGGTATCGCCCTTGACGCTCTGCTTCGGCTTCATAAACTTAAAAGTAATAGAGTGCGCCCCGCCGCCAAGAAGTGCCACGACAAGGAAAAAGCACAAAGCCCGCCCGCATTGCCTTTCTCTTTGGGCTGCTCCGGCGGTTCCTCGGTTTCCGGCTCCGCTTCCTTGCCGCTGCAAGCAGTCATGTTATCCTTGCAGACGGGGCAGCTCACATTCACTTTCCCGGCTTCGCATTTCTCAGTACAACTGCAAACGGCGGGCGGGGCTGCCTCAGTGCTTCCGTCCTCCATAGGTGCCATAAGGTCGGCTTCGTCCGCCGATTAAGAAATGTACGGTGTTCTCGCCCTCGTCGTCCCGGTCGATAAGGATATAAAAAGTAATTGCCGTTTTTGGTCGTCACTGTGATAAGCTGCTTGTTGCCGCCGAAATCGTCTACAAAGGGTCGCGTTCCCGTCCGGGGTAAGGGTTCTTCCTTTTCGGGTTCCTCATAGACAACGCCGCTGTCGTCGGTCGCGTCCTGTCCCTCGGGGTCTGTGCAAAAGGCGGTGACGGAAAAAGCCGCCCGTCAGCATGAGGGCGGCGCAGAGTGCGAGTCAAGGTTCTAAGGATTTTTCTTATTCATTCTCGGTGTCCTCCATTTCTTCGGTGTCGTGGTCTGCGGGTTCTGCGGGGTAGCCCGGCGCGGCTTCCATGCCGGAATACCGCCGCCGGAAAGCATAGCGGAAAGCTCATGCGGGGAAAGCCGCATGGAGCGCACAAAGCTGTACGATTTGCAGGTTTTCCGCTTCGGTTTTCTGCGCTCAAAGCCCCGCAGCCTGTTCTGGTACTCGGTGATTTTTCTCGCGGGTCTTTGCAATCTCCTTGTCGATACGTTCAATCCTGTTCATAGCCATAAATCAATTTCTCCTTTCAGATTTTTCAGTGTTATGTTTGTTTTTCAGTTCCAGTTCATCAGCCCATATCCTTTGATACAGGAATAATTAACGGGGTAGCTCTTTATCTTGCAAGCGTCGCCGGGAATTGCCCTCGACGGTATAGACGCGCTCCCCGTCCGTCCGATGACAAAGCCCTACATGGTCTGCGCTCCCGTCCCCGTCCCAGTCAAAAAAGATAGCGTCGCCGGGGCGATATTCGCATAGCCTTGCGCCCCATTGCCCGCGTGACTGGAACCAGGGTACGCCCTGTGACTGGCACCCGGCAAAGCGCGGCTCGGACAGCCCCGCCTGTCCGTAGCACCATGAAACGAAACAGGCGCACCATTCCACGCGGCTGTTGAAGCCGTACCAGCTCAAAGGTGCGCCCGCCCACGTTTCCGAGCTTGCCGCTTCGCAAGCTCTACAATGGCGGTATTGCCGGGGCGTGTGCCGTTCACAAGCTGTACGCCGCTTAAATCCTCGGACGCCCCTGTGTCTGGTGAGCCGCCGCCGAAAATCAGCGGCTTGTTGCCGCTTGTTTCCAGATAGACGCGGTACATTTCAAGCTGCTCCGGCGTTAGAAGTTCCTCCGCAATCTCGGAAACAGGCTTGTTCGTCAGCTTCACGTTCAGAATGTAATAATTGTAGGCGACTTCAACCTCGTATTCGTAGGTTTCCGTAGAGTTTCCCCTGTTTCCGGGTCGGTGACGGTGCGCGTTCCTGTGCGGGTTTCCGTCCTGTGGCGCACTTCAATTTCTTCCGTCAGCGTCAAGGTGTACTGCATGGCAAAGACGCGGTTTATTTCTGCCTGTGCGCTCTGTGGGGTGTAGGTCTGGAAAAGGGCGGTGAGGTAGGACGCTAATTCATGGGGGTTATGCCCGATACTGTCAAGGTCATAGCGGTATTCGTCATAGCCCGGATAATCGCGCTCGATATTGTCAATTTTCTGCTGAAGCTCGTTTTCCTTTGCGGCGTAGTTGTTTTCCGTCGCCACAAGGTCGCTGTCCTCCGACGTGTAGGAAGTCCCGACAATGCCGTTCATCAAGCCGGAGAACATAGAACCGCAAGAAGATAGCCCCGCCGAAATCATAATGAATAAGAGCAGCGCGGCAACGGCGATACATACGCCCGCCGGGTGCCTTGCCACAAACGCCGCCGCTTTCTTTGTTTCCTCGGCTGTTTTTTTCGCTGCCTTGCGGGTGTTCTCTGCGGCTTTCTGTGCCGTTTTCGCGCCGTTTTTCCTTGCCGCCTTTGCATACTGCCGCTTGATTTGCTGCTTCTGCATGAAGCGGGAAAGGGGATTGCCCGCAATCTGCGGGTTATCATGCAAGGCTTTGTGGTACTGGAAATCCACATTCGCCTTGAACGCCGCTTTCTCTGCCTTTGCCGCCGCCCGGTAGGGTTTGAGCTTGTGGCTGCGGTAGCCCTCCTTGACTTTCCGCGCCCCGTACTTTGCGCCGCGCTCTGCCAGTTCTTCGGTTTATGCGCCCCCTCAACGCCGGGAATTGTCCTTTTTCAACGGAATGTATCTTGTTGTGGACGAAAAATACCCGCTTCCTGTGCGGGGCGGGATAGCAGGTTGTTGTGGGGCTTTTTCTTTTCCTATGGGTTTTTCCCGTTCCTCAAAAATGTAGGCGGGTCTTGCCTTTCCCAGTGGCTTCGTCAAGGTGCGCTCCCGCACAAGTTTCTTTTCTTTGGGGATAGCCGCCCTTGCCGCGTCCAGACGGTCGGCTGCTTTGTCCGATTTTCGGATATACCTTTCAAGCTCCGGCGTTGCCCGTTCCTCGTCGGTAAACTGCAAGCGGGAAGTGTGGGCGCGGGCTTCTGCTTCTGCCTGTGCTTTCCTCGCCGCCTTTTTGCTCGCCTTTCTGGTGTGCGCCCCGTCGATATGCTCCAAGACGCGCTCGGCTGCTGCGGTGTCCTGTTCCCGTTCTGCCCCCGGCGCATGGGGAAGCGGCGGCGCGTCGGCTGCAGGGCGCGGGGAGCTGCGCCGCCCAGTATGGGGCTGCGCTGCCTGTTCCGGCTGCTGCGGGGCGGCTTCGCTTTCTGGTAAGGTCAGCGTCCCTTATGCGGTTGCTGATACGCTTTCTTTCTTGCCTGTGGCGGCGTTTACCTCAACGGCTCCCTCGCGGGTCATTTTCTGCGTGACTTTCTCACGCGCTTTATACTGTTTTATTTGTCTGTCCCTCCAATCCGCGCCCTTGCAAGGGCGCAATACTCGGCGTTTATCTCAATGCCTATATAATGCCTGTGAAGCTGCCTTGCGGCTGCCCCGTCGTGCCGCTGCCGAAAAAAAGGGGTCAAGCACAATGCCGCCTTTCGGACAGCCCGCCTTGATACAGGGTTTCGGCAAGTTTTGGCGGGAACGCGGCGAAATGCCCGCCCTTGTAGGGTACGGTGATTGATTAGCCACACGTCCCGCCTGTTCCGCATGGTCGGCATGAGGGGCTTCGTCGTAGTAGCTGCCGCTTCTCGCCCGGTTCAATCCCTGTATGTTCCCCTGTCCGGGTACTTCCTCCGCATATTTCTGTCCCGCGCTGCGCCCGGTGCGGTACCGCGCCGCCGTTGTAGGGTGCCAACGGCTCGGCTATGGCGGCTGCGTCATGAAAATACTTCTTTGACTTTGTAAGCAGAAAGATATGTTCATAACAGCGGGTAGGGCGGTCTTTCACGCTCTCCGGCATGGGGTTTTCTTTCTGCCAGATAATATCGCTCCTAAATACCACCCGTCAGCGCGTAGGGGCAAAAGCCAAAAGCCAAGGGATACCGATTAAAGTCCTTTTTGCTTTGCAGCCCGCCGCCTGTCTTGCGATTGATACGGCTTGCCCGTTCCTCCCTTTAGGGGTTCTTCGGGTCTGCATGGTAGCCCTTTATTTCCTGTGCCGCAGTAGGTGTCCGCAATGTTCAGCCAGAAAGTACCGTCAGAACGCAGTACCCGGCGCAGCTCGCGGAAAAACCTCGGTCAGCCTGTCAATGTACTGCTCCGGCGTGTCCTCCCGCCCAATCTGCGCGTCAAGCCCGTAATCCCTAAGTGCATAGTAGGGCGGGCTTGTGACGCAACAGTGTACGCTTTCCTCTGGAAGCTCCCGCAAGGCATAGAGCGCGTCCCGGTTGATGATTGTGTCAGTTTTCAGCCCGTTCATGCTTTGCCCACTTCCTCCGGCTTCGTCGTCATTACCCGGTAAAGCTCGGTGTCTTTCGGGAAGCGGTCTACAAAGGGCAGCACCACGTTTCCCGTAGAAGATAAGCCCCTCGCCCGCTTCGGTGTGGGTGACATACTTCATCTGCTGCGGGAAATGTTGAGCTGCTTCGCAAGGATAGCCCGGTCGCCCGCCGCTTGATTGAGCATGAGGACAAAATCAGAGTTTTCAAAGATATTCTCCACTTCGCGGGAAGCAAGCAAATCTTTGACGTTCTGCGTAATGGCTGTGGGTATGCCGCCCCATTTGCGAAACGCTTCCAAATCTCCACGCTGTACGCGGCGGTCTGTTCCTCTTTCAAGAAGATGAAATTCGTCCATGTAGTAGCGGGTGGATTTCCTTTCTGCCCAGTTGACGGTGACGCGGTTCCATACCTGGTCCTGCACAATGAGCATACCTAACTTTTGAGCTGCTTCCCAAGCTGCTTGATGTCAAAAAGCAGACAAGGCGGTTGTTCAGCTCCACGTTGGTACGGTGGTTGAACACGTTAAGGCTCCCGGAAACGTAAAGCTCAACGCCGCCGCGATACGCGCCGCTTCCGGCTCCGGCTGCTTCAAAAAGCTCGTCGTAGAGGTCGCCCAGAATAGGCATTTTCTCCGGGTCGGGGTCTGCAAGGAACGGACGGTACACGTTCCGAACAGCGCGGTCAATGACGGTCTTATCGACGGGCTGCAAGCCCTCCTTGCCGCCGATTACAAGCTCGCAGAGGAGAGGATAAAGTCGGATTTCAGCGCAAGGGGCTGTCGTCCTCGCTGTAATTGAGGTTAATATCCATAGGGTTCACATACTGGGGCTTCCCGTCAATGCCCTTGCCCGTAGGGGATAACCGTATCACTTGCCCGTCAAGCCGCTGCACAGGAAAAAAATACTCCGCTTCCGGGTCGCAGATGATAATATCGTCGTCCGTAATGAGGGAAAGCGTTTGTCATTTCCCGCTTTGCCGCAAAGTTTCCCGCTTCCCGGCGTACCCAAGATTAAGCCGTTGGGGTTTTTGAGCTGCTTGCGGTCGCAGAGTATCATGTTGTTAGAAAGGGCGTTCAAGCCGTAGTATAAAGCCGCGCCCGTCTGGAAAAGCTCCTGTGTGATAAAGGGGATAAAGATAGCTGTGCTTGAAGTCGTCAGCCCCCTTTGAATGGCGATAAGGTTCTCCCCAAGCGGTACAGAGGACATAAGCCCCGCTTCCTGTTGGTAGTCAAGGCGGGTGAGGGCGCAGTTGTTCTTCTGTGCAATGCCCGCCGCCGCGAACACGTCATTTTCCAGTTTCCTTTTTGTGTCTGCCATGTTCACCACAAGGAACGTGAGCAGAAACATACGCTCGTTGCGGCTCTGCAAGTCCTGTAAGAGGTTCTTCGCTTCGCTGCCGAAAGTGGCAAGGTCGGACGGTATAATATCCATGTCATAGCCGCTGCGTACCGCCTTTTTCTGTTCCTCGATTTTCATTTTGTCAAGGTCGGTGATTTTCCGCTTGATTGTCTTTATGGCTTCGGTCTGGTCGATACTGTGGATATGCAGATTGACGATAACGCCCGTTTCCAAGTCCAGAATATCCGATAAGATACGGTCGTTTAATTCCGGGGCAAGGATTTCAAGGAATGAAACCGCGCCGATTTTGCGCCCCATGCGGAAGTAACGCCCCTCGCCAAAACGGAAAGAGGACGGGGCGATAAAGTCCTTTGTGGAAAGCCCGGACGGGGCAAGCCATGAAAAATCAAAGGCAAACTGCCCGCACTCCGGGTGGAAAATGCCATGCAGCATTTTGAGCCGTTCATAGCCTGTCATGGGGCGGGCAGCTACGCTCAAAAGCTTAAAATTGTTAAGTACGTCCGTTTCGATACGGGCAAGGCGGGATTTCGCCGCGCCCAGACTATCAGCTTCAATGGCAAAGGTGATGTATTTTGCTTTGACAAGCCCGTTGTTGCCCTTTGCAAGCTGGTTTTGCAGCATATCCCCGTATTCGCTGCGGATAGAGTTGAAAAGCGTCGTCCTGTGCCGGGATATTGACCGCCTTTTCCGCTTCGCCCCGCTGCGTCCCTTGATTGATGAAAGAGCTGCACCGAAACGGAAGCGTCAAAGTAGTTGAGGAAGTCGCACCAGTTCTCAAAAATGGCGGTCTTGTCGTCTGCCTGTGCAAGCTGATAGTTAATATCTTCAAAGGCGACGGTCTTTGAGTATTTACGTTCCGTAACCTTGCAGATACCGTCCGGGTACATCTGGATATAGGGGATTGTCTGCTGCGCGGTATGCGCTTTCCCGTCGCCCTTTGCCTGTCTGATGATTTCCGCAATCTGCTTCTTCTCGGCGCGGGTGAGCTTGCGGGGCGGGTTAGCCTTTGCGTGTGCGTTTCCCGCCGCGCTGTTTCTTCGTGTTTCCTTTTGCAATCGCTGATACCTCCTTTTCAAGTTTTCTCTGCCGTTCTAAGACGGAATAAAGGTTGTCTGTCCTGTATGGTCGTTCTTTGGGGGCTATGAATTTTGTCTGAATGATGTTTTTTATCACCACTTCAAGGGGCTGTCCATGCTTCTCATACATGGCAAAGAGGAAACAGGGCAGCATGACGGCAATCATAGCCATAGACGCAAGGCTTGTGCCTGTGCTGTCTTTGAGCAGAAAGAAAAGCGGCAAGCCCAAAATGAGGGCTACCGCGAAACATACAATCTGCCGTTTGGTAAGGTTGAAAGCTACTTTTGTCTTGACTTTGGATAAGTCTTTGGGTACGGGTACATACGCCAAGTGGAAACCTCCTTTCTCTGGTTTTTTTGCTGCTGTAAGTTCCCATAGGGGTAATCAAGGCAAAGGTCAATCTATGCCCTTTGCCCGTCCCTATTCTATGGGGTTCTCCCGCGTCAAGGTCGGGTAGTATTTTCGCCGCTTCGCTCTGAAAATCTCCACCCTGCCCTTGACACGCCGCTAATGCGCGGAGAAAATCGACTTCGCCAGTGCGCCGGATTTGAACAGGGAGAAACAGAGGATAACGGTATAGGCTGCAAGGGAGAAAATCGCGCTGTGCAGATTGTCCGCTATTATCATGTTGTTCACCAGTACGGCGTAAATGCCGACGCATATCATTATGAGGAAGCCTTGAAAGCCAAGCGCGAACAGGGATTTTAGGTAGTTGTTCCCTATCTGTCCCCATTCCCGGTTAGTCATTGTTGCGAACGGGATAGGCGATACCGAACAGTAAAGGTAAATTTCTATCATGCGCCCGTAGAGGATAACGGTTATCAGTACGGACATTATCTTCATGCACAAGCTCACAAGGCTTGTTTCCATGACAAGTAAGAGCAGTTCGGGGATTTCCATAGCGTCAAGCCCGCTCTGCATGGAAGCAAGGGCGGCGGCAACATCAATGTTCGTGCTGCCGCCGATAACCCCCGCCGCGCCGGAAACAACGTGCTGCGCCATATCGAACACCGCCATAGTGATGTCAAAGGTATGCGTCACAAGGTAGACTGCGACGTAAGCCTTGAACACCCACTTGAAGAACATGGAAGTGTCAACGTCGTGCATATTGTTCTTTTCCGTTACCATGCTGATAAGCTCATAGCATAGGACGTAGGTAATGACAAGCCCCGCAATGGGTACGATTACATTCTCCGATAACGTCCGTATCATGGAGAAGATACCCGCGTTCCACCCTTGCGGGGTCTGCCCTACCTCGGCGGCGATAGTGCCGACTTTCTCGTTCACGTCCCCGAACATAGTTGACAGATTACCGTTTATGGCTCCTATGAGGATTTCCTTTATCCATTCGTTAATCGCGTCAAGTATGCTCTGCATAAGCCTTTACCCGCGCTTCTTAACCGAACAAGCCGGAAAGTAGCGGTACAAGGGTCATGCCGATAAGGGCGACACCGCCGCCCGCCATGAGCTGCTTCATGCCCTGGCTTTTCGCGCCGGGATTGTCGTTGCCGTAGCCCTCCATGAGGTTAATCACGCCCCAGATACCAAGCCCGGCTCCCAGAGCTACAACAAGGGTCTGCAAAACGCCTACTGCCGAATTAAAAAATGCCATAAAGTTCTCCTTTCTTGCCGCGTGTGCGGCTGCCCGAAAAAGGGCATAAAAAACGGCGGTCAGTTTTGATAACTGCCGCGGTCATAAGCCCGCCGGGTTGGGCGGGTTCCCCACGCCGCCTAAGTGTCTGCGGCGCGGCGGTATTCAGTTGTAAGGGGCGCGGCTCTTGCCGCTGTGTGCTGCGCCGGAAAAGTGGGGGCGCGTATCATGTAGCCTGTGTTTACGTTCTTGATGTTAGGTCAGCTCCTTAAAAAATCTCTTTTTGAATGACAGGTAGGATAGGTTGGGCTTCCGTAGTCGTCGGCGTTGTGGGAATGTGGGTAACTGGCTGTCTTATGGAGCTGTGGGAAACGCTGTTTGCAGGACGTGGGAAAGCTGCCCTTTGCTTTTCCATGTGCTGTGAATGGCGTTTTCCATAGCGGAATAGCCTGTTATCCACATTTCCATGACGCAAGGGGCGCGTATCTCATAGCCTGTATTTCTTCCTTTAATCGCAATCCCTCCTTTCTCTCTGGCGGTTCTTTTCGTAGAGCCGTTCACAAGCTGCGATAAATTCCCGGATTTCAGCCCGCCGTTTCGCTTCCTCGCGCTGCTGCTCCATGCGCCCGCCCATAATCAGCACAAGGCGCGGCTTCTCCTTTGGGGAACGCTCATTCATTGTCTGCGTCCTCCTGTAAATCTGCCGCGTCAATCTCGTAATAGTCAAAGACTTCATCGGGCTTGACGATAGCGGGGCGGCGGCGCAAGTGCTTCTCCATGTCAAAGGCGTTCTTCGGGTCTGCGTCGGAAAGGTACTTGTATTTCGGGTGCTTCGTTATGTCGAATTTGTCCGAAAAGAACGGGCGCACCCCGCGTAGCTGCAAGATACATTTCCCTCCGTCCATGACCGCGATTTCATCTTCCGTCATAGCTGCTTTCCCAATTTCTGATAGTTCAGCCCATGCGAAAGCTCCCGCCCTCTGGTTTCGGACGTGTTGAAGCTGTCAATGGTTTCTTTCCCTAAAATCTCCGATATTTCTTTGAGCGTCGTTTTCTCCTTGCCGCCAAGAAAAAAAGCGTGGTGTCGCAGTTGCCGACTATGGTATCAGCGTTGTCCTTGTAAATGGCTTTTTAGCTGTGACTGGCTCTGCAAGATGATTGAAGCGGATATTTCCCGGCTCCTTATGGTGGCTATGAGCTTTTCAAACTTCGGTATCTGCCCGATATTCGCAAACTCGTCTAACAGGCAGCGCACATGGACGGGAAGCCGCCCGCCGTATTCATCATCTGCCTTGTCGCAAAGCAAGTTGAATAGCTGTGTGTAGAGAATACTCACGACAAAGTTAAAGGTGTCGTCTGTGTCGCTGATAATGACGAAAAGGGCGGTCTTTCTGTCGCCTATGGTGTCAAGCTGCATTTCGTCGGTTTCCATAAGCTCGCGCAGCTCCTTGATGTCAAAGGGTGCTAACCTCGCGCCGCAGCTAATTAAAATCGACTTCGCCGTTTTGCCCGCCGCAAGTTTGTATTTGCGGTACTGCTTGACCGCGAAATGCTCCGGGTCTTTTTCTTCCAGACGTTCAAACATGAGGTCAACCGGGTTCTGGAAGTCCTCGTCGTCCTCGCGGGCTTCCGACGCATTTATCATTTCAAGCAGCGTCGTGAAGTTCTTTTCCTCGTCCGGGGCTTCATACCAGATATAGCCGATTAGCGCGGTGTAGTAGAGCTTTTCCGCTTTCACCCAAAAATCCTCGCCGGATTTCTCCCCGTCGCCTTTTGTGTTGGCGATAATGGTATTGACCAACTTCAAAATGTCCTTTTCGCTCCGCAGATAGGCAAAGGGATTGTATTTCATGGATTTCTTGAAGTTAATCGTATTCAGCACTTTAATCTGGTAGCCGCCCCGCTGTAAGAGCTTCCCGCACTCGATTAAGACGGTGCCTTTCGGGTCTGTGACAACATAGCTGCTGTGCATTTGCATAAGCGACGGTTTGACGAAAAACCTTGTCTTGCCGCTGCCGGAACCGCCGATTACAAGAATGTTCTTGTTGCGGGCATATTTCGGCTGCTTCGGGCGGCTGTTCATGGTAAGCCGTTCCGTCTGCGTGAGGGGGATATTGTTCTCAAATACTGGGTCTGTGTATGGCTTTATGTCCTCGGCTGTCCCCCAACGTGCGCTGCCGTACTCCATGCCTTTCCTGTACTTCTTCGCGTTCTTGCCCTTGACGTAGATAATCAGCCGGACAATGACCGCCCCGGCAATGCCGATAAGTAAATCTGCCGGGTGGAAGCTCGGCGCGATACTGGAAAAGGCGGCACTAAAACCGTCCCCAAGATGTAGCAGCTTTGCGCTCGCGTCCGCGCCGGGGGAGAGCCGGACAGCCGCACCCACTTTATCAAAGAGCCACACAAAGAGCAGATACGGGAGATTGAGGATAAGCAGCTTCTTGATTTCCGGCTTCATAGCGATACCTCCCTGTCCTTGTTCTTGACTTTTGCCCGTTCCGCGTTTCTGCCCTGTGCGGCTTCTTTAAGGGTTGAGAGCAGCTTTCGGATTGAGGGCTTCCTATCCTGTGTCAGCTTCTTTGCGGAAAATTCCTTAAAGGCTGCGGTCAGCGCGTCCGCGTCCCGCCCCTTGAAGAAAACAAGGTAACGGGGCGGGGTTTCCGTCGTGTCCTTTTTCAGCGCAAAGTCGATACCATATTTTTTTGCGGTACTCTCAAAAGCCTTGATATTGTCTTTTGTAATCTCAATGTTGGAAACGCCCGCGTTCTGCTTCATAAGCTGCTTTAAGCTCTGCTTGCCCTGTGGCGGTTTGGAAAGCTCTTTCTTGCCCTTTGAGAGAATGGCTTTCATTGCCTTTTGGAGCGTCTGCGCGGTCAGCTTCCCGGTCTTGATGTAAAGGGCTATGGTCTTTTCGTTTACTTCGTCCTGCAATTTCTCGCGTCCTCCTTTCGCGTTTCTTTTATGGGGCGGCGGTCAGATACGCACCCGCAGCCCGTTCAAGTCCTCGGCTCTGATACCCACAAGATACCAGTTGTCGCCGTACTCAATCCGGGTAGGCTTCCACTTGCCCCGCACGAACACGTCAAAGCACTCGCCGCAATGCAAGCCCCCGTAGTAAGTGTTGAGGTCAAAGCGGATGTCGTAACGGTCGGTGCGCTCGTCAAATACCAATGCTCCTGTTCTCTGTGCCATAAAAAAATCCTCCTTTTTGTTGTTTACAGGCTTTCGCTCGGTTTGAATGAATAATAGTCCGGGTCGCCGTACTGCGGCTTCTTCGGTGCCAGTGCGCCGCTTGCCATGTCATGGGCGACAAGGGAAGTGTAGTAGTTGCCGATAGTGGACGGGGCATTGAAAAGGGCTGCTTTCAGATATTGCTTGATGTTGCGGATTTTGGTTGTGTTCTCCCGCATACAGTCAAGCACAAAGCGGATATGCTCGCCGTCCAGCTTCATAAACTTTGACTTCACAAAGCTCTGCCGGGTGGTCGTCCCCGCAATCCGCACCCGCTTCCTTGCGGTGCATACTGTTTCAAGCATGAGGGTCTACAATCTCGTCAAGCCTGTCACCGTCAAATCTCATGTCCTGTTTGAGAATGTCGTAGTCGATATTGTCCTTGATGATTTCCCGGTATATCTCTACTGCTCTGTGCTGCCGCTTCCGTTCCTTTCCGTTCCGGCGGCGTAGCCCTTCCCCTGGAGTGAGGGGTTAGGGGAAAGGATAGGAATGGAATAGGGTACTGATAAATCCGTATTTGATTTTTCTTTTTGGTAAGTCAGTTCTTTGTATATCTTTATTTAATTGCGTTGGATTTTTCCAACGTAGGTTTTTCAATGTTGGTTTTTCCTGTGTTGGATTATCAATGTTGGATTTTTCCAATGTAAAGTAAATCCGGCGTAGGCGGCTGCGGCTGCTCGAATATCACATAGTCCGCGCCCGCAAAGCGTCCTTTCTCGTCGCGCTCCCTTGAACGGACGATATACCCAGCGCGTTCAAGCTCCCGTATGACTTCGCGGATAGCGTCTATCTTCTCCCGGTTGATAAAGGGATAAGCCTTTCAAGGTGTAGTCCCAATCTTCGAGGGAGTGACAGCATTGCGACAACAGCCCCTTTTGCCTTTAGAAAGCTCCTTGTTGCGTAGGTGGTGGTTGCTCATTACGGTGTAGCCCTTGTTTCGTTCCACCCGGAAAACTGCCATAGTAAATCACTCCTTTTTGCTGTGGTTTGTTACGCAGTAGAAGCGCGGTTTCAGGGGATAAGGTATAAATCCCTTGCCGCGCCAGATACGCGCCCGCAAAAACCGCTTGTAGCAAGGCTTTTTCTGCCCCTACTGCGTAACAAGGGCATGAAAAAAAGCGGCGTTCCTGTTCTCCCTGTGTGCAGGGAGTGGGAAACGCCGCTTGTGCGAGTGCTATGTAAAATTTTTCAATCTATGGTAGGTCAATACTGGTGTGCGCTGCCTGTTTGGTCTATCACGCAAAACTTCAAAAGCATATCAAGGCTCAATCCGTAAGTAGTAAATGGGTAGTAAATTCAAGCTGCTGTCTTGCGGAAATGCCCGTAAACTGGGGATTTTTGAG
>BNJU01004447.1_pt1 | contig 163822 bp, 216 predicted proteins | sample 8539281 | NCBI WGS metagenome assembly BNJU01 (sample SAMD00202456, study PRJDB9452) | human saliva metagenome | isolation source: human saliva | place: Japan | reverse complement strand
TCTCTTTCATCAGGATGTTTTTTTGATTCTTTAACCATATCCATCAGATCTGGAGTCAGCTTATGAATAAAGTTAGGGTCTCTCCAAGTTAAAAATTTTGAAGACGATTATTACTTTAGGGTCTATCTTACCTTGACAAACAAAAAGTTTTCAGGATATTGTTGTTTCTTTTCTTCCATAAATTGAATATAATTATTTATTGAATCTTCTGCATGATAATGTTCACGAGGAACTCCACAAGTAAGGAAGATAGCAACATCTTTATTGTGAATGTTTTGATCATCAATAAATTTCTGCATATTTTTATTAGCATTTGTTTTATCTGTCCAAGCCCCTAGTATATATAAATCAAATTCTTCCTCTAATGGTTTTCTTTGTTTTTTTATATCTATTAATTTAACATCGGCAAGGTTTTTTTATTTCATCATAAATAGCTTCGGCTACTTTTTTTAGTGTTTTTTTGTTTTACTTGAGTAAGCTAGTAGAATTTTCATTATTTACCTCCAACTACATATAACCAAATTATATCAAAAAAAGTTCGATTTATACAGTGCTATTTACTAAAAAAATAATGTAAATTTTTATTAAAACTTGTGTAGATTAAGTAAATATAGTATTATAAAGTTGATATAATAATAGGAGGATAGAACGTGGCTAAAGGAAAAAGAACGTAGTGAAAAAAATAGATAAAAACTTAGAAGTGACAAGTCATTGTTCATATATTGTATATAGAATAGAGTCATTTACTAAGATAAAAACTCCTAAAAAAAGCAATTTACAACTATATAGAGTTAGAAAAAACAATGGGAAACTTTCCTAAAGAATTAGAATATATTACATCATTTTATGATGATGAAACTGGAAGTAGCGGTAGTTTTTTTAAAAATAATGAACAAGATAACTACATTTTAGCGTACACAGGAACTAATTTTTACTTCGATAGGGAAAAAGATATGAAAACAGATGTGTTAGACGTATGTTTAGGCCAAGGCAGACACTATAGCTCTTGTTTTAAGTTTTATAAGAGAATGGTAAAAAAATACGGGGATAATATTATTCTAACAGGGCATTCTCTAGGTGGTAATATTGCTATGCGTGTTGCTTTAGAGTACAATGTTCAACATACTGTAGTTTATAATGGGACGCCGCTTTACCTAACAGGAGGCGTTGATATATTTATGGATGAAAGTGTAGAACCAGAGCTGTACAAGGAAAGAAAAGCAAGATATAAGAGAAATGTCAATAAAATCACCAAAAAACAAGCTGAGTTTACGGGTGTTATAAAAAGAATTATTTCTGATAGAGATATTTTCACGCGTATATCAGAACTACTTGATATCGGAAATTATGTAGGTGAAGAATATATCATAAGTGATGCTGGAATGCATGGTATGAAAGTTTTTCTAAATGTACATCAAGAAACGCTAAATGCAGTTTTAGTAGAGAAAGATGCCGAACATGATAATTTAACAAATGAGTATAAAGACTTTTTCATTGGAAGAAATTAAACTATTAAAAAGGTTTTTTTCAAAAGATACATTAAGTTCTTTAGAAGGCCAATTAGGGTCGACGTTGATGAGTGATACTATAATGGGCACACTAAATAAAAAAACCCTTATAAAATAGACTTTCAAAGATTTATTTCAGCAATATTAGAAAAAAATAGAGCAACAAAGACAAGAAAAGCTAGAGTAAAACAACTCTAGTTTTTTTATATTTTTATGATAGTAGAAAGAAGCTTTAGCAGTTAGTTGATTTTCTAGATACTTATTTCTTAGGAGAAATAAAGATGTCTTACATTATGTAAACAAGAAATTGATTATAAAAAAATGATAATTACTGAAAAAAATGTAAAAAAAGTGTTATAATATAAACAGTTCTTTGTAACAGGATACAATGTGATAAATACAGATGTTATCGGTTATAGATATGAAAACTATATATTGAAATAAATAATATAATTTATTTTATTATTTGTGAAAAAAATCAATATAAGAGTAAGGAGGAGTTGTAATGGCAGAATATAAGATTTTTAGTCGTAGATGATGAGGAGCCAATTGCAAAAAAATTTTAGACTTTTAATTTAAGGAAAGAAGGCTATGATGTAATAGTAGCTAATGATGGAGAAAAAGCAGTAGAATTAGCGTTTAGTGAAGATCCTGACCTAATTTTATTAGACCTTATGTTACCAAAAAAAGATGGTATGGAGGTTTGTCGAGAAGTACGTGCTCAAAAGAATATTCCTATTATTATGTTAACGGCAAAAAATAGTGAAATAGATAAAGTTCTAGGTCTTGAATTTGGGGCGGATGACTATGTAACAAAACCTTTTTCAACGAGAGAACTTATGGCTCGTGTGAAAGTAAACTTACGTCGTGTCGCTAAACAAACTGAAGTAGTAGAAGAAAAAAATACTAGCGAAGTTGTAATCAAAGATATAGTAATTTATCCTGAAGCATACATTATTAAAAAGAAAGGAGAAGAGGTTGATTTAACACGTAGAGAGTTCGATCTATTTTATTATTTAGCTCAACACCGTGGTCAAGTATTAACTCGAGAAAATCTTCTTCAAACTGTTTGGGGTTACGATTATTTTGGTGATGTAAGAACGGTCGATGTAACAGTTAGACGTCTTCGTGAGAAAGTTGAGACAGACTCATCACAACCAGAATATATAATGACAAGACGTGGAGTAGGATACTTTATAGGTGAAGAGTAATGAGCTTCTTTGGGAAAAAATTTAAAAAAAGATATTTTTCATCTATTAGGGTGAAGTTCGTAATAGTTTATGTATTGGTAAATATTATTTCGTTACAGTTAATTGGGTTATTCTTTACAACGCAACTTAGGACTACCAATATAAATACTTTCGAACAAAAATATTATGGAACAAGAGAAGATATTAAATTATCATATAAGAGAGGAATTAGATAAAGATAAGTCTAACTCACTAACGGAAAGTGATAATGATACCAAGTCAACAGATACTAAGAGTAGTATAACTAAGTTAGTAAGTGAATTTAATATTCAAAAAAATTACTTTTTAGTAAGTGTTATTGACAAAGATTCAAAAAATAGTCGCGTCATCATCAAAAAAATGGTAATGATGATTATTTATCTAAAAAGATCATTTGATCCACAAGTAAGCTCAGGTCTTAAAAAACTGGAGAAAAGTGCGAAGAAAAATTCAAACTAATCCAGATACGAACAGAAGGGTTTGGCTTTATGTCAGTCCGATAAAAAAAGATAATGAAGTTGTCGGAGTTGTTTTCGTTAATGGCGGATATAGAAAGTGTATATCAAGATTTAGTAGGTATTACGAAAATATTCACCGTTGGAACAATTTTATCAATCTTAATAACGACAATAATTGGTTTTGTTGCTTCTAAAACAGTAACTAGTTCTATAGAGAAGATGAGCGCACAGGTAAAAACCATGGCTTCAGGTAACTACGGAACAGTTGTTGGAATAAATACAAACGACGAAATTGGGGACTTAGCCAAGGTCTTCAACCAAATTTCGAAGAGAATTAAGGAAGAACAAGACGTAACAGAAACAGAACGTAGGAAACTAGCGACCATTATCGAAAGTATGATGGACGGTATTATTACGACTGATACTAATGGTAAAGTTATCCTAATAAATACTAGTGCTGGAGATATGATAGATGCACCAGAAAATGAAATTCTTATCGGAAAAGATGCGCTGAAATTACTAAATATTTCAGAATATGAAAGTATCGGTGAAATAATAGAAGCAGAAGATAGCTTATTAGTTAATGTTTCTGAAGATGACGAGGGGCTACTACTTAGGGCAGAATTTTCTAAAATATTAAAAGAAGAAAATGAAGATTTATCACAAGTATCAACGGAATTAGAAGGATACATTATTGTATTATATGATGTAACTGATCAAGAAAGACAAGAGCGTGAGAGAAGAGAGTTCGTCTCTACTGTATCTCACGAATTAAGAACACCTCTAACAACTATGAATAGTTACATAGAAGCGTTAGAAGAAGGTGTTATTAATGATAAAGAATTAGCTCCACAATTTATAGATACAATCCATAAAGAAACTACGCGTATGATAAGAATGGTTAATGAACTTATGCAGTTAGGTAAGATGGATATTAAAGAGGAGCACTATGATAAAGAGTTTATTGATATAAATAAACTAATAGAGCAAATTTCTGACAGATTTGAGCTTACTCATCCAGAGAAAAAACTTTATTAAATATATACCAAAAACACCTATATTTGTAGAAGGAGATCAAGATAAATTAACGCAAGTGTTTGATAATATTATGAACAATGCGATAAAATACTCTCCAAACGGTAAAAATATAACAGTTAGGGTAAGACAAAATTATAATCATAATCGTGTAAGTATTTCTATAAAAGACGAAGGGGTAGGGATACCGCTTGTTCATATAGATAAGATATTCAATAGATTTTATCGTGTAGACAAGAGTCGTCAAAGAACTATGGGTGGTACAGGATTAGGATTAGCACTAGCTAAAAATATCGTAGAAGCACATAGAGGAAGAATATGGGCGCAAAGTAGGGAAGGTTATGGTAGTATTATCTTTGTAACTTTACCATGTGAAAACATGGATGATGAGTGGTTATAGGAGGGGTTGTATGAGACATAATAAGAAGGAAACTATGAAGACAATACTATTAGTTTTCTTAGTAATTAGCAGTATAGCTTTATCTTATTTAATAACAACATATCAACCTGATTACGAAATATTTACTAGAAAAAGTGGACAGAAAGCTACGGAAGGTAAGGATAATTCAGCGTTACTAAACTTCTTAACTCCAGATTCAATTACAAAAACAGATGCTGGAGCTAGAGAAGAGCCGCCTGTTAAAGGTTCTATTACAAAAGTAGCAACGGTAAACGCAGTAAAAGATAGAGGGAAATTAAAAGAAATTCTATCTGTTCTTGCTAAAAGTGAAAGTACAGAAGCCAGAGTAAAAAGTGTTGGAGCTGAAGAGTTATTTGGCAATAACAACAAAGAAAAATTAACGATAAATTACTCTGTTACGCTGGAATCATCTTTACTGAAATCATTGCTTTTCTCAGAGGAGAACTCTAACATTACTGTAGAGTTTGATACAATAGTATTATTAAAAAGAAAAACCAGATACTATTTATTTATAAAAAAAGATGATAAAAAAACTATTTACAAATAACATTAAAAAGAAAAAGTATATGATACTGTTGATACTATATTTAATGAGAATAAGCATGAATATGGAAAAATATAGCTTAAATAATAAGTTTATCTATGTAAAAGAGAATACAGATAATCTTATGATTGATGAATATAGTATAGAAGATGTCAATATGAATAAACTAGCTAGAGGTATCTTTGACAAGAAAGATAATATTCGAGTTAGTAGTAACAATGAAATGACTGATGGATATGGAATTCTAAAACCACAAGGTAACAGAATAATCTATACAAATCCATCAAGTGAAGATGGTAAAGAGGTTGATGCAACTACAGCGGTAACTAATGCGATTAACTTCTTAGAGTTAGGTTATAATGAGGATGTTAGTTACCAAGTAACAACGGCCTTAGAAGGTATAACAATACTTCAACAAACGTATAAAGACTCAATAGTATTTAGTAAAGATGGTTCTGCGGAAATTATCGTTGAGGATAATACCAATGGTATTTATCGTCTAACTTCGCCAAGAAGAATATCTAAGGCATATTTATCATCCAAAGCTTTAGGAACATATGATATAGAAAGAATAGAGTATGTTATAAACTATTTATATAAACATGTAGAACTAAAGTCTGTTGATGATATAGTACTAGGATATGAAAAAAATCATATAATAAATCTAAAAAAATACTTGTAGTTATATTCCTGCATGGTATATAAAAATATAATGATCGCTACGTAAGTTTCAAAAAGTTTAAAAAGAAGCGGTAGATAAAGGAGAAAGACTATGAACTGGGGTAAAAATAAAAAAACTATGTTTATATATGTGTTTATAGTTTTGAATATTATTCTACTAAGTTTCTTTTATCTATACAGTTGAGAAAAAAATAGTGCTGATATTGTTCAGGAAAAAAGAAATAATTGAAAAATCTATGGCTAATGACAATATCACTGTAGAAGAAAAACTATACTAAAAAAAGATAATCTAGGTTACGTGAATGTGACGATTTCAGACTTAAAAAGACATCAAACAAGATGTATCGGGATTAAATTACGATTTAACTAAATCAGATAAGACTGCAATATTAAAAGTTACAAGTGAAGCTAGCTTGACGAATGTTAATAAAAAAATAATTACAAAAGTAGATTTAGATACATTTTTACTTGAAAGATTTAAACCGAGTGCAAATTATATCTTTTTCTAGCTATGACAGCAATAAAAAAAGAGATTATTTATGATCAGCAAGTAGATGGTCTAAGAATCTTTAGTAACAACAATGCTAGAATAGTATTCCATGTTGATGATAACGGGGATGTGAAATCCTTTGAACAAACACTAGTAACAAATATAAGAAAAAGATAAAAATGAAACACTAGTAACACAGTCACAAGCTGTAAATAGGTTATATCATGAAGATTTAATTCCTAAAAACAGCAAAGTAAAAAGCTAATCTAGGATATTATACATATATTTCACAAACAGAAAAATCAGGTGCTTATTCCTACTTGAATATAGTAATTAGCAACAACGATAGTGGTGAAGTAAAGAACTACTATGTTGATGCGATAAACCTTGATATATTAAATAAGAAACAATAAATAAAAAGGTCAACCAAGTATTTGGTTGACTTTTACAGGCTGTTGACAAATAGGTCAACAGCCTTTTTTAACTGAAATAAAACCCATAAAATGGTATAATATAAGTATACAAAGGAGGTTTTAGTATGTTTAATAAAGTAGAAAAATATCAAAGATGAAATAATACTAATGACATTATCAGAAATAGTACCTAAAGATCATTTTTTTAAGAAAAAGTAGATAAAGCTATTGATTTTAAATTTATTTACGATTTAACAGAAAAAAATACTATAGCCATACGACAGGGAGAAATAGTCTAGATCCTGTTGTATTATTTAAACTGGTATTTTTTTAAAAAGACTTTTATGGAATAAAAATCTATGAGAGAAACAATAAAAAGAATAGAAACTGACGCTGCTTTTTAGATGGTTTTTAGGAATACCATTCACAAAAACCAGTTCCACATTACTCTACATTCTCACAAAAATTATATTCGACGCTTTCAAGGAACAGATGTATTCGAACAAATATTTATTAATATAGTAAATCAAGCAATAGAAAAGAAACTAGTAGGCGGTAATGAGTTTTTACTGATTCAACACATATTAAAAGCCAACGCAAATAAAAAAAGAAATTCAAAGTTGAAGTAACTACAAAAAAATAAAAAGAAAAATTAGATTTAGAAAAAGAAATAAATGAAGAGAGAAACAAAAAGGAAAAAAGCCTTTTGAGTATAAAGAGGAACAAGTTGTAAAAAAAGCAGAAAATTAACACTACCGATCCGGATAGTGGATATTATCACAGAGACCATAAAGAAGAAGGTTTTTATGTATTTAGACCATAGAACTGTTGATGGGAAAAAAACAATATAATTATAGACTGCCATATAACCCCAGGTAATATACATGATAGCGGTCCGTATATAGATAGATTAGATCAGATAGAAAAAAATCTTTGGATTAATACCAGGTAAAGTTGCGTTAGATAGCGGATATTATTCTCTAGACATACTAAAACAGTTAGATAAAAAAATATATTTTCAGTAATAGGATATAGAAGATTCTCAAGATCAAAAAGATAACAAATATTTTAAATACTTACATGAAAAAAAGATATATGTGGATAAACGAACAGGAGAAATATTTAGATACAGAAATATTGATAGAAATGGATATAAACAATATAAGAGTGATGATAAAAACGAAAAAGAAAATAATAAGACGCCATATAAATGCGGATTATTATGATGAAGCTAGGTTAAGACGTATATCAAAAAGAAGGAAAACTATTGTATAAGAGAAGAAAAGAAACAATAGAACGTAGCTTTTGCGGATTCTAAACAAAAATCACGGATACAGGTATGCACGATATAGAGGAAAAAGCCAAAGTACAGTCGTACGCTTGGCTGTCTTGTTGCGTTCAAAAATATGAAAAACAATAGCATTAAGAGAGGTATAAACCCTCTTAATACTACTAAATACTATTGAATTTTTTTGCCTTTAGGCTTTATTTTTTTGAAAAAAATACCATAACATCAATACTGGCTTGATATTTTGGTATTTTTGTCAACAATCTGAAAAGGTCAACCAAGTATTTGGTTGACCTTTATTTTAATGTCTATTTATTATTCTACTGTTACTGATTTAGCTAAATTACGTGGTTTATCAACGTCTAATCCACGAGTATAAGCTGCATAGTATGCGAATAGTTGAGTAACTACGATACTTGCGATTGGAGCAAGATCTTCGTTTACGTTTGGAATAGCATAGTCACCTTTACGAGCTAGTTTTTCAAGAGTGATAACTAGTGTGTTAGCTCCACGGCTTGCTACCTCACTTACATTACTACGAGTGTTTAAGTCTAGTTTTGTATTTGTGATAAGAGCAACTACTGGAGTTTTTTCTTCGATTAGGGCGATAGTTCCGTGTTTTAATTCTCCACCAGCAAATCCTTCAGTTTGGATATAAGAAACTTCTTTAAGTTTTAAAGCAGCTTCACATGCACTATAGTAGTCAATTCCACGACCGATATAGAATGCATTACGTTCAGTGAATAAGTTTTTAGCTAAGTTTTTAATTGTCTTAGTATCATCTAAGATTGATTCGATTGCAGAAGTAATTACTGATAATTCTTGCTCGATATCAAATTTAGGTTTTCTATTAAGTTTAAGAGCTACTCATAAGCTAAAATACTTAAAATAGCAATTTGTGAAGTATAAGCTTTAGTAGAAGCAACGGCGATTTCTACACCTGCGTGTAATAATAATGTGTAATCACATTCACGAGATAGAGTAGAAGCATCTACGTTAGTTAATACTAAGAATTTATAATCGCTGTTTACACCGCGTAATTTAGTTAATACTGCACGTAAGTCAGCTGTTTCTCCAGATTGAGAAAGGAAGATAAACATTGGTTTTTTAGATAATAGAGGTACATTGTATGCAAACTCTGATGCAAGGTGTACTTCCGTTGGGATACCAGCCCATTTTTCGAAGTAGTTTCTTCCTACTAAACCAGCATTATAACTAGTTCCACAACCAATAATGTATAATCTATCAGCATCTTTTACGTGGTTAACGATATCGCTATCGATGTTAATATCATGTCCGTTGAAGTAGTGAGAAATGATGTTACGCATAGCTCCCACTTGTTCGTTAATTTCTTTAATCATATAGTGCTCGTGAATACCTTTATCGATTTCACCAGCATTTAAGTTAGTTGAGAAGCTTTCGCGTTCAACTACATTTCCTTCTTTATCTTCGATAGTTACGCTATCTTTTTTAACGATTACGATTTCACCATCGTTGATTTCTAAGAAGTTGTTAGTGTACTTAATCATAGCAAGAGCATCACTACCTACGTAGTTTTTGTTTCCTTCTCCAAGACCAATTAATAATGGGCTCTTGTTTTTCGCTACATATAAAGTATCTTGATCTTCAGTGTCGATTAAACAAAGTGCATATGAACCTTGTAATTTAGAAACAGCTTTTTTGAATGCATCTTTAGTGCTCATTCCGCGGTCGCTGTATACTTGAACTAATTGAACGATAACTTCAGTATCAGTTTCAGAAACAAGTTCTACATCTTTGAAAAATCTATCTTTAAGTTCTTGGAAGTTTTCGATAACTCCGTTGTGAACTAAAACAAAACGTTTGTTGAAACTTTGGTGAGGGTGAGAGTTAGTCACATTAACACCACCATGAGTAGCCCAACGAGTGTGACCAATACCTAATTCAAGGTGTAAATCCTCAGGGATTAAAGCTTCTAAGTTTTTGATACGACCAACAGCTTTAATAACGCTAGCCTCTCCATCTACAACACCAGCAATACCAGCTGAGTCATATCCACGATACTCAAGGCTGCTAAGCCCATCGATTAAAAACTTCACTCCATTTGCTTCTCCAACAAATCCTACAATTCCACACATATTTAATTTCCTCGCTTTTTATATTTTATTTAATTAATAATTCAAATTTATAATACCAAAAATACTTAATAGTAGCTTAAAACTCCATTGTTTACCGCTATTCTAATTAAAGATAGGTATTATATAAAGAGATAATAATGATTTTGAAGAATAAACTTAAAAAAATTAACACTAAATTTCACTTCGTAACTAGTTGTTTTATGAAAAGAAAATTTCATAAAGAAAATTAGAAAGTACTAATTTATTAAAGAAGTAAAAATAGCTAATTTCTTGTATTCTGTTGTACATTATTTAACGAAACTCTTTAATTCCGAAAAAAGCATCCGCCGAATTTTTCGATAACTTTTTTTCCTCGTCAACTAAGCTCAATTTAACCGTTAGAACTTAGTTCGGGCGCTGTAATTATAAATTATAAAACCTCCATATTTTAAGCATTCTATCATATTATACTAAATGAAAAAGAATTATGTAAATTAATTTGATGTTCTTTTTAGTTGCAAAGAGGGTTAGAAAATAACATCTATACCTAGTTATACTTAAGGTATAGATGTTATAGGATGTATTATATGTATTAACCAGTTACTTCTACAGCGTTTTTTTAGTTTCATCTGGAAGACTTACTTCATTTATAGAGTTGATTTTACTATAATCAGTGTTTATTGTTCCGATAAAAGTAAGATTATTAGCGCTGAAAGAGAATTTTGTTTCACTACGTACTGGAGTGAAGTCTTTAGTTACAACATATTTAATTTGTAACTCTTTTGGATCTATATCTTTATAAAGATCTTCTTGGTCATCAGCGTTTCTTGTTGAATTTAATACTGCTGTAATAATTTCTTTGAATTTACTATTATCTGTTCCTGAATAAGTAAGAACATAGTTTCCATTTTCTTCAGTTACTTTTAAAGTCTTTAGCATTGTTTTTGTACGCTTCTAATACTTTTTTTGAGGGAAAAATATTATCTTTTATATAATCATATTGAGAAGTAACTGTTGGATTTGAACTTTTTGTCCAATCAGAAGATGTGCTTTTTAACATAAGCAGTATCATCTTTTAAATAAATGTCTTCTTTATAATTGTTATCACTAACATTATCAGAAGATACAGTCCCTGAAATTTTTGTAAACTGCAGGATCAGTAGTAAAATGTAGTTACTATTTTAGTTTCTGATTTTGGAGTAGAGTTATCAGTAACCATTTCGGCTATAGAAGTCGTAGAACTCTCTCCACTTTTTGATTTTTAGTGTTCTCAATAGTTTTATTAAATATAGTTTCTGGATTTGAAGTGCTTTTTAAATTACAAGCTGTCAAAGTAACAGCAAGTACAAATGTAAAAAGCAATTAAAAAAATATTTTTTTCGCAATTTTCATTATGTATATCTCCTTATTTATAGGCTTTTAACATAGTTTATCATATTTTTAATATTAAAAAGCTAGAGGAGAAAAAATGTAAATAAATAACAAAAATTTCTCTTGACATATATCAATGATTGATATACAATTATATCAAAGATAGATATATCGATGATGGATATAGATAAAGAATATCTCTATAAATGAGGTGATAAAATGGCAAAATTAAGCCCGTATGAAACAGGCGAATTAACGGATAGTATATTCTTTACACTTCTTGTTTTGACAAAGCCGATACATGGTTACATGATAATGCAGAAAGTTGCAGAGATTACAAATAATAGTGTCATTATCGGACCAGCAACAATGTATACGACATTAGGAAAAATGGTCGGTGCAGGTTGGATAGAAGAAAAAGAAGTGGATAATTCAAAAAAAGAATATCATATTACTCCGAAAGGAGAAGAGATATTAAACAGGAATCTACAACAACGTCAATTCTTGATTGATGTAGCTAAAAGATTTTTGGGAGGTGATTTAAATGGGTAAATATAAGCTTATAAATGGATTTGCTTTATCGAATGATAGATGTATGAAAAAAATTAGAAAAAAATACAGTGAAGAGGGCTGGTATTTTTAAAAAAATATCTCGTATTTTTTTATGTTACTTGAAAAAGGGTGAAAAGAAAAAGTGTAAGTATAGATTGTTATATGAGAAAAAAATTTGATAAAGAACGCGAAGAGTTTTATGCAGCTAATGGTTGGCAGGTAGTAAGAAATAGCCACTTTTGGCAAATACTAAGAGGTGAGGCTGATGCTGTGGAACTATATACAGATGCCGTTAGTGAAAAAAAGAAATGTGGAAACAAAGAATAAAAATTTAATTCAATATTAACGGCAATAGTTATAATAGTAGATATATTATTTGATTTTACAAGTATATATATTAGGGACGATGAGTTTGTTGATTTTATTAGGGGTATGGTGTTTAGTGCAGGGTTTGCAATGGTAGCACTTACTATTTATTTCTGTTTTAAATATCTATCCCTTGATAAAAAAATCGTATAATGAAAAAAATAAGTAGAGGTGATAAGGATGTATAAATATATAAATATATGGATCAGTTATGATAAAGTAGCTGATAAAATGAATCGCCTTGCTGCTCAAGGATACGAATACGATAAAGAATATTTAGTAGTAGTAGAATGAAAAAACATCTGAAACCAATGATAAGCAATATAGGTTTATCTATGACAAGAATTTTACTCCTGAGACAGCAGAGTATTATAAAGCGAGTGGTTGGAAACTTCATAAGTTTAAGTTTTATAATATTTTTAGGCTTGCTGAAGGAAATTCAAATTCGTATCCAATTTATACTGATACCGAGACAGAATTAGAAATTGCTAGATATAGATTGTTAAGATTTATAATTCAGTTTATTATAATAAGTATGATAGTCGTATTGTTTTTTTCACAAATAAGTTTGTGATTCTTAGTTTTACAATCCAAAGTAAAATATTGAGTATGTTTTTTTATACTATTATCTGGATTAATAGGTGGTAGTGTGGTTATTGTATAGGAGGTCTTGCAATATTTATACCGAAGTATTTTAAGTTGAAAAAAGAATTAAAACTAAATAGTGATTAAGTAGAATGAAAAGAAAGAGGTAAAGATATGATTCTAGAGTTTATAAATGTAGAGAAAAGTTTTGGTGCTAAAAAGGTACTAAAAGGTGTTAACTTCACTGCGAAAAGTGGAGTAGCAAATGGTTATTTAGGGCGAAACGGAAGCGGAAAAACAACAAGTTTTCGTATACTATTAGATATTTTCAAACCTGATAAAGGTCAAATCTTACTAGATGGTAAGAAGCTTGATCATAAAAAGGTAAAAATAGGATATCTACCAGAAGAACGTGGAATGTACGATGGTGTAGGTTTAGTAGACCAACTAACATATTTTGGTATGTTAAAAGGAATGAAGAAAAAAGCTGCACAAACAGAAGCGAAAAAATGGTTAGAGTATTTTGACTTGAAAGATGATAAACAAGCACTTAAAACATTATCTAAAGGTAATGCTCAAAAAATCCAAATCATTCAAAGTGTTATGAATGATCCTGATATTCTTGTTTTTGACGAACCTTTTAGTGGACTAGATCCGGTTAACGTATCAAAATTAAAAGAAATTATTAATAACTTTATTAAAAGAGATAAGCTAGTGCTGTTTTCTTCTCACCAAATGCCTGTAGTAGAAACATTTTGTGAAGATGTACATATTCTTGAAAAAAAGGTGAAATAGTACTAAGTGGAAATCTTGATTATATGAAAAACAACTAGGTCATGGAAAAATGATTTTAAGCGTAAGCAATATAACTAATCAAGAATTATATGCTAACTTAAGAAGTTTACCGATGGGAATAGACTTATCACTAAAAACCAGAAGGAGTACTACTTGACTTTAAAGAACCAGATGCTAAAAAGAGAGTTACTTAACAAGTTAGCTGGTAGTAGTTTTGATATTGAAGAGTTTAAATTGTATAAACCAACATTAGAAGAAATATTTAAAGAACAGGTAGGTAAGTAATAATGAAAAACTTTATGACAGTATTTAATTTTTGAATTTAAACAATTTTTTTATGAAGAAATCAACAAGAGTTATAATGGTGATATACTTTGTTCTAATCTTTGGAGCGACTTTTATTCCTACTATTATGAATAGCAGCTATTTCAAAGGTAACAGCAATGATAACTTCAGTAAGAGTGCATATGTTGTAAAAGATGTTCCGGTTGAAGTGACAGATTTAAAAGAAGCTAAAAAAATATGAAAGCAAAGAACAAATCGAAAAAAAGATATAAAAGATGGGAAACTTGAAGAAGGTATAGTTTTTAACTAAGGATAGTTATGAATATCTATCAAAACAAAGCATTATGGGTAACAATGATAGTGCGTTTAGAGATGCCTTTGGAGCAAATGTTGAAAAATTAGTATATAAACAAAATAGCTTAGATTATGCAAAAGTAAATCAAGTTAAAGCAAGTATACCAAAACCGACTCCGATAAATGTTGGAGGAGATTCTAATGTTAAATCACAAATAGCTAACTTTGCTATGATTTACGTATTAACATTTATCATATATATGACTGTAGTTCAATTTGGTGGTATTGTAGCAACAAATGTTGTTAAAGAGAAAAGTAACAGAGCTATGGAGCTTCTAATAGTTACGGTTAAACCAAAAACATTAATTTTAGGAAAAGTACTTGCATTATCTGTGGCTGTATTAATTCAAATGGGATTAATTGTTGGTGGATTAGTATTAGGTCTTAAAATAAATGGAGCTAAATATAGCGATAGTATAAGAGAAATAGTTAGTAACTTAAACTATAAAGTGTTAGGAGTTGGATTAGCATTTACATTAACAGGGTTCGTAATGTTTATGTTTATGTTTGCGGCATTTGCATCGCTAGTAAGTAAAGTTGAAGATGTTAACGGAGCTGTGATGTTACCGATGTTAGTATTTATGGCAGCATTCTTTGCTAACTACTACTTAATGGGACAAGGTGCTAATACTAAGATTGCTGCAATATTATCATACTTCCCACTAACTTCATATTTTGTAATGTTTACTAGATATGCTCTTGGTAATGCTAACCTACACAGTGTAGAGATCTCTTATGGTATTTTAGCAATTACAACACTAATAGTAGCTATTGCTTGTGTTAGAGTATACAGAGCAGCAACATTAAGATATGGACAAAAACTAAAATTCTTCAAATTATTATTTGGAAAATAAAATATTATAAAAAACTGAAGCGGCTATTTACTAGCTGCTTCTTTTTTGTTTGTAATAAGAGGAGGGAATTAATCTTTTAGAATAGTTGGGATAAATTAATATCCATTAAGAAAGATTAGTTTTGTATAAAAAAATATGATATAATAAAAAAATAGACATTTAGTTTACTGTAGTAAGATAAATATCCTAGAGGTATTTATAATGAAGGATAATAATATAAGAAAAAGTTAGTAAAAATGGCAAATATTTATAATAACAATAGTAGTTCTAATAGGAAGCTTCTATGGATATTATAAAATAAACAATAGAAATTCATTTGAAGAAATGTATAATTCATACTATAATTTTATACCGGCAACAGCATTATATAATATGCCCCAAATAGAGCCGATGCCAAGAGATGAAATAGGATTAGATATAGCAGAACTATATTATAAAGATACTAAGAATGATATGAAAATTGAATTTTCTCTTATATCTTTTAATAATGAAAAAAAGTAATACTAACAGGCTCTCCTTTGTTATAATATTAACGAAAATTATAGCATATAAAAAGTGTCTGAAAAATATTTTCAGACATTTTTTTTCAGGCTGTTGACAACAGGTCAACAGCCTTTTTTTAACTGAAATAAAACCTTTAAAAATGGTATAATATAAGTATACAAAGGAGGTTTTAGTATGTTTAATAAAGTAGAAAATATAAAAGATGAAATAATACTAATGACACTATCAGAAATAGTACCTAAAGATCATTTTTTTAAGAAAAAGTAGATAAAGCTATTGATTTTAAATTTATTTACGATTTAACAGAAAAAATACTATAGCCATACAACAGGGAGAAATAGTCTAGATCCTGTTGTATTATTTAAACTGGTATTTTTAAAAAGACTTTTATGGAATAAAAATCTATGAGAGAAACAATAAAAAAGAATAGAAACTGACGCTGCATTTAGGTGGTTTTTTTAGAATACCATTCACAAAAACCAGTTCCACATTACTCTACATTCTCACAAAAATTATATTCGACGCTTTCAAGGAACAGATGTATTCGAACAAATATTTATTAATATAGTAAATCAAGCAATAGAAAAAGAAACTAGTAGGCGGTAATGAGTTTTTTTACTGATTCAACACATATTAAAAGCCAACGCAAATAAAAAAAGAAATTCAAAGTTGAAGTAACTACAAAAAAATAAAAAGAAAAATTAGATTTAGAAAAAAAGAAATAAATGAAGAGAGAAACAAAAAAAGGAAAAAAAGCCTTTTTGAGTATAAAGAGGAACAAGTTGTAAAAAGCAGAAAAATTAACACTACCGATCCGGATAGTGGATATTATCACAGAGACCATAAAGAAGAAGGTTTTATGTATTTAGACCATAGAACTGTTGATGGGAAAAAACAATATAATTATAGACTGCCATATAACCCCAGGTAATATACATGATAGCGGTCCGTATATAGATAGATTAGATCAGATAGAAAAAAATCTTTGGATTAATACCAGGTAAAGTTGCGTTAGATAGCGGATATTATTCTCTAGACATACTAAAACAGTTAGATAAAAATATATATTTTCAGTAATAGGATATAGAAGATTCTCAAGATCAAAAAGATAACAAATATTTTAAATACTTACATGAAAAAGATATATATGTGGATAAACGAACAGGAGAAATATTTAGATACAGAAATATTGATAGAAATGGATATAAACAATATAAGAGTGATGATAAAAAAACGAAAAGAAAATAATAAGACGCCATATAAATGCGGATTATTATGATGAAGCTAGGTTAAGACGTATATCAAAAAGAAGGAAAAACTATTGTATAAGAGAAGAAAAAGAAACAATAGAACGTAGCTTTGCGGATTCTAAACAAAATCACGGATACAGGTATGCACGATATAGAGGAAAAGCCAAAGTACAGTCGTACGCTTGGCTGTCTTGTTGCGTTCAAAAATATGAAAACAATAGCATTAAGAGAGGTATAAACCCTCTTAATACTACTAAATACTATTGAATTTTTGCCTTTAAGGCTTATTTTTTTGAAAAAAATACCATAACATCAATACTAGCTTGATATTTCGGTATTTTTTTGTCAACAATCTAAGTGTCTGAAAATATATTTTCAGACACTTTTTATGCTAATTTTTATTTAACGAAAAAAATATGATAAACCGTTTGTTATGACTCCAAATGCTAATATTTTTAGCTATAGTTGCAAATCCTACAATAGGATTTAATAACATAATAAAAGAATAAATGATACCTAAAACTGCTAGAGCTATCTGTATCATATACCATTTTTTTGGTCCCTGTTTCTAAGTAGGCTTTTGAAGGTGAAATATTGACATACTTAAAAACTAAAAAAATAAATATCCATAAAATAACTGTTAATGAAACAAATGGTACAAAGAACATACTTAGTCCAATTGCAAGGGATACTAATATATTTCCCAAGGAATAGGTTTTACCTTTTTATATAAGCTATAAATTAAGAGTGCACTGGCAGCTGATAATTGTGTTATCCCAAAATGCAATTGAATATGTAGCAATTGTATCTAAAGGATGATTCCATAAGAATAATCCGAAGATTAAGTAAAAAAACACCAACGATAATATTTAGTATTTTCATTTTGACTCCTTCCTAAATTTAGTATATGCTCATTGTAGCATAAAAGTTAAATTATTGCAATATCAACTCTTTATATAAATCATAGGTCTTGTTCTAGCAGATAGACGATAGCATGATCGGAGCCATGCGGTCATCGCCGGTCATCTGCGGTCAGACAAGACCTGTTTTTAGTAGTCAAAATGGTTGTAAGATGCTACAATAGGGCTATTAACATATCAAAGAGAATGGTCACGGTTAAGAAAATTGACGTTGTATTTTTTAATTTTCGAGTCAAAAAATAACTATGCCCCCCCAATTTCTAATAGGGGGATAACACTTGGAAAAATCATAGAAGCTTTAGAGAATGTAGTTGAACAAAGAATGGCAATAGCAGAAAAAAAGATGGAGTCCTTTTTTTCAAAAAAACGTTCTCAATACCAAGTAGAGAAGAGATGGAGTGGACGGATATAATAGAAGGTAAATGGCAAGAAAGAGATTATACCCAAGATGAGCTTGACTATAAGGAGACCTTAAAAGTTCAATATGGTTTTGACGATAAAGCAGCAAGAATAATTGTAAAGCTTAAAAGAAATATTTATAATAATCCTAAAAATAAGAAAAAGATAGAAAAAGACTATGTGTTTACGAGATTACTTGGTGGGTTGAGTTATGGTCATGAGGATAACGGTTTATTGAAACGGTTTATGTGGAATAATACAGCTGGTCAAATGTATAAAGATCTAGATATAAAGGAACAAATGACAATAAATTTCAAACTAACCGAAAGCGAATACGTATATTTAAAATATAAAGTTAGAATACAGCATGAAAAATTATGGCTACTATAATACTATACAAAAAGAACTACTTCCACAATATAAAAAAACTATGGAAACGGTATTAGGACGTGAAATAACAGAGGATGAGTTTGAAAAAAATTGTGGAATAAACAGATAGATGCGTTTAAAGGTAAAAACAGACTTTTCTCATCAATATATTACAATGGCTACGCATCTGTATGGAAAAATCACGTCTTGCAGATTTGCGTGGAGGACATGAAAAATACAAATGACATGTCAGGGTGGTTAGGGTGATACAACAGATGTAGCCGATACTAAGCCAAGTATAGGGAATGATGATTATAAGGCTGATTTAGATGCGGTCAATATAATAAATATAATGAAAAAAAGAAACCTTGATTTTATAAATGTAAGTAATGAATATTACAACAATCTTGAAAATGGTATCCTCAATCGAGCAGAAGAATTTAAAAAATATAGATCTTGAAAAAAATGAAAAAAATAAAAATTTACAATCAACTTAGTGAAAAAAATATGTAGATGTAGAGGGGAAAAAGGATAGCAAGAGTACCAAGTAATATAAATTACATAAAAGAAAAATCATCATCCAACCTATAACTTTATAAAAAGTTTAGAAGATAATAAAAATGACATACAAGATTACTATAATGAAAAAGTAGGTGCTTTCATGAAACAGCTAAGTAAAAATGGAAAAATATTTATAATAACAATAGTAGTTTTAATAGGAAGCTTCTATGGATATTATAAAAATAAACAATAGAAATGCATTTGAGGAGATGTACAATTCGTATTTTAACGTATTACCACTTAGTGCTATAGATAATATGGGACAGATAAAAACCTATACGCAGAGATGATCAAGGTTTTGATGTTAAAAGATTATACTATAAAAAGAAAAGTTAATGATAGTGATATAGGTATTTTTTTCTAATTAATTTTAACAATAAAAAGAAAAATATACCCTAATTAGCTCAACATTAATCGCCGAAGGGGTATATTTAGAAATAAACTACCTATATAATATGGATAATCATGAATTGCGAAATACTGTGACTTTCCGTGGGGAAAAAATGTTCCGTGCGCAGACGATGAAAAATAAACAAAAAAAGAGAACTCTTAGAAAAAAATATAATATATCAAAAGAATACTTACAAGAAAAAGTCAGATGAATTATTGAATACTGTACTAACAGACTGGAAAAGATACAGTGGTAGCTCATATTCAAAAAGATAATATGGGAAGATTAACAATTGAAAAAGATGAAATTTTAAGGTAACGAAAACAGGGTTGACTAAAAAAATCAGTCCTGTTTTTTTCTGTGTTTTTTTTATTATATGCTTAAAAATACAAAAAAAGTATTTAGGGATATGTTGATGATATATAATTAGTAAAATTATGATATAATAGAGAAAATAAAAGGGAATGAAATATCCGGAAAGGAATTAAGATTATATGAAAAAAACTTATAAATAGAATAGCAAATATTTTTTTAGAAAAAAATCAGAAGACTCAAATAATGGAAGTGAAATATATGAATATCATGCACTTATAAAAGAAGATGGTCAATATAAAATAATATGGAGCAGAGATGGTAAATCATTTGAATATGAAATTTCAGAGACTTTAGCGAATAAATCAAGAAAGTCAAGTAAAGATGCACTAGAAGTAATGTTCTATGTAGAACATAACAGATGGCCACAAAAAGGGGAATTAGACAATTATCACCAAGTAAAAGTAAAGACATATAGAGGATCGTTGTTTACAATTTATGTTGAGGATGACAAGTATGAAATAGGTTTTGAGAGTGAACATGGTCATATGAACTTAGGAGATGAAAAATTTCCTATAACAAAAGAACTAAAGGAAAAAGCTTTTAAATCATATGAGGATGCAGAAGCAGTAATGTGGTATGCGTTAACGGGGGCTTGGTTATCCGATGGTAAGGAAGAAGTTTTTAGAAGATTCTTTAGAAGGTTTCCAAAATTCATACTTGTAAACCCAGAAAAATATAAAGGATTATTTTCGGAAGAAGAGTATGAACATATATTGACAGTTGCTAAAGAAACAGAAGAAAAAGAGACTGAAGAAGCTAGGGAAAGCATTAGAAAAAAATTCGTGAAGAGCCTGAGTTAATACTAATAGATACCGAGAGAAGAAAACAGTTATTTTCAGAAGAGGAGTTTCAATATCTATTTTCACTTGCAGAAGACAAAGAAAGAGAAAAATATTAGAGAAAAATCCTGTAAATATATTAGTGTATCCAGGGAGAAATCAAAGATTATTTTCAAATGAAGAGGAGTATAATCACCTAGTTTCACTTGCAGAAGAGCAATGGGAAGAGAAAAAAGGGGATGTGAGATATAGCTTAAAAACCGCTGATGACGGAGAAACAAGATATTTAGAAAAAGATAACACTAGAAGCTATAGTAAGGAATCAGAAAGCTCGTAAAGAATATATTAGAAATAATCCTGAAAGTATGTTAGAGAGTATACAGGAAGGGAAAGATTTATTTTTTTAGAGGAAGAGTTTGAATCTATCTTATCATTAATAGAAGAACGAGAGAAGGAAAGAAAAGCTATTCGTAAAAACCCAGAGCTCATATTAGAAAAAAATAGAAGAGAATAGAAAAACTATTTTTATCAGAAGAAGAATTTAACCACTTAGTAGAGTTAGGAAAAGGAAAGAAAAAAACAAAAAGAACAAGAAAAAGAAGAAAAATAAATAATGCTATATCTTTAAAAAAATTTTTTTCATATAAAAAAAGGAATGCTTGATATGGAGAATGACAGATATACAAAAAGAAATTGTTTGCAATATCATTATATAAAGAAGTCTTAATAGAACATTAAAAAAATAAAAGTCGTAGCTTTTTAAATAAAGTTGCGACTTTTTTTATGAAAAAGTGTATTTTCTATATAAAATAACCATAAAAATATTTAATGTATTTATGAAAGGGTGTTTCATGAAAAATCATAGTAATCTTGATACAGCTAACTTTGTAGTTAATAACAATTTAAAATCTGTTATATAAAAAAATCTAACATCTATTTACTTTATTTTTTTATTAGAAAAAAAGGTATAATATACCTATAAAAACGATTACAAAAAAATACAAATAAAGGAGGCATAATTTATGAGCGAATTAAAAAGAACAATAGGTTTCTTACCGGCATTTATGACGGTAATAGGTTCTGTAATAGGAGCGGGGGTATTCTTTAAAGCCGCCGTAATATATAAAACAACTGGAACAATGAGTTTAGGGCTTTTAGCTTGGGCATTAGCGGGAGTAATTACAATATGTGCAGGTCTTACAGTAGCTGAACTTGCAGCTTCTATCCCAGAAGTTGGAGGAATGGTTGTTTGGATTGAAAAAACTTATGGTAAAACAGCAGCGTTCTTATTAGGTTGGGCACAATCAGTTATCTATTTCCCAGCTATGATAGCGGCTTTTAGCAGTTATCTTCTCAACACAAGTATTAAAACTTATTAAACTTAGATAAAGTATGGCATTTACCAATTGCTTTTGCTGCAGCAGCATCACTAATGTTTTTTTAAACTTCTTAGGAGGAAAAACAGGTGGAGTTATCCAAACAGTTGCTACAATCTGTAAATTAATTCCATTAATTGCTATTATACTTTTTGGTTTATTCCAATCAGATTCTCAACCTCTACAACTTTTCCCAATTGAAGCAGGAAAAGATATCTCATTTGCAGGTGGATTAGGTGGAGCACTACTAGCTGCTATGTTCGCGTATGAAGGATGGACTAACGTAGGTAGTATGGCTGGAGAAATGAAAAAAATCCTCAAAAAAAGACTTACCAAGAGCTATTTTCTTAGGTCTTGCAGTAGTTATGGCTGTATATGTACTTATAAATGTTGCATATCTAATGAGTTTACCTTTAGATCGTGTTGCTGGTAACCAAACAGTAGCGAGTGAAGTAGCTGCTAAGTTATTTGGAGGACTTGGAGGTAAAATCCTAACAATCGGTATTCTAATAAGTGTATACGGTGCTATAAACGGATTTACAATGGCGGGAATTCGTGTGCCTTACGCAATGGCGAAAAGTGATCAAATTCCAATGAAAAATGTTTGGACAAAATTAAATAAAGATTCTATTCCGGTAAATGCAGGTTTACTATTATTAGTACTAGCTGGAATCATGATGTTAACAGGAAGTTTTGATATGTTAACAGACTTACTAGTATTTGTAATGTGGTTCTTCTATACAGCTACATTCCTTGCGGTAATAATCTTACGTAAAAAAGATCCTGAATTAGAACGTCCTTACAAAGTGCCTCTATACCCAATTATTCCAATAATCGCAATTTTAGGTGGAGTATACACATTAGTAAGTACACTTATCGCGCAAACAGGATTAGCTTTAGGTGGAATTGGATTAACAGTTATTGGTTTACTATTCTACACAGAAACACACAAAAAATTCAAAAAATAGCATTATTCTATATACAATAAGAGTACAAACAATTGGTTTGTACTCTTTTCTACGTTAAAAGTATATTTATACACGAGGGTTATTTTCTAAGTATTCAGCGATTGCTGCTACGTCTTTATCTCCACGACCAGATACGTTAACGATAATCACTTTATCTTTATCCATTTTTGGAGCGCGTTTGATAACTTCTGCTAGTGCGTGAGAACTTTCGATAGCTGGAATAATTCCTTCTGTTCTTGTTAATAAAAGTAGTGCATCAACTGCTTCGTCATCAGTTGCACTTACATATTCTGCACGTTTTGCATCTCTTAGGAATGAGTGTTCTGGTCCAATACCAGGGTAGTCTAAACCTGGTGAAATAGAATAAACAGGTTTAACAGAACCATCTTCGTTGAATAGTGCGTAAGTTTTCATTCCATCTAATACACCAACAGTTCCAAGAGTCAGTGTTGCAGCGTGACGGTCTGTGTTTAAACCACGTCCAGCAGCTTCTACACCTAAAAGAGCAACTTCTTCATGAGGTATAAACTCTGCAAAAGCACCGATAGCGTTAGATCCACCACCAACACAAGCCACAACTAGGTCAGGTAAACGACCTTCTTTTTCTAGAATTTGACGTTTTGCTTCTTTACTAATAATTTTTTGGAAGTCTTTAACGATAGTTGGGTAAGGGTGTGGACCAACTGCTGATCCAAGTACGTAGAAAGTATCATCAATATTTTTCAATCCAAGCTTTTAAAATGCAGCGTCAACAGCTTCTTTTAAAGTTTTTTCTCCCTCTTGAGCCGGGTGTACTTTTGCTCCAAGCATTTCCATTCTAAATACATTTAAACGTTGGCGTTCAACATCTAATGCCCCCATGTAAATTTCACATTCCATACCGAATTTAGCGGCAGCAGCTGCAGTAGCAACACCGTGTTGTCCAGCACCAGTTTCAGCGATTACTTTCTTTTTACCCATACGTTTAGCTAGTAAAATTTGTCCAATAACGTTATTAAGTTTATGCGCGCCAAGGTGGTTTAAATCTTCACGTTTTAAATAGATTTTAGCTCCACCAAGCTCTTTTGTTAATGTCTCAGCGTAGTAAAGTGGTGTTTCACGGCCTGAATAGTCTTTTTAAATAGTGTGCATATTCAGCTAAAAATTCTTCGTCATCTTTGTATTTATTGTATGCTTCTTCTAATTCATCTAATGCTTTCTGTACTGCTTCAGGAACAAAGCTTCCTCCAAATTCTCCAAAGTATCCTTTTAATGTATCTAAGTTATTTTCTAAGTTTGTCATTTATTTATCCTCCAAGTAATTCGTCTTTAAAAATTTTTTTAATAATCTATCTTACTCCAAAAAGAAAAAGACCGTATAGATCTCTACACGGCCTTTTTTTCGAAATTTAAATGAATTTTTTTCTACAGCCGACATAGACACTTTTTAGAGTACACTAAAGTTGCGTCTACGTCTTTAAAAACATACACACAACATTATCTACGCCAGTTTTGCCAAGAATTTAAAGTTGTTGTTTGTTTCATTTTGTAGTACCTCCATTCATTTTGTTGATTTAATTATACATAGTTTTAAAAATAAAAAGCAATAGTATTTTTTTAAAATTTTTTTAAATATTTTTTTCAGAAAATTCAAAAAGAAAAGTTAGTGAATATAAAGATAAGGGTGCTTTTTATAATTAAATATAACAGAAAACAAATTTTGACATCTACCAACAAAGATTTTTTTATAATATAGCGATAAAAAAATATTTTATATAAAAACAGAAAGTTTATAAAAATATAGTACACTCAATATTCGTAAAGAAAAAAATTCTAATAATAGGTTATAATACTACTGAAGTTTCAAAAATAAATAGTTAGTATAACAGAAAAACACAATATATAATACAGGATAAAAAAAGTAAAATTTATTACTATTTTGATGAGCAGATGAATTGATTTTTTTATTTTGCATAAATATAAAAATACTGGTAATGATAATTGCTATCAGAAATTTTTATGAAAAGAGGAACAAATTAATGAGTAAAATAGTAGTAGTAGGAGCAAACCACGCAGGAACAGCATGTGTTAATAAAATTTTAGCGACATATGGTGATAAAAATGAAGTGGTAGTTTTTGACCAAAACTCAAATATTTCATTTTTAGGATGTGGTATGGCTTTATGGATTGGAAAACAAATTTCAGGTCCAGAAGGATTATTCTATGCTAGTAAAGAATCTTTAGAAGAAGCAGGGGCAAAAAGTATATATGAACTCTCCTGTTGAGTCTGTTGATTATGATAAAAAAGAAGTACACGTATTATTAGATGGGAAAACAAAACACGTTGAAAGTTACGATAAATTAATATTTGCGACTGGATCAACACCTATCTTACCTCCAATTAAAGGAGCAGAAATCGTACCAGGTAATCGTGAATTTAAAGCTACATTAGAGAACTTACAATTCGTTAAGTTATACCAAAACTCTGAAGAAGTTATTAATAAACTAAATGCTAACCCAGATATTAAACGAGTAGCTGTAGTAGGTGCAGGTTATATCGGTGTAGAACTTGCAGAAGCATTTGAACGCTTAGGAAAAGAAGTAACTGTAGTAGATATAGTAGATACATGTCTTGCTGGATACTATGACCCTGAATTTTCAGACCTAATGAAGAAAAATCTAGAAGACCACGGTATTAAATTAGCATTCGGACAAAAAGTAGAAGCTATTGAAGGTGACGGAAAAGTTGAAAGATTAATTACAGATAAAGAAACATTTGATGTAGATATGGTTGTATTAGCTGTAGGTTTCCGTCCAAATACTGCATTAGGTGATGGGAAAATTGAATTATTCCGTAATGGAGCATTTTTAGTTAATAAAAAACAAGAAACAAGCATAAAAGACGTTTATGCTATTGGTGACTGTGCAACTGTATATGATAATGCAGTTGGAGACACTAACTACATTGCTTTAGCATCTAACGCAGTTCGTACTGGATTAGTTGCGGCTCTAAATGCTGGAGGTAATGGAGATGTAGTTGAATCAGCAGGTGTTCAAGGTTCAAATGGTATTTGTATCTATGACCTAAAAATGGTATCTACTGGTTTAACATTAGAAAAAGCAAAACGCTTTGGTTATAATGCAGCTGTGACAGAATACACAGACTTACAAAAACCAGAATTTATTGAACATGATAACCATGAAGTAAAAATCAAAATAGTATACGATAAAGATAGTCGTGTAATTTTAGGAGCTCAAATCGCCTCTAAAGAAGATATTTCAATGGGAATCCACTTATTCTCATTAGCTATCCAAGAGAAAGTAACTATCGAAAAACTTGCTCTTACAGATATTTTCTTCTTACCACACTTTAACAAGCCATATAACTACATTACTATGGCAGCTTTATCAGCAAAAGAATAGTAAGTAATATTATTAATAAATATCATCAAGGAAATAATCTTTGGTGATATTTTTTTGAATAATAAGGAAGGTATCTTCTAAAAATTAGTGTCTATACAATAAAATGTGTAAACTAATATAAAAAAAGAAAACTTTTGATGTACTAAAGTTTTTTTATCTTAAAATTTGCCTTGAAAAAGTGATATAATGTAGCAGTAAATGTTTTAGTATGGAGGTGTAACTTGAAATTATCGGTATTAGCCAGCAGTAGTAGTGGAAATAGTATTTACTTAGAACATAATAATTTTAAATGTTTAGTGGATGCAGGACTAACTGGTAAAAAAATAACAGAAAACTTAGCGCAAATCGATCGAGATATAAAAGATATTAATGCTATATTTGTAACACATGAACATATAGACCACATAAAAGGAATAGGTGTACTAGCACGTAAATACAATATTCCAGTTTATGCGAACAAGTTAACTTGGGATAATATGCAAAAGGTTGGCGAGATAAAAACGGATCTTAAATTTCACTTTGAAAAAGAGGAAAGTAAAATTTTTGATGATGTAGTAGTCAATAGTTTTGGAGTAAGTCATGATGCTGCCAACCCACAGTTTTACACTTTTGAGTGTGAAGGTAAGAGGGTAAGTATTCTTACAGATACAGGATATGTATCGGATAAAATGATAGATTATGTAAAAGACTCTCATACAATAGTGTATGAAAGTAACCATGAAGAAAATGTCCTGCTAAGTGGGCCATATCCATGGGTTACAAAACAACGTATTTTATCAGATAAGGGGCATTTATCAAATAACGATTCTGCCAATTATTTAACTAAGATAGTAGGGGATAACACTAAAAATGTCTTTTTAGCCCACCTAAGTGAGCAAAATAATACAAAAGAGCTTGCTAGAATGTCTGCGGATATGACGCTTAAAAATAAAGATATTGACTGTGTGTTAGAAGGGAATAATTCTATTGATTGTAATAATAAAATAGTAATAATGGATACAGATCCAGTACTCCCTACAAAATTACTTGAAATATAATAATATAGAAAGTAAATGAGTATCAGTTATTTGTTAAAAGTATATCTAGTTTGATTTACGAATAAAATGATAGCTATTTTTGAGAAATACTAAGTGTATTTTATAAAAAAATAGCTATTTTTATCGTCTAGAATAAAAAAATAAAAAAATATTAGAGGTTGAGATGTATAGACAATATTTTAAAAAAATATCTAATAATTCGGTCATAGTTTTCTCAAAAAGAAAAACGTTTACCCTTAAATTTTCAGAAAATTCTAGTTTTTTTGACTGAAATTTTAATTTTTTTATTGCATTTTATCGAAAAAAATCTTATAAGATATTAATATGTTATTTTTTTATTTTTTTAGAGCAATATAAACAAAAAGATTATACATAATTATCGAATTGTTTTTGTTTTTATGGCAATATTAAAAAAATGAATGGATGTCTTAATGGAAAGTATTTATATAGTAAATACTGGTTATTTTTTTGGAAGGAGTTTAGCGAATGGAAAAGCTATTAGAGATTAAAAAATCTAGAAACAGCATTTAGAATTAAAGATGATTACTTCAATGCTGTTGATAAAGTTAACTAGATCTTTATAGAAACGAAGTGCTTGCTATAGTGGGAGAGAGTGGTTGTGGTAAATCAACTTTAGCAACTACAATTATGAGACTTCATAATGAGAACTTAACGAAATCTACTGGTGAAGTTATTTTTAATGGTAAGAACTTATTAGATCTTAGCGAAGATGAAATGAATGAAATTAGAACAAGAGATATCGGTATGATATTCCAAGATCCACTTTCTTCATTAAACCCACTACACAGAATTGGAAAACAAATTGAAGAAGCACTAATTTATCATACAAAACTAAGTGCTGAAGAACGAAGTGCACGTGTTATCGAATTATTAACACAAGTTGGTATCCCTAATCCGGAGCGTTGCGCTAAACAATATCCACACGAACTTTCTGGTGGTATGCGTCAACGTGTTATGATAGCGATGGCTATGAGTTGTAAACCTAGCGTGCTTATCGCGGATGAACCTACAACTGCGCTAGATGTTACTATCCAAGCGCAAATCCTTGACCTTATTAAAGGATTACAAGATGAAATGCATGCTGGAATCATCCTAATCACTCACGACCTTGGAGTTGTGGCTGAGATGGCTGATAGAGTAGCGGTGTTATATGCTGGTGAAGTAGTAGAGATTGGTACTGCGGAACAAATATTTAAAAATCCAAAGCACCCATATACACGTAGTTTATTAAGAAGTATTCCACAATTTGATGGAGAAGAAAACGATGATGATTTATATGTAATTCAAGGTATGGTACCTTCTATTAAAGATCTTGATAGAAAAGGATGTCGTTTTGCGGATAGAATACCTTGGGTTGAAAAACATCACCATGAAGAAGAACCTACTTTACATGAGGTAGAAGAAGGGCATCACGTAAGATGTACATGTTATGAAAACTTTATTTTTGAAGGAGAGGAGAACTAATGCTTAAAGTTGAAAATCTAAAAGTTCACTATCCCATTCGTGGTGGATTTTTCAATACAATAAAAGACTACGTACATGCAGTAGACGGTGTTGATATTGAAATTGAAGCAGGTAAGACTTATGGTCTTATTGGAGAGAGTGGTAGTGGTAAAACAACAGTTGGTAAAGTTGTTCTAGGTCTTGAAAAAGCAACTGATGGACACATTATCTATAAAGACGAAGATGTTACTCAAAAATCAGCTCGTAAAAAACTTAAATATAATCGTGATGTTCAAATGATTTTCCAAGATGCAATGTCTAGTTTGAATCCTAAAAAACGTATTATTGACATTATTTCTGAACCTATTATCAATTTTGAAAATCTTTCAGAAGAAGACACTAGAAAACGTGTTTTAGAACTTCTAAATATTGTAGGTATGGGTGAAGAATCATTGTATAAATACCCATTTGAATTCTCTGGAGGTCAACGTCAACGTATTGGTGTTGCACGTGCTATTGCATGTAATCCTCAATTAATCGTTGCGGACGAACCTGTATCAGCTCTTGACTTATCAGTTCAAGCGCAAGTACTTAACTTTATGAAAAAAAGATTCAAAGAGAATTTAATATAAGTTACCTATTTATTTCGCACGATTTAGGGTGTTGTTAAACATATGTGTGATTATATTTACATTATGTATCGTGGACGTATTGTAGAACGTGGAACACGTGAAGATATTTACGATAACCCGCAACATATTTATACAAAACGTCTTATCGCAGCTATTCCAAGTACTAACTTAGATAAAAGCAAAAAGAAGTTATTAAAAATAAGAAAAAGCTGTTGAAAAAAGAATATGAAGAAAAACTATAATGATTATTTCGATAAAGAAGGAAGAGTTTATCCACTTAAAAAATTAACGGATACTCACTACGTTGCCATGAAAGGAGGAGAAGCATAATGTGGAAAGTAGTTTTAAAACGTGTTTTAGTAATGATACCACAATTATTCATCCTTAGTATTCTGGTATTCGGTCTTGCGAAATTAATGCCTGGGGATCCTTTTTGGTGGTCTTGCAGAAAAATCCAAAAAAATTTCTCAAGAACAAATTGAGTCGATTCGTCGTGCAAGTGGATTCTATGAACCATGGTATAAACAATATTTTTACATGGCTTTCTAATTTCTTCCACGGAAACTTTGGATTAAGTTATACTACTGGTAAATCAGTTGGTACGCTTTTAGGAGAAAGAATTTTCAACACATTCAACTTATCATTATTCACTGCAGTGTTAATGTATGCTGTTGCTATTCCTATGGGAATGTACGCTGGTCGTTATAATGGTTCTAAATTTGATAAGTTTGTAAACTTCTACAACTTCTTCTTCCTAGCTATTCCATCATTCGTATTATACTTATTTATGATTGCGGTGTTTGGATTTGGATTAGGATGGTTCCCAACAAGTGGATCAGTTGATGTAAACCTAGATCCAGGAACATTTACATATTATATCAATAAACTCCAGCACTTGATTTTACCTGGTATTTGTTTAGCGTTATTATCAACGGTATCAACAGTTCAATACTTACGTAATGAAGTTATTGATGCAAAACAAAGTGACTATGTAAAAACAGCTCGCGCTAAAGGTGTTCCTGTTAAAAAAGTTTACTCAGGACATATCTTTAGAAACTCTATTTTACCGATTGCAGCATTCTTCGGATTCTCTATTACTGGACTTTTCAGTGGTGGTATCTTCGTAGAAACAATTTTCGGATATCCAGGAATGGGACAACTATTCTACCAAAGTATTCAAGATAGAGACTACAGTGTTGTAACAACACTTATGTTATTCTCAGGATTCTTAACTCTAGTTGGTAGTATGTTGAGTGATATTATTATGGCAATCGTTGACCCACGTATTAAATTAGACTAGGAGGAAGTTGAACAATGACAAAAAGCAAAAAGAAGAAAAAGTTACAACTAAAAACTCCGTCTGGTTTTTTTCAGTTGTGGCTCGTGAATTTAAAAAAAGACAAAGGTGCATTTGCAGCTTTTAATAACACTAAGTGCTATCTTAGTATTCGTAATAATATTTAACATTTATATTCGTATAAGTGGTGATTATAAATCATACTTTGATGTAGATTTATTAAACATTTTCTTAAAACCAGGTGAAGATGGATTCTTACTTGGTACTGACGTAGGTGGTCACTCAGTATTTGGATGGCTAATGATGGGGATGCTTAACTCAATCCTTATCGCCGTTGCAGTAACATTTATAACTATTACTTTTGGTACTATGGTTGGATTAGTTATTGCTTACTATGGTGGTCGTGTTGATAACTTTGTTATGCGTTTTGTAGACTTTATGGTAATTATCCCAGTTCTTATGGTTATTATCGTATTCGTAAGTATTAAACGTGATTATGGTATTGGATTATTTATCTTTATCTTATCAGCATTCGCTTGGATGAGTTCTACGCGTCTTGTACGTAGTAAAGCATTATCTGAATCTCGTCGTGACTATGTTCTTGCATCAAAAACAATGGGAACACCTGATTGGAAAATTATGTTAAAAGGTATCTTACCAAACATTAGTTCTATTATCGTTGTAGAAGCTACATTATCATTAGCGGCTAATATGGGTATTGAGGTAGGTTTAACATATCTTGGATTCGGGCTTCCTGCAGGAACGCCAAGTATAGGTACTATGTTATCATATGCGAAAGATGCAGACGTTCTTGTAAACAAAATGTACATCTGGCTACCAGCAGCCCTAGCTATTTTAGTTATTGTATTATGCATTAACTCTATAGGTGGAGCATTAAGACGTAGCTTAGATGCTAGACAAAGATTATAATAAAAAAAGTCTCAAATATAGATTTTCTATATTTGAGGCTCTTTATTAATGGCTTAAGCCAGTTGAGGAGGCGAAGTCTCCGAACAAAAACCACCCTGCTATGCGGGTGCGAGATAAAAGTTAAACATTGAAAAAAATCATCCTTTCTTGATAAAATAAGAGTAGTTCAAGCTCTAAAATAAAGAAAGGATGATTTTATAATGGCCAATAAACATAATAGTTTATCGCATACAAAGTGGTTGTGCATATACCATATTGTATTTACCCCTAAGTATAGACGAAAAATTGAATTTAATCAATATAAACGAGATATAGTAAATATAATACAAAGATTGTGTAAATATAAAGGAATAGAAATAATAGAAGGGCACATAATGCCAGATCATATACATTTGCTTTTGTCAATTCCACCAAAATATAGTGTTTCAAGTATAATGGGATACTTGAAAGGAAAAAGTTCATTGATGATATTTGATATGCATTCAAACTTGAAATACAAGTATGGGAATAGAAAGTTTTGGGCAGAAGGATATTATGTAAGTACAGTAGGACTGAATGAAAGTACGATAAGGAAATACATCAGGGAACAAGAATCGCATGATATTGCGATGGATAAGTTGACAACAAAAGAATATATAAATCCATTCGGGAATAAGAAAAAATAAATAGACCCGTTTAACGGGTAGCGGGCGTCAAAATACAATAGGGCTTGAACGAATGTGAAAGCCAGCGCCTTGAGGTGCGTGTTAGTAACAAAGGGTTATACCCACAGAGAAAACCACCCCTTTTCAGGGGTGGTCATTATTTTTTGTTTGAATTTAGTAGTTAGAACTATTTTTACTATATTCCATAGCTCGTGCTATTTTTGGCTTAGCTTTTCTTTCTTCGATATTAAACTCACTTAATAATGTCTTAAACTCTTCTAAACCAATGTTGTAGTCTTTCACTTCAAACTCAAGTTCATAGTCAACTATATCGTTTAAAAATGTTGTTTTATCAACAACTAACAATCCACTTTTTATAAGGTAGTTCATATCTTATAGTTTCGATTTTTTTGAGTAAGCATAGGAGTTTTTATTTGAACATCGATATTTTCTAATTCCGCTATTATTTCATTAGGTACTATTGGAAGTACGGTTGGCTCTTTAGGGAAAGACTCATCTAAAGGTATATTAATCTCTACATTTTGTTTAGAGCCCTTTATTTTTTTAAAGTCATTTCGTCTTTATTATTAGTGTAGCGAATTCTAAGTGCTGAGTTAGCTTTTTTTAGGCTTTCGTTAGCATCATCATAATAAAAGTTTTTTTATTTATTATTTGAGGTTTATCTTCTAATTTTAATGAAGTGTATAGATTATTATATTCATCTTCAGTTAATAAGTTTTTAAATTCTATTTCTATTTCTCGCATAAAATATCCTTTCTTTTTTTCTAAGGCAATAATAAAAGGTGCATTATTTTTTTGATTAATAAATTGATATACTAATACTTCTATCTCTTTTTGATCCAGTTGGCTCAGTTCTTTTAGGAGAGCGTCTTTTTTTCGACTTTACCATTTTCGTGCCCCCAATAGACGACTATAACTATACGACCGCCTATGTTTAATTTAGTAATAAACTTTTTTATAGCATTTAATGTTGTTTCTGCTTGTGTAGTTATAGTGTGATCGGCATTTGGCAGGTATCCTAAGTTAAAAACTACCGCTTGAATATTTTCTTCGATATATTTATCAAAATTCTCATGGGAATCAAGGATAACCTCGCACTTATCAGCAAGGTTGTTTTTTTCTAATAAGTCATTAGTGTTAGTTGTAGCTTGATTTTGGACATCAAATGCGAATACCTTTTTGGCCGAAGTTTTCGCTAAAAATAATGTATCATTACCATTCCCCGCTGTAGCATCAACAACTATAGAGTTTTTATCGATAACTTCTTTTAATAACTTTTTACTAAACGCAAGTACCTTATCCATTATCGCGATCTTCTTTCATATTGATTATTATATCGTTTAGTTCGTAAAAGTTATCACAAGCAATAGTGAAATCAAGGGCTGTGTTAATAATCTTAGCCAGTGTTTTGGCGTTATCAAGAGAATAGTCTTCCGCTTTTTCTGAGTTATCTTTTAGCTCTTTAGTTAGTAGTTCTAATTTTTTTGAATTAAATCACCTTCTGTAATTTCTATATTTTCATCAAATTCCTTAGTATATGACTTAATATTGTAGCTTACATTATTTAATGGAGGGATATATAATGCACGTAGATTATTAACTTCTTCACCTACAGTAGCTGAAAGTTCATTAAGAGGAGAAGTATAGATCTTTTCATTATCATCCCCAGCTTGCTCGATTACTGTCACTTCATGGTCAAATGGATAGAAAGCAAATAGTTCATCAGAGACATTAGTCGCTGTTAAATCATCATAACATTGTGTAATTAAATTATGATTTAATGGATTGATTTGTTTTAAACTATCTAGGTTTGTTGCGTCAGACAGGGTGAAGCCTTCTACAGGGTCGAACTTAGCCGCATTAAAACAAGAATCTAAGAAGCTCTCTCCACCGATGATTTTAATATCTTTGCCACTTTTAATAAGTAGTTGAGTAGTCAGTTCAGCAACCATAGGATGACCAGGAACTAGATACATAACATCTTGTGAGTTAGCTTGTTCTAAAATATAATTAGTAATACTATTATAAGTATTTTCGAAATTCTCATTTTCTGTATAAAACCTATCGCAAGTTTCAAAAGGGATATTATTACTTTCTAAAAAAGAAATTGCGGGATGTTCTTTTGTGCGTGCGATAATTTTTGCCGAGGTATTGTTTAATAATAAGTTTTTAATGTTTTCTTTAATATTTGAACTATTGTTAGGGTCCAAGACCGATAATGTAAATCATAAGTTGCTCCTTACTTGTTAATCTAATTGTTTAGTGGCTTAAAAAAATAACCGATATAATCATATTTGCGTTATAATTACTTTTATTATTCTTTAACATAGTTATTATAACATAAATAATCTTTTAGGTTCATTAAATTATAGTATTAGAATGAGATTGTTAATTAATTTACATATAATATTCAAGGTGTTATAATTTAGCTATAGCAAAAATATAAAAAAAGGAGGATTTAAATATGTCAATCAAATTATTAAAAGTTGCTAAAGCAACATTAAAAAAACACCAGGAGTTTTTTTGCAGGAGGAGTAGCTTTTGGAACAGTAGGGCTTAAATTATTATCAAGCAAAGATGCTAAAAAAAGGTTATTCAGTAGTTTTATCAAAAATTATATAAAGCAAAAGATGAAGTAGAAGGAACTATTTCTAATATTAAGCAACATGCTGACGATGTAGTTGCAGATGCTAAAGATTTATATGATAAAGAGAAGAAAGAAAGTAATTTATTAGAATTAGAGGAAAAAAATAATATGGAATTTAAAAATATTGCATCTATCGAGCGGGAGAGCGAGAATTAGAGCGAATTTTCGCCTAACACCAGATGTAAAAAGCATATTTTTAAAAAAACAAGCGAAAAAAAGATTCAAAGCATAAACAAAGTAGAGTTTTATCAAGATGAATATACTTTTTGCTGTTATTTTCAAAACTAATCAAAATGAGTGTCTAAAGAAATTTTTTTAGAACTTATAGATGTAAAAGCAAATTAGAGATTGTTACGAAAAATCCAGTTTTTAAAAAGCTGAGGAAACACCTTATACGATAATAGCGGATGCGGTATTTTTGATGAACAGTATCAAAAATTATTTATTCCACTCCCATTAAGAACAGTTTATATATGGTGGAAGGCGTCTAAATATTTTAGAGATACGTTAAAATTATTAGCTAAAAAACAAGTTACAATGGAGACGCTTGATTCAACGGCGATTTTTGTTTCATTAGTAACAGGAGCGCGTGAAACAGCTAGTTCGATTATGTTTATTTTAGAATTAGGGGAGTCTTTAAATAATTGGTCGGAGAAGAAATCTGTAAAAGAACTAGAGAAAAGTTTGATTTCATTTGATAAAGAAGTTTGGCTTGTAGAAGATGAAGGTAATAGAAAAATACCTAGCTCAGAGGTGAAAAAAGACGATGTTATTTTAATTTCTGAGGGAAATGAAATTTTATTCGATGGTATTGTTACTGGAGGCGGAGCAAGTATTGATGAGAGTTCATTGACAGGAGAAAGTTTTCCGGTAACCAAAAAAATTGGTGATAAAGTTTATTCCAATACTATAGTTGTTCATGGGGAAATTAAACTTAAGGTAGAAAATCCGCAGGTTAATGGTCGAATCTATCATCTTATTCAATTGATGAAAGAGTCAGAAAATCGTGAAGATACATACCACTATAAGTATATAAAATTGGCTGATAGTATCGTAAAATACAACTTTATAGCGATGGGACTGACATATCTTTTTACAAGATCGTTTGCTAAAGCAATTTCGTTTCTATTAGTAGATTATTCTTGTGCTTTGAAGTTATCTACACCTGTTGCTTACCTAACTACTATAAAAAAATTTTAATAGATAAAAAAATAGTGGTAAAAAAACTCAGTAACGCTTGATAAATATGGAGACATAGATACTTTTTGTTTTTGATAAAAACAGGAACAATAACTGTATCAAGACCGTATATTCGAGAGGTACTACCATTTTATGAATATTCATATGAGGAAGTTGTAAAAATAGGAGCTTGTTTAGAAGAACATATTTATCACCCTATCGCTAGTGCAGTTGTTAGTAAAGCCGAAGAAGATGGTATTGAACACGAGGAAATGCACACAGAACTATACCATATTGCCTCTAGAGGTATTGTTTCACATATTGATGGAGAAAAGGTTGTTATAGGAAGTAGTCAGTTGATAAGAGATGAGAATATTCTAGTTACAGTTGACCAAGAGCGAATTATAGCTGAAAAACAAGAGCAATACAATTTGCTATTCTTAGGGTACAAAGGGAAATTGATTTCTATATTTTTGTATAGATATTCCACTTAGGAATGAAGCAAACTCCGTGCTAACTGAACTTAGAAATAAAGGGAAAAAAAGGTTGTCTTATTGACTGGAGATAACGACGTTAGAACCAATAAAAATCTTAAAAAGATATAACATTTGACGAAGTATATACTAATATGACACCTGTAACAAAGTTTGAATATATAAGAAAAGAAAAAGAACAAGGACGTCGTGTGTTAATGATAGGTGATGGACTGAATGATTCAGCAGCATTATCAGAAAGTGACATTAGTATTGTTATGAACGAAAGTGCTGATCTATCAAAAACAGATAAGTGATGTAGTTTTACAATCAGATTCTCTTGATTCATTACTATTGTTGTCTGATGTTTCTAAAAAACTTCGTGCTCAAATGAGTAGTAATGTCAAAGGTACAGTTACTATAAATAGTTCATTGATATTTTTAGGGCTTGTAAATGTTCTATCACCTAATTTATTAGCGTTATTACATAACTTAACCACATTTGGAATAGTTTTGAAAAAAATTTTTAAAAATAAAATAGAATATGAATAAAAAGAATGAGAGGATTAATGAAAAATCCTTTTCATTCTTTTTAATTTTCCAGAAGATAATAAAAATATAAGGAGTTTATCGCTTTAATATGCTATAATATTGTCATGAGTAAAAAGCCGAAGAGTAAAGGGGTGATTAAATGCAAGAAGTAGTAGGAAAAAGTAAGAGAAGTAGTAAGTAATGGTCTTTATATAGTGCTAGATGGTGGAACAACAGCTTTTCTACCGAAAGAAAAATATGCATATTGGTAAGAAGAAAAAAATTATCAGATATATTCTCTAAAGGATATGTAATTAAGGCGAAGGTTAAGAGTAAAAAAAGAAGATAGTATTATTCTAACTCAAAAGGAAGAGAAAAAGAGTCTCCTCAAGAAAAATAAAGAAAAGAGCAAAGAAAAACCGCAGAAAAAAACCTAAAAAAACAACAAGCAAAGAAAGAAGCCAAAGCTAAAGAAGTAAAGGCACCCCTAAAGAAGATAAAAAAACAACAAGAAGAATTACCCCAAAAACAAGAAACAAAAAAACAATAAAAGACTTAAAAAAATTACAGTATATCGGTAATATGAAAATATCTGTAGGCCGTGGTAAAAAAATCTAATATTACAGAAGTTTCAGAAGAAGTAGTTGAGAAAAAAAGAATTACCAAAAAGTACCAGAAGGCTTCTTAGATAATATTATATCAACTACAAAGTCTGCTTATAAAAAAATATGATAATGTGAAGAAAAAGTCTTAGTGAGGAAGGGTATTTAGATGAAAATTAATACTTTGTGGAATAAAGAGGATAAAATAGCTATTGCTTTGTCAGGTGGAGTAGATTCTATAGTATTGTTTCATTTATTAGTAACTGAGTATAAAGATAGTTATAAAGAGCTAGTAGTTTTTCATATTAATCATGGTTTACGTGAGGAGTCGTATGAAGAAGCGGGATTCGTAGAGAAGTTTGTTAAAGATTTTGATGTTAAGTTTTATAAAGAAGAACTTAATATGTCAGATTTAGAGCGTGATAGTCACACTTCAGAGGAAATGCTTGCAAGAGAATTACGCTATCAAGCGTTTAATAAGATGGCAAAATTAGAAGGTGTAACTAAACTCTTAACCGCCCATCATAAAAATGACCAAGTAGAGAATATTTTGATGAGGTTATTAACTGGTCGTAGTATTGATCATTCATTAGCTATTTGCGAAGAGATTGAAATGGCTGGTTTAAATATTTATCGCCCGCTGCTTAATAGTTTAAAAGCTGAGCTAGAGGAGTACGCAAAAGAAAAAAATCTGCATTATTATGTAGATGCGACTAACTTTGATACAGATTATACAAGAAATAATATTAGACATAATATTGTGCCACTGCTTAATGATATTAATAGTGGCAGTTTTGATAATTTAATTAACTTTGCTAATTATTATCAAAATATAAATAATAATCTAAAAAAAGCAATATTATCAAATAAAGATAATTATATTTTTTTTCTAGAGACGAAGATAAAAATAAGTTTAGTTAAAGATAAATTTTTTTAGAGCTTAATGAAGAAGAAATGTATTTCTTATTAAAAGACTTAATTACTGATGAATTAGGTGTTTTTTTGATATTAAGCAAAAAGGCGATTTTTGACGTTGTTTCGTCTTTAAAGAAAAAAATTCAGGTAATAAAAGTTATGATTTGAAAAAAATAATTTAAAAATTATTAGTCAATATGAAACTTTATATATTCATAAAATTGAAAAAAAGTGTTATAATGATAAGATAGAAATAATTATCGATAAAATTTGTGAAAATAGTGTTTATGAATTTTATCAAAATAAATTTATAATATCTACAGATGCTAAAGATTCAGAAATTGGCTTTAACAAATCTGAGTTACCTCTTCTTGTTACAATAAAAAAAGAAGGGGATAGAGTGCGTCGAGGAGAAATAAATAAAAACTTTCCCGTATTTTCATTGATGAGAAGGTGCCGAAAGAATTAAGAGATACTTTGCCTGTAATAAGAAATAATAAGGGCGAAGTTCTTGGTGTTTTAGGTATTGGAACAAAAGTCAATAAAAAAATAAAATTTATGATTATTATAAAAAAATGAAAGGATAAGACAGTGGAAAAATATATTACAAGACATTGAGAAAGTTTTATTTACTCATGAAGAAATAGTTGAAGCAAGTAAACGAGTTGCTAAACAAATAGAAGAGGACTATAAAGATAAAGAGCCTGTTTTAATTTGTACTTTAAAAGGTGCATTACCTTTTATGGCAGAACTTATGAAACATATTGATATTCATGTTGTTACAGATTTTATAGATGTATCTAGTTACCACGGTGGAACTGAATCTACAGGTACTATATTAATTAAAAAAAGATGTAGGTATGGATATCGCTGGACGTGATGTAATTATAGTTGAGGATATTGTTGATACAGGTAGAACTTTAAAAAGCACTTATCGAAAAACTTATTAGAAAGAAAAAGTAGCGTCTGTAACTTGTGCTTCATTACTAGATAAACCAGAAGCTCGTATCGTTGATATTGAACCGGATTATATCGGATTAATTTGTCCAAAAAGCTTTTCGTAGTTGGATTCGGATTAGACTATGAAGAAAGATACAGAAATACGCCATATGTAGGTGTTTTTAAAAAGAAGAAATCTATTCATAAATATAGATTTTAAATAATATAAAAAAATAATTAAAATTTTAGTCAAATAAAGTCAAAAAAATTTTAATCATATTTAAGGTCAAATATGGTAAAAATAAGATACTTTTTAGAAAATAAATTAGGAGGTAGTTAGTCTATATGAATAATGGGAAAAGACAAAATTCTATTCTTAGCATGCTTGCCCTTATTGTTATAGCATTGGGAGTATTTGCTTATTGGCAGCAAGACTTACCTGGGACAACAGAAAAACTAGACTACTCAAAACTTGTTAAGAATATAAATGAAGACAAGATTAAAGAAATTAGTCTACAAAGAAAAGATGAGAACTATAATGTAAAAGGGGTTTTAACAGATGGTGAAAAGAATTTTGAATCATTAGTTCCAGCATCTGATAATGAAATCCAAAAGCAAATTAATGAAAAAGCAAAAGATGGAAAACTTAATGTAGTAGAATATAAGGCTGCAGAAAAAACTGGAGCAATTCTTTCGTTCTTAGGGAACATCGTACCATTTATCTTAATGATGGGGTTACTGTTCTACTTTATGTCACAAATGCAAGGTGGCGGTGGAGGCAAAGTAATGAGCTTCCAAAAATCTAAAGCTAAGAAAATCGATGCAGGTGAAGGTACTGTTACATTTAACGATGTAGCAGGAGCTGATGAAGAAAAACAAGAACTTGCAGAGATGGTTGAATTCTTAAAAGATCACCGTAAATTCACTAAGATGGGTGCTAAAATACCTAAAGGTGTGTTATTAGAGGGTCCTCCGGGAACAGGGAAAACTTTATTAGCCCGTGCAGTTGCTGGAGAAGCAAAAGTTCCATTCTTCTCAATCTCAGGATCTGATTTTGTTGAGATGTTCGTAGGGGTTGGGGCTAGCCGTGTTCGTGATTTATTCAAAGAAGCTGAAAAAAATGCACCATGTATTATCTTTATCGATGAAATTGATGCTGTCGGACGTAAACGTGGTAGTGGAGTAGGTGGAGGAAACGACGAACGTGAACAAACTCTTAACCAACTTCTTGTTGAAATGGACGGATTCGATGGTGAAAAAGGTATTATCGTAATTGCAGCGACTAACCGTGCTGATGTATTAGATAACGCACTTAGAAGACCTGGACGTTTTGACAGACAAATCAAAGTTTCTACTCCAGACGTAAAAGGTCGTGAAGCAATTCTTAAAGTACACGCTAAAAAAACAAACCGCTTGCTAAAGATGTTGAGCTTCGTTCATTAGCTGAAAAAACTCCAGGGTTCTCTGGGGCTGACCTTGCTAATATACTAAATGAAGCAGCACTTTTAGCGGCACGTGAAAACAAAAATGCAATTGAAAAATCTGATTTAGATGAAGCTATGGACAGAGTAATCGGTGGTCCAGCTAAACGTAGTAGAGTTTATACTCCAAGAGAAAAACGTTTAGTAGCCTACCACGAAGCTGGACATGCTATTGTAGGTATGGTTCTTGATAGCGCGGATAAAGTACAAAAAGTTACTATTATTCCTCGTGGGGATGCAGGTGGATATAACCTGATGATTCCAGAAGAAGAGAAATACTTCCAAACTCGTACAGATTTAATTGATAAAATTTGTGGTCTATTAGGTGGACGTGCAGCAGAACAAATCTTCTTCAATGAAGTTTCTACTGGGGCTCACAATGACTTTGAACGTGTAACTGCAATCGCACGTGCAATGGTTACAGAGTACGGTATGAGTGATGTTGTAGGGCCAATGCAAGCTCCATTCCACGATCCATATGGTGGACGTCAATTATCAAGTATTGGTAACTATTCAGAAGAAATGCTGAAAGAAATCGATAAAGAAGTACGTAAAATTATTAATGAATGTTACTCTAAAGTGTTACACATCATTGAAACTCATAGAGATCAGTTAGAACTTATCGCTCAAACTCTTATGAAAGTTGAAACAATTGATAGAAAAGAAATTGTTGCTCTTTACCAATTTGGTAAAATGCCAAAAGAGTTAGACGAAAGAGAAGCAGAACAACTTGATAAAATAGTTAATAAAAAATACTATGAAGAACAAGCTCGTTTAGCTAAAGAAAAAGAATCAGGACCAGAGATTTATGTAGAGTCTACTGATGATACTGATAACAAAGATATAGAAGAATAATATGAAGACCAGGTTTGAATTTATTTCAAATCTGGTTTTTTTATGTTTTAAAAATAACATATTTCCGGGGAAATTAACTTCAGTTAAGTTTAAAGCTATACAATATATTTTTATGGTATAATTGTTATTAATCTACTATTTTGAAATAAAATATATAGTGATTATTTGGAGGAAAAATGAAGTATTTGACAAGTGAAGAGGTTAAGAATGCTAAGAAAAATATTAGTGTTATAAAGCCTTATAAAAACAACAAAAGAAATAATATTTTCTAATATCTTCACGTTCTTTAATGCGATGAACTTGGTATTAGCTGCTTTTATCGCTACAACGTTAAGATTTGAAAAATATGTTATTTTTTTAGGTGTTATCGCAATAAATACAGCTATAGGTATTTATCAAGAAGTTAGATCTAAAAATGCTTTAGAAGAATTAAGTTTATTAGGGCGAAATAAATATCGTGTAAATCGTGATAATGAAATAATAGAAGTCGATTCGGAAGAAATAGTTTTAGGTGAGTATCTTCATCTAAATCTAGGAGACCAAGTGCCTGTAGATGCTGAGATAATCGAAGGTAGTATTGAGGTTGATGAATCGTTACTAACTGGAGAAAGTGATAATATTTACAAAACTACAGGTAACGAACTTATGAGTGGTAGTAACGTAGTAAGTGGTAGTTGTCTAGTAAAAGTTACCGCTGTTGGTGGGGATAGCTATATTAATAAACTAGCTAAAAGCACAAAAGAATTTAAAAAATATCCATCAAAACTAAGAGACTATATGGATAGAATCCTGAAAGTAATATCAGTACTATTAGTTCCAGTTGCTATTATGCTTTATGTTAGAGGTGCTAGTCTAGGACGTGGCTATACGGATATAGTTTTACGTAGTGCAGGTGCATTAGTAGGTATGATACCAGAAGGGTTAATCCTACTTGTAAGTGTGTCTTTAGCGGTTGCTGCGATGAAACTAGCTAAGAAAAAAGTTCTAGTGCAAGAACTATACTGTGTAGAAACTCTTGCACGCGTAGATGTACTTTGTTTTGATAAAACAGGAACAATAACTACAGGTAACATGAATGTAGTCGAGATAGATGAAAAAGTAGCTAGCGAGTTGTCTAGTTATTTAGCATATTTTGAAGATGAGAATGCCACATCAAGAGCTTTAAAAAATTATTTAACTTGTGAGAAAAAATGGGATGTTGACGAGATTGGCGCATTTTCTAGTAAAAATAAATATTCATACATTCAATTAAAAGAAGGTGGTACATATTTCTTTGGGGCTTATGAATTTTTAGGATTTGAAGAAGGTATGACAGAATACTATGAGAACCTGAAACAACAGGGTTATAGAATATTATCGCTAGCTTATACTGATGAAAAAGTAACTACTCCATCAAATATGAAGTTGATTGGTCATGTAGTACTTTCTGACGAAATCAAAGCTAATACAAAAGAAACATTTAAGTATTTTGAATCACAAGGAGTGGCTGTAAAAATAATAAGTGGAGACAATCACATTGCAGTTCTTGGGGTAGCTAAAAAAGCAGGGTTTAAAAAAGATGCTCGTGCTGTAGATATGACGAAAGTAACAGAAGAAAACTTTGAGTCTGTAGTATTAGAAAATGATATTTTTGGTCGAGTAACACCAGATCAAAAACAACGCATGGTAGAGATTCTACAAAAAAATGGAAAAACAGTTGCGATGAGTGGAGACGGTGTTAATGACGTGCTAGCGCTGAAAAAAGCTGATATTAGTTTTGCGATGAATGGCGCAACTAGTGCCGCTAAGAGTGTTTCTAATATTGTATTTTTAACAAATGACTTTGCAGTATTTTATGATATTTTAATGGAAGGTCGTCGTGTAATTAACAATATTCAAAAAGTAGCATCGCTATTTTTAACAAAAACATTCTTCTCGATAGTATTTGCGGTGATAAGTGTATTATTTGCCTTTGAATTTGCATTTATTCCTATTCAATTTACTATTATTTCAGCTATAACAATAGGAGTTCCATCGTTCTTCCTAACGTTTGAATCGAATAAAGAAAAAGTAAGTAATAACTTTATGAGAGATATTTTAACGAATGCCGCTATTGGTGGTGGTGTGTTGGTAGCGAGTGTGCTACTGACAAATATTGTAATAGATAACCAAGCACAAATGAAGTTTATTTGCTTTGTACTAGCGCTTATTAATGGGCTATGTATGGTAGCTAAAGTTAGTTTACCTCTAAATAAATATAAAGTAGTATTATTAGGGGTACTGAGCTTTGCAGCTATCGTTGGTGTTTTTGTTAATATATTTATTTTAAAAAACCACTTTGCTCCATTAGCTGCTCCACAGCTACTATATATAGTAGGGCTTGGATGTTTAATAGCGACTATTCATTTCTTTACAAAAACGAAAAAGTTTAGTTTAATTAAGACGACAATTAGTCGTCTTTTTTTAATTCCTTTATAAAAAATTGAAATATATAATATAATAAGTATTAACGAAATAGGAGCATTTAAATAATGAAAAAAATTTTTTTAGTAGCGACCATAACAAGTATTTTGTTGTTAATTGAATTGTAGCCGGAAGTATTTATTACGAAAAAAATATAAAAATAGAACATATTGTGAAAAGTGATAAAGCAAAAAAACAGCGATTGAAAAATATGTTGAAGAAAATGGAAAAACAAGGCTTTGACACCAGAAGGGAAAAATTAAAAAGTTATAAGATAGATTATAATAAAGTAGAGAAAAATCCAATGGGAGGGATTAATATCTCAGTGATAGTTAATGATAATGAAGAGATGATAGTAAACACAACGTTGGAAAAAGACTGGAGAGGTGAATATAAGACGGGAGCAAGAACGATTTCTCCCGAACTATGGAAACTTACGGATAGAGGGCAAAAAGAGAGGGAATAAGGTAATAAAAACACTTATAGAATAGGTATAGTTTACAAAGAAAGATGTCTGGTTTTGACAACTAAAATACAATTGTGATAGAGACAGAGGTAATGATATGTTGAAGAAAGTAGTGAAAGTAATCCTATTAGTTTTGTTTATAGTGCTTTCATCAATAGGGTTATTAAAGGGTAAAGTATATATAGAAAGTAAAAAGAATAGAACATATTGTGAAAAGTGATGAAGCAAAAAGAGGTAATAGAAAAAAAGGTTGAAGAGCATGGATAGTAAAAGCTTTTAACCCCAGAAGGGAAAAATTAAAAAGTTATAAGATAGACTATAATAAAGTAAAGAAAAATCCAATGGGTGGTATATATATACTCTTAATAATTAATGATGACCCCTGAGATGATATTTGATACAACATTAGAGAAAAAAACACTGTAGGTGGGAAGTATACTACCGGAGCGGGAGGGTTTAGTCCAAAAACTATTTGACTTTATTTATGAAGGGAAGTATTAACACTATGAATATTTGAAGGCTTAATGTAGCTAAAAAAATTATATTCTTCCTTAAATAGTACAAAAAAATATTTATATAGAAATATAATGTACAGATTTCAGTGTAGAATAAGTAATATAATATAATGGAATTGAACTACAACATTTGTTGTAGTTTTTTTGTATATTAAAAAAATAGATAAATAAAGTGATAAATCAATATAAGGTGGATAATAAAAAAATCTTTTTAACTATATTAATCTAGATTTATATTTAATTATTTCATAAAACAATATACAAAGGGATAAAAAAAGTATTATAATTGTAATAAGTAAAAATATGATAGAAGGTGACGATGGTGGTAAAAAAAGCATTAATAGGAGTATCACTAGCGGTATTAGCTGCAGTAGGAGTAGTAGGAGGTAAAGTATATATGAACAATAATGATAATAAAATAGAAAAACATTGTAAAAAGTGATGAAGCTAAACAAACTATTGAAGAAATGCTGAAAAAGTTAGATAGTAAGGCGCTAACATCAGAGGGGAAAATTAAAACTTACAAAATAGATGAGAGTTACAGCAAAGTAAACCCAATGGGAGGAATAGATATAAAAATTGTAATAAACAATAATGAAAAAAATTAGTTTTAGAAACTACATTAAATAAATATTCAGAAGGTAAGGGTTATAAGCATGGTGCATTAGGTATGACTCAAGAATTAAACTCACTGTTAAAATAGCGAGATAACTAGAGGGGTGAAAGTATTATGGCGTATAGTGATGAAACAAATATGAATATAGCTAAAGAGGAGTATAAAAATAGAGAACCTGGTTATATTTTGAATACAGAAGACAATGAATATTTAGGGACTTTATCTGATGTGAATGATGATCGTACTAACAATGGAGAACAAATTTACACTTACACAAGAACAGAGGGTAGTGATGAAATCGTATCTCCGGATGCTCCACTTAGTGAAAGAGAAAAGGTTGAGGAAATAACCATATTATATAGGGGTTCAACTGCTCCGGGCATAGGTGCTGATAATGAAGACGCAAGAAAAGACTGGTTAAACAATGATGTACCAATGGCTGAGAAGATAATGTTAGGAGAAAAGGGTGCTACCGGCCAGTTGGAAGCCTCATCAGATTATTTAAAAGAAATGATGGAAAAATACCCGAATGCAAAGATCAATATTTATGGACATTCATTAGGTTCTATGGATGCTCAATATGCCTTAGCGAATGTAACAGATTATTCTAGAATAAAATCTGCAAATATATACAATGGCCCAAATATTTATTCAACACTTACAGAAGAGCAAAAAATAAATGTTAGTGCATTGTATGATAAAATAAATAATTATGTAGATAGCAGAGATTTAGTTGGTTTGGGATATAAAAAAGGAGAAGGTACAGTAGGAAAAACTTATAACTTTTCAGGGGAAAGTAACGGGATAAATAAAATAGATCAACATATGTGGGGAGGATATCGATTTGATAGTGATGGGAATCTTATTGATGAGGATGGAAAGAGAGTAAAAGCGTGGAATAAGCCTGATGAAATAAAGAAACTTCAAGCAGAAGCAAAAAACAAAGTTAGAGATGCGGCGATTAATAAAGTTCAAGGTCTTTCAGTTGATGTAGATCATGACGGTAAACTTGATGCTCAATTTGGAAGAGATAAGCTACTTACAACTGAGTTGATGCCGGGTAGTGGAGCGGGAAAAGATATAGTTATTAATTTCTCTTCTCTACAAGGATTATCCAAAAATTTACAAGGGTTATTAGAAGATATAAAACAAATAAGAGAGTTATTAACTAAATCAACCACAACAAATAGTACTGTAGAATCGAGAAAGGCGAATAGAACGGAGACTCTAGAACAATCGATAGTAAGTTACTTAGAACAAATAAATCTTATAAAGAGTATTAAAAAAATTTAGATGATTTTTTTATACAAAAATTAGAAGATAAAGAAAAATTATTCTCAGAAATAGCTAATTATAGTACATATCAATTTTTCTAGACAATTTGACTGGTTTGGATTTAGTCATTTTAAAACATGGTGTTATAGAAGTGGAGCTTCATGGGATTATGGTATAGTAACCAAATTACTAGATTCACTAAGTAAAAAGGCTGGAGAAACTTGGGATACTATTAATAAAATAATTGTTGTACCAGGAATGGGTCCAGGTGGTACTCGTATTATCCAATTGAATACTAAAACAGGTATAGCCCAAAAAGGTGAGGCTACAATAAATAGCTTTAAGAAAAGTATAGGTGATACTTTAAAAGGTGAGGGAATAAGATCTGCATTTGATGATGGGATAGCTAATCCTCTTTCAGATGTTTTAAAAGTTGAACTAACTAATGTTGACAAAATGGAAGCATGTATAAATAGTATGATTGGTAGTGTTAATGCACTAGCTGAAAGTCATAGAAATAATGATGCTACGATTGAAAAAAATTGGAGATCTAATAAAGATGTAATGGGTGGCTATATAGTAGGGAGTATTCCAACAGATTTTGATACATTTGTTAAGCAATCAAACTTATTTGATGACTTAGAAGTATTAAAAGCTTTTGACCAACAAGTCGATAATACTACAAACTCTTTAGGGGATAGTATGATAACTGCTTTTTCTGGGTATTTAACTGAGTCTAAAAGTAGTGTTGATGCTACTCATAGTGGATTAAAAGATACTGAGTCTGCAGCTAGTGATGTTATAGCTGAATTTGCGACAGAAATATGTTATAAGGTGAAGTTAAGTATAAATTTTTATAATACGGTTGAAGCATGTATTAGTATCGCTAGTAGTATCAAAGAAATTAAGAGTTTTATAGATAGTATTGAGCAGGAATATCAGGAAACAATACAAACAATCTTTAATACTGGTAATTCACTACCTTCGTTAAAAACACAGCTTAGAAGTTATCTAGAAGATGCAATATATAATTATTCTACGTTGTCTGATGTAGTAAAAGGTCAAAGAGTTATAGCATCGATTATGAATAGGATATATACACAAGCTCTAGGATTTTTAAGATTAGTGAATGAAAATAAAGGTAAATCAATAGAAGCTCTAGCGGAAAGAATGGAAGATATGGGAACTATGGCTTCTCATATCTCACAAATAGTAGAGCAATGTTTTTGGAAGTAAAGCATAATAAATATATAAAGCGAAGAAGTTTTTCTTCGCTTTTTTTATGTGTACAAATTAGATTCATATGTAAAAGTATTTAAAATATATACAAAATATTAAAAAGGATATTATAATTATAAGTAAAAATAATAGAGTGGGGAGGATGAGATTGTTGAAAAAAATATTAAAAAGGAATCCTGATAGTTTTACTATTAATTATAGGAGTAGCAGGGGTTAATATGTGGTAAAGAATATATAGAAAGTAAAAAGAATAGAACATATAGTGAAAAAGTGATGATGGAAAAAGAAGCCATAGAGAATATGTTAAAGAGAATGGATAGTAAGGCACTAACACCAGAGGGTAAGATAAAAAAACTTATAAGATAGAATTTGATAAAGTTAAAAGAAATCCAATGGGAGGGATAAATGTACATTTAATAATTAATGATGATCCTGAAATGATGTTAAATACAACTTTAGAGAAAGGTACACAGGGGAAAAAGTATGAAACAGGAGCTAAGGGAATTAGTCCGAAATTAGGGTGAATTTGTTTACGGAGAAAGGAGATAATTTTGTGTATTCAGATAAAGAAAAATATGTATGTGGCAAAACAAGAATATGATGATAATATTTATATAGGTAAATGGTTAGAAACATCTTCTGAGGATTACGTTGCGACCTTGTCTGATATTAATGATAACCGTACTAATAATGGAGGACAGATTTTTACTATGCTAAAAATAATATTATAATAATAGGTGGAAAAAAATAGGTTAGAGGGTGATAATATTGCTAAAAAAAGTACTAAAAAGGAATCCTTATAGTTTTATTATTAATTATAGGAACAGTAGGATTAATATGTGGCAAAGAATATATAGAAAGCAAGAGAATAGAACATATAGTAAAAAAAGTGATGATGGAAAAAGAAGCCATAGAGAATATGTTGAAGAAAAATGGATAGTAGAGCTTTAACATCAGAAGGAAAGATAAAAAGTTATAAGATAGATTTTTGATAAATTAGGTAAAAAAATCCCATGGGAGGGATATATATACTTTTAATAATTAATGATAATCCGGAGATGAAGTTGGATACAACTTTAGAGAAAGGGACACGAGGGGAAAAGTATAAAACAGGAGCAAAGGGGATTAGCCCTAAATTAAGAAAGCTTGTATATGGTGAAAATCGATAATTATATGTACACAAAAATAAACATCACTAGTAGTGGTTTAAAAATAAAAAGGAGGTTTTTTTAGAAAATGGCGAAGAAAAAGAAGAAAAGTAATAATATGGTTGATCGCTATCATGGACCATTAATTGAAAATGAAGTGGTGTTAGGGTATATAAAGTTTGTGCCATGGCTTACTCTGGTGATTTCAGGTATGATATTTTGGGGGATGACAATCGGAAATAGGACTGACGTCTATAGAACTTTGTTTGAGGTGTGCATATACTACAGTGCTTTTGCAATAGTCATTTCTTTTTTTGATAAGTTTATTTTAAAAATTTAAAAATTTTTTTGTTTATCTGCTTATTTCTTTGATTTTTCGTAGTGTTAACTATTGATATTAGTTGTATAAATTTGTTGCTTATTTCTCAAGGTGGGTTATCTTCAGAAATGATGGTAGTTTGTGTTTATATAGCAATAGGTCTGTTTCTAATTTTCAGCTTTGTTTATGCATGGTATTATTTGCCGAAAAATCAAGGGAAGATTTGGGCGATTAACCAATGGGAAACTTATGAAAAACTACTTAAAAATAAGAAATTAATGAAGTTTCTAAAACCTTTACCAGTTGTTGCATTTGTGCTTATAGTGATAGCTGTTTTATCAGGACATGAGAACTATATTGAGTGTGTCTTTGGTGTTTTAAATGGAATTTTAGATTTATTCGCTTTTCCAGCCCTTGTAGTAGATGCTATTTATGGAGCTATCTATATAAGTGGAAATCCTAGCTACGATGAGTTGGAGTAGAAGGTGTGATTATACGCAAATAAAACTTTAAAAAGAATAGTGTCGTATAAACTGATGTTTTTAATAAATAAATATAGAAATATATATGAAGTGAAGAATGTTTTCTTCGCTTTTTTTATTTTTATAAAAACACAGATGGTTAATATTATAATTATTTGGATAAACATAACTTACTAATTGTGATAAGAGTAATAGTACAGAAAAAAATATTGCCTAAATTTTTATTAAACTATTTCTGAATATTGAATTGATTTTTTTCTGATTATTTAAGTTAAAAATATAGATATTATTTTTTTAAAAAAACCAGGAGGAGTTATTAACATGAAATTTCCGAAGAAGCCAGTAGTAAGTGTAGTGAGCTTATCTTTACTAGTGGGGAATGTTAATTTATTAACTAATAATATTAATTCAAAATTTATTTATGCACAAAATGGTGCAAAAGAACAAGCATTATCTAATGTTTCAAAAGAAGATGAGAAAAAATTTAATAATGATGATAAGGTAAAAAAATAATTGTTAAATTAAAAGAGGATAAGGTAAATCCTGATGATTTAAAAACAGCTGAAGGGTTGAAAAAACGTGAAGCTAGCACAAAAGAACCTCGTGAAAAAGCCTTAAAAGAAATAAAAGAAAAAGGTGTGAATTATGAAAAACTATTTGAATATGACACACTTTTAAATGGGTTTGCTTTAGAAACTACTTATGAAGATGCTAAAAAAATTCAAGCAATGAACTTCGTAGACAGTGTTGAGGTAAGTGTTGCTTACAAAAAGCCAGAAACAACTACTAATGCAGTTGAAACAAAAAAAGAAGAGGTAAATGACTTCTCCAAAGCTTTAGATAGTTATAATCTAATTAACATCCAACCACTATGGGATAAAGGTTTCCGAGGACAAGGAAGAGTAATAGCGGTACTTGATTCTGGGCTTGATCCAAATCACCCTGTTCTAAGATTAACAGATAACTCTCAATCTAAATATAAAACAAAAGAAGATGCTGAAAAAGCGATGAAAGAAGCGGGAATAGACTATGGTAAGTGGTATAGTGATAAATTACCGTTTGCTTTCAACTATAATGATTGGAACAATGATATTAAACAAAGTGGATTTAAATCACATGGTATGCATGTTGCTGGTACTGCGGTAGGTAATCCTAAAGAAAAAAGCGGAACAGGTGACTATATTACAGGTGTAGCTCCAGAAGCGCAATTAATATTTATGCGTGTATTCTCAGAATCTAAAAACTCAGGAACAGAATCTTATATTTATACTAAAGCTATTGAGGATGCTATTAAGTTAGGTGCGGATACTATTAACCTAAGTTTAGGATCACCAGCTGGTTCAGTAATGGAAGTTGGTGATGGTTTAATTAGCGCATTAGAAGTAGCTAAAAAAGCTGGAGTAAATATCGTAGCCGCTGCTGGTAACAATGCTTACTTCTCTAAAGGTGGTTTTGATTATATTACACCACGTGCGGTTAACCCAGACTACGGGACAGTAGGACGTCCATCAGTATCTGATGATGCTATTTCTGTAGCTAATATTAGTAATAGTGTACTTAATAGAGAGATTGCTACAGTTGCGAACTTATTAGGTAATGTAGCTTTCAACAATGGTAATGTGCCTATCTTCACATATTCAAAACTTTTTGAAAATAAAGACTATGACTATGTTTATGTAGGTGTTGGGAAAGAAGAAAATTATGAAGGCAAAGATTTAACAGGTAAAATTGCCTTAGTTCAACGTGGTGAAAATAGCTTCGAAGATAAAGTGAAAATAGCTAAAAAACATGGAGCTGCAGGGGTAATAGCGTACTTTAATGATGGAGATACTATCTATAATGTTGTCTTAAATGGTCAAGATAAAGACTTCCCGGTAGTAACGACTTATTATAACTTCGGTAATGAGCTAGCTCAACATGAAGGTGAGTATAAAATTAACTTCAACGGGAAATGGGAGAAAAAACCAAATGAAAATGTTGGTAAGTTCGATGATTCATCTAGTTGGGGCTTAACAGTTGATGGATACTTAAAACCAGATGTTACAGCACCAGGTGGAGATATTATCTCTTCTTATAATGATGGAAGATACGGATTAGACAGTGGGACAAGTATGGCATCACCTCACGTAGCTGGGGCAACTGCATTAATAAAACAAGCCCTAGCGGAAAGATTCCCAAGCAAGACTGCAGAAGAACTTCAAAAATTAGTAAAACACTTATTAATGAGTACGGCTAGTATTAATGTTAATAAAGATAATGGTGTATATATTTCTCCAAGACAACAAGGTGCAGGATTAATAGATGCGTACAAAGCTGCTTATGGAGATGTTTATGTTACTGGAACAAATGACTATGGTAGTGTAAGTTTAGGTAATGTAGGTGATAAATTCGATGTTAAACTATTAGTTCATAATATTTCTGATAAACCTAAAACGTTAAAATATAAATCAACATTAATTACTGATGATGCATACGGTGAAGGTAATGGTGATTGGACAGGTTACTTAACTATGACTTCTCGTTTACTTAATGAAATAGAAGGTGAAAAAACAGTTACTGTAGGAGCAAATTCTACTTCAGAAATCACGGTATCAGTAGATGCAAGCAAATATAATGAAGAACTATTAAAATTATTTAAAAATGGTTATTATTTAGAAGGATTTGTAGAGTTTTACGGAGCTGATGGTAAATCAACAGACAAAGTAGCAAGTATACCTTTTGTAGGATTCAAAGGGGAGTTCCAAAACTTACCAGTATTAGAAAAACCAATTTATTCTATGAAAGATGGAGAAAAACCAACATATGAATATGGATTTGATTCAAATAATAATAACTGGGATTCTCTAACGGATATGAACTTCACAGGTATATTAACTACATATAAAGAAGATAAGAAAGATAAGAGAACTCTTGCGGGAGCATATATTAACCCACTAACTAATGCGAGATTCTTTACAGATAAAATATTCTTCTCTCCTAATGGTGATGAAAACTATGATGAAATCGGAATGCGTGGAGTATTCTTACGTAACTATGAAAACTTAAAATTAACAGTATATGCAAAAGATGATGTTGAACGTAAAAATCCACTTTACGAAAATGGAAATGCATCAGGGAATAAAAACTTCTTTAACAATACAGGTAAAAAATATACTGCATTATCATTAACAAACTGGAAAGGTGTAGATAAAAATGGTAACCCTCTTCCAGATGGAGAATACCAATATGTTCTTTCTTATAGTTCGCAAGCGACTGGAGCTAAAATGCAAGAAACTTCATTTAATGTAGTAATCGATAGAAAAGCTCCTAAGATTACAGGTGCTAATGGTGGATATTACGATGAAGCCGCACGTAAATTCACTCCTTATCCAATAATGGAAGACGGAAGCGGAGTATTCTATAAAAAATTAAGTTACGGTAAAAATGTAATCCAACCTAATGAAGATGGAAGTTACACTATTCCAGAAGGTGTAGACTTAAAAGATGTTACTTTCGAAGTAAAAGATTTCGCTGATAATAAAGATAGCATAGCTCTATCTAATATCGCAGGTAATGGTAAAGGTAGTCTTGAAGTAGAAATCAAAAAAGGTGACGGAACAGGTAATAACTCTCGTAGAGTTCGTTATAAAATCACTAATGAAAAAGGTGAAGTAGTAGGTGATGACTTCTCACGTAATAAACGAACTTACCAATCATTACCATTTGGTAAATATACTGTAGAAGTAGTGTTATTAGATGAAGATTATAGATTAAAAACACCTTCGAAAATAGAATTCGAAATAACTAAAGACACTCCAACTAAAGAAGTAGAATTCAGAGTAGATGAAATCATCAAAAATGCTGTAGAAATCAGTTTTGATAAACCAGTTCCTACAGGTACAAAAGTATATGCTGTATCTGAATCAGGAATAAAAATAGAATTACCAACAAGTCTATATGGAAAAAATGCATTCCAAAAACGTTTAGAAAATGGTAAATACACGATTCAAATAGTTACTCCAGAAGGCTATACGCTAGAAGAAAATAACTTTGAATTAGAAGTTAAAGATGGACATAATAGAAAACAAGTTGGTATAACTGAAAAAAAGCAGTAGAAACACCGAAAGACGACAAAGAGAAAGAAACACCAAAAGAAGATAAGGTGACAGAAGCTCCGAAGGAAGACAAAGAGAAAGAAACACCAAAAGAAGACAAGGTGACAGAAGCTCCGAAAGAAGATAAAGAGAAAGAAACTCTGAAGGAAGACAAAGTAACAGAAACACCAAAAGAAGATAAGGAGAAAGAAACACCGAAAGACGACAAGGTGACAGAAGCTCCAAAAAAAGATAAGGTGATAGAAGCTCCAAAAGAAGATAAGGAGAAAGAAACACCGAAAGATGACAAGGTGACAGAAGCTCCGAAAGACGACAAAGAGAAAGAAACACCGAAAGAAGATAAAGTTGTTGAGACTCCAACTCCAAGTACACCAACAACACCAACAACACCGGCAAAACAAACGCCAGTGACACCAGCACCAAGTACAACGCCAACAACACCGGCAAAACAAACACCAGTGACACCAGCACCAAGTACAACGCCAACAACACCGGCAAAACAAACGCCAGTGACACCAGCGCCAAGTACGACGCCAACAACACCGGCAAAACAAACGCCAGTGACACCAGCGCCAAGTACGACACCAACAACACCGGCAAAACAAACGCCAGTGACACCAGCGCCAAGTACAACGCCAACAACACCGGCAAAACAAACACCAGTGACACCGGCACCAAGTACAACGCCAACAACACCGGCAAAACAAACGCCAACAACGCCAGCGACACCGGCACCAAGTACAACGCCAACAACACCGGCAAAACAAACGCCAGTGACACCAGCGCCAAGTACAACACCAACAACACCGGCAAAACAAACGCCAGTGACACCGGCACCAAGTACAACACCAGCACCAAGTACACCGGTTAAAGAGATGCCAAAAGAAGATAAAGTTACTGAAACACCGAAAGAGGACAAAGTAACAGAAGCACCGAAGGAAGACAAAGTTACAGAGGTGCCAAAAGAGGATAAAGTTACTGAAACTCCTAAAGAAGACAAAGTAACGGAAACACCGAAGGAAGACAAAGAGAGTGAAACACCAAAAGAGAATAAAGAGAAAGAGACTCCAAAAGACGACAAGGTGACAGAAGCTCCGAAAGAAGACAAAGAGAAAGAAACACCGAAGGAGGATAAGGTGACAGAGTCTCCTAAAGAAGATAAAGTAACAGAAACACCAAAAGAAGATAAAGTTACTGAAACACCGAAAGAGGACAAAGTAACAGAAACACCGAAGGAAGACAAAGTTACAGAGGTACCAAAAGAGGATAAAGTTACTGAAACTCCAAAAGAAGATAAAGTAACAGAAACACCAAAAGAGGACAAAGTCACTGAAACTCCAAAAGAAGACAAAGTAACAGAAACACCGAAAGAGGACAAAGTAACAGAAACACCGAAGGAAGACAAAGTCACAGAGGTACCAAAAGAGGATAAAGTTACTGAAACTCCAAAAGAAGACAAAGTAACAGAAGTACCGAAAGAGGACAAAGTAACACCAAACCAAGGTGGAAACTCAAACGGTCAAGCTAGCAATGTAAGTAAAGACAATAAACCAAATACTAGTACTACAGCTTCTCAAGTTAATAAAAAAGAATTAACAAATCAACTTAACAATAGTAGTAAAACAGTAGGAAGTTCAAGTTTCGCTAAGGCAAGTGAAGAAAATAGACAATCATATCTAAATTCTGTAAGCAGAGCCCAAGAAGTAGTTGCTAATGGTCAATCTACTCAAGAAGATGTAAATAATGTACTAAACGTATTAAAAGAATCTGAAGAAAAAAAGTTACTGATAAAACTCCTGAAAAAAATCTTCAAACTCAGATGATAAAGCTAAAGACCAAGCTAAATCAGAAGAGAAAACAAATAATGATAACAAATCAGAGAAAAAAAGAAGAAAAAAATCTTCTGATAAAGAATCAAATAATACCTTACTATATGTAGGTTCAGGATTATTAGCATTGTTACTAGCGGGTGTACTATTTAGACGTCGTGGTTAATAAATAATAAAAAAGAAGTATCTTAACTCATTATGAGTAAAGATACTTCTTATATAAAAAAATAAAAGAGGAGTAAGAATTACTATCAATTTTGTATATTTTTTTAGATTAGGAGATTTGTAATTTTTTTAATTAATTTTTTTAGTAAATGGGAGTACGATTATAGTATAAATTTACATAAGGGTGTAATATAATAATTTAAAGATAATGGAGGATTTTCCAATGAAAAAACATAGCATTTTAAATGATCCGTTCCTTAATAAAGGAACTGCCTTTACACAGGAGGAACGAAAAGAACTAGACCTTATTGGGTTATTGCCCCCTTATATTCAAACTATTGAAGAACAAGCGGCACAAGCCTATGCGCAAATGCAAACAAAAGTAAACAATTTAGAAAAACGTCTATTTTTAATGGAGATTTTTAATACAAATCGCACGCTTTTCTATTATTTATTCTCTCAACACTTAGAAGAGTTCAATCCAATTGTGTATGACCCAACAATTGCAGATACTATCGAGGGTTATAGCGATCTTTTTGTTGAGCCACAATATGCAGGATATCTAGATATTAATCATCCTGAAAATATAGAAGAAACCCTTAAAAATGCAGCAGATAACCGTGATATACGTCTAATAGTAGTTACTGATGCAGAAGGTATATTGGGGATTGGAGATTGGGGTGTTAATGGAGTAGATATTTCTGTAGGTAAACTTATGGTCTACACAGGAGCGGCAGGAATTGATCCTTCTATGGTTCTTCCGTTAGTTATTGATGCAGGAACAAATCGTGAGGAATTACGTAATAATCCGAATTATCTAGGTAATCGTCATGAACGTGTACGAGGGGAGCGCTATTATGGGTTTATTGATCAATTCGTCCAAACTGCTGAACGTTTATTCCCTAAACTTTATTTACATTGGGAAGACTTCGGGCGAATGAATGCGGCGAATATACTGGAAAAATATCGAAAAAACATCCCAACATTTAATGATGATATTCAAGGGACAGGTATCGTAACTCTAGGAGGTATTTTTGGAGCTATGGATATTACAGGTGAAAAATTAGTTGACCAAGTATATCTTTGTTATGGTGGGGGAACTGCAGGTGCAGGAATTGCATCACGTGTACTACGTGAGATGGTAAGTCAAGGGTTATCTGAAGAAGAAGCATATGAACGTTTCTTTATGGTAGATAAACAAGGGCTTCTCTTCGATGATATGGATGATTTAACTCCTGAACAAAAACCGTTTGCTAAAAACCGTGCTAATTTTCCAAATGCTGATAAATTAACAGATTTATTAGAAGTTGTTAAAACTGTTAAACCAACTATTCTAGTAGGAACTTCGACACAGCCGAATACTTTTACTAAGGAGATAGTCGAAGCTATGTGTCAAAATACTGAGCGTCCATGTATATTCCCGTTATCAAATCCTACTAAATTAGCAGAAGCGTCTGCAGAAGATTTGATTGCTTGGTCTGGTGGTAAAGCGTTTGTAGCAACAGGTATTCCTTCTGATAATGTTATATATAAAGGTGTGGAGTACATTATTGGTCAAGCTAACAATGCCCTTATATATCCTGGGTTAGGGCTTGGAGTGTTAGCATCAGAAGCTAGCCTTTTAACAGATGAAATGATTGGTGCAGCGGCACACTCATTAAGTGGAATTACAGATATTACTAAACCTGGAGCTCCAGTGTTACCTCCGTTCAAATATGTTGCAGATGTTTCTATTAAAGTAGCAGAAGCGGTCGCTAAAAAAGCACAAGAACAAGGATTAGCTCGAGCTCAAGAAAAAGATATGGCGAAAGCGGTTCGAGATTTTAAATGGATTCCAAAGTATAAATAATTAAAAAGAAGTATCTTAACTCATTATGAGTAAAGATGCTTCTTTTTTTTAAGTCTTAGTTATATATAATATATATCTTTCTTATTTAGCTCGTTGTGGAAATAATACTGCTAACCCTTGATTATATACCGCTTGTATTAATGATGGCCAAGCATTTTTTGTGGCTTTTGGTTCCTTCCCTTTTGCGATATTTTGCATAAGAACTTGATAATATACAATACCAAGGAGAGAGCCAAATATTTTATCTAACTTCTTAACTCCTGTTGATACACGTGTAGTTTCTACAATAGTGTAAGTTCCTTGTTTTATTTTATTAGGTATATTTGGATCAATTGTCAGTGGACGAGCGATGCCTATAAAATCAGTAGTATTATCATTTAATAATGTGTTCATCGCATTAATAGAGCGGATACCGCCAGTAACGACAACAGGGATTTCAATTTTTTGTTTTAGTTTTTTGCTGTATTCTGCGAAAAATACTTGATTAGTAGATTTACTTGTAGCGCCCATCATCGCAGGTCTTTCATATGTTCCTCCTGAAATTTCAACAAAGTCTAGACCTAAGTTAGCTAATTCAATTATAGTTTTTTTAAAGAATCTTCTTCTGTAAGTCCATCTTCCTTAAAGTCGGTAGAGTTAATTTTTATTCCGATAGTAAAAATCTTTTCCCTAATTCTTCTCTCATCCCAAGGTAAATTTCTTTTAAAAAATCTCATTCTATTTTCTAGTGAACCACCATATTTATCAGTTCTTCTATTATCGTGTGGAGATAAAAATTGACTAATTAAATAACCGTGTGCGGCGTGGATTTGAACGCCAGAGAAACCTGCTTCTTTTGCAACTTTTGCAGAAGTCACAAATTTTTGAACAAGTTCTTCTACTTCACTAGTAGTAAGTGCGCGTGGAGTACTAAATAATTTATTAAGTCCATTTCCTAAAGGTACAGCGCTAGGTGCAACTGTTTGCTTTGATACAGTTTTCGGTGCTTGTTTTCCAGGGTGATTTAATTGCACCATAACCTTAGCGCCATGTTGTTGCCCTTGATTTGCCCAATTTTTAAGAATTTCCATATTAGAATTTTTATCAAAAACTATATTTCCTGGTTCTGCAGTTCCCTTAGGGTCTACCATGATATTCCCTGTAATAATTAGTCCAGTTCCCCCTTCAGCCCAACGTTTGTATAATGTAGCAATATTCTTTTTAGGTTGAAAAATCTCTTGTTCCCATTCCTTCACTCATAGCTGATTTAAAAAAATCTATTTTTTTATAGTAGTTCCATTTGGCAATGTGATAGGGGTGAATAGTAAGTTTTCTGTCATTTTTTTAATCTCCTTACTTTTTATATGTTTAAACTATTCTACTATAATAAAACATATTTAGCAATATAAAAAAAGTGTGTTAAAGTTATTGAAATAATTTCTAAATCAACCGCTATTGGTAACCTTAAAGAAGGAATACTGACATATCTTACAAAAAAATGAGAAAGATATACATCAGTTTACGAGTCATTCTTTATATCAAATTTAAGTGTAATTATTCATCTTGTGCGAAGAATTCTGTTGCACGAACAGCTCGTTTCCAACCTTTATAAAGTTTTTCGCATTCTTCTTTTGTCATTGTAGGAACGAATAGTTTTCCTGCTGAGTTAAGGTTTTTCACTTCATCTAGATTTTTCCAATATCCTACAGATAGACCGGCTAAAAATGCTGCCCCTAAAGCAGTAGTTTCAAGATTTTCTGCACGAGCTATTTTAACTCCTAGAATATTAGCTTGAAAATCCAATAAATAGTCATTGTTAGCTGCACCACCATCAACTTTTAATAATGGTATTTCAGTATTAGCATCGATTTTCATAGTATCGATAATATCTCTAACTTGGTAAGCTATTGATTGTAAAGTAGCTTTAACCAAGTCTTCTTTTGTAGTTCCTCGTGTTAATCCAAAAATTGTTCCACGTGCATTAGGATTCCAATAAGGTGCTCCTAGTCCAGTAAATGCAGGAACAAGGTATACTTCGTTGTTGTTTTTTGAATCAAACGCTAATTGCTCAGTTTCTGATGATTTTTTAATTAGTCGTAAACCGTCTCTAAGCCATTGGATAGCACTTCCTGCGATAAAGATAGATCCTTCTAGTGCGTAATATACTTTTCCGTTTATTCCATAACCTATAGTTGTTAGTAGGTTATTTTTTGACAATTCCATATTTTCACCGGTATTCATTATAATAAATGAACCAGTTCCATATGTATTTTTAATCATTCCTTTATCAAAAGCAAGTTGTCCAAAAAGGGCTGCTTGTTGGTCTCCAGCTAAACCACTAATTGTAACTTCTCCTCCATAAAAATGGTAATCAATAGTTTTACCATAAATTTCTGAATTAGATTTTACTTCTGGTAAGATTGCTTCAGGAATATTCAAAATGTCTAATATCTCTTTATCCCATACTAAATCTTTAATATTAAATAACATGGTACGAGCGGCATTAGTGTAGTCTGTTACGTGAACCTTACCACCAGTTAATTTCCAAACTAACCAAGTATCTATGGTACCAAAAAGAAGCTCTCCTTTTTCAGCTCTTTCTTGTGCACCAGGTACATTATCTAATATCCAGCGAACTTTTGTCGCAGAAAAGTACGCATCAACTACTAAACCAGTTTTTTTATGAATCATATCTTTATATCCATCAGATACTAGTTTATTAGCGATATCCGCACTTTGGCGACTTTGCCAAACTATAGCGTTATAGATAGGTAGACCTGTGTTTTTATCCCAAATAACAGTAGTTTCACGTTGGTTTGTAATACCAATACTAGCTATTTGATTAGGTTTTATACCACTTTCGATAAATACTTCAGCTATGACTGATTGAATAGAATTCCATATTGCATTCGCATCATGTTCTACCCAACCAGATTTTGGAAAAATCTGTGGAAATTCTTTTTGACTACTAGCGATAATCTCAGCCTTTTTATTGAAGATTATAGCACGTGAACTAGTAGTTCCTTGATCTATTGCCATGATATATTTTTTCATATTTTACCTCAAAATTTAAAAAGTGTCGTTAATATTATTATAACATTTTTTTCACAAAAAAATATCTTAAATATAATATGAGAAACATAATGTTTATTTAATAATAGTTATACATAAATATCTTTCTATATAAATGTATCAGTAAAAAGATCTACTATGAGTGTATTTGTAGATTGCTGTTAAAGGGAATTAATAGAGATACAAAATATCTAAATTAAACAATAATACTTAATTACTTATATTAAAAAAATAATTATTTAGAATTATTTTAGTAAATAAAATATTATACAATTTAGAGGATGTATACTATAATTAGATGTAATAATTTTATATAAATATTAGATAAACAAGAGTTGATATTTATATTTGATGAAAAAGTGAAGTTTGGAGTTTTTGATATTTATTATGTTTTGAGATAGAACGATTAAAAAAATAACTAAATTATTTGTAAAAAAACAAATTTAGGAGGAACATATATGAGCAATTATACAGAATTAATAAGTAGTACTGCACATGCTTCTCACTTGGCATATGGATTTGAATCGGCAAGGATAGATGGTTATGGTGATGACAAAGTAGTGGCTGAAGCACAGAGATTAAGGAATTACAATATTCCTTCTAATATGGAGTATTTAGAAGATATGCACGATTCTGGAACAGGAACTAGTGGTACCGTATTTAGAAATAGAGATACTGGTGAAATAATATTAGCGTATACTGGAACTAACTTTCAGAGTGAGCTTTTGAAAGATGGAATTACTGATTTTACCGAAGTACTTACTGTTGGAGGGAGTCATTATAAACCAGCATTTGAATTTTACGAGCATGTACGAGCTAAATATGGAAATAATATAGTATTAACTGGACACAGTTTAGGGGGAAATATAGCCCAACGAGTTGCCTTAGAATATAATGTTCCCAAAACTGTTGTTTATAATTCAGCGCCAATATATATGAGCGGGGTTCCCGTGGGGGGGACTACAGAACGTCCAAGTCTAAAGAACAAAGACAGTGTACTCAAAGAAAGAGAAAGAATAGATGAGCTCGAAAAAAAATATACTGGAGAAACAATTCGAATTCGCTCAGAACATGATGCAGTCAGCGTATTGAGAGGAAAACACCTTGGTAAAGAGTATGTTCTTTCAGATGGAGGATTCCATTTTATGTCTACTATATTAGATTCAGAAGTAGGTATGGAAGAAATAGAAAAGATTACTAAACACATGAATAAAAATGTTGTCACTTTAGATGTTAATAAAGACGGAATTACAGATATTAGATTAAATAAACTCGATCTTAGTGCGAAAAACTTATTTAGTGGAAATGGTGAATATGTCCCAGTTAAAGGAGAAAAGATTCAGTTGAATCCATCAGTTCTACGAAATATAGCTAATAATTTAAGGTCAGGAGTATTATCAGATCTAGAATTTATTAAAAAAATTAATGGTTTATGTATAGAGAAAAAAATCAAAAAAACTAGATTTGACTTTGAAAAAAGAAAAAGATCATGCTGCGGACAGATTAAAAAGAGAGTTTAATAATGCTGGAGTACCACAAGTTCTAGATAATTTAAGGGATTCTGTGGGGCAAATAATAAGAAGTAAAAGTGTTTTAGAGAGAGTAGAAGAGTCCCCAGATTTAAGGTTGGATGAAATACCTTCAGATGAGAGACCCTATGTGGAAGATAAAGACCTATTTGGTATGCATAGATATGACGTAGACCTATGTGATTTAGCTGGAAGTGTAAGAGCGTTATTAAGACAATGTAATAAAGAAGATACAAATAATATAACAACATTTTTCCAAAATAGACCAACTATATTGAAATCTTGGCGTGAAATTGAAGAAAATACGAAGAAATTATTAGATGAAAGTGAAAAAACCTTAGAAGGTGATGGATTAAGAACTGGAAAAGAAGATGGTATTAGTCAATCACTTACTACAGTATTAGATGTTGCTCAAAAAAATATAGAGGAGTTGGAAAAAGTTGTATCTAATACCGCAGAGATGTTTCAAAGTTTAGCTGATAGTTTTGAAGCTCAAGATAATTGGATAGGGGATAATTTAAAAAATGGAAGATTTGTAGGTAGTTTACCGGAAAGAAAGATTCCAAGAAATTATGGACAATATTTAAGTAGAGATAGTATTTTTGATGACGTAAAAGATGTCCTTCATGCATTTGAAAGACAAGTAGATAGAAGAAGTGGGGAATTTGCGAAAAAAATATCTGAACTGTTTAATGAGTCATTTGGTAATTTTGAAGGTGGATTAGAAAAATTGGCATAGATTTGCAGTGCGATTTGAAAAAAATATTTTACAAGTTAGTCAAAAATTCTAAACTTGATGTGGAAGTAGAAAAAGATGGAGATGACAAAGGAAAAAAAGAAGATACTGGGGGAAAATTGATAAGGTTATATCCTGAAAGTATAAAAAAATCTTATTATAACAGCTGAATCTACTATTATTCCCTGCAAAAAGAAAAGATTGGACAGGCGATTGAGACTTCTAAAGTTGTTAAAAATAATCTTTCATCTTTAGAACCACAAGTTAAGGAAATAGTTAAAGAATCAGTGTATAAAGATTTAGAATTATATGAGATTGTTAGTAGTCAAAAAAACTTATTGCTCAGATTTCTAATAAAAATTGTTCAGGAATTAGAGTATGTATTAAGACATATAAATAGTGAGGGTATGAGTGGGGAAGCTATAACTGCTATAAGATCTAAAGTAAAAGATAGTGAAAAAAATCATTTAATTATTACGGGCGATTTATTGGGGATTGTTTTGGTAACTAAATTTTTAAATATGGAAACTAAAGAATAGTTTTAAGAATGATGGATAATAACTTATTAATTTAGAGAAATAATAATGAGATAAAAATGAGTAAAGATTACCTATTTATCAAGGTTTAAACTTAAAATGGTTAAGGTTTCTAACGATAATACGCCTAAAAATAATAAAATATTCAGCTTGTTATTTATTTTAGATAACAAGATGTTTTAGTGGTTTGGATAAGTGGTTAAACTTGCTTCAAATACTTATATATTAGATTTTGTTGGCTATTGGAGATTTTTGTAAATCCCTAACAACTAAAAAAAGAGTGATAAAAAAATGGAGCCAATGACGAACCTTAAATGAACCTTATATATAATTAAAATTTACTGAAAAAGGTTGTAATGTTTTATATAATATGGTATACTAAAAAAAATCAAAAAAAGGAGTTGTTATATTATGACAGGACAAATCAGAGTATCTCCAGAGGTTCTACAAGGTAGAGCACGTGAATATGGAAAAGCTTCAAATGATATTAATGCAATTTTAAGTAATTTACAAAGATTACAAGACACTTTAAGAGGTGAATGGGAAGGTCAAGCATTCCAAGGTTTCGATGCACAATTCAACGAATTAAAACCTAAAGTGCAAAACTTCGCAGAACTAATGCAACAAATTAATGTTCAATTAGATAAAACTGCTCAAGCAATGCAACAACACGACCAAGACTTATCACGTAACTTTGGGCTACAATAGTAATAAAATAATAAGAGATTGGGGGAGGACTTCAATCTCTTGTTTTCTTAAAGTCATAATAGAGACAATCGATATATTTTTAATTAGTGTGTTAATAAAGTAGAAAAAGAAAAAGATTAGCTAGTTATAAAATTATTTTATAAATCAATAAAAATAAAAAAAGGAGAAAGAATGAGTAAACGTACATTTGCAATACTATCAAGTATAATAGCGCTGGTAGTAATGGTTGTAGTATTTTACGGTGTAATGAAGCCTAAAAACTATAACCGTAGGTAATCAAGAAAAGAAAAATAACAAATAGTGATGTTAAAAATAGCATTGGTAAATGAAGATACTGGAGTTATGTATAACGGTGATGATTTAAGAATAGGTGATATACTAGTAAATTCATTAGGTCAAGAAACAAACTATAAGTTAGAAACTGTATCTCGTGCTATAGCTGAGAGCGGACTAGAAAAAAAGGTAATTATAACGTGATGATTGTCCTTCCTAGTAATTTTTTTCTAGAGAAACTCTTTCATTAGAAAGTGATTCTCCCTACACAAGCTATTTTCCAATATAAGGTTAAGTCAGATTCTCAAGCTATTACGAAACAAGGAGAACAGGTTGTTTCTGAGATTAAAAATATATTCAATAAAAAAATATTATAGGTATTTATTTTTTTCAAGTATTATAGGAAACCTTCAAACGGCTCAAACTCAAGTTGCTACATCTGTAGGACGTGAAAAAAACTGTTCTTAATAAGTATCAATCTAACTTAATAACTCCATTAACAGACCACTCTACACAATTTAAAGGGTTAAGTGGAATCAGTGATAATTTAGTTACTACATATGGAAATTTTAATAAAGATCTTCAAAATATAGCTGAAGCAAATAAATCTATAATGGATGCAGATAAGTCATTTGATGAAAAAAATGCAAGCGCTAGTAGCTTCACAAGAAGCTTGGAAAAGCATCAGTGAAGTCAAGAGAAGAGACTCTTAAAAAAATATGAAGAGTTTTTTTAAAAAAATAGTACAGCTACAGAACAATTAGAAAAATTTAAGAAAAAAACTCAAGCGGTTATTAAGGGAATCAAACAGATCCAAAAAGTATTGAAAGATACTGAAGATAAAATTGAAACACTAGAAAAAAGCCTAGATAGTACTTTAACTATGTTTAATGCTATAAATGATAGATCCGATAAAGTAATAAAGGATTACAAAGGAAAAAAATAGATAAAGCTGTAGAAGAATCATTGAGAAAAAAACTAAAAAAAGATGAAAAACAACAACAAACTATTTTTGACAATAAAAGAAGAACTTAAAAAAAGTATGTTGGAGAAAGTAACTGATGTGGTAAATGATTTACCTTATTATAGTAATGACGCTATAGATAAGCTAAAAATTGCTGATGAAGATAAAGAATATCTAAAAAAGGTTAATTCATTTGCAGAGCAATATGCCAATGCTAATAAAGATAAAGTAATTTTAAAAAGAAGAACAGTGACACGCAGTCAAGATCAACTAGATATACTTAAAAAGGCGGCTGAAGAAAATGTGAAAAAAACTCAAACTATGTCATTTTCTACAAAACAGGGGAAAATTAAAAAAATTGAACTTTCTGTAAACTCACAATATAGGTTTACTAGTGTTTCGGTTAAAGGGGCAAATGTTTCTAATAGTGGTGACAAGGTTGTGTTAAACCTGACAAATAAACCTTCTGAAGTAACAGTTTCATACCAACTTGGGTATGCAAATGGTGTGGAATTATTTACACCAGCAGCTGTTAAAGGAACAGCTACAACAACTCAAACTATAAAAGAAGCAAAAACAAAAGAAGAAGTAGTCGAAGAAAAAGATAAAAACGGAAAGAAAGTTAAAAAGAAAAAATCTTCTATTGCTTCAGAGAATAAAGAGGTTGAAGGAACAATAGGTGAAACGAATAGTTATTATCCTGTAACATTTGATGCTAAAAAAATATAGAAAATAGTAATACTGCTTTTATATAATGATTTAGAAAAATTATACACAGCTAGCTACAGTTGTAAAAACTATCTATGGATTAGATATGGCTAAGGAAAAATAATATTTCTTTAGAACCCAAAGAAAATTCTTTATTAAAAAAAGCAGAGCTTAAGGATATTGATAAAATACTAACATCATCAGTTTCTGGATGCTATTATAGATGAATTAAAGAATAAACTTCTTGTTGACAAAGATGAAATGAAAAAAATTAACGGATTTACAAGCTGAATTAAAAAGAATTGAAAAAAGCTGTTAATAACTTTAGAACTATAACAGAAAATTTATCTAAAAATATTGATGAAGTAATAGCTGAAACTGAAAAAAATTAATACTGCTTTATCGAATAAACCGGAGTTACCAACTACTGAAACTAAAGATAACAATTCTGATCTAATAACAGTAACTACGGAGATAAGTAGTGATTATTCAAAAACTAATGTCAGCAAGTAGAGAACTATTAGCGAAGACAAAAGCAAGTCAAGCTACATCAGAGTCTATAAATCATAGTTTCGAGAGCTTAGGTACAGCAGCTAAAAAACTAGAACAAGATGGTACAAACCTTACTAATAAGGTAAGTGAACTAAAAGGTACTATGGATAAAGAGTATAAAGATAATCAAGACTTCTTAAAAAGCTTTCTCAAAAGTACTAAGCAATACTAAAAGATGGAAATAGTAAAAAAACCAAGCGGTTTATGACTATTTAGCAAATCCTGTTGATGCAGGTAATGTTGATAAAATAGTTGCTTCAAACAAAACAGCTAAAAGTTCAACAAAACTAGATACGCGTACAGGAATATTAATAGTGTTAATCATTTACTTAGTAAGTATCTTAATCGCTCATATGATGCAAAAATATTGACTTTGAAAAAAATTCAAAAAAATAAGATTGTTTCAAGGGTGCAGTGGAAAAAAATTCAACAATACCAATAAGTATTATTTTAGTTATAAGTTTTGTATTATCTATGATTATTGGTATGGTTGTTGGTTATAACCTTGATTTAACTGGAGAGAGAGCATTAGTATTAGTAGCTCTGTTATTAGTAATAACGGTATTGTTTATTGGATTAAATAACTGGTTGTTATCAAAAGGAAAAATCATTAGGATTATTTGTAAGTATAAGTATTTTATTACTATATATTGTTACTACAGTTCAACTAATAGATGAGAGAACAATGGGGAACAAACTGCTATCATATATCTCGCCATTAAATTATATTGATGAAAAGCTTTAACTCAGTTCTTAAACTATCAAGGTGGTTGGTTACTTGTAATGATTATAACAACTATATTTGCAGTTATTAGTGTAATATTAAATGCAATAGAGTATAGAAAACTGAAAAAAATATAATAGAGGTAAAGATGAAAAAAAGTATTTGTAATAATTTTTATGTTAACAAGTGCTGTATCTTTTAATCAAGTTGCAAAAGCAGAAGATGGATCATTAAAAATTGATGCTGAAACTAAAAAAATAATAAAACTGAGGATTATTATTTTGAACAGGAGACCGAGCTATCTAAATTATTTAATGATGCGGTAACAAAAAAATATTTCACAAATAAAGGAGGAAGAGTCTGTATCTTATAATAAAGATAAGGCTCTTATCTTCGATACTGAGATGAAAAAAAGAATCTGTAGAGGATAATTACACGAAACATTTGTTTTTACTTAATGAAAGCAAACTTGATAGGGAGAAATCAAAAAATAGCACTGAAAAAGTAAAGAAGAAGCGGTAAATTGGAATATGATATTATTGCTTATTGCTGGTTTTATAATAATGATGGTATCTATTTATAGGGGAGTATTTAGGAAGAGAGGTCAATAATGAATACAGAATATATTGATATAAGTTTAGATTTTTAGAAAATATATAGATAAGGTAGTTGATATAAGAGTACCTAATAATATGACTGTAAAAGAATTATTGAAAAATTATTGTAGAGTCTTATGGACTACCACTTGAAATTAAAAAAATCCAAGTATAAGAGTAGAGAATTTTAATGTTGTACTAACGGGCTTTAGTTTTTTTTATAGTTCACAGTATGTAAGAAATGGAAGTTTATTAGTAGTAGAGAAATTATAGAAAAAAATGGAGGGGACCATGGAGTATACTGTTGAACTTGAAAAAGAAGAAATAAAAGGTAATAAGGAAATTGCATATATTTTATTGAAGTCAAAAAGTTCCTTTATTTTGTGGATACTGATGTAAAAAGTAGAAGAAAGTACTGTCAGTATAACGAGTATTATAAAAAGAAAGTTATACAGATTTTGATTATGTTAAGACATTAATCTTAGAAGAAAAAAACTAAGATATCTTATCAATTTATCCGAAGTATATACAGGTGTAGAAAAATACAAATTACACATATAATTTTGATACAAATTCTGTAGTTTTTCACAAGAGATGGATTGCCGTTACTAGTACATAGAGGAATAGTGAATCAGGTCTATCCTTATGAGAAAAATAACATACGATAAGTTTTTACAAATATATAAAGCTATGAGTGTTGCGTTATTAGATGATAAGGCGGATTACGAAAAAAATTAGTAAATGGTGGTTTAGAATTTTATAAAGGTAATTTATTAGGTGAGTATATCGCTAATTTAAACACTTTAGATGAAGTAGTTGAAAAAGTTCTCAGAAGAATATAAAGAAGAAAAAGGCTAAAAACTTAGAGAACTATTCTAGAATTACAAAGAAAAGGATGAATTTCTGAAATTTGGTTTTCATCAGTACTGCTGCTCTTGCAGTAATATTAGGTGGAACAGTAGGGTATATGTCTTTTGTGACAGTTGGTAATAAAAAAATAAGCTGTTAGATATTAGACTTTCATTTATTAAATAAAGATTACTCTAATGTAATAAAAACTAGTGAAAAAGTAGATAGTAAAGTCATTAAGTCAAGATGATAAATATATAGTGGCGTACTCAGTTATTCAGTCAGAGCCGCTAAGTGCTAAAACAAAAAGAACAATTATTAAAAATTAATAATCAATCTAATTCAGATTATTTACGCTACTGGGTTCTAATTGGGCAAGCTAAAAATAGATGAAGCTATTGATGTAGCCAGCTTCTTAGATGATCCACAATTATTAATGTATGGATTAACTAAAAAAATAGATGAGGTCCAACGCGACCCTAACCTTTCTTCAGAGAAGAGAACAGAGCAATTAAACAATTATAAGACTAAATTAGAAGAGCTTAAGAAAAAAATATGTTCCTACTGATGAAAAATGCAGAAAAGAAAAGTGATAAAAAAATAAGTAAGGTGGTGAAACTATATGAATGTATATATTATGTATAAAGATAATAATTTCACATTATACCCTGGCAGAAAAATATGTTGTTGAGGGCACAGATACATGTGATATTTATTTAGAAGAACTACCTGAAAAAGTTGTTGTAAAAAGTAAAAAAATGATGTAGTAGTAATTGATGGTAAAGAATATTCTTTTTGGTTCGTATAATGTAAAAAGTAAATCAAATAGTATTTAAATTAGTTATACTAAAACCTGAGAAATACTATTTAGTTGATAAAAAAATAATATTTTTCATCGGTCAAAAAAGATGATGCAGATATCTGTATTGAAAAATAGTAATTTAGATATGCTAATTAGCTATGATGAAGAGAACTAAAGATTATAACAAATGGCTCATTTTATTTGAATGGTGAAAGGCAAAAAGATTCAGCTTTCGTTAAAAGGAATATGATGTTTTAGTATTCGAAGAAGGATTAAGTATTGTTATCCAAAAATAAATCATTAGCATTAGCAAGTAACTTTAATGTTAGTACTAATTTAATAGTTTTTGAACAAGATGAACAAGAAGACAGAGCGAAGGAATTCCATCGTTCACCAAGGATTATTCTTCGAGAACCGACGGATAGAATAATTATAGGAACACCTCCGACTGAAGAAGATCCAACTCGTCAGTCGCTACTAAGACTATTGTTAATGCCTGCTTCGATGGTTTTATTTACGGTGTTAATATACATATACTCATCTAGCGGAGCGATGATGATTATGATGTTTGGTATGTCAGTAGTTACTATTATCACATCATTACATGGATATGTATCAGATAAGAAAAAAATTACAAAGAGCGCCAAATTAAAAAGGTTCAAGATTATAAAGAATATCTTCAAGGAAAAATATATTGAATTAGCAAAATATGCTGAAGAACAAAAAACAATCTTTAACTTATCATTATCCAGATGTTTCTAATATATTAAGTATGACAAAAAAATGTCGATAGAAGAATCTACGAAAAAAACACCTTATTATTTCGACTTCTTAACTTATAAAGTTAGGAAAAGGTGAAGTAGAACCTAGCTTTCAACGTAGAATATAATAAGTCTGAAACGACAAAGGTTAAAGGTTGAAGTAGACCAAGATATAAATAACCTATTAGATTATTATAAAGTTATTAAAGATGTTGCGGTAAAAACGATATTCACGTACCTATGGGATATATCGGAACGAGAAGAGTAGTTATTGAACAGGTTCAACAGTTAATAATGCAAATTGTCTGCTTTCCAAAGTTATCATGATGTTCAATTTATAACTATTTTTTTAGAGAAGAAGAAAAACAACTGTGGGAGTGGAGTAAGTGGCTACCCTCACAATAAAAATAAAGGCTTTTAATAGTCGTGGGTTTGTATATGATCAAAGAACTCGTGACCAACTGCTTACATCTCTTTATCAAATAATTAAAGATAGAAAATTAGATGCGAGTCAAAAGTCAGAAGGAAACAAAGAAAAAGTTTATATTCCACATTATGTAGTAATTATTACTGATTTAACATTATTATTAGGACATAATATTATGGAACATATTTATGAAGATTTAACTGGTATAGGTATTAGTTTTGTCTTTGTAGATGAGGTAATTGAAAGTCTACCAGAACATGTAAAAACTGTAGTGGACTATCGTAGTGAGAAGAAAGCAACATTAATACTTCAAAAAGGGGAATTTGTTGATAAAGTCTTTGAACCACTACCACCTATAAGCTTAGCGGAAAAAGAAAGCTTCGCAAGAAACTTAGCGGGTATTAATCATGAGGAAACATTAAGAAACTCTATCCCGAACTCTATAACATTTTTAGAAATGTATGGTGCTTCCAAGGTAGAAGATTTAAATATGTTAGATCGCTGGAGAATAAATGAAACATATCAAACTATGGCAGTACCTTTAGGTGTAAGAGGTCGAGATGATTTATTATATCTAAACCTTCATGAAAAAGCCCACGGACCTCACGGTTTAATAGCGGGGACTACAGGATCAGGGAAGTCAGAATTAGTTCAATCATATATTTTATCGCTAGCGGTAAATTACCACCCTTATGAAGTAGCATTCTTACTAATTGACTATAAAGGTGGAGGTATGGCTAACTTATTTGCTGACTTACCTCACTTAGTTGGAACTATTACCAACTTGGATGCTAACCAAGCAAATCGTGCCTTAGTATCTATTAAGGCGGAACTTAAAAAGCGTCAAAGAATCTTTGCGCAATATGATGTTAACCATATTAATCAATATACGAAACTATTTAAACAAGGTGAAGTATCAGAACCACTTCCACACTTATTTATAATAAGTGATGAGTTCGCAGAGTTGAAACAAGAACAACCAGACTTTATGCAAGAGTTAGTTTCAACAGCGCGTATCGGTCGTTCATTAGGGATACACTTAATACTAGCTACACAAAAACCAAGTGGGGTAGTAAATGACCAAATTTGGTCGAAACTCTAAGTTCAAAAATAGCGTTGAAAGTGCAAGATGTCGCGGACTCTCGTGAGATAATTAAAACTCCGGATGCTCGCAAATTACACAATCTGGTCGTGCTTATCTTCAAGTTGGGAATAATGAAATATATGAATTATTCCAAAGTGCTTGGAGTGGAGCTGACTATATTAAAGATGGTGAAGAAGATAGCAATAGAGATTTAACAATTTATGAAATAATGGAAAATGGTCAGTATAATCCAATTAATAAAGATTTAAGTGGATTATCAAATACAAAAGAAGTTAAAACAGTACCAACTGAATTGGATATAGTTGTTGAAGAAGCTAAGTCAATATTTGAAAAAACGGGCTTAGATAAAGTAGCTAGCCCATGGTTACCACCATTAGAAGAAAAAATATTCGCTAGCGACTTACAAAATACTGACTTTAGAGAATATTGGAATAATGAGAAAGAAAAATGAGAATGTTCTAATAGGATACCAAGATATTCCGGAAAAACAAGAACAATCACCATTAATCTTCGATATGAAAAATATCGGTCATATACTGCTAGTTTCTAGTCCAGGGTTTGGTAAATCAACATTCTTACAAAATATGGCTATCGATTTAATGAGGAAAAATACTCCTGAGCAAGTTCACTGTTACTTATATGACTTTGGTACTAGTGGATTAGTATCGCTTAGTGATTTTCCACATGTGGCAGATTACTTTATTTTGGATGAAAACGAAAAAATAATGAAATCTGTTCGTAGGTTAAATGAAGAGATTAAACGACGTAAGAAAATATTGTCAGAAGCTAGAGTAGTTAACTTGAATCAATATAACCAAGTGGCTGAAGTAAGAATTCCATCTATATATCTATTTATAGATAGCTATGATGGTATGGCAGAAACTAAATATGTAGATGCATTTAACGATATGTTAAGCACGGTAGCAAGGGATGGGGTTTCTCTTGGAATGTATCTTGTAGTTACTTTATCTAGGGTAAATGCGATGAGATTACAATTACAAGCCAACTTCAAAACTAAGATATCATTATTCTTATTTGATAATAGTGATTTATCGGCAATCGTTGGACGTTCTAATATTCCTTTAGAGGAAATTAAAGGGCGAGCGGTTGTTAAGTTCGATGAGATTATTCATTTCCAAATTGCACAACCGTATAAATACGATAGCTATGTAGATTATATAGAACAAGTAAAACAAGAAGCTAAAGATATGGCAGAGCATTGGAATGGTGATTGTCCAAAATCAATCCCAATGTTACCTGAAAAAATCACTATTAAGACAATGGAAGAAAGAGAACCATTTATTAATAAAAATAATAACTTCGTGCTGGGATTATATAATGAGACTGGTGAACTAGCTCAGTTTACACTAGATAAAGTCAATCTTATTAGCATCAGACAATCCATTATCAGTAGAGAAGTACTATGATTTATTTCGATTATAATATTGATCGAATTCAGGATGATTACAATGTTATACTATTAGATCCAACGGAGAAAGTATTACATTCTCAATTAAATGGGAGCAAGACGTTATGTAAGTAGTACGGATATTTCTGAGACGGTAAATAATATTATATATGATCTGAAAAAAACGTATAGATAAATCCAAAAGGAAATTATTCTAAGTGGATAATTGTTATTCCAGATATTGTTTCAGTATTTAGAAGTGCAGGAGTTTTTAGAACAAGACTTCAAGTTATTCGTTAAAGAAGGTGGTAGATACGGTATAACACCAGTGTTTATTGGATATCACCAAGAATTAATTGCAAGTTATGATAGTATAACAAAACTGACAAAACAAGTAGTAGAGCAAGTGTACATTGGTATGCGTATTTCGATCAAGACCATACACGATATACATTTATATCTAATGAACCTTATACAAAAAGTTCCGGAAGGATTTATTCTAGAAAGACAAAATTACTATTCTGTACAAATTATAGAAAAAAATAATGAACTATAGGTAGTTTTAAAGTATAAGGGACAAGCGTGGAGACAGGAGGTAAACACATGCAAGCTGAAGATATTAAATTAACATTAAAAACAAATTGTTGAGAGTAAGGAAGTAAAAGATCTTTCTGAACAATTATTCAAAAGGCTAGATGAAGCCGCACTAACACCTAACGGGAAGATAAAAACATATAGGATAGATGAGAATGTGTTAAAGGTAAATCCTATGGGTGGAATTAGCTTAAGATTTATTATTAACGATGATGAAGATATAGTCTTAGGAACAGTGCTTAATTTATTTTCTGAGGAGAAAGGCTTAGAGTTTGGTGCTCTTAGCCGCTCTCCGGAGTTTAATAAATTAATAGGTTAATTGTTTCAGAATAGTTTGGAGGGGAAAGAATGGCTCAATATACAGATAAAGAAAATGTAGAAATAGCTCAACAGGAATATGAAAATCATAAGGTTGGGTATTCATTAGAAACATCAGGTAGTGGAAAATATGTAGGAACATTATCAGATGCTAATAATAATCGTACAAATAATGGAGAACAAATATTTACTTATACTAAAAACTTCTACAGGAAGAGAGGCAGTACCGCCAACAGCTTCTGCAGAAGAACGTGCTCAAGTAAAAAGAAATAACAATAATGTATCAAGGATCAGCAAGTCCATCTAATCTTTTTACTAATGGTGACGAATTTTGGAGGGATTGGAAGGATAATGACGCACCTGCACTTTATAATATTATTAAAGGGCAAGCAACTGGAGAACTGAGTAAAGCACCTGGCCAATGGGAAGCATCTGCAGCGTATTTAAAAAGAAATGATGGAGAAATATCCAAATGCTAAGATAAATTTATATGGGACATTCACTTGGTTCTATGGATGTGCAATACGCAATAGCTAATGTTAAAGATTACGATAGAATTAATTCGGTAAATGTTTATCAGGGCCCCTAATATTTATTCTACTTTAACTCCAGAACAAAAAGGTCAATGTTAGTGCTTTATATAGTAAAACTAATAACTACATAGACTCTAACGATATTATAGGGTTAGGGTATATTAAAGGTCAAAGGGAACTGTAGGTAAGGTATATAAATTTAATGGATATAATATGCCGTTGAGTGAAGCTGATAATAGAAGATTTGATGAAGTTTTTTTCCCTGGTTTATCAAATTACAGATCAGGTTTGGAACTTATAGATAAATTATCATGGATTTAATTTGACTAACTCTATTGTTAAGGGGAAATATAACTCATATGTGGGGTGGCTACAGATTCGATAAAGATGGAAATTTAATAGATGCAAACTCTCAACAAGTACAAGCTTGGGAAAAACCAGAAGAAGTAGCTAAGTTAGAAGCTTTAACGAAAAATGAAGCGGATGCCGAATTGTTAAATAGAGATAATGGATTATCTATTGATGTCGATCGTGATGGTAAGCTAGATGCACAATTCGGTAAAGATAGACTTATGGTTAGTTCTCTTGTTCCTCATGCAGATGGAGCAACTGAGATTGTTATAAATTATGAAAATATGTCTGGCTTAGCCGCTAATCTAAATGACCTATTAGTAGATATCGCTCAAATCCGTAACCTTCTAACAGTTTCTGAATCAACTAATAGTAATGTTGAATCTAGAAAAGCTCAACGTACTCAAACTTTAGAACAATCAATAGTTAGTTATCTAGAACAAATACAATTAATTCAGAGTATAAAAAGATTTAGATAATTTTTATACAAAACTAGAAAAATAAAAAAATCTGCTTTTTTTCAAAAAAATATCGGGGGTATAGTACATATCAATTTTCTAGACAATTTGACTGGTTAGGAACTAGTGGAGCAAGAGAGTGGTGTCATAAGGACGGTAGTCATTGGGATTATCATGGAGTAACAAGAAAATTACAAACATTAAAAACTTCAACATCAAATTTGAAGACTAGTCAAACTTCTGTAAGTATGCAAAATAATAATAATAATCCTTCGGTTACAGGTGCAGGAGGATCATTAGTCATAATGTCTACTAAAAGTGCAATTGCAAAACAAGGTGAAGCGACTATAAACAGCTTTAAGAGTAGTATAGGTGCAACTTTTAAAGGTGAAAACATTCGCTCTAAATTTGAAGATGGTATTGCGAATCCTATTCGTGAAGTAATGGCTGTAGAATTAGATAATATTAATAAAATGGAACAGTGTATTGTTAGTATGCGAGATAGTGTATTAGCTGTGGCAAATAGTCATCAGCAAAATGATACAACAATCGAACAAAACTGGCGTTCAAATACTGATGTTATGGGGAATTATCAGGTAGGATCTGTTCCCTACAGATTTTCGATACTTTTGTTAAACAATCTGATCTTTTTGATGATTTAGAAGCTCTAAAAAGCCTTTGATAGTCAAGTAGATAATGCGACAAAAACTTTAGGAGATAAAATGGTATCTGCATTTTTAGCTTATTTAGCAACTGCGAAAACAGCTATAACAAACACATATAGCGAGTTAAGTAATATCAAGACTGCTGGTGATGCGGTTGAAGATGAATTTCAACAAATATTTATTATAAACCTAAGGCTAATAAAAAAAGTTGATCCAATCTACTATCAAACCGTTGAAGCTAGTATATCAATATCTTCAACTATAAAAAGATATTGATAAGTTTATTGGAGATATTGAACAAGATTATAGTAATACAGTTCGTACTATAGTTAGTACAAGTGGAGATTATCATCACTAAAAACCCAATTACGAACATATTTAGAAGAAGCTATTTATAACTATGCAACTTTATCTGATGTAGTAAAAGGTCAAAAAGCAATTGGTTTAATTATGAAACGTATCGCGCTTCAAGCAAATGACTTTGCTGAGTTATTAAACAGTAATAGAGGAAAATCTATAGAAGCATTAGATGGAAGAATGCAAGAGATGGGTACTATGGCTTCGAACATCTCTACTCTTGTCGAAAAATGTTTTGGAAATAACGGTTAAAAATAAAAAATCTAGAGTTTTTTACAACTCTAGATTTTTTTATTATTTCCCAAATTGAGCATAGTATAGTTCAGCATAGTGACCATTTTTTTCTAATAGTTCTTTGTGTGTACCTTGTTCAACTATTCCATCAGGAGTAACTACAATAATGCGGTCAACATTTTTAATTGTTGCTAGACGGTGAGCGATAACTAATGTAGTTCTACCTTTAGACAGTTCATCGAAATGAATTTTGAATAAACTGTTCAGTTTGAGTATCTAAAGGCACTAGTTGCTTCATCTAATATTAGTATAGATGGATTTTTTAAGAATATTCTAGCAATAGATAAACGTTGTTTTTGTCCTCCTGATAGTTTAACTCCTCTTTCACCGATAGGTGTTTCAAGCCCTTCAGGGAACTCTTCTATAACTTCTTTTAATTTTGCAGCCTCTATTGCGCGTTCTACTTCTTCATCACTAGCATCTAATTTACCATAAAGAACATTTTCTCGAATAGTTCCGTTAAATAAGAATACATCTTGTTGAACAGTACCTATTTGGCTTCTAAGTGAGCTTAATGTGTAATCTTTTATATTGACTCCATCAATAGATATTGAACCTTTTGTAGTATCGTAAAATCTTGGCAAGAGGTTGATTAAAGTAGTTTTACCAGCTCCACTAGGTCCTACAAAAGCAACCATTTCTCCAGCTTTAATCTCAAGGTTGATGTTTTCTAATACTGGACGACCGTCATTATATTCAAAAGATACATTGTCATAATGAATATTTCCATTAAAGTGTGGTGTCGCTTTTGCGTTTGGACTATCTACAATAGCTGGTTTTCTAGCTAGTTCTTCGTTAAATCTTTTGAATCCAGCGAATCCTTTTGGATACATTTCTACCATTGTATTAATACGTTCAATAGGTTTAACAAAAGTATTTGCTAAAAGCACAAAACCTACTAATTCACCTGTTGTAAGTTCACCTTTAATAGTGAAATAAGCACCAAAAACAAGTGAAGTAAGAGTGATAAGTCGCATTAATACATAGTTGAATGAACTACTAGTGGCCATAGTTTTGTAAAATGCAAGTTTGTTTTTTCTATAGTTTTGAATCATGCCTTCAAATATTTTTTTCTCAAATTCTTCATTAGCAAATGCTTTTACAACACGGATTCCACTTAATGAATTTTCTAATCCAGCATTAAACTCACCAAGTTGCGAATAGATTTTTCTATTAACATTCTTCATTTTTTTATTAAAAATCGACAACCCAATAGCTAAAATTGGGATAAGGATAATAGTTCCTATTGCTAGTTGCTCATGAACATTCCACATAAGAACAAAAGCTCCACAAATACTCATAACAGTAATAAAAACATCTTCTGGACCGTGGTGGGCAACCTCACTAATATCGAATAGATCGGTAGTAAGTCTACTCATCAGTTCTCCTGTTTTCTTTTCATCGTAGTATTCAAAAGAATGTTTCTGAAGATGTGCGAAAAGTTTTCGTCGCATATCAGTTTCTATATTAATTCCTAAAGTGTGACCAAGATAGACGACAATATAGTTAAGAGTCATACTAAAAAGGTAAAGTGCGAATAATAGTGAACAAACTAATATTATTGTTTTAAAATTACCTGTTGGCAGGACTGTGTCTATGACTTTGTTTACCGCAACAGGAAATAGCAACTCAAGAACCCCTGATAAAATTGCGCAGCCAAAGTCGATAGAAAATAATTTTTTTATATGGTTTATAATAACTGAAAAAAATTCTTTTTAACATAAATTCTCCTTTCAGATAACTTATAGTCTATTGTAATACTATGAAAGGATTATGTAAATACTATGAAAACAATATCATTAATTATTATAGGGGAAGAGGGATAAGATTTTGAAAATCAAAAAAACCACCCTGTTTAAAGAGTGGTTTATTTTATGTAAAGATCTGCTTTCTTATTATATTAACAGGGAAAGCTAAAAGATCTTATTTGATAGAATAACTGTTACAGCTATAGTGGCTATTGAATATGCAATAAAACCAAATGAAAACGAACTAAAGATACTATCAAAAGTTGATATATGGTTTAAAAATATAAAATAACAGGTAATGCCAGAAATAGACATTAATAGTATTTTTTTACCTAGATCACTAATCCATTTAATTTTTTTTGAAGTTACTAGTAATATCAAGGATGCACCCAATACCGTTGAGATAATATAGCAAGCTAGTCTAACTAAGGCTCCATAAGCAATTATACTGTCGGGGAAGGGATTTCTTCCTGTAAATATATATCTTAATCCGTATAATGTATCAATTTTAGCAATGCAAATCAGTCCCCATACTATAAAAATTAGTAGAGCAACTAGTTTAAGTAGAGGATATTTTCTTTTGAATTCTATTATATCGAATGATTTCATCATTGTACCAAACATATAAAAAGGGAAGAAAAATAATAGCTCTAGATAAATATAGGAAATCGCCTATAGACTTATCGTAACCAACAAAACAAGCCAAGATTATTGAACCAATCAAGAAAAATTTCTTGTTTTGATCTCTTAATAAAAACAATGCAAATGTATATATCGCTAAAACAAACATAAACCAAGATAAATCCGCCATCAAATAGCAAGTTGAAAGTATATTGAGAGTATCCGTTTATGCGGTCTACTAGAAAAGATATTACCTTATATGAAAAATCCAAGAGAGATATAAAATAATACTTTTTTCGTTGTATTCTATCCGAATGGAAATAGCCAGAAATAAATATAAATAATGGCATATGAAATGCATAAATAAAAAGAAATATACTTGAATAAATCGAAGAATAATCAGTTAATTGATCGGAAAAATGTCCCTCAACCACCAAAGTTATTAAAATAAACTTTAGATTATCCCAGAGTGCTATACGGTTACTCATGTCCGCCTCCTATAGAGAACTACTTTTTATAGTATTAATGTACTTATTATAACAAAGTTTAATAGTTAATACATAAATTTAGTTTAAACAATATAAAATTTATGTTTTATAGATAAATATTGTAGAAAGATATTTTTATAAAAGCGATACAGTTAGGCTCTTATTTAAACTAATAATTTTCTATATTAACAAAAAAATAATAACATAGATAAAAAAATACAAATGTAATTTTTTTAACTATCAGTGTTATAATATTAGTTATAAAAGAAATTTTAAGGAGAGGATTTGTGAGCTTAATTTTTTTGAAAAAAACTAGATCAGTATAAAGATAGTTTAAAAAGAAGTTTATATTAATAATATATACAAAAATGAAAATCTAACATATAGAGCTCTAATTGAGTACTCTGATAAAGCTAGCTGTTTATTTAGAAAAAAATTAGGGAACAACAAAGAAATCCGATAGTGGTATATGGGCATAAACATCCATTTATGCTAGTTTTTCTTTCTAGCTTGTGTTAAATCAGGAAGAGCTTTTTGTCCGGTTGATATAAATACTCCTCAAGAGAGAGTGGATGAGATAGTTCGTACAGTTGATTCAGAATTAGTATTAGTTACTGAAGATATAGAACTATCTAAAGAAATTGATAAATGTAGAATTGGCGAAAGAAATAATAAATAACACTGAAAAAAAGAATCTCTAAGGAATATTATGTAAAAAGGAGAAGATATTTTTTTATAATATTTACATCTGGAAGTACAGGTAAACCAAAAAGGTGTTTGTATCACATATAATAATTTGAACAACTTTTTACACTGGTATACAGGTTATTATAATGAAAATGATGAGTTAGTATTTCTTGGGCATCCACCATTTTCTTTTGATCTTTCGGTGATGTCTTTATGGCCAAGTTTATACTTAGGTGCTTCTTTGGTACAAATCGATAAAAAACACCAAGAAGATTTCAAAGTTATGTTTGAAGAATTAAATAAATCAAATGCGACAATATGGATCTCAACACCGTCATTTATCGAGATGTGTTTTATAGATAAAAGTTTTAATCAAGAGTTAATGCCTAGAGTAAAACAATTTGTTTTCTGCGGAGAAAAACTATTTGCTCAAACAGTAGAAAAGATTCACGAGAATTTCCCGGGTGCACAGGTAATTAATACATACGGTCCTACAGAATCAACAGTAATGGTTACTTGGTTAGAAGTTACTAAAGATATAGTCCAGAATTATTATGAAAATCTACCGATAGGTAAGGTTAAATGGGGCTCAAAAGTAGAATTAAAAAATGTAGATGGTGAAGGCAAAGGTGAAATAGCTATAATTGGAAATACTGTAGCAAAAGGATACTTTAAAAATGAGCAGCTTTCACAAGAAAAATTTGGTGTAGACGTACTAGATGGAAAAGAAGTAAGAAGCTATTTAACAGGAGATTTAGGTTATTTTAAAGATGATATGTTATTTTGTGATGGTAGAATAGACTTTCAGGTTAAACTACATGGGCATAGAATAGAGCTGGAGGACATAGACAATAATCTATTAAAAAAATAAAAAGATTCGTCAAGCAGCAACTCTACCTAATTATGATAATGGCAAAAGTAAAAATCATTAACAACTTTTTATTGTTTATAATGATAAAATTGAGAAACGTTTTTGAAGTGACGAAAAGAAATAAAAAAACAATTAAAAAAACTAGTTCCAGAATATATGGTACCTAAGAAAAATTGTATTTTTTTAGAAGAAATGCCACTTAATAATAATGGTAAAAATTGATAAGAAAAAAAGTTAAAGGAGTTAGTGTAATATGAGTTACTTTGAAGGTAATGAATTTTTTTCTTTTTTTCTTAATTCTAGCCTTAGTAGTTGGTTTTATAATAAACTATCTAGGTAAAAACTGAATATTATATACTAGCTCTGTCTCTTGTTTTTGCTATAGTAATTTATGGTAAAAATACGCTAATGTTGAGCTATTTAATAGGGTTTTATAATCTATCAGTATATATTGGTTTATAATAGCTCAGAGAAACTCAAGACGCAAAAACACTTGAAAGATTTTTGGTGTTCTTATCTGTAGTTCCATTAATAATAAATAAAGTATTTGCGTTAACTCATTGGCATTTACTTGCGTTTATTGGAATATCATATATGTCTTTTCAAAACAATACAAATTATGATAGAAATATCTGATGGATTTAATTAAAGAGAGAATTAGTATAATAGATTACATACAGTTTCTATTATTTTTTTCCGACAGTTAGTTCTGGTCCAATAGATAGAAGCCGAAGATTTATGGTAGATATTAAAGAACGAATGCCGAGAGATGAGTATTTAGAACTTGCAGGAGTAGGAGTGTATAGGGTAGTATTAGGATTGTTATATAAGGTTGTATTATCAACTTATAGTTATCACTACTTAGTAACTCTTTCTAATTTTTGGTTCGTTTAGATTATTCAATAAAATATATGTATTTATATACATTATATTTATTCTTTGATTTTGCTGGATACAGTTTAATGGCAGTAGGTAGTAGTAATATTCTTGGTATAAAAAAACACCGATGAACTTTAATAAACCATTTTTTTAAGTATAGATATAAAAAGACTTTTTGGAATAGATGGCATATCACACTTTCAACATGGTTACGAGATTTTTGTTTTCTCTAGAGTGTTTATGGAGGCCACGAAAGAAGAAAAAGGTTTAAAAAAACGATTGAAATACTGCAATGTATGCCTATATGGTGAAATATGCTTTTTAATGGGATTTTGGCATGGTTTAACAATTAGCTATATTGTCTATGGGGCCTACCATGGTATACTTATGGCAGGGATTTGAATATTATCAGAAGAAGAGTAAATTTTATAAGAAAAAAATAAAAAAATAAAAGCATGGTATAAAAGTATGTAGCTGGTTTATAACGATAAACCTTGTAGATATTTGGTTTATACATTTTTTTCTGGAGAACCATATAAAATGTTGATGACTTTATTAAATAAATAATTTATTTAGAGGAGAATAAAAAAGATGGTAAAAGAACAAGTATTAGATATGTTGGAAGAAATCTGTGAAGATGATGTAGTTAGAGAAGATTTAGACATAAATATGAAAGAAGAAGGTCTAATGGACTCACTAGCGTTTGTTGAGATGTTAGTAAGAATCGAGGAAATATTTGGTCTAAGTATAGCACCGACAGAAGTAACATATGAAGAAATAGATACACCAAATAAGGTAATTTCATATATAGAAAAATAGGAAATAACAAAAAAATGATAAAGTTAAGGGCATTTTTAATATCAATAATTTTGGTATTAATAACACTTTTTATTTTAGATAAAACATATAAAAGAAAATCGAAGATTACTATAAAGTTAATGACAATAGTATGCGTTATAATACATCTTATGAAAAGTATAAAAAGTAAGGATATGATATTAGAAAAATATGACGTCGAATACTGTGTTGTTATTAGGTTCATCTGAGTTAACAACAACCATCAATGAAGATTTCCATCCTAAGAAGATTTTCAATTATGGGGACTTTAATATTATGCAAGTAGGAGTTGGTAATTCTCAGAACATTATTCATGCTGCTACGCTAGGTTCTATAGGTGATGATGTTAGAAATAATGAAATAGTTATGATTCAGTCTATTCAATGGTTCGATAATAAAAAAATGGAATATTAAAAGATGCATTTTTATCTAGAATATCTGACGAACATGTCTATAATACTATGGCTAATGATAAGATTAGTAAGGAAACTAAAGAGAAGTTTATTAATAGGGTAATTGAACTTTCATCTACAAATAAAGAGCTAAATGATAAATATAAAAAGCTATAAACGATACTTTGTTGAAGGTAAGGGTAATGTTATTACAGGAGAATTTCTAAAAATTAAATAACTATATACATTCTTTTAAAAAAATAAATATAGTTTTTATAGAAATAAAGGTAAGGAAAAATTATCCAATGAATGGTGAAAATACACCGAACTATAATTGGGATCAACTTGATGAGCAAGTCACGACTGAAGCTAAAGAAAAAAAGCTAATAACAATGACTATCAAATTGATAACACATATTACGATAAAGTACATAAGAGAAAAAAATATGATCAATTAAAAAAATAGTTCAAAAAAATACAAAGTATGATGATTCTAAAGAATATGAGGACTTAGATATTTTGTTATCGATAGTGAAAGGACTTAAATATTAAGATGAAAGTTTGCTATTCTTCCGGCTAATGGGAAGTGGAGTGATTATACAGGAATAGATAGTGAAACACGTCAAGTCGCTTATAATAAAAATAAAAAGAAATTGCTCAAAAATAATAATATAGAAGTAATGGACTATTCAAATAAAGAATATGAAGAATACTACATGTTTGATGCAATGCATTTAGGTTGGAGAGGATGGATTGATTTTGAAAGAGATCTTTATAAACTTAAAAAAATAAAATTAATGATAAACATAGACTTATATTCTGGACGGCATTTTTCTATATTGTAATTATGGGGAATAATAATTTATTGCTTTTATGACGGACTTTTTTTCTAATGTTCAAGAATATGTATATAGTGAATTTTAAAAGTTTTTAAAAAAAGGATAGTTTTTTTAGGAACTATTCTTTTTTTATTTTTTTAATTTACTGATATTTAACAGATAAAAATATTGATTTTTTTAAATTTTAAGTATTATAATTAATTGTAGATAATTTTTAAAAAAATGTTCGTATTTTTTTAACTGGTAAAAATATGATGAAATATTTTTTTAATGAATCAATAAAATTAGGAGAAAATATTTTATGGAGAAAAAAATATTAAATATTTATTAATGTGTGCTGCTATACCTACTAGTCTTGCGCTTGTTGGTGGAGATAAAGTTAATGCAGCTGATGTAGAGGCTACTAATACTTCTGAAAATACTACAACGGTTAGTAATGAAGTAGCAACTGCTAACAATTCTGCAGCCAATACAACAACAAGTAACACTAATAGTGAGAATACGGTAAGTTCTACTGCTCAAAAACAAAATATTATTAACGAAGGTGGTCATGTTAATGTCGAGGGACAAAATGCAACACTAAGTAAAGATGGAAAAAGTGTAACTTATCCATATACAGTTGCTTTTCAAAGAATGCATACAAGTGATCATGGCCAAACAGTAAGTGATGTTCTAATTCGTGTTCCTAAAATTGAGGGTGCAATAGTTAACTTTACGCTTATAGGAACTAGAGATTCACAAGGTAATCCAGTGACTGTAAATGAGCCGATGAAAGAAGTTTCTTATGACGATACATTGGAAGGTGGAGAGAATACTTTTGATACACCAACTTCTGAGGAGCTTGCTGCAGGGAAAAAACCATATGTAGTTAATACAAGTAAGTATGATTACGCCTCTCTTGAAAATGGAAAAATAGCTACATACGCACTATATGCTAGCTTTGATAAGAGTCAGGCTGTTAAAGTAGAAATCACACTTCCTTTTGAAATCGCGAAAAATATTAAATATTTACCAATTGACGCTAGAATGGTTTGGAAAGCAAGCCAAGAAGGTGGAGTTCAAGGATATGAAACAGGTGCACAAAACTTAGAAGAGTATCCAAATCACTCTTTTGTTGCTGAAGAAGGAAGCAAAGGGCTTGCTCGTTTTGAAAATCCTTCATCGATAGATGATAGTTATGTAAAAGATGGACATCTAATAAAATCAGTGACTAATCCTAGCACTTATATTACGCCAAATAATGGTGATTGGACTAATATTCCAGAAGATACAAATCTTGATAAAAAAACATTTTTCCATTATGCTGAAATATTTAGCTTAAGAGCTAATCCAGCGGTAACGTATTATATATCTGAAAAAGAGGATATGGCTGACCAAGATGTTTCTGCATTATACCAAGGGAGATGTAGTTGTTGATTATGTAATAAAAGGTACGAATAAACAACTTAAAAGATACTTATACAAAGGTTGCATTAACACCTATCTATAATTCAAATGGAGAGCTAATCACTTATAATCTTGGAGAAGATAGTAATGAACGTCCTCAAAAAATAACTGTCGATGGTAAGAATTATGTTCTTGTTGGTACTTCATCAACATCTGATGCAGAGAGTGGTTCATTTAAAAAGAAGGTTCAACTCATGTTGTTTATGAATATGTATTAGAAACTGAAGTAAAACCCGCGCCAACACCAACGCCTGAAGTAAAACCAACTCCAACTTCAACTAAGAAAGAAGTAACTAAAGTAAAAAAAGCTGAGAAGAAAAAACAATTACCAAATACCGGTATGACTACTTCATCAAGCCTGTTAGGTTTAGTAGGAGCTTTTGCGATTGCGGGATTACTTTTACGTTTTAGAAAAAGAAAAGATAAAAAAATTAATAAGGTAGAGTTACGAAAGGAATAATTTTCTTCGTAACTCTTTTTAAAAAAGGTTGATAAGTAAAGGTTTTACTATATAAAAATTATCTCTATATATTCTTTAGTTCTATAAAAAAATATGGTATAATAAAGGGATAAAAAAATTATATGTATTTTTAGAGTGAAGTAGCCATTTATTAAGATATTCATCTTTAGATGGCATTGTAAGGGTGAACAATGAACGTTGATAAACGATTTGAAACAGAAATAGTAAAGAAATATAGAGAAAAATATACAAAAAAAGAAAGTGTCTTTATTCTTAAAAATTGTTTTTTTGATAAGGTCTTTAGCATTACTTTTGCTTATTCCATTATCTCCAATTATTTTAGGAATCGCTATTTGGATAAAAACTAGATAGTGAAGGGCCCTGTTTTTTTTATAGGCAGGAGAGAATAACTACATACGGTAGAACTTTTAGGATTTTTAAATTTAGAACAATGGTAAAAGATGCTGATAAGATGGGGGCTGCAGTTACCCAGCAAAATGATCCGCGCATCAGTAAAGTAGGGTGTAAACTTCGTAAAGTACGCTTGGATGAGCTCCCGCAATTAATAAATGTTTTAATTGGGGACATGTGCTTTGTAGGTGTTCGCCCAGAAGTTGCTAAATATGTAAATCGTTATACAGATGAAATGAATGCAACACTACTTCTTCCTGCGGGAATAACATCTCCAGCTAGTATAGAATATAAAGATGAAGATGAAGTTATTGAGAAGTATAAAGGAAGCGGTAGAAGTATTGACGATATCTACGTAGAAGAAATTTTACCAGATAAGATGAAATATAATTTAAAAATATATTAAAGAATTTAGTGTTATAAATGATATTAAAAATAATGATAAGAACTGCTTTAGCGGTTATAAAATAGGAGTTAGAAATGAAAAAATATAATATACCATTTTCACCACCAGATATATCAGAAGATGAGATTAATGAAGTAATTGATACTTTAAAATCAGGTTGGATAACAACAGGACCGAAAACAAAAGAATTAGAAAGAAGATTATCAGAATTTACTACAACACCTAAAACAGTGTGTTTAAATTCAGCAACAGCTGCCTTAGAGTTAGTACTAAGAGTACTAGGTATTGGTGAAGGTGACGAGGTTATCGTACCTGCGATGACTTACACTGCATCATGTAGTGTTATTTATCATGTTGGGGCGAAAGCTGTAATCGTTGATATTCAAAAAGATGGTCATGAAATGGACTATGAAGCATTAGAAAATGCGATAACTGAAAAAACAAAAGCTGTAATTCCGGTTGATTTAGCAGGAATTCCATGTGACTATGACAAAATTTTTGAAGTAGTAAATGCGAAAAAATCATTATTTAAAGCAAATAGTGAATACCAAGAAAAATTAGGGCGTATTGCAGTAGTAGCTGACGGAGCTCATGCATTAGGAAGTGTTTATAAAGGTGTTAAAGTAGGGGCAGTAGCTGACTTTACAACATTCTCATTCCACGCGGTTAAAAACTTTACTACGGCTGAAGGTGGAAGTGTAACATGGAAAGAAAATTCTAATTTTGATAATGAAGAACTATATAAAGAGTTTCAAATATATTCTCTTCATGGTCAAACTAAAAGATGCTTTTAGCTAAAACAAAAAGCAGGTTCATGGGAATATGACATAGTTATACCCAGGTTATAAATGTAATATGACTGATATTATGGCATCTATAGGTTTAGTTCAGCTAGATCGTTATCCAAAATTACTAGAACGTAGAGTAGAATTAGTAGAACAATATAATAAGGCCTTTGAAGGAACTAGAGTAGTGCCATTAGTACATTATACAGATACTTATAAATCTTCAGGACATTTATATATTACACATATTAAAGGTGCTACTTATGAGCAACGTGGTGAAATTATTACAAAAATGGCAGAACGTGGAATTAGCTGTAATGTACACTACAAACCATTACCACTATTAACTGCATATAGTAACTTAGGTTTTGATATTAATGATTATCCAAATGCTTATGATTATTTTGTGAATGAAGTAACTTTACCACTGCACACTCGTTTAAGTGATGAAGATGTTAAGGTTATTGTTGAAAAACTTTAAAGAAAGTAGTAGCGGAGGTTGTAGGTGAGTAGTTTAAAAGAAATTCAAAAATAAAAAGTTTAGAAATGGCTGAATATTTTGTAGAATTTTTGTCGTGAACATGACTTACTTTGTTACCTTTGTGGCGGTGGAGCAATAGGTGGTTTAAGAAATAAAGGTTTTATCCCGTGGGATGATGATTTAGACTTTTTTATGCCAAGAAAAGATTATGAAAAAAACTACCTGAATTATGGAATAAATATGCTAAAAAAAGAGTACTTTTTTTATCTAAAAAGTGATTCTAAGTTTGTAGATAGAAACTTATTTATCACGATAAGAGATACTCAAACAACATGTATTAAACCATATCAACAAGACTTAGATATGCCTCATGGATTAGCACTTGATGTTATACCTTTGGACTATTATCCAAAAGACGAATCTAGTAGAAAAAAACAAGTGCGTTGGGCATTAATTTACTCACTATTTTGTGCACAGACTATTCCAGAAAAACATGGTGCTATTATGAAGTGGGGTAGTACAATCTTACTAGGCCTTACTCCAAAAGCACTACGTTATAAAATTTGGAAAAAAGCTGAACGAGAAATGACTAAATATACTCGAGAGGAAAGTGATGGTATAACTGAGCTTTGTACAGGTCCAGGATATATGAAGAAAAAATATCCGATAGAAGCATTTGATGATAATATTTTTTTATTGACTTTTGAAAAATACTAAAAATGCCAATTCCTGTTGGGTATGATATTTATCTGAAAAACAGCTTTTCGGTGATTATATGACACCACCTCCAAAAGAGAAAACAAGTACCACATCATGATGCGGTAATAACTGATATGGAAAAATAGTTATATTAAATATAAAGGGGAATATTATGGCTAAGAAAAAAAGTATTATTTTTATGTGGTCTTACTCATTGGGAGGAGGAGCAGAAAAAGATACTTTCTACTGTAATTAGAAATCTTCCAAAGGATAAGTATGATATAGATATATTGGAGATAGAACATTTTGATAAAGGCTATGAGCCTATATCAGATAATGTGACTATATTAAAGTCATTACAAAGTTATAAGCAATCTAGATTATTGCGTGCAATTTTATGGAGATTGCGTATATACTTTTCCAGGTTTAGTAAGAAGATTACTGGTAAAGAGATGAGTATGATATAGAAGTATCATTTACTATTATGAATCCACCTTTTAACTTTTTCAAAAAGAAACAATGTAAAAAAATAGCATGGATACATGGAAGTATAGAAGAATTTCTTAATGATGAGAGAAAAAGAAATTCTCATAAAAAAACATTTGAAAAGATGTTGATAATATTGTTGCTATATCGAAAGAAAACTAGAGAGTCTATTGAAGAAGTATTTCCAGAATATAGAAAGCAAAGTTATGTACAATTTATAACGGTTATAATTTTTGAGGAGATAATAGAGAAATCAAAAGAGAGTGTAGATATTGAAAGTTAATTCTAATAGTATTTGTTCAGTAGGAAGAATTGAAGAAAAATAAAGGTTCGGATAGAGTATTAGAAGTTATTCGCTTTACTGCATAAACAAGATAAAAAAAGTATCATTTGTATTTTATAGGAACTGGAACACTTGAAGAAGAACTAAAAAAGAAGAGTAGACCAATATGGTTTACAACAATATGTTCACTTTTTAGGATATCAAAAAAATCCATATAAGTATTTAAAAAGATATGGAGCTATTATTATCCATGTCTCAAACAAGAAGGGTTTCAGGAGTTTATGTGGAAGCTTTAAGCTTAGGTATTCCTTTTGTTTCAACAGATGTCGGGGGTGCTGAAGAGTTATCCCAGAAAGGTCGTTTTGGGAAAAATAATAAATACAGATGAACAAGCAGTAGAAGAAATAATTAAATATATAGAAGGATCTGAAGTATTTAATAAAGAAGAAGCTAGAGAATTTCTATCTACGTTTACTATTGAAAAAAACAGATAGAAGATATTGAAAAAAATATTTAAATAATGAGGAAGTTATGAACAAAGAGTTAATTAGCGTAATAGTACCAGTTTTTAATGTAGAAAAGTACTTAGAACGTTGTGTAGAAACAATTGTAAATCAAACATATAAGAATTTAGAGATAATTCTTGTAAACGATGGTTCAACAGACAATAGTGGGGAACTGTGTGATGAATTAGCAAGAAGAGATGATAGAATTAAGGTAGTCCACAAAGAAAATGGGGGATTATCAGATGCAAGAAATAATGGTGAAAGAGAATCAACAGGAGAATACGTGATTTTTTTATTGATTCAGATGACTATATTCACCATGAAATGTTAAATACACTATATAATCAAATAGTGGAAAAAAATGCTGATGTTTCTATCTGTGGGGTAATGAATGTTTACTCAAATAGTGAAACACCACAGTGCAGTGATATAAATATGGATTTTGTTTGTGATAAAGAAGGTTTTCTAAAAAGAATATTTGATAGGAGAAAAGATACCTGGAAGTATTTGTAATAAACTATTAAAAAAATCAATCGCAGATAAGCTAGAATTTCCGGTAGGAAAAAATATGAAGATGCATTTTATCATTATGATTTAATAAATTATGCTGATAAATATGCTGTCAGTACTAAACCTTATTATTATTATTTTTCATAGAGGGATAGTATTACAACAAAACCATATAGGGAAATAGATTTGGTATATATAGATATTTATAAAAAAATATTATGATTTAATATCTAAAGAATATAGAGGATTACTAGATGAAGCATTCTTTAGACTTTCATATGCTCATTTCTTTATTTCTAGATAAGATGCTTTTAGAAAGAAAGATTATAGAAAAGCTAGATCACTATAAAGAAGTTTGTGAGTTTTTAAAAGAAAAATGCTAGTCAAAATATCTAAAAAAATACTATTTTTCAGAAGAAATAGAAGAATTGCGCATTAGTATTATTTGTTAACGTTAAATTGTATAGAAAATTATTATTTTCTAATATAGAAAAATAGTAAGAGAATACATGAATAGAGGAGGAAAGTAGAGTGAGTATAGAAGGCAAAAAGTTATATTTTTGTACTAACTATGCTTAGTTATTTTATAACTATTATTATTGGTATATCCTATATATATACTAATGAATTGAAGTTATTACTGTTTACATTGTTAAGCCTATTAATTAGTAGTATCCTATATACATTTACTAACATAAAGTATTATATTATACACTTAATATTTTATTTAACTATTTTTTTGTGTTTCTAGTATCGAGACCTACAATAGATTATTTTTAAAGATGGAGTTTTAAATACTTATCAGGCGGAAGCATATAAATTTTTCATTTCTAATTATAGCTATATCGGTAATAGGCTTATTTTTTTAGGGAGGTATATTGGTTTCTAAGAAAGGTGAAAATAAAGAAAGAATAGCGAATCAAGTTTATATAAAGAATATTAGATTAGTTTCTTTAGTAGTTTTTTTCTAATATCTTATCCATTTTTATACTTTAAGACTAGTAGAAAGATTAATTTTCAGATTGCATACAACTTATTATGATTATTATGCCAACTTCAAAAGTGAATTGCCATATTTTACATATACGATATCTACGTTTATGTTATATTCGTTATGTATATATTTAGCGACTAAACCTAAAAAAACTGCAGTCTACAATTGTTTTGCTGATGGTTATTGTAGCAAATGCAATACACCTATTTATAGGTACAAGAAACCCGTTTCATACTAAGTTTAATTTTTGCATTTCTATATTATTTTATGAGAAATCAATCAGAAAAAGGGAAAATGGATAGGGTTTAAAGAAAAAAATTATTTTATATGTAGGTACTCCATTAATAATGATATTTATGGGTCTGTTTAAATTATATTAGAGATGATGCTGAGGTTGAAAGATGGAGGAATAGGTAATTTAATCTTAGATTTCATATATAAACAAGGTACTAGTTTTGGAGTATTAGCTCGAGGATATTTATACAATAGTAATATACCGGTAAGGGACACTGTGAATTTTACTTTTGGGCCTATTTTAGAATATTATACTAAAGGAAGTCTAGGAATTTTTATTTGGAGGAAAACCATTTGTTAATTCTACTAACAGTATTGAATTAGCATTGGAAAAGTAACAGTTATTCACATAATATATCGTATATTGTTTTAGATAAAGAATATTTAGATGGTCATGGGATAGGAAGTAGTTACATAATGGAATTATATACAGATTATGGCTTTTTTTGGCGTATTTTTTTATTTAATATTTCTGTTAGGAATATTATTTATATATATGATGAGAGTAGCTTATAGGATGGGTAGTATTAGGTTATGGAATAACTCTTTTAATCTTAAATTATCTATTCTTTATGCCAAGGAGTAGCTTCTCAGAAAGTTTTTTTAAGTCTGTTTACTATGCAATTTTTGGGGAATAGTCTTACTTATATTTCTAGGAGCAGGATTACTTAATAAAAAAATATAAAACATATAGTTAATAGAAAAGGAGAACAATAATGTTTGAAAATTATTCAATAGCAGATTTATATGCTAATATATATAAAAAAAGGTAATTAATTTTATAGTGTTAGTGTTGGTATTTTGTGTAATGGCAATACCTTACACATATAAAGTAATAAATAATAAAAACAATAGTAAAAAGATACAACAAATTATTATACATACATCACTTATAAAAATTACATCTCCATTAGAAGAGCAACAAAGTTTCGATAAGAATAAAAATTGGAGGATATAGTGACTTTTTATGGTAAACTAGTTACAGCCAATATAAATGGAGCTTACTTATTTAATGATTTGTCAGAAAAAGATATGAAAGTATTAGAGAGAGAATTAGACACTAGTGCTAATACGTTAAAAAAATTCTAATTATGATTATTGGGAAAAGAAAATAACTGTAAGTCCTTTAGTTAATAACGCAGGGGTAACTGTTAAAAATACTTACACCTAGTAAAAATGGCTAACGATATTATCGAGAAGAAATTAGATGGTGTGGTTAATAAATTTAAAGATACTTACGCAAATGTTAAAATAGAAAAAAATTAGAAACGATAAATTCTCTTGAATTAGCAGACGAAAAGATGGACAGGAATCTGGAATTAGTAAAGTAAGTTTATTGATTAGATTAGCTGTTCTGGGAGTTGCGAGCATTCATTATAACTGTTTTAGGTAACATAGTTCTATATATATTTAATCCAACAATCAATAGAGCGGGTGATTATAGTAAATATGATATTAATTTTGTTACTAAGCTAAGCTCGGCTTCTAACTTAAAAAGAATTAATAGAGTATAAAGCAGGAAATAGTGCAGTAGTATTATTATCTTCAGATAAAAAAATATGGAAAAGTTCTCAAAACAATATAGTGAGTTACTTAATAATGATAATATAACAGTAGGAAATATAGATGAAATAACAACAATAATAAAAAGCTGATAACGTACTGTTTGTTGAAGAGTATGGGGTAACTAGATATAAGAATTTTGAAGAAGTATTACAAATAGTTCAAAAATGTTGGAAAAAAAGTGCTAGGAGTTGCTACTTTATAAATTATAATATAAAAATAAGAATACCTTAGAGTTAAATATGAGAAGATTTAACTCTAAGGTATTTTTGTTTATTATTAGAATATCAAATATATAATTCTATTGTTAAGCATAGGAAGATAGTTTCCTTTTTGAACAAAAAGATTATTTTTTATATGCTTGAATATTGTGATATACCATTGTTGTTCCTCTACTGAAGGAGGTGTCATATAGTCGCCGTAAAATTGTGAAAGGAATTTATCATAGTTTTTAGGAATTGGTAGTTTTCTTCCTTCGAATTCAACATATATAAGGTCTTTGAGTGTTCCAGCAGGGAAGACCTCTTTTAGGCCGTCCTTACTTATACCTATTGCACCTTCATATTTTCCATTCTCTTTTGAGTTACTACTAACTAATTTTTCTATTTTTTTATAGAAGAAACGAGGGATTAAATAATCTTAGTGCATACCAGAAAATAACTCGAATAAACGTCTTTTATTTTACTATCTCCATAAGTTGAACGATCCTTTTTTACATAACATAATTGACGGAGTGCAACTAGTTTGTAACTTTTTTCAATGATGCTCAAATCATCAAAAGTGTCTATAGGAAATACATCAACAAAAATGCTAGTATCATGTGGTTTATACTTAACCGTATCTTTTATAATAGTACTATTATCTATAATAGTCGCAAAATTATGGAAATACCAATCAGAATTATTGTAATCTAAAAACTTTATATTTAGGATGATTGGATTTGTTAATGCTATCGATTAGTTTATTATAGTCTTCTCTATATAAAGATATATCTATATCATCATCCCAAGGGATCATTCCTTTGTGCCTAACAGCACCTAGCATACTACCATAACTAAGAAAAATATGGTATATTATTTTTTTACAAATATCATCAATAAAAATCTAATATCTCTAATTGATGTTCTTTTATTTCTTCTTTAGACAATAAATTCATAACTTACTCCTCTATTTTATATGCTTCAAATTCATGGATATTAATTTGCTTCTCTTTTGGAGGGAGCTCAAGATAATTTCCATAATATTGTGTTAAAGATAACATCATAGTTTTTTTAGGGGCAGGGAGAGTTAAGTGTTCAAACTCCATATCAATAAACTCATTAAAAAAATTTGAGTGTTAAAGATTTCTTTCTCTTTTTAATTTTGATGGTATAAATGCAGTATACTTCCCGTTTTTATCAGTATCTTGTGTTATTTTTTTCTTTCAATTATATTTCGCAAATAATCTAGGAGATACTGGAAGGAATAAGCCCCAGAAACTACTGCGAATTATATCTTTTACAATGCTATCTTTATAAATAATATTTTTTTCTTTTTACTAAAAGATAGTAGCTTCAAGCTTTCCAAAAATATAACAGGTATTAATTATTTTTTTATCATTAAATTTATCCATAGGGAAAAATATCAACAAATACTCCACAAGAAAAAAAGTTTTATAATTTCTATTATCAACTATTTTAGTAGTGGTATCAACGACTTTTATAAAATTGTTGAAATAAGCTTTGTCGGTATCTAGGGACAAAAATTTTATATTTAGAAGAATCTTGGTTAAATTTTTTTCTATGAACATATTGTAATGTTCTCTATCCATTGAAATATCTATGTCATCATCCCAAGGTATAAATCCTTTATGCCTTACAGCTCCAAGAAGTGTACCATAATTAATGAAATATGAAATATTGTTTTTGCAAAAACGAGTCTATATAAGCAAGTATTTCAAGTTGTATTTTTACTTCATCTAAAGTAAGTTTCTTCATCTGCTTTAAGACCTCCTATTTATAATAAATTTATTTTTTTCAGTGATAACAAATTGTTATATAGTTCTAAAAAAATACACTGTCTTTATTAATAACTAGTAGTATTATGTATGAGCATATCGATAATAAAATAATACTAGCTGTATTGATTAAAAAAATCGTAGATTAATTACTAACTCAGCTGGATAAATATAGTTTACTATAAAATACACAAGTAAAAAAAGTAGAGCTAAATAATGAATATTTTAATGTATACTTTAAATATATTTTTTTAAGATTGAAATAATTTTTTTTCTTGTTGATAAAAAGTATATATATAATAAGTAAAACTATTTCTGATATTATAGTGGTGATTAAATAAAAATTCAGGTTTCAAAGATATTTATTATAGAATAATAAGAATTCAGTGATAAAATTTAGTAATCCCTGTACTTAGTGTATATAATGTTATTCTTTTTTCAAAGCCATTTACAAATAAAATTTGAGAACCTAAAATGGTATCTAACGCAGATATTATTGTTCTAAATGCAAATAATGATGTAAGAGTACCTGCAGCTACATATTTTTCACTACCATAAAGTAGGATAGCATGTGGTCCTAGAAGTGTTAGACCGAAACTTAGAGGTATAATAAAGAAATTGAATACTCGGCTACCTTTGTTTACTAAGTATGTATATGATTCTCGATCATTATTACCTAAGTAATACCCCAGACGAGGTAAACTTACACCTATAGCCCCTGTTATTACACCAGCTAAAACAGTAACTAATCTTTGTGACATTGTATAGTAAGTAACGTATATCGATTCTCCAGCTTTTAACAAGAAATATTCTGTCTAAAAAAATGTATAAAGCATATTTGCATTCGCAAATAATAGCATAGCTAGTAGTGGTAAAATTAAAGGCTTTTAAGTCTCTGATTTTAATTCTAACAAACTTAACATCTTTTTTTATCCAAAAAAATAACTTATTACATAATTTAAAAGCAGTGGATAGGCTCATTATAAGTGTATATATTATGATGTCATGTTCATCTCTTACAAATGCAAAAATGGATATTAGCATTAATACTCTAATGACAGCAGTCTTATAAAAATAGAAAAGCTATAGTTTTCTAATGCTTCATTTACCCATTCTATAGAAAAATATTTGAGCGACTAATTGTACACCCATTACTAAATATATTTTTTTAGAGTAGGATTATTCTCAAAGAATAAATTATAAGTTGCAAAGTAAATAGTAGTAGTTACAATTGTACAAAAACATACAAAGGTAAAAATAGTTGTGAGAATACCTTATTAGTTTTATTTTTTTATTATCTCGAACATTACTTATAGCTCTTAATCCATAGGTATAAACTCCAAAAAGTAGCAAATGGTAAGAAAAAAATGATAGGATTGTATCTACAGAGTTAAAATATCCCGTAGTAAGTCTTATCAAGCACCCGCGCGACATAAGTTCCAGTTAGGATGGGGAAAAATTATATTAAGAATTCGGATACCCATGAAGGCTAAGGCGTTCATTTTTATGCTCTTCATATAAGAAAAAAATCCTTTCTTAGAAATTCTATTAAACATTATATCATATTTTCAAGATAACGACTCAAAATATCTAAAAAAATTGTAAAGTTTTTTTGTTGAATATCTTAATATATGATATAATAGGATGGATGAGATATAAACTAAAAATAGAAAATAAATAATTAAGGAGAAAAACATGATTTACGCAGGGATATTAGCTGGTGGAACAGGGAACTAGAATGGGAATTAGCAACATGCCAAAACAATTTCTAGATTTAGGTAATAAACCGATAATTATTCATACTATCGAGAAGTTTCTATTAGAGCCTGAAATAGAAAGAATAGTAGTAGGAGTGCATGAAGACTGGGTTTCACATGCAGAAGATTTAGTTGAACAATATGTTCCTACTTTTTAAAGATAGAATAATCATTACGCCAGGTGGGTGTAGATAGAAATACTACAATTGAAAAATATTATAAAATAGAATAAATGAATATAAAGAACTAACAGATGAAGATATCGTAATTACACATGATTCTGTTCGTCCGTTTATTACACTTAGAATTATTAAAGATAATATTAGATTAGCTAAAGAAAGTGATGCAGTAGATACAGTAGTAGAAGCGGTAGATACAATAGTTGAAAGTACAAATGGGGAGTATATTACTAATATTCCAAATAGAGCACACTATTATCAAGGACAAACCCCACAAAGTTTCCGTTGTAAAGACTTCTTAGACTTATATACATCACTAGATGCAGAAGAGAAAAAAATATTAACAGATGCATGTAAAATATTTGTTATTAAAGGGAAAAAAAGTAGCACTAGCTCGTGGAGAATACTCAAATCTTAAAGTGACTACTGTAACTGATCTTAAAAATTGCTAAGAGTATGTTAGAGGAAGAATAATATGATTAATCAAATATATCAATTAATAAAACCAAAATTTATTAATGTAAAATATAATGAAGAAAATTTAAATGATAAAGATAAAATAGTTATTAGACCTAACTATATGGCTCTTTGTCATGCGGATCAAAGATACTATCAAGGGAAAAGAGATCCAAAGATATTAGCTAAAAAACTACCTATGGCTCTTATTCATGAATGTGTAGGGATTGTTATATCTGATCCTACAGGTACGTATAAAGTAGGGACAAAAAGGTAGTAATGATTCCCTAACCAACCACCAAGAGCTAGTGATGAGGAATTCTATGAAAATTATATGAGTGGAACACATTTCTTATCTAGTGGATATGATGGTTTTATGAGAGAATTTGTAGCTATTGCCAAAAGATAGAGTAGTTGCATATGAGGGTGTAGAAGATAGTGTCGCAGCTATTACTGAGTTCATTAGTGTTGGTATGCATGCTATGGATAGATTTATGAAAAACTCTCATAGTAAAAAGGATAGAATCGCTATAATAGGTGACGGAAGTTTAGCATATGTTATGGCCAATATAATCAACTATATGTTGCCTAACTGTGAAATTATCGTCATAGGTCGTCACTGGGAAAAATTAGAATTATTTAGTTTTGCGAAAGAACGTTATATTACTGATGATATTCCAGCTGATTTAAGCTTTGATCATGGTGTAGAATGTTGTGGTGGAGATGGTAGTGGATATGCTATCAATGATATTATTAAATATATTAAACCACAAGGTAGTTTAGTTCTTATGGGTGTTAGTGAATATAATGTAAATATTAATACTCGTGATGTATTAGAAAAAGGATTAACCCTATTAGGTTCATCTCGTTCAGGTAGAGTTGACTTTTGAAAAAAAGCAGTAGAAATGCTAAGTAATAAAAAAATTCGAAAGAAGATTTAAAAAAATATTATTTATTTAGAAACTCCAGTGAAAAAAATATTAATGATATTCATAGAGTATTTTGCTACTGATTTAAATACAGCATTCAAGACTGTATTTAAGTGGGAAAGTATAGAAATGGATATTTTTTTGTTTTATTGATAATTTCTGGGATTTGCTTATTTGTTACCAAAAAAATTCAAGAGATTATTTAAATCCAGCTTCAACTAAACGGTTTAAAAAGGGAATTTTTAGCTATAGGTATAATACTACATCATTTATCACAAGAGGTTACTACAGGGGATGTTTTTCACTAACTTTGCTTATATGGGAAGTTATATAGTGTCTATGTTTCTTCTTTTTATCAGGGATATGGATTATATGTTCAAAAATAGCAAAAAGTAAAAACATATTTAGATAATTTTTTTAGAAAAAGATTATTGAAAAATTTTTAGTTCCATTTATAAGTATATGGATGATTTATTTGATATATAGAATAGGTATGAATAAAGAATCAATTAATTTTCGATTATTTTATTAAGCTGTTTCACAGTTGGAAAAAAACAGTTATATATAATGGTTGGTTTGTAGATGTCATAATTCTTATATATATATTCTTTTTATTTATCATTCAAATTTGTGGAAAATAAAAGAGTAGCTATTATTATTAATAGTATATTTATTATTATTTATATTATTATAGCTATTAAATTACATTATTCATTTTGGTGGTATAATAGTATTTTTAACATTTATCTTTAGGGATTAGTATGGGCAAAAGAATAAAGATAAAATAGATGAAGTTATAGATAACAATTTATTCATAATTATGATTAGGTACTACATTTTTTTATGTTTGTATTTCATAATTATGATATTGTATTAATTAAACTTGGTTTTACAAGTAGTTACATGTATGCTTTAGCAACAAATATGGATAATCTTATTTTTTTACTCTTTACTTTATATTATTGATAAGAAAATATAAATTTTGAGAAATAAATACTTTACTAGCTCTAGGAGGAATCTCTTTTGAGTTGTATATGATTCATGGGTTAGTAATACAGTATTTTGCAAGATATTATATTTCGTCAAAAAGTAAATGATGTTATATTTACAGTAATAGTATTGGTTGTTAGTATAATACTTGCGAAACTTATTAATTTTGGAATAAAGAAAGTTATGGTGAAGTAAAAAAGTTTAATTTATCAATTGTGAACTAAATTAAGATAAAGGCATTGGAAATCAGCTAATATAAATTAGACTTTTTTTATAAGTATGTTAAAATGATTAAGGTTGAGATTTAATTATTAAATTAAATCTCAGTTTTTGACATCGTGTTCAAAAAAATAATTATAAAGCGAAAGAAATGAACAGAAAAGAGGTGCTTTATGATTAAATTATCAGAATTTGAAGTTTTAATGAAATTATTACAGAAATTCAAATAAAAACACAAAGAGAAATAGCTGAGGATTTAAATATTTTCATTAGGGAAAAGTTAATTCAGTAATTGCAGAATTAAAAAGATAAAGGATTAATAGATAAAAAAATAATAAAAATTACAAAAAAATGGAATAGATTCTCTAGAACCATATAAAGTTAATAATGCAGTAATATTAGCGACTGGTATGAGTACTAGATTTGCTCCGTTATCGTATGAAAAAACCCTAAAGGATTACTTAATGTAAAGGGAGAAGTTTTAATAGAAAGACAAATTAAACAATTACATTCTGTAGGGATAAAAAGATATAACATTAGTAGTTGGTTATATGAAAGAAAAGATGTTTTATCTAGAAGAGAAATATGGAGTGGAAATTGTTGTAAATGAAGACTATTATAGATATAACAATACATCTTCTATGATTCTAGTAGCAGATAAATTATCAAATACATACATTTGTTCATCTGATAATTACTTTTGAAAAAAATCCATTTGAAAAAGTATGTTTATAAAGGGTATTATTCATCTGTATATGAAGAAGGTGAAACTGATGAATATTGTATAACTGTTGATAAAAAAAGATAGAATAATTGATGCAAAAAAATAGGTGGATCTGACACTTGGGTAATGTTAGGTCATGTATATTTTGATCGAGAATTTAGTAATAAGTTTTCTTCAATTCTTAGAGAAGAGTATAAAAAAACAAGCAGTAAAAAGAAGGATTGTGGGAGGACTTATATATTAAGTTTATATCAGAATTAGATTTACGTATAAGAAGATATAGTAAGGATGTTATAAGAGAGTTTGATTCTTTAGAAGAATTAAGAGAGTTTGATAAGGATTATCTAAAAAAATACTAATTCTAGAATTTTAAATAACATTTCAAATATATTGGAATGCAAAGAAGAAGAAATCGAACAAATAAGTCCAATAAAAGCAGGGTTAACGAATACGTCGTTTAAATTTACTGTTTCGGGGAAACAGTATGTTTATAGACATCCTGGTAAAGGTACAGAAGAGTATATTAATAGGAAAAGTGAAGCTGCTTCAATGGAGGTGGCTAAGAAATTAGGGTATAGATAATACTCACATTTATATCGATGAGAAAGGTTGGAAGATTTCTCACTATATAGATAATGCTAGAAATTTAGATTATCATAACAAGGAAGATGTTTCTCAAGCTTTAAAAATATCTAAAGTTATTACATAATAGCGGTGAAAAAAACAGAGTATAAATTTGATATTTGGAAACAGATTGATGGATTCCGCCACCTACTAGCAGAAAAATAATAGAGATGACTTTTGAAGATATGAATGATTTAGTGGACTTGGTAGAGAATTGAAAGAATGAATTATCAGATGATCAAGAATATTGCTTATGTCACTGTGATAGTTATGATCCCTAACTTTTTAATAGATAAAGAAAAATAATATGTATCTTAATAGACTGGGAGTACTCAGGTATGGCGCATCCAGCAGTTGATTTAGGAACGTATATTGCTTGTTCAGATTATAAAGGTAGAAGAAGCTATTGAGGTTATTAAAGAATACTTAGGAGAGAGTTATACACCTGATAAATTAAAAACCTATTTAGGATATACTGCAATTATATCGTTTTACTGGTTTTTATGGGCTCTACATCAAGACAGCTTAGGAAAAAAATGTAGGTAAATATTTATACATATGGTATAAGTATACGAAATTATATGCAAAAAGAAGCATTAGAATAAAAAAAGGAGTCAATAGTAATGAGTAAAAAAATCTAGAAGAATTAATATATGAAGAAACAGAGAGAAGACTAGATATAATGGAAAGTAAGGAATATAAATTTCCTAAAAAGAATCACTAAGGTAGATAGTTATATTGTAATAAGCATAATAATAATAAGTTTGGTGTTAATAATATTATGTATGAGTGAGGTAATTAAGTAATGCAGAATAGTTATATCGAAAGAGAAACAATTACTGGAGTAGTGCCAGTTTTAAGTAATGAAAGAAAAATATTCTTTTATGGATTTATTTTTTTATCAACAAGTGGATTTGCTATTGCAACATGGTGTTATACACAAGGAGCATATGTAGCGCAGTTTTTTTAGGATTTAAGCAAATGTTAATTAATATTTTTTTGCTTTTAACTTAATCTGGGTATTAGTGAGTTGCTTACCAATTTTCTTTGCAGTAAGATATGGTATAGATTTATGGATATGGTTAAGGGCTGTATTAGGAAATAAAGGAGTTGCTATATTATCAATTGTTATTAGTTTGGCAAATTTTTGGATGGTATGCAGTTGTCTGCTAATTTATTTTCTTCTTCAATGATCAATCTAATGAAGAATTTTTGGAATAGTATTAAATGAAGATTTATGGAATCCTATATTAGGTGTGTTATGTGTTGTTTTAGGAACGCTAATAGCTATAGGGGGACCAGAAGTAATAAAATGGACTAATAGGTTCCTAGTAGTAGCGTTATTGGTGGTAGGAGTAATAGTATTTTTCATCAGTATAACTTCTGTTCCGTTCTCAGAAATACTAGCTGTAAAACCTGTTAATCAAGAAGGAATTAGCGCGCTAGAACGTTTTATGATGTCAGCTGAAGGAAATGTTGCTTTTGCATTCTCTTGGTCAACTCAAGCTTTAGTTATGCCTAGATTAGCTAAAACAGAAAGAAGCGGTTATTGGGGAACAACTCTTTCTTATGGTGTTGTAGCACCATTCTTTGTTGCAACAGGCGGAGTTATGACTTTAGCAATGTTTGTAAAAACGGGTGCTTATGAAAGTGATCCTACAACAATGTTATCAGTATTAGCGACTCCAACATTAGGTCTTTTAAGTTTACTGCTAGTAGCATTTGCTAATATAGGTACTCAAGGGACTGGGTCGTATGTAAACTGTATGATTGTGAAGAGTGGATTACCTAAAGTTAGTTATAAGTTGCTTGTAATAATAGCTATGATATATGTAAGTGTTCTTACTGTATGGGGAGGCGTAGAGAAGTATTTTGGTGCTTTCATCTCACTTGCAGCATATGTACAAGGTCCGATTATAGGTATGATATTAGTAGACTATTTTATTATTAGAAAAAGAAAACTATCGTTAAAATCAGCTTATAATTTAAAAGGGCATGATGCGTATAAATACAGTAATGGATATAATATTATTGGATTATTATGTATACTTATCTCATGTGTAGTAACAATGTTATTTGTATATAACCCATATAATGGTTCAATAAAAAGTAATATATTTTTATTTACAACAGGAAGCGGATTTACTGCTATCCTTGGTGCAGTATTATATTATATAGCTAGTACATTATTTCAAAAAAATATATGGTTAGAGATAGAGAAGATCTTGAAATAGTTTAATTTAAGATTCAATAATATAAGTATAGTAACATTAGTATGCTGAGAAAAAAGGTCTTGTATTGGAAAAAAATACTATTATAACTTAAGAATAAAATTAAATATCAAAGAACAAAAAAATACAGAATTTTTTTAATTAAAATTCTGTATTTTTTTATTGATAAAGTAGATGACATAATATGTAATATATTTGTAATTAAGTGGTAACTGTGCAGTAATGGAAAAAAATGTATAATGTATAATGATTTAAAAAGATATATTGAAAGAAAAAAATTAGTATAGGAGATTGGAAATAACTATGAAAAAGAATTTGAAAAATGGGATTAGGAATTTTAACAGTATTAGCGACACCATTTGCAGTAGATGCTGCTACTGGATCTAGTGAAGCTCATGCAGTACAAGTTAAAGAAACGACTAAAAAACAAGTTGTTACAACAACAAAACAAACAGAAAATACAAAAGAAAACAGAAAATCCTAAAAAAGAAGATGTTGCTAAAAAAGATACATCAAAAGAAAAAACGACTAGCTCTGCAAAAACAGTATCAGGTAAGTCTCAAGCTCCTGTAACTAACGCTGCAGAAAAGAAAACAGGTTGGACATCAAATGGAACATACTATGTAAATGGTAAGTTAGCAAACTGGTGGTATGACGATGGAAAAGACTGGTATTTCTTCCAAAATGGTAAAAAACATACGGGAGAAGGAAAAGATAATGCAGGTAAACATTATTTTGCAAATGGTAAATATGCTAATGGTAATGTAAATGGAACATATTACGTAAAAGGAAAAACTGCAAACGGATACCAAAACGGAACATACTATGATAATGGAAAAGCAGCAAACTGGTGGTATGACGATGGAAAAGATTGGTACTTCTTCCAAAATGGTAAAAAACACACAGGAGAAGGAAAAGATAACGCAGGTAAACATTATTTTGCAAATGGTAAATATGCTAATGGTAATGTAAATGGAACATATTATGTAAAAGGAAAAACTGCAAACGGATACCAAAACGGAACATACTATGATAATGGAAAAGCAGCAAACTGGTGGTATGACGATGGAAAAGATTGGTACTTCTTCCAAAATGGTAAAAAACACACAGGAGAAGGAAAAGATAATGCTGGTAAACATTACTTTTTGCAAATGGTAAATATGCTAATGGATATCAAAACGGAATCTACTATGCAAAAGGGAAAGCTGCCAACTGGTGGTATGATGATGGAAAAGATTGGTTTTACTTCAAAGACGGTAAGAAGTTTACTGGTATAGCAAATGATAGTTCTGGAAAACATGAATTTGTGAAACGGGAAATATGCTCAAAAAGGTGGTAAAACACAATCTAGTCAAGCAACTAGTAATCAATATACTGGACACTACAAAGTAACAGGACTATATATCCCAGTATACGATGGTAATGGTAAAATTTTATCACATATCTCTCAAGGAACTATAATCTTCAAAGATAACAGAGCTTCTGCTTCAGGAAGAATTCCTGTTCAAGTAGCTGGATTAGTAGGATATGTTAATCCATCACAAGTACAAGCAGTTAACTCAAGTACTACATTTATCCCTGACTATGTAAGTGATGGTAAATATGTATATCACAGATACTCTAAAAATAGTAAATTAAAAGTTGCATACCATAATTCAAGTATGCAAGTAGGTAAATCATATTACTCAGCTGATGGAATTAACTTTGGTTCATTTAAATTAGACCATCCTTTCCAATTCAGTAGCTTAAAATCAAAAACAAACTATTCTGCTGCTGATATAAACAAACTTTATACGCTAATGGGAGCTAGCAATAGTATGTTAGCAGGTAAAGGTGCTGCATTTAAAAGTCGCAGAACAAAAAAATATGGTGTAAATGCTTTATACTTAGTAGCTCACAGTGCTTTAGAGAGTGCATGGGGTAGAAGTAATATAGCTAAAGCTAAAAATAACTTCTTCGGAATTGCTGCTTATGATTCAAGTCCATATACATCAGCAACTAAATTTGATAATGTAGATGCAGGTATTTTAGGAGCTGCACGTTGGATTAATGATAAATATCTGAGTAATTCAAGCTTCCCAGCAAAAGGGGCTTACTTAGGAAATAAAGTGAGCGGAATGAACGTTAACTATGCAACTGCACCTTATTGGGGAGAATCTATTGCAAGTATAATGTTTGATGCTAACGATAGATTAGGTAATAAAGATAAATAATAAATTTTAGGCTAGATTACGCAGTTAATCTAGCCTGATTTGTGGAAGGAGAAAGTATGCTAGTATCCATTGTTATTAGTGCTTATAATGAAGAAAAATATTTACCAGGATTAATAGAAGATTTAAAAAATCAAAGTTATCCACACAATCTGATAGAAATAATTCTTATAAATGCAATGTCTACAGATAAAACTAAAGATATTATGGAGAACTTTCAAAAAAATAATAGTGATTTCTATAAAATAAAAGTAATAGATAATCCTAAAAAAGTGCAGCCTAGTGGGTTCAATTTGGGAGTGAAAAATTCAGAGGGAGATGTAGTATTAAAAATTGACGCTCATTCAAAAGTGACTAGTGATTTTGTAGAGAAAAACGTTAATGTAATAAATACAGGTGAATATGTATGTGGTGGGAAAAGACCTACAATTGTAGAGACTTCTGATGATTTCTCTAAGACACTTCACTTAGTAGAAGAAAACATGTTTGGTAGTAGTATAGCTAGTTATAGGAAAATCTGATGAAGATAGATATGTAGATTCAATTTTTCATGGAATGTATAGAAAAGAAGTGTTCGAAAAAGTAGGTTTATTAAATGAAAAATTGATTCGTACAGAAGACAATGAGATACATTATCGAATAAGAAAAAAATGGTTTTAAAAATTAAATATAGTAAGGATATACTATCATATCAATACATCAGACCTACTTTTAAAGAAAATGCTAAAGCAGAAATATTCTAATGGATATTGGATTGGTTTAACATCCCATGTTGAATTTAAATGTTTATCAATATTTCACTTTGTTCCATTAGCATTTGTTTTAGCTATAATATTTAGTTTATGCATGATTCCAATTACATCTATATTTATTATTTTATTAAGTAGTGTTTACTTTTTTTATTTACATTACTTATTACAATTATGACAATAATAAATAATAAGTTTAATGTTACAATTTTACTAATGCCAATAATATTATTTTTTTAATCCATGTTTATTACGGGGTAGGAACATTAGTAGGTCTAATAAAAAGGATTTAGTTGGAAAAAAAGAATATTACTCTAATAAATAAAAAAATAATTTTTATAAAATAAAAAAATACAGAATTTATTTATAATTTAATTCTGTATTTTTTTATTTTAAAGTTTACATAATTAATATGTAACAAATTTGTAATTAAGTGGTAACTGTGAAGTAATGGAAATAATGTTATAATGTATATTGATTTTTTTATTGAAAAATATTATGATAACGTATTGAAACAAAAAAACAGTATAGGAGATTGAAAATAACTATGAAAAAAATAATATAAAAACTAGGATTAGGAATATTAACTGTATTAGCAACACCGTTTGCTGTAGATGCAGACAACTGGATCTAGTGAAGCTCATCGTCGCACAAGATACTGTAAAAAAATACACAAGTAGCTAAAAACTACTAATAAAGAAGAAGTAAAAACTACTACTCAAAAACAAGTGGAAAGTACAACTAAAGTAGGAAATACTAAGGTTGAAACTATTAAAAAAGAAAATATTAAAGTAGAAGATACTAAAAAAGAAAATACTGTAAAAAAAGAAGAAGCTACAAAGAAAGAAGAAACAACTAAAAAAGATGAGTCTACTGATAAACAAGCTAGCTCTGTAAAAACAGTATCAGGTAAACCTCAAGCGCCTGAAGCTGATTCTAAAGAGAAAAAAACTGGTTGGGCATCAAATGGAACATACTATGTAAATGGTAAGTTAGCAAACTGGTGGTATGATGATGGAAAAGACTGGTATTTCTTCCAAAATGGTAAAAAACACACAGGAGAAGGAAAAGATAATGCTGGTAACCACTACTTTGTTAATGGAAAATATGCCAACGGTTATCAAAAAGATACATATTATGTAAAAGGAGAAGCAGCAAACTGGTGGTATGATGATGGAAAAGACTGGTATTTCTTCCAAAAAGGTAAGAAACACACAGGAGAAGGAAAAGATAATGCTGGTAAGCGTCATTTTACAAATGGTAAATATACTAATGGTTATCAAAAAGATACATATTATGTAAATGGTAAGTTAGCTGATTGGTGGCTGGATGATGGTCAAGATTGGTATTTCTTCAAAGAAGGTAAGAAATTCACAGGAGAGGCAAGTGACAGTGCAGGTAAACACTTATTTACAAACGGAAAATATGCTAATGGTACTGAAAACGGGTTATTCTATGTAAGAGGGAAAAAAGCAAATGGTTACGAAAAAGGAACATACTATGTAGATGGTAAGTTAGGTGACTGGTGGATTAACGATGGCCAAGATTGGTATTTCTTCAAACATGGTTTAAAATTTACAGGAGAAGCAAGTGATAGTGCAGGTAAGCATTATTTTGTAAATGGAAAATATGCCAACGGTAAAGAAAAAGGAATTTACTATGTGAATGGTAAAGTAGCAAATGGATATGCCAATGGAATCTACTATGTTAATGGTAAATTAGGTGACTGGTGGCTAGATGATGGTCAAGATTGGTATTTCTTCAAAGAGGGTAAAAAATTCACAGGAGTTGCAAAAGATTCTTCAGGAGAACATAAGTTTGTAAACGGAAAATACGCTGCAGCAACAGGTAATGGTTCTGATGGACTAAGCAACGTATTAAGTATCGCACAAAGTTACTTAGGTGTTGAGATGGGATCAGCTGAACACAAAAAAATTGTTGATGCATATAACTCAGTTAATCCAAAACCTGTAGGATACACTGCTAAGTACTCAGATGACTGGTGTGATGTTTTCGTAACTACAGTCTTCCAACAAGCGGGATTAAGTAGCCTTATCGGTAGAGAATGTGGAGTTCAACGTCATATCGGAATTATGCAACAAAAAGGAATTTGGCAAGGTAAAGTTTTACCAAAAGCAGGAGATGTTATTACATTTGACTGGGATGGTGGAGGATTTGCCGACCACATCGGAATTGTTGAATCTGTAAAAGATGGAATTGTAACAACTATCGAAGGTAACTCTTCACCTTACACAAGCTCAGGGAAAACAAAAGTAAATAGAAAAACTTATAACTGGAATGCAAGCTACATTAAAGGTTATGCAAGACCAAATTACTAAGAAATAGTATAATAACTTTAATAAGTTTATTAATAGGAGAAGTCGTAAAGTGTGATTAAGAAATCATAATTTATAATTTCTCCTATTTGTTTTAAATTTTAAAAAAATAGTATAATATAATGACTTAAATTTTTAGTTGTTAAGGAGAGTTGTTTTGTTAAGGAAAGTGATAATAACTTTGGGTTTTAGCTTAATGTTTACTAGCGTTACAACAGTTGCTAAAGCAGAGTGGATAAAAGATCAACAAAAATAAATGGGTGTATTATGAAAAATAATTCTAGTAAACTAAACTATAATGTGACAGAAAAATTATATAGAGCCGATGAAGTTACCTCAGTATTATCAGGCTGATGATAGATGGGGAACAAAAAGATATGGTTTATCAAATATGAAGCTTACAGGATGTGTACCTACAGCTTTAGCGATGGCTATATCTGGTCTTAAGGAAGATGTTAATCCGGTTCAGGTGGCTGATTTTCTATATGTTATGACTATGGAGCTGAATACTACTTTTTTAGGAACATCTAGCTTAGGAGTTCAAGAAGTAGTAAGTCAATGGGGCTTAAATTATAAGGTAATAGATTCAAAAGAAGAATTAGAAGAAACTTTAAAAAGTGGTACATTAGTCTATGGTGCAGTAGGTCATGGTATATTTGTTAATGGATATAGTACGCATGCTGTTCTATTAACTGGATATGAAAATGGTAAAACAAAAGCTTTTGATCCGGATAATATGGCAAAAACAAATAAGTGGTATAACATAGATGATATTTGGAAAGAACGCGACTTAGCACCTGAAGATAATATGACAGGTGGAGCATTTATAGCTATTTATAAATAAAAAAACTAGTCTAAAAAAATTTTTAGACTAGTTTTTTTCTTTTAATTATTCTTCAAAACCGTTTGGATGTTTACTTTGCCATCTCCAAGAATCTTCACACATACGTTTTACATCGTATTGAGCTTCCCATCCAAGTTCTTCTTTTGCTTTTGTAGCATCAGCGTAACATGCAGCGATATCCCCTGCACGACGTGGTGCAATAACATAAGGAATGTCATGACCAACTGCAGCTGAAGCACTCTTAATAATATCTAGTACAGAGTATCCAACACCTGTTCCTAGGTTATATTTAGTAAGTCCGCTACCTTTTTCAAGTTTTTTAAGTGCGGCAACATGTCCGCGGGCTAAGTCAACTACGTGAATATAGTCACGTACTCCAGTTCCATCGTGTGTATCGAAATCATCACCGAAGACATTAACTTTTTCTAATTTACCAACTGCTACTTGCATTACATATGGAAGTAAGTTGTTAGGGATACCTGATGGATCTTCTCCAATATCTCCGCTTTCGTGTGCTCCAATTGGGTTGAAGTAACGAAGTAATACTACATTCCATTCGTTATCAGCAGTATAAACATCACCAAGAATTTCTTCAAGCATAAGTTTAGTACGTCCATAAGGGTTAGTTACTGATAATGGGAAGTCTTCTTTAATAGGAAGAGCATGTGGATCCCCGTATACAGTAGCTGATGAACTGAAGATAATATTTTTACAGTTATTTTTTTCCATAACACGACAAAGTGTTGTAGTACCAGCTACGTTATTATCGTAATATTTTTAGAGGTAAAGCACAAGATTCTCCTACTGCTTTTTAATCCTGCAAAGTGGATTACTCCAAAAAAATATCTTTTTCTGTTTCAAAATACTTCGTTTAGTTTTTTTCTTCATCACGAATATCAACTTCATAGAATGTCACTTTTTTTACCAGTTACTTTTTCTACTACTTCTAAACTTTTTTTATTTGCATTGTATAAGTTGTCGACAACAACAACTTTCATTTCCATTGTTTAATAATTCTATACAAGTGTGAGAACCAATAAATCCTGCTCCACCTGTTACTAATATTTTTCTTACTCATAATGTTTTAATCTCGTTTTAAAGAGTCCTTTCTAACATTTTATACATATAATTTTTATAGTAAGGGCATTCTTATGTCAATAAATTATATTTTATAAAAAAATAAAAAAATTTATTATAATTAGTACTTTTTTTGTAAAAAAATAGATAAAATGTAATAGAATATATAGAGTATAAAATTATATTTTTTTAGGAGTAAACATATTATGGTAGACAATAAATTAAAAGTAGGATTAGGGTTGTTAACAGTGCTAGCTACTCCAATCGCAGTTAATGTGGCATCAGGTAGTGAAGTACACGCAGCAGAACAAAAATCAGCAGTAGTAGAAAAATCAGCAACGGAAAAATCAGTTGCAGAGAACAAACAAAATGTAACCGAAAAACCAGTGGTGGCAGAAAAATCAGATAATAAAGCGGTAGTTGCAGATAAAAAAGTTACAGAGAAATCAGAAGAAAACAAAACAGAATCAGTAAAACAAGTAGAAAACAAAGAAAATACACTGCCAAAAGAAGGTGGGAAACCTTCTGATGGAAAAGAAGAACAAGACAAAACTGGTTATGATAAGGGGATTTTTTATGATAATGGTAAATTAGCTAACTGGTGGTATGATGACGGTCAAGATTGGTACTTCTTTCAGAATGGTAAGAAACATACGGGAGAAGGAAAAGATAATGCAGGTAATCACTATTTTGTAAATGGAAAATATGCTAATGGTTATCAAAAGGAAACATACTATGTAAAAGGTTCGCTTGCTAACTGGTGGTATGATGACGGAACAGCGTGGTACTTCTTCCAAAATGGTAAAAAACATACAGGAGAAGGAAAAGATAATGCAGGTAATCACTATTTTGTAAATGGAAAATATGCAACTGGTGAGTATGATGGTAAGATTTACGTAGAAGGAAAAGAGACGACACCGGTAAAAGATGGTTATAAAAATGGAGTATTCTTTGCAGATGGAAAGTTGGCGAATTGGTGGTATGATGATGGTACAGCATGGTATTTCTTCCAAAATGGTAAGAAACATACAGGGGAAGGAAAAGATAACGCAGGATACCATTATTTTGTAAATGGTAAATACGGAACTGGTGAGTACAATGGTAAAGTATATATAGAAGGAAAAGAGATAACACCAATAGAAAAAAATGGTTATAAAAAAATGGTTTCTTCTTTGTAGACAGTAAGTTAGCAAATTGGTGGCATGATGATGGAAAAGATTGGTATTTCTTTAAGAATGGTAAGAAATATACTGGAGTAGCTAATGATAGTGCAGGGACTCATCGTTTTGTAAATGGTAAATATGATAATAATGTACCAGCAATAAATATGCCACAATATTACCAAAGTGATGCTCGTTGGGGAAGAAAAGTATATGGTATAGCCAATATGACTGCTGCAGGGTGTGTGCCTACGGCGTTAGCGATGGCATTTTCAGGACTAGGTAAACCTGTAACTCCGGTTAACGTCGCAGATGTAATTTATTATAATACTAAAGAATTTAATGTAAGTATGATTGGTACTTCAGGAGCTGGTGCAGATTATGCAATCAAGTATTATAACTTCAAAAACACAGTTATTAACTCTAAAGCACAACTAGTTCAGGCTCTTCAAAGTGGTAATCCAGTATTTGCACTTGTAGGTAATGGGGACTTTGTAAAAGGATACGCATATACACACGGTATTATGCTAAGTGGTTACCAAAATGGTAAAACAAAAGCTATGGATCCAGCTAGTGCTTACAATACAAATAAATGGTATAATGTAGATCGTATTTGGAATCAACGTAGCACAGATCCATATGACACAATGCTTGGTGGATCATTTATGCTAATTGAGAAAAAAATAGATAGAAATAACTAGTCTAGAGTCTAATAAATTATATTCTTACCAAAAGTTGATACAAAAATCTGGCTTTTGGTAAGAATATATAAAATTAGATTGTAAGACTAGTTTTTTTATTTGGAATGGTTAAATGCAATGGTCTTTTATAATTCGACTGTTGCTAAATATTAATAAAATTGGTATACTATAAGTTAAAGAACTTGAAAGCGAAGGAGTGTGCTTAATTCATGGTTTATAACCACAGAGTAATAGAAAAAAAATGGCAAAAATATTGGGAAGAGAATAAGACATTTAAAACATTAGATGATCACACTAAAGAGAAATTTTATGCATTAGATATGTTTCCATACCCATCAGGAGCAGGGACTACACGTTGGGTCACCCAGAAGGATATACTGCTACTGATATACTAAGTAGATATAAAAAGAGCGAAATGGATATAACGTACTTCATCCAATGGGATGGGATGCTTTTGGATTACCAGCTGAGCAATATGCTTTAGATACAGGTAATGACCCAAGAGACTTTACTAAACAAAACATTGATACATTCCGTCGTCAAATTAAAGAACTAGGATTTTCTTATGACTGGGATCGTGAAGTAAACACTACAGATCCTAAATATTATAAATGGACACAATGGATTTTCAAAAAACTTTATGAAAAAGGTCTTGCATATGTAGATGAAGTACCTGTTAACTGGTGTCCAGCACTAGGAACAGTACTTTCAAATGAGGAAGTAATCGATGGTAAATCAGAACGTGGAGGTCACCCAGTAGAGCGTCGTCCAATGCGTCAATGGGTACTTAAAATTACTGATTATGCTGAGCAGCTGCTAGCTGATTTAGATATTCTTGATTGGCCTGAAAGTCTTAAAGCAATGCAACGTAACTGGATTGGGAAATCTGTTGGTGCGGAGATTGACTTTAAAATAGAAGGTACTGACAAAGCATTCACAGTATTTACAACACGTGCAGATACAGTTTTTGGTGTATCGTACTGCGTACTTGCACCAGAGCATAAACTAGTAGAAGAAATCGTTACTGAAGGTCAAAAAGAAGCTGTAGAAGCTTATTTAGATTTAGTTAAACGTAAATCTGACTTAGAAAGAACAGATTTAAACAAAGATAAAACAGGTGTGTTTACAGGGGCTTATGCGATAAACCCTGTAAATGGTGAAAAAGTAGAAATTTGGATTGCAGACTATGTACTTGCAAGTTATGGAACAGGAGCTGTTATGGCTGTTCCTGCACATGATGAGCGTGATTATGAATTCGCAACTAAGTTCAACCTACCAATTAAAGCTGTTATCGAAGATAATGGAGAAGTGGTTGTACCATTCTACGGTGATGGTAAACACATTAATTCAGACTTTATCAATGGTTTAAACAATGAAGATGCTATCGCTAAAGTTATTGAATTTTTAGAAGAAAATAATGCAGGACGTAGTAAAGTTACTTATAAACTACGTGACTGGTTATTCTCAAGACAACGTTATTGGGGAGAACCAATTCCAATTATTCACTGGGAAGATGGTACTATGACTACTGTACCTGATAGTGAATTACCATTATTACTACCAGAAACAGACAATATTAAACCATCAGGAACTGGAGAATCTCCACTAGCTAATATCGAAGAGTGGTTAAATGTTGTAGATCCAGAAACTGGTAAAAAAGGTAAGAGAGAAACAAATACAATGCCACAATGGGCAGGATCATGTTGGTACTACCTACGTTATATCGATCCGCACAATGATGAAGTATTTGCTGATCCAGAAAAATTAAAATACTGGTTACCAGTTGACGTATATATCGGTGGAGCAGAACATGCCGTTCTTCACTTATTATACGCTAGATTCTGGCACAAAGTTCTTTACGATTTAGGTTTAGTTCCATCTCGTGAACCATTCCAAAAACTATTCAACCAAGGAATGATTCTTGCTGAAGGTAAAGATGGACGTCCAGAAAAAATGTCTAAATCTAAAGGTAACGTAGTAAACCCAGATGATATTATTGTATCACATGGTGCAGATACATTACGTGTTTACGAAATGTTTATGGGACCACTTGATGCTTCTATCGCATGGAGTGAAAATGGTCTAGATGGATCACGTCGTTTCTTAGATAGAGTATATCGTCTATTCGTAGATGAAGAAACTGGAAAAGTTAATGATAAAGTCCAAGATAAAGATAATGCAGAGTTAGAAGTAAGTTACAACTACACTGTTAAGAAAGTATCTGGAGATATCGAAATTCTTGGATTTAACACTGCTATTTCTCAACTTATGGTGTTTCGTAAATGATTGTTACAAAGCGGAATTTATTCCTCGTAAATATGCACTAGGATTTATTCAACTTCTTGCTCCATTTGCACCACACCTTGCTGAAGAAATGTGGGAAATCTATGGTAATACTGAGTCAATTTCATATGCACCATGGCCAACATTCGATGAAAGTAAACTTGTAAGTGATACTGTAGAAATCGTAGTTCAACTTATGGGTAAAGTTAAAGCTAAACTAGATGTTAAAAAAGATTTAACTCCTAAAGAATTAGAGGAAATAGTTTTAGCTAATGATGAAGTAAAAAGAATTAATAGCTGGAAAAACAAGTTATGAAAGTAATTGTTGTTCCTGGAAGATTAGTAAATATTGTTGCTAAATAAGGAGAATAGAAATGGAAGAGTTAATTTATAACATTGTAAGTGAAATCGTTGAGCATAAAGATGAAATTAAAATCGAAAAAAATTCGTTAAAAAAATGCTCGTGAACACTATATTTTAACAGTACACCCTGATGATTGCGGGCGTATTATAGGGAAAAAAAGGTACAGTAATCAATGCGATTCGTACAGTATTAAATTCAACAACATTTAGTAAAAAAAGTGTACTTGGATTTAGTAGAGTAATAAAGTTAATATGAAATATTAAATGGAATACCTCAATAATAATATAAGTATTATTGAGGGTATTTTTTTATAAAAAGTATTTCTGTTTTAATAAATACAACTTTCATACTAGAATTTTATAATTTTTTTAGAAGTATAATTAAGGGGATACAAAATGATATGTCAGTTGTAATCGGGAGGAAAAAAATAATGCGTGAAACAGTAGATGGAATTATTATAGAAGATAAAAAAATGTAAAAAAATAGCATTCACTCATAGAAATATAGATGCAAAAAATAAAGACGATATGAATACTTTTTCTGAGAAGTATGGGTTTAACTACAGTAATGTAGCATTTAATAGTCAGGTTCATGGTGCATCTGTTCGAAGAATTAAGTCTAGTGCTGATTTAGCTGAAAATGGTAAAGAGGCTGATGGGTTAGTAACATCGCTAAAACAAGTGCCGTTATTAATATTTACTGCTGATTGTGTGCCTATAGTTTTTTTATGACAAAAAAACAAGGTGTTATTGCTTTGGCTCATGCAGGATGGCGTGGTACATATGGTAATATTGCCGGGGAAATAGTAGAAATTATGGTTAAAGAAATATAATTGTCAATTAGGTGATATTAAAACTATAATTGGGTCCATCGATTTCAAAAAGAAAAAGTATGAAGTATCTGAAGATTTAATAGAGAAAGTTTGCTAGCTTAAAAGTGGATAATTACTATGAAAAAAATAGGAGATAGCTATTATTTAGATTTATGGACTATTAATAAAGGTTTATTAGAACAAGCTGGGTATTTTTAAAAGAAAATATTGAGGTTACTAGTATTTGTACTAGTAAAAAGAAAATGATAAGTTTCTTTCTCATACCGTTTAGATAATCAAACGGCTAAAAGAATAGGTACATTAATACAAATTGATTAATTAAGAGAGGTAAAGTAGGTTTAATGGAAAAAAAGATATAAAAATTAGTTGAGCAAATTTCTACATTTAAGAGATTGCCAAAAGGGTGATAGTAGATGGAGGGTTGCATTTTACTATATTGCTAAAGAATTTTTGGGATTTAGAAGAAGTATTTGTGATTATTGACAAAAATTTATATACATGAACAAGGGTTAAAAGATACCCTGTATTTAGAGAATATCAAGAAGCGGAAGGATTTCAAATCTTTTTCTAGTTATTTAAAAAGCAAAAAGAATTTGTTGAGAAAACAAGGTGATTTATTCACTTTAGAAGATGGAACAAAATTAATTGGAAGAATTCGACAAGGTGCTTTTTAGAGAAGTATTTGTTCCATTTTCTTCGCAGAACAAAAGTTCAATTATCTTCTAAATGAAGATGAAGGTTTATTTGCGGATACATTTAAGAGATTATTAGGTGTAATGGAAGCAAGTGAAAATTATATAGTAGATGGAGAACAAGAAAAAAAGCTATCTATTAGATGGTGATGTTCAAAGCTTCTTTGCGGATATTTGTAAAAAAATATAGTTTTAGTATAAAAGAAAAATCGTTAGCGTACGCTAACGATTTTTTTGTTGATGGCTAAATCATAATCACTTAACGATAAGAGAACCCTTATTTTTTTGTATAAATATATGTTATAATAAACAAAAATAACTTTATAAGGTAGGATAATAAAATGAGAGATATGCTAGCGATAATAATTAGAACGATATTAGCAATTGTAGTTTTTTTCGTCATAATAATAGTATTTGCTATAGGGTACGAATAGTAGTGAAGATAAAAAGGAAAAATGAAATTAGAGCAAGAAAGAATGGTAGAGTATACTGTAAAAAAATTTCGAAAAATATAAAAAAATAGAGTTTAAAAAATGTTCAAAAAAACGTATTGATAGGTCATTGGAAAGTAGATGCGATAATTAATGACGATATTACTGTGTCATATTCGATTGATTCACTAGGAAAAAAAGGCAAATATAGGAATAATTAAAAAAACGAAGGTGGAGACTTAGTTAGAAAAAAATAAAGATACGGTAGTTCAAAAGCAAGGCTATTGAGGTGATTTATAGTGAGTGATATAGAATATAAGAGTATTTCAGAAAAAGGTGTATGACATTACAAATAAAAACTAATGAAATTTTTTTAGTGATGAAAAAGAATATAAGGTACTATATAAAGAAAAGTAATTCGATAAATGGAATGAAAGTCGTGGCAGTTGGCTCAGTAGATAGTAATGAAAAAAAGTAGAGTTTTTTTAAAACTTAATAACCAAATAAAAAGAGTATAATAACTCTATTTTTTTACCTAAATATATGTTATAATAAGATAAATGATGTAAATAAAGGAGGTTTGCAAAAAAATGAAAAAAAGATAAAAAAAGGACATTGGTAAGTATAATTAGTTTAGTAGTACTAGGAATATTTAGTACAGGATGTGGATCAAATAATGTGAAAAATAACTAAAGAGCAACAAGATAATGTTGTTAAGATATTATCTAAAAAAACTACGATATAAAAATCAATAGAGTTTCAAAAATTTGAAAAAAATATATGAAGCGGGATCATATAGATTGTCTATAAGAATAAATGAAAGTGATGAATATTCAACGGTGATTATTATTTCTAGTATTGAAGAACTAAATAGTATAGAAGGTGAGTGGGGGCTTGATCCAATTGAGAATTTTTGAAAAAAATAAAAAAAGAAAAGAAGTACTTCCGTTAGAAAAAAATAGACTTGAATAATATAAAAAAATAAATTATATTTAGGAGATAATTAATAATGATATCAGCTGAAAAAAATACAAGAATTTATCCGAACGTTCATATAATATAAATTTACAAGATGTAACTAAAGTTATAAAGAAGGAACGTACTTATTATTATAATAATAGTAAGAAGAAGTTAGGAAAATTTAAAGTCCTAGCTGTAGAAAATAATCAAAATAATGGAACGCAGGCAATGGCAGTAGCCCCAGTGGATAGTAACGGAGAAGTAGATACAAGTCAAATAGTAATTGCATATGCGGGTACAGATAAAGGTGAATATAGTGATTTATTGACAGATGAAAATCAAGTTATACGAGGGAAGAAAACATCCTTAGAATTTTATGAATTGCAAAATCCAAGTCAATATAGATTACCATCGGCTAAAAATAAGCTTGCAGTAGATCCCTTGATATCGAGTACAATGATAACAAGTCCATTGATATCTACCACAAAGAAAATAGTAACAACAAACCAACTTGAAACATCAGAAGAATTTGCTAAAAAGATAAGGGAAGAATACCCCTATTCTGATATTAACTTTACAGGACATTCTTTAGGTGGGTATATGGCTATCCGCGCAGCAATAAAAAATAAATCAAAGGCAACTGTTTTTAATGCTCCTGATCCGGCAAATACCTTGTCTAAAGATGAAATTAAGTTTGCCTTAAAGAACCCAGGTTTGATAAAGAATTATAGAAATCCTATGGATCCAATTGGGAATTTTGGTGGAAATAGGTTAGGGACTGCAATCTACGTGGATAGTATTATTGCTCATCACGGATTTCCTGGTTTAGCAATAATTGATGTATATCATTCTATAGCGTCATGGACTAATTTTGATGATGATGGAAATTTAGTAGATAAAAATGGTAAAGCAGTTAAAAAAGTTATTCTAGAAGAATTAGATGTGGAAAATGATGGAAAAGTTGATTTTAAAATAAATGTAGAAAAATTGGTACCCTGAAAAAAATTATTTTCTCCCAAATATGTTAAAACTGTTAATGGTTCGTTAGAAATAAAAAAATAAATCATGAAAAGCTACAAAGTTTATCAGGAGAATTAAAAAAACTCAATCGCAGATTTAGAAATGGCATTATCAATATTAAATAGGGCAGAAACACATAATAATGAATTATCAAGTCGAAAAGAAAATAGAAAAAGAGACGTTAGGACAATATGTTGCTGATCACTTAAAAACAAATTCAGGTTTTTAGATATGATAGGGAAAAATAGATAGTTTCTTTGCTGATTTAGATACGAAAAAAAGGAAAAAATATGCAAATTTTTTTCTGGTTATAATGGAACATATTTTTTTACTAAATTTAATAATATCGAAACAGGAGATAAATACTTGATAACAGGGAATGGAGATAAATTTGAATATTATGAGATAAGTTGTAATTTAACTGAAGTAGGGATTCTAGCCAAGGTGTACTAAGTAATATTAGAAAAACAGAAAAATGTTGCACCGGTTGGTAGTAAAGGAAGCATAGTTAGTTTATCAGTAAGAAGTAGTATAGGGAAATTGGGAGAAAGTGTTATTAATGGGTTTGAAGATAGAATAAGAGCAAGCTTTAGAGGTGAAAATAACAGAAGTGGTTTTGATGATGGAATAGTAGATGCCTTAAAAGAAATAATTCAAGTAGAAAAGAAAAACGTTCAAACACTAATAAATTGTTTTCAATATATGAATTCAACAGTACAACTAACTAATTATAGTTTTAATAGGTCGGACATAGATTTAGGTAATAAATTAAAAGCAAATGAAGAAGTAGTAGGTAATTATCAAGTTCCAGCATTGGCAGTAGATTACAATACATTTTTAAATCAATCAGGAGTATTTGATGATGTAGCCGTGGTGAAAGCTTTTGATAATCAAGTAGATACAAGAACAAAAGAACTTTCAAAAGATATGCAAGGGAAACTGGGTGATTATTTCCAACAGGCAAAAGTATTTATGCAAGGCTCACTAGATAGTGTAAGGAAAAATAAAGACTGTGCAGATAGAGTAGTGGCAGACTATCCAACTCAAATTTATTATAAAGAGAGAAAAGAAGGGGTTATTGATAACGAAAAAAAATATTATGGATCAGTAGAGGGTGATGTAAGACGCTCTGGAGAAATAAAAGAACTAGCTCAAATTGGAGCTCAACTAGTCGAAAAACATCAATCTACACTAGATAATATTGATATAGTAAACGAAGGGTTATCACAAATAGAAGGTTTATTACAAGATTCACTAGAGGAACTAATATATGGTTATGATAATTTAAGTGGAATATTAAAAGCACATAACATAGTAAGTCAAATACTAGCAAAAAATCAATACGCAGGCGACAGTATTTAATGATTTACTTAAGAAAAATACAGGTCAAACAATAAATGGTTTAAATGGTAGATTAGAAGAAATCATAAATATAACAAATAACGTTAATACTATGATTGAAGATTGTTTTTGGAAAAACATTAATACTAAAAAAATCGTTAGCGACTGCTAACGATTTTTTTGTCTGTAATAAAATTTATACCATATGCAATCGCAACAAATAATATTACGATATATATAGTGTAATCTGTATAACTTGTGTTATAAAGAACGTTTACTAGATAGCTTTGAACAGAAAAATGGAACAAACACTGCAAATATTAGTGTAAGTAACTTATCTTTTCTAAATATTATTATAAAGAAGACAAAAAGTTAATAATGTCACTATAAAGTAAGTAATTCTTGGTAGTTCGATATTGAAGCTTTCTGGTCTTGGAAAAGGATTATAATAGAAGAATATAATTCCTAACAATACGTAAACAAGTACTATACCATTATGCTCTCTTTCAGAACTTTTCAATACATCTTTTTAGAATTAATAAATACCCTGAGAATAACCATAAAACAAGGACGATTAGTATTATGATAAGGTTCATAATATTTAAGTTTTTTTGATCTAAATTAAAGTTTATTTTAAAAAGTATAGATAAATGTAAAAAAACTAAAAAGTAGAACAGATAGTAATATAGAATATTTTTTTGTTCATAAGTAAATCCTTCTTAAATAATTATCAACTTTGAGGATTTGTTGATTAAATTTCTTTTTTTCTATATAATATTAAGTAATTATATCATTTTTAAGCGATTTAAAAACAAGGAGAGTTAAATGGTGAAAAATATAAAATATAAAAAAAGAATACATGGGCTAATAACTTTATTAGAAGTAATTTTAGTAGTTATGATTTCTGGGATGGTATTATTATTCTGAAAGAAAGATGGGGTATGATCAGACATATAATGTCTAAAAAAATGTTTATAAAGTTCCCTAACTACTTCACAGATACAAATATAAAATTAATAGTTCTAGCGTTTGCGATTATGATTTCTAATACAGTTGTTTTTAGTAATAAAAATCTAAAAAAACATGTTGAGACTTTCTTAGTGAAATTTAGTACTGGCTGGCATAGGGGCATATACTATTTTAGCTTGTAATGCAGATAGTGTATTTATTTATTATTACTGGGTAATCTTTTTTTGGTTTATTTAATTTACTTAGATTTCTGCAATTTTTACTTTAAAAAAATAAAATAAGGTACTACGGTACTTTATTTTTTTATAAAAAAATATTGAGTAGAAAACTTTATAAATTTCTTTAAACTTTGTTTTAACTCACACTGATAATATGTAAATGTACCGAAAAAAATATCGTGAAAATTAATTGTACTAATAGCACTATAAGATGTATAATTAGAATATAGTATACTATAGATATTAGTATAAGGAGGAGTTTTATGGATAATAGAAATAATCAAAATAATCAAAACTTAGAAAATAATAATCAACAATTTAATAATCAAAAATCTAGAAAATAACCAACAAGTTAACAATCAAAAATAATGTTCAACAACAATATTATGATCAAAATCAATGAGGAATTTGAAGATTTTGATAATGAGAAATACTTTGAAGAAAATCAATACTTTGAAGATGAAGAGCAAGATGCTCAAGATCCAAAACAAAATAAAAAAATTATGGCAAAGTTATTTTTTTAACTGTATTCTGCAGATTTGCGCTAGGAGCTACTAGCGTTTTCGGTGCACAAGCTGTTACGGGTACAGGTAGCGCCTTGAGATCATCGGTTACTGCAACAAAAGAAGATAAAGATAACCAACAATTAACGGTTAATGCTATATCAAAAGCTAAAGATGCGGTAGTATCAGTAGTAACATATCAAACTAACAGTAATAACTTAGATTCAATCTTTAGGTGGTAAATTCAAAAAAATAAATCTAATAATAACTCTAATTCATCTGATTCAGGTGATTTAAAAACAGCTTCTACAGGTAGTGGAGTTATTTATAAAAAAACTGGTAACACTGCATATGTAGTTACTAACAACCACGTAGTTAAAGGAGCTAAGAAGCTAGCTGTTATACTTAGTGATGGTACTAATGTTAATGCAGAAGTAGTCGGGACTGATGTTTGGACAGACTTAGCTGTATTAAAAATAAACGGTGATAATGTAACAACAACTATGGACTTTGCGAATAGTGATGACATAGCGGTAGGTGAAACTGCATTTGCGATTGGTTCTCCACTTGATGTTAGTTTTTCAAATACTGTAACAAAAGGTATAGTTTCAGCAGTAAATCGTCAAATTCCTATGGATGTTGATGGAGATGGAACTGTAGACTGGAACCAAACAGTTATCCAAACAGATGCAGCGATTAACCCAGGGAACAGTGGTGGAGCGCTAATTAATAATGAAGGTAAACTTATAGGAATCAATGAATCTAAAATTGCCAAAGCAACATCTAGTGTTAGTGCCGAAGGTATTGGATTTGGAATTCCTTCTAATGAGGTTAAATTAATTACCGAGCAACTTGAGAAGTCAGGTAAAGTAGTTCGTCCTGCTATGGGTGTTCAATTAGTTTCGGTAAATACAATAGCTAATGATACTGTAAAATCGGAATTAAAATATGAAGGTAAGCAAGGAGTAGTCGTTCGTTTGGTTGAAAGTGGTACTCCAGCGGCTAAAGCAGGATTAGAAAAATATGACGTAATAACTAAACTAAACGATACAGAAGTTAAAGATGTAGCGGCAGTTAGAAAATTCTTATTTGAGAAAGCTAAGATAGGTGATACCGTTAAAGTAACTTACTATCGTGGAGGGCAAGAAAAAACAACTGAAATAGTTGTGCAGGCAGTAAGTAATACATAATATATAGAAAATTATGAGGGAGATATGTTCTCGTAATGGACTTTATAATATCTTTTATTGTTCGTAAAATGTTTATTTTTTTAGAAGTGATAAAGATGGAAAACATTATAAAAAAACAGAATTTATAGATTTATTAATATTAAAAAGATTTAATAAAAAAATGTTTGATTTATTGTAAAAAAATAGTAAATATTATTTGCTAAAAAAAGCCAAAAACATGTTATCATAGTTCTGTTGAAATTTAGAGAAACATAGGTGAATATATGAAAAAAAGTAAGAAAAAGCAATTATTCCAGCGACAGGGATATGGAACAAGATTCCTTCCAGCTACTAAAGCATTTTACCGAAGGAAATGTTGCCAATCATTGACACTCCTACTATTCAATATATAGTAGAAGAAGCAGTAAAAGCTGGAATAGAAGATATAATAATCGTAACAGGAAAACAAAAAAAGAGCGATAGAAGACCATTTTCGATAGAAATGTTGAACTTGAAGTAGAATTAGAAAAATAAAGGGAAAATTAGAGCTTTTTAGAAAAAGTTAAATACCCAACTACTTTAGCCAAAATTCATTACGTTCGTCAAAGAGAAATGGCAGGTCTAGGGGATGCAATCCTTACAGCTCGTAGTTTTATCGGAGATGAGCCATTTGCAGTATTATTAGGGGATGATGTTGTAATTAATGAAGAACGCCCTGCAATAAAACAACTTATGGACGAATCAGAAAAAACAGGATGCTCAGTTATTGGAGTACAAACTGTTCCTGAAAATCAAACACACAGATATGGTGTAATAGCTCCAAAAGGTCACGAAGGGAAATTATACGAAGTTGAAACTTTCGTAGAAAAACCTGCTCCGGGGACTGCACCATCTAACTTAGCTATTATGGGACGTTATGTTCTAAATCCAGGAATCTTCAAACATTTAGAGAAAAAAACACGTTGGTGTTGGTGGAGAAGTACAATTAACAGATGCTATCCAAATGCTAAATGAAGAAGAAAAAGTTTACGCTTATGATTTTGATGGAGCGCGTTATGATGTAGGGGAAACTATTGGTTTCGTTAAAACTACAATTGACTTCGCTCTGAAAAGTGACCTTAAGGATGAACTAGTTCCATTCTTAAAAGAAAAATTAAGTGAATTAGAATAAGATTAAAGCGATGTAATTTTAACATCGCTTTTTTTAAAACTGTAGGTAGGTGTAGCTATGATTGTTAATCACATTGGAATTTATGGGAATCTGTATTATTGATAATAAACTATTATGTATAAAAAAAGAAAGAGGTCCGTACAAAAAAATAGGTTTGATTTACCTGGAGGCAGTCAAAAAGAAAATGAAGGATTTACTGAAACATTAGTCCGAGAATTCAAAGAGGAAACAGGCTATCAAATAGAAAACTACAGAAATTGCAGAGCTTATGATATATTTGTAGAAGATATGGATCGTATGGTACATCATATTATGGTGTTTTTATGATGTAGATATTAACTTTGAACAAAAAGATGCTGTTTTAGAAATACTTGATGATGAGTTAAATGATTCTAGTGGAACTTATTGGATAAACTTGGAAAAATTTGATATAAGTAATGCATCTCCTCTTATTTTAAAATTAGTACAGGAACTTAGTAATGATAAAACTATTTTAGAAAAAGTAGTATTTAAGAATTGGAAGATATTATAAAAGAACTTATCCATCAAAAAAATGGATAAGTTCTTCTTTGTTCTATTTAAAATCATTTTTAGCGTCAGGTTTAGCGCCTTTATCTTTGTTTTCGTCTACAGGTAGAGAACCATCTAGTTGCCAGTCATTCCATCCTCCATCGTAGAAGTATGTATTAGCACGACCAGTTAGTTGAGTCATAAACCAAGGAATAGAGTTTCTCCATCCAGTTCCACAGTAAACTGCAATCTTATCTGTTTCAGAAATGCCTTGACCTTTCCATAAGTTATAAATTTCTTGTGGATTACGTAATGTACCATCTGGATCATAATAGTCATCCATATTAGCAGCATCAGTTCCAGAAAATCCGTAGACAGCTCCCTTAGGTTCACCTTTCTTATCGATATAGTCGTAACCACTAGTTTTACCAGTGTATTCATCCCAAGAACGAATACTAACTAGTTTAATTCCTTCTTTTTGAGCTTTTTCAGACATTTCTTTAGCACGAGCTATGTCATATTCTGGATGAGCTGGTACATTAACACCGAAGTCTTTAGCTTCTTGTGGAGTATTAACATTTGATTCTGTTTCAAATCCAGCATCTTTCCAAGCTTGTAATCCTCCATTTACAACACGAACATCTTTAACTCCAGCCCATTTAAGTGCCCAGTTTACACGGAAGGCAGCTGACGCATCGCTAGAGTATAATATGATAGTTTTATCACTTGTGATACCTTGTTTTAATAAATTCTTTTTAATTTCATCTGCAGAGCGAAGATTCCAAATTGGACCTTCTTCTATCCAGTCAGTATTAAAGTGATAAGCTCCTTTAATATGCTCTTTGTAGGCTTTTGCCTTATCTAATTCTCCCCAAGAAACTTCAAAGATCGCATAATTATCATTTGTACATGTTTCAGGTTTTTTACCATCTTGTACATCTTTTACCCATTTAGGAGAGACAAGGTTTTGATATTCTGGATATGCTACTATATTTGCTTTGTTTGCATCGTTATCAGCAAATGTTTTATAATCCTCGAACTTATAAACCTCATAACCTAGAGAAGCAAATTTATCTGAGACTTTTTCGATATTATCTTTGTTAGTATCGTAAACAACGATTTTTTTGTTTTTATCAAGTCCTTTATCACTAACAAACTTTGCTTCCTTATCTTTATTAACTTTACCTATGAATGAAGCACTATATTGAATTGAGTTTTTAAGGTGTCCTCCGTTTTTCACGTTATCAACTTTAAACCCGTTATAAGCCTCATCATCACGTGTATCAATAAATTGATACTCGCTGTTACTTAAATTCTTAGTGAAGTCTTCCAGTGAAATAGACTTTATTTCCTTCTTCTCAACAGGTGTACTAGTTGTGTTACTATCTTTTGTAGTACAGCCGCTAAGAATAAATCCAGAAGCTAAGAAAATAATCCCCGCTTTCTTAAAGTTAATCATATTAAATTGTATGTGGTAACCTACCACTTTCCTCCTTTTATTTGTACACTATGATTATATTACACAATTTAAAAAATTGTAAATATGAGTAAAAAACTTTAATTTCTGAGTAAGGTTTACATAAAAGTATTTCTTCTTGTATTTATCATTAGAAAGTATGAATATACAAGTGTGTAAAAGGTTTTTCTTTTAAGTGATAACCTCTTTCAATTACAATAAAAAAATATTATGATAACATTTTCTTAAAAAAATGCACATATAACGATAACCATAAAGTTTATGTGTAAAATGAAAGAGGATAATTTTTTTTATTTCTCAAAAAAATAAATTAAAAAAAGCTTTGCAAATTTTCTGAAACTGTTATACAATAAATGCAGTAGGAGTTTTGTGCTACTGCTTGTAAAGAAATTTGGGGAAAGGAGGAAAAGGTATGTTAGAGTTTAATGTTGATAAAATTACTATTCCGCTAAAACAACATGTTGGTGGCCCATGTCAACCTATCGTTAGTGTTGGGGACCATGTAAAACGTGGACAACTTGTTGCAACTCCTAATGGATTAGGTGCTAATATTCATACAAGTTTATCTGGTGTTGTTGAATCTGTTGATGAAATGAACATCGTTGTAAAATTAGATAAAGAACAATCAGATGACTATGTAAAATTAGAACCAACAGACGATCATCTACAACGTATTAAAGACGCTGGTATCGTTGGTGTAGGTGGAGCTGGATTCCCAACTGGAATCAAATTATCTGCACAAATACCTGGTGGATACGTAATAGCTAACGCTGCTGAATGTGAACCGGTATTAGGACACAATGTTCGTTACATGGAAGAACATCCAGAAGAATTGGTACGTGGATTAAAATACATCCTTAAACTAACAGGAGCAAAAGAAGGTTATATTGCGATTAAAACTAAATATCGTAAAGCTTTATTAGCTCTAGGAAAAGCATGTAAAGACGAACCAAATATCAGTATTAAAATTTTACCAAATATGTATCCTGCAGGGGACGAACGTGTTATCGTTAGGGAAACATTAGGTGTAATTTTAAAACCTGGTCAATTACCATTAGAAGCAAATGCTATTATCTCAAACGTAGAAACTATAAAACGTATTGTAGAGGCTATTGAATTAGATAAACCATTAATCGATAAAGATATTACTGTCGGTGGACGTGTTCATAATCCAGATATTTTCATGAATGTACCGATTGGATTACCAATTAGTGTATTTATTGAAAAAGCAGGAGGATACATTAACCCGCATGGTGAAATCGTACGTGGTGGACCATTCACAGGGCGTCCAGCTAAAGAAGACGAACCAATTAATAAAACAACTGGGGGTCTATTAGTGGCAATGCCATATCCACAAGAACGCGAAAAAGTAGGGATACTTATTTGTGAATGTGGAGCCCAAGAAGAACGTCTTCGTCAAATAGCTGACGGAATGGGAGCAGAAGTTGTTTCTGTTCAAATGTGTAAACGTATGAAACCAGACAAAAATGGTAGATTACGTTGTGAGCTTCCTGGTATCTGTCCAGGACAAGCGGAAAAGGTATTAACAATGAAAAAAGATGGTGCGAAAGCTGTAATAGCTGGTACTTGTCAAGACTGAACTAACACCGTTACAGGTGTAGCTCCTAGGTTAGGAGTAAAAGTTTATCACAGTACCGACCACGTCCTTCGTGCCACTGACCATCATTTATACAGAAGCTATAAAAAGCTTAGAATTACATAATAACAAATAATTTAGTTGGAGGTTAGAAGTAATGTCAATTACAGTAGAAACTGCAAAAAGAACATTTAAATGACAAAGCGGTATTTTTGTTGCAGAGCTGAGGAAGGTATCGTAATTAGCCCAGAAAAACTTAGAAGATCCAGGGTTATTCGATGATTTAGTAGATTCAGGTTTACTATCATTCCCAGATGATGCATTAACAATCGGACAAGTATTAGGAGCTAAATTAACTAAAACAACAGACGCTCTAGTACCTATTACGCCAGCTATCATTGATGCTGTTCAAGGCGGAGAAGAAAAAAGCAGAAGAAAAACAAGAAGAAGTAGCAGAAGTAGCACCAGCTGCAGAAGTTGCTGAAGCAGCACCAGTTGCACCAGTTGCAGCGCCAGTTGCTCAAGCATCAGCACCAGCTGGAGTATTCAAATTACAAATTGGAAAAAGGTGAAAACATTAACCTTGAAATTCCATTATCAGCATTCGCTCAACAAGTCGCTCAACCAGCACCAGCTGCAGCAGTAGTTGAAGGAAAATCAGCAGTAGTAGAAGCGCTCCAGTAGCTGTAGAAGCTAAAAGTTGAAGAAAAAAACATGAAGGTGAATCTAAAATTCATCCGTTCATTAAAAAAACTAAACACTATAAAATTGACAAAGTAGTATTTGGAGAAAAAAACTGAAATTCAAGGAACTACTTTAGTATTAAGAACACCAGAAGATTTATGTAAAGAAGTCGCTGCGTCAGAAGAATTAGTAGAAGATGTTAAATTAGAAATCATCACTCCTGATAAATATGACACTTACAGTGAAACAATCATGGACGTTCAACCAATCGCTGTTAAAGAAGAAGGAGAAATCGGACACGGAGTTACTCGTGAACTTAAAGGTGTAGTAATGGTTCTTACAGGAACTGATGCTAACGGAGTTCAAATCGAGGGAATTCGGATCTTCTGAAGGTGAATTAGAACGTAACATTATGTGGGGACGTCCTGGTGCTCCAGATAAAGGAGAAATCTTTCATTAAAGGTCAAGTAACAATCAAAGCAGGAGCTAAACATGGAACGTCCAGGACCATTAGTCGCTCACAAAAGCTTTCGATCACATTACTGAAGAAATTCGTAAAAGCTCTTAAAGAAGTAGAAGATGAAAGCCTAGTAGTAGGTGACATCAACATCGAACAATACCGTCACCCAGGAAACAAAAAAGTATTAATCGTTAAAGAAATCATGGGACAAGGTGCAATGCACGATAACTTAATCTTACCAGTAGAACCAGTTGGTACACTTGGTGCTAAACCAAACGTTGACCTTGGTAACTTACCAGTAATGCTTGCTCCAACAGAAGTATTAGACGGTGGTATCCACGCATTAACATGTATTGGACCAGCTTCTAAAGAAACTTCTCGTCACTACTACCGTGAACCATTAGTACTTGAAGCTATGGCTGACGAAGAAATCGACTTAGTAGGGGTATTACTAGTTGGATCACCTCAAGCTAACTCAGAAAAATTCTATGTATCTAAACGTGTTGGTATGACTATCGAAGCTATGGATATCGATGGTGCTATCGTTACAACTGAAGGATTCGGTAACAACCACATCGACTTTGCTTCACACATCGAAGAAATCGGTAAACGTGGAGTATCAGTAGTTGGTATGACTTACTCTGCAGTACAAGGTGCTCTTGTTGTAGGTAACGAATACATGTCAGCTATGGTTGATAACAACAAATCTAAACAAGGTATCGAAAACGAAATTCTTTCAAACAACACATTATGTAAAGAAGATGCTATCCGTGCTTTAGCAATGCTTAAAACACAAATGGGTGGCGGAACAATCAAAAAAGCTGAAAGAAAATGGAATCCAAACGTTAAATTAAACAACGTTGAAGTTATCGAAAAAACTACTGGTGAAAAAGTAGAATTAGTTGATAACGAACAAGTATTACCAAAATCTAAAAAACGTCAAGAAATTTACGAAAAAGAAGACTAAAATTTAAAAGAATAGGAAGTAAGTTATGATTGAAAAATTAAAATATGCATCTACAGAAAGAGTGTTCGAAGGGGTTATAGTCGATCATAACGACGCCAGCGTTACGATAGATATCAAAAGGGACGCCTAGGGCAATTTAAAAATTCCTATGAGAATGCTAATCTCGGAATATCCAGTAAAAATCGGACAAGAAGTTGCATTTTTACTAAGTTATCCAGAAGTATTAAATGAAGAACCTGACGAACATTATGTAAATGCAATACTTAATACTAAAAAGTTAGAACAAGAAGTACAAAACAGAAAACACAACGAAGAAAAATAGTAGGAAGGAGAAATTAGAATGTCATTAACGATATTTGAAGGTCTACAATCAGAGATTTTTGTACCTATTACACCTAAACCAGTTTGGGCTCCAGTAACTAAAGAATTAAAAGATATGAAAGTAGCATTAGCTACAGCAGAGGAGTTCACTTAAAAACAGATAAAAGATTTAACTTAGCAGGGGATACTACATTCCGTGAAATCCCAGATACTGCTCACAGTTCAGATCTTATGGTATCTCACGGTGGATATGACAACGCTGACGCTAACAGAGACATCAACTGCATGTTCCCAATCGACAGATTACACGAACTTGCTAAAAAAGGTTTCATTAAAAGCGTAGCAGAATTCCACTACGGATTCATGGGTGGTGGTGGAGACCAAGAGGCTTTCACTAACGTAACAGGTCCAGCAATCGCTAAAAAATTAAAAGAAGAAAATGTTGATGCAGTTATCTTAACTGCTGGTTGAGGTACTTGCCACAGAACTGCCGTGATCGTGCAGAGAGCAATTGAGGAAGCAGGTATTCCAACAATCTTAATAGCAGCACTACCTCCAGTAGTGCGTCAAAACGGTACTCCAAGAGCCGTTGCTCCACTTGTACCAATGGGAGCAAACGCAGGAGAACCTAACAACGTTGAGCAACAAACACAAATTCTAGAAGCAACATTAGAGCAACTAGTTAAAATACCAAGTTCAGGTAAAATAGTTCCTCTACCATTCGAGTATATCGCTCACGTGTAGGAGAATTCCGGAGAGGGGCGAAAGTCCCTCTCCATTTTTTACACAAACTGTACTATAAAACAGATTGGTTGCTGTTTCATTACAGAAAATTTATAGTAAGGGATGATGATTATGCCAAAAGAAAAATTACAAATAAAGGCATTTCATATGAAAGATGTTGCATTAGGTAAGAAGGTTAAAATTGAAAATAATCAGTTAACTATTCCTACAGAAATAGAATATGATAAAAAAATGTCTTTGAAAAAGTAGAGGTTAAAATAATAAAACCTAGAGAACATAATTTTTATGTTAATACTATAATGGATGTAGTACCAATATCAACAAAAGTTCTAGGTCGTCTTGGGGAAGGAATAACACATACGTTAACGGGAGTGTATATGTTATTAACTGGTGCAAATACTGAAGGGAAACAGATGCATGAATTTGGTTCATCAGAAGGTATTTTGCAAGAACAGTTGGTATTAAATAAGGCTGGATCTCCAGCAGATAGTGATTATTTAATACATATAGATGTTATTATTAAACCTGAGATTGATTTTGACCGTCATTTAGCATTCTCTATCTTTGAACTTTCTGATGTTTATTTACAAAATATAAGAGAAGTTATGAAAGTTCTTAGTGGTCGAGATGCTGATGAGGTTCACGAATTTTATAATAAACAAAATCCAGGTAAACCAAAGGTTGCTTTGGTTAAAGAAGTAGCTGGTCAAGGTATGATGTATGATAATCAGTTATTTCCTATAGAACCAAGTGGAATTGATAAAGGTATTTCAATTATAGATATGAATAATATGCCAGTTCTATTAACACCTAACGAGTATCGTGACGGTGCTATAAGAGCAATGGTATAGGAAGGGGTGTTATTATGGGGATAGGACCATCTACAAAAGAAACAAGTTTGCATCACTTTAGAGATCCATTATTAGATACACTGGCAGATGATCCAGATATCGATTTCCAAGGGGTTGTTGTTGTAGGGACACCACAAGATAATAGATTAAAACACCTTGTAGGTTGGCGTACAGCAGTATGGCTAGAAGCTATGCGTACAGAAGGAGCTATTATTTCAGCTGATGGTTGGGGTAATAGTGACGTTGATTATGCCAATACTATGTTTGAAATAGGTGAACGTGGTATTTCTATAGTAGGTTTAAAATTTATGGGTAAACATAAATTTGTTGTAGAAAATCAGTATACAAAATACGTATTAGATTTTAATAAATCTGAAGAAGGTAATGAAACTGAGATAGTTTGCCAAAATAATATTGATTATACAGATGCAAGAAAAAGCTTTGGCACTATTAAAATTAAAAATGCGTCAAGACGCTAATGAAAAAAATTAAAAATTAAGGAGTGAATTATAATGAAACTAAATAAAATGATTTCAGTAATAGATACACATACAGCTGGGGAAGCTGCACGTCTAGTAACAGCGGGAGTTCCAAAAATTCCTGGTAAAGATATAGTTGAGAAAAAACAATATCTTATTGACAATTTAGATGATCTACGTAAATCTGTAATGTTTGAACCACGTGGACACCAAGATATGTTTGGAGCATTCTTATTACCTCCAACAAAAGAAGAAGCAGATTTCGCTTTAATCTTCATGGATACTGGTGGTTACTTAAACATGTGTGGACACAACACAATCGCAGCGGTAACAGCAGCTGTAGAAACTGGTATGGTTGATGTTGAAGAAGGTGCCACTGAAAAAGAAGTAGTAGTTGAAACACCAGCTGGACTTATCTATGCAACAGCTAAATTAAAAGATAACGGAGCAAAAGTAAAAGAAGTTTCATTCAGAAACGTTGAATCATTCTTATACAAACGCGACTTAGAATTAGATGTTGAAGGAGTTGGACACATCAAATTTGATATTTCATTCGGAGGAAGTTTCTTCTGTATTCTTTCTGCTGACCAATTAGGATTAGAAGTTAAACCTGAAAATGCTTCTAAATTAAAAGAAGCTGGTCTTAAAATCCGCGATGCAGTTAATGCGAATATCGAAATTCAACACCCAACATTATCACACATTAAATCTGTAGACTTAGTTGAAATTTATGACAAACCTTCTCACCCAGAAGCTACTTACAAAAACGTTGTAGTATTCGGAGATGGAAACATTGACCGTTCACCATGTGGAACTGGTACTTCAGCTAAATTAGCTACATTATACGCTAAAGGTGAACTTAAACCAGGTGAACCATTCGTATATGAAAGTATCTTAGGTACTTTATTCAAAGGCAGAATAGTAGAAGAAAGAAAATTAGCCGACTTTGATGCAATCATCCCAGAAATCACTGGTTCTGGATACATCTTAGGATTCAGTAACTATGTATATGATCCAGATGATTCATTAACTTACGGATTCTTATTAGGATAGGAGTGTAGACAATATGAACTTATTAACGGTATTATTAGTAATATTAGGAGCAGGAGGAATATTCTTCTTAGCTTCATTTGTGATGGACGTAGTTAAACATAAAGATGACTTAGGAAAAGAAAATCCTGTTCTTGGATTCTTCATCGGATTAGTAACTGACTTCTTCGATACATTAGGTATCGGAAGCTTTGCGCCAACAACATTATTATTCAAAGTTACAAAATTTTTAGATACAGATAAAAAAATCCCTGGTACATTAAACGTTGCGCACACAGTGCCGGTATTAATGGAGGCTTTCTTATTCTTAACAGGGGTTAAAGTTGAAGGTGTTACTTTATTCTCAATGATCGCATCTGCAATCATAGGGGCGCTAGTAGGAGCAAGAATAGTAAACAAACTTCCTGAGAAAAAAATCCAACTTGTTATGGGTGTGTGTTTAATCGTAACAGCATTCTTAATGATGTCTGGACAATTAGGTTGGTTAAAAGCTCTAGGTTCTGGTAACGTAGCAGTTGGACTAACTGGTGTTAAACTTGTTATCGGTGTTGTAGGTAACTTCATCCTTGGAGCTCTTATGATGGCTGGTGTTGGACTATATGCACCATGTATGGCTATGGTTTATATGTTAGGACTAAGCCCATTAGTAGCATTCCCAATTATGATGGGTTCTTGTGCTGGTTTAATGGCTATCGGTTCTCCAGAGTTTATTAAAGCTGGAAACTACGCTAGAAAAGGTTCTATCGCTATAGCTATTGGGGGAGTTATAGGGGTAACTGTAGCTTACACATTAGTTAAGAGCATGCCATTAGAAATACTTACTTGGGTAATTATCGGGGTTGTTGTTCTTACAGGTATCTCTATGATTAGACAAGGTGTTAAAAAAGAAGCTTAATTATTAAAGAAAAAAACGAATTTAATTTTAAATTCCGTTTTTTTATATTCGAAATAATAAAAAGTCATCAAATTATTTTTGATGACTTTTATTTATTAGGCTTTGTTTTTTTCATTGAAGTTACTGCAGAATAACAAAAATACAATAACTGCAATCCAAATTATTGCAAATGAAATAAGTTTTTGAATACTAAGTTGTTCCCCTGTAGACAAAAAAATACCTATAAAAAAATTGCATTGTAGGTGGTAGATATTGAAGTATTCCTAGTAGATAAAGTGGAATATCAATAGCTCCTTTTGCAAAAAGCATAAGAGGTACTGCAGTTACTACACCTGATAATAAGGCATATATTAAAGTAGATGTCCCATATGTATGGAATGTAATATTGCTGTTTGTTCCTAAGTACCACATATAAATAAGTGCTATAGGAGATACTATGGCAGTTTCCACTAGTAAACTAGCTTTAGGGCTAAGAACAATTTTCTTTTTACATAAACTATACAATCCAAAAGTTAAAGCTAGTAATATAGAAATCCATGGTAATGATCCTAAAGAGATAAATAAGTACAATAGAGATGCTCCTACACATAAACATGCGATTGTTTGTACTCGTGTTAATTTTTCTTTTAGGAATACTACCGCTAAAATTATCGTAACTATTGGATTTAAGTAGTAACCAAAACTTGCTTCTAGAACGTGGTTACTATTTACTGCAATAATATAAGTTAACCAGTTAGCTGTTATCAATAGAGAAGTCGCTATAAGTAGAATAAAAACTTTTTTTATCCTTCCAAACTTCTTTAATTTCGTTAAAAATAAACTTCTTATTTGCGGCAACTAATACTACAAGAACCATAAAAATAAATGAACACAAAACACGTAGTGAAAGTACTTCATATGCATCAATACTTTTCAGTAGTTTAAAATAAATAGGGAAGAGACCCCAAGAAAAAAATAGCAAATAAGAATTGCAATCAAACTTTTTTTAGTATTACTCATAAATATCCCTCTCGTTATTAAAAAGTTATTATTATATAAGTATATAGCAAATGTAAATAATAATCAATAACTAATAAAATTTAAATAATAACACTAAAAATTATATAGATTTTTGGTGTATGGCAATAAGGGACTTTATAAAGTTTAGAATTGGAAATGAAAAAAATGTTATTTATATTTTAAGGGAAACATTTGTTTACTAATTGGAATAGTTGCATAAAAAATATACTTTTTATATATGAGAATACAAATATATTTTAGAGACAGCGGTAAGCCTTTTCAGAAAAATACTTTCCATTATTATGTAATTGTTATAGAATAGTTATATAAGATATAAATCTGATTGAAAAATACAGGAGAGACGTAAGTCACCGAAGGGACAAATTGATATTTGGCGATTATCGATGAAATTCTCAGGTAAAAGGGACTGTATTTTCGACAGAACTCTGAAGTTTATAGTCAACAGAGAGAAAGCTAGCTTTCTTTCTGTTTTTATTTTTAAGGAGGGGTGTTATGAAATTAATAACAAATAATCCTAAATTTAAATCGGAAAAAAATATAGGGATATAGATATCGAATATTATGATGCTGATTATCTAGATATATTAATAAAAAGTTAGAGATTTAGTGTATAGGAATTATGAATTAGTTACACATCCACTTTATGGAAGTGTCAAACCTAATGAGACAATCTATAGATCTGTCGTTATAAAAAGAGGGAAATGTCTTAGATTTAAATTCAGTTAACTTAGCATCAGAGGCTATAGGGACTTTTCGAAAAGTTTAGAAAAAAATAGGGGAGTTCCAAATTGGACTGAAAGCGTAAGGGACGATTTTTAGTGTTATTGATCATGATTTAATATCTAACGCTATAAAAAGAATACTATAAAAATATAAAGGAGAATAATTATGACAAGAGATTATGATGTAATAATTATAGGTTCAGGGCCTGCAGGATTATCAGCAGCGCTATATGCATCACGTGCAAAACTAAATACATTAGTATTAGAAAAATCAAAAAATGGTGGACAAGCAGCCATTACTCACTTGATTGAAAACTATCCTGGTGCTGTAGAAGATCCAACAGGACCTAGAGTAACTGCTCGTATGGTTGAGCAAGCTAAAAGTTTTGGTGCTGAAATCAAACAAGATGAAGTTCTAGATGTAGACTTCACTGGTGATGTTAAAGTAGTTAAATGTGTAAGTGGAGATTACACAGCCAAAACAGTTATTATAGCAACAGGAGCATCTCCTAGAAAATTAGATGCGCCAGGTATTAGAGAACTTGAAAGTAAAGGTATTTCATACTGTGCTACATGTGACGGTGACTTTTTCGAAGGATTGGATGTATATGTAGTAGGTGGAGCAAACAGTGCTGTAGAAGAAGCTTTATTCTTAACTAAATTTGCTCGTAAAGTAACAATTGTTTATCGTAGAGAAAATGTTCGCTGTGAAAAAGTAACTGCAGAGAAAGCTAAAAACAATCCAAAAATTGAAATTTTAGGAAATACTGTTGTAACTGAAGCAATTGGTGATGGAATCTTAGAAGCTATTAAGCTTAAAAACTTTAGTAACTGGTGAAGAATATGTTATTGAAGCAGATGAAGAAGATGGAACAATGGGATTATTCTTCTTTATCGGATATATTCCTCAAACTAAACTATTTTGAAGGAAAAGTTGAAATGACAGAAGACGGATATATTAAAGCAGGAGAAGACACACGCACAAGCGTTCCAGGTGTTTATGTAGCTGGAGATTGTCGTGTTAAAGATATTCGTCAAGTAGTAACTGCGGTATCTGACGGAGCTGTTGCAGCGATTCGTGCAGAAAAATATATTGCAGAAAAATTTGAATAACGGTAATAATCTATTTAAAAAAACATATTACAAGTATAAGTAAAGGAGAAGAAGATCATGTTAGAACTAACAAAAGAAACTTTTGAACAAGAAGTACTAGAAGCCGAAGGTTACATTTTTGTAGACTTTTGGAGCCAAGGATGTGAACCTTGTAAAGCTTTAATGCCAGATGTGCATAAATTAGCTGAACAATATGGGGATAAAATTAAATTCACATCACTAGATACTACAAAAGCACGTCGCTTTAGCGATTAAACAAAAAGTACTAGGGTTACCAACATTAGCTGTATATAAAGATGGTAGTAAGCTTGAAGAAGTAACAAAAGATGATGCTACTATTCCAAATATAGAAGCTATGATCAAAAAATATTACTAAAAAAATAATATAATAGGGAGGTATTTAGTATGCGTCTTGAACTAGGTAAGATTCATATCAAAGACATACAATTTGCTAACGAATCAAAAATTGAGGCAAATGTATTATATGTTAATAAGGAAGAGTTAATAAAAGCTGTATGGGAAGATGAAGCAATTGCTTCTGTTGATCTTGAAATTGCTCGTCCGGGAGAAAGTGTTCGTATTACACCAGTAAAAGATGTGATTGAACCACGTGTTAAAGTTGAAGGTCGTGGTGGTATCTTCCCAGGTATCCTTTCTAAAGTGGATACTGTAGGGGAAGGTCGTACAATTGCTCTTAAAGGTATGGCAGTAGTAACAACAGGTAAAATCGTAGGATTCCAAGAAGGAATTATTGATATGACAGGATTAGGTGCTGAATATACACCATTTTCTAAAACAAATAACTTAGTAGTTATTGCAGAACCTGTTGAAGGTATTAAACAACATGAACATGAAAAAGCTGTTCGTTACATTGGGATTCAAAGCTGCAAGATATATTGCAGAATTAGCTCGTGAACTAGAACCAGAAGAAGTTGATGTTTACGAAACAAAACCATTGTTAGAACAAATTGCAGAATATCCAGATCTACCAAAAGTAGGATATGTGTACATGTTACAAACACAAGGATTACTACATGATACATATGTATATGGAGTAGATGCTAAACAAATAGTACCAACAATTCTTTATCCAACAGAAATTATGGATGGAGCTATAGTAAGTGGTAACTGTGTATCTGCGTGTGATAAAAACCCAACATACGTTCACTTAAATAATGGAGTAATTGAAGATTTATACAAAAAACATGGTAAAGAAATCAACTTCTTAGGAGTAATAATTACTAATGAAAAATGTTTATTTAATGGATAAAGAGCGTTCTTCTAACTGGACTGCAAAACTATGCCGTTATCTAAACTTAGATGCAGTAATTGTATCACAAGAAGGATTCGGAAACCCTGATACTGACTTAATCATGAACTGTAAAAAAATCGAAGCAGAAGAAATTAAAACTGTTATTGTAACTGATGAATATGCAGGACGTGATGGAGGAAGCCAAAGTTTAGCTGATGCTGACGTTGCTGCTAATGCAGTAGTAACTGGAGGAAATGCTAACCAATTGGTAGTATTACCAAAATTAGATAAAGTTATTGGACATCTTGAAGTAGTTGATGTAATCGCTGGTGGACACCAAGATTCTCTACGTGAAGATGGAACAATAGAAGTAGAAATCCAAGCAATCACAGGAGCAACTAATGAAACTGGATTTGGATATCTAAGTGCAAAAACTTACTAATCTAGAATTTAAAGTTAATAAAGTTTATCAAGGAGGAATAAGATAATGGTTAGTCTTGTTAATAAAAAAGTAATAATCATTGGGGACCGTGATGGTATTCCAGGATTAGCTATTGAAGAATGTGTTAAACCAATTGAAGGAGTAGAGGTAGTATTCTCATCTACTGAGTGCTTTGTCTGAACGGCTGCCGGCGCTATGGACCTAGAAAACCAAAAACGTATTAAAGAAGCTGCCGAAAAATTCGGTAACGAAAATCTTGTGGTTTTATTAGGTGCTGCAGAAGCCGAAGCTGCTGGTCTAGCAGCTGAAACAGTTACAGTAGGGGATCCAACATTTGCAGGCCCACTAGCAGGTGTGGAATTAAACTTAGCTGTATATCATATCGTAGAAGATGAAATTAAATCTCAAATTGATGAAGAAATCTACGAAGACCAAGTAGGAATGATGGAAATGGTATTAGAAGTTGACGAAATCGCTAGCGAAATGCAAGATGTTCGTGGTGAATAGCTTTTAAAACCAAATAATAAAGTAGGGGGGAAATAACAATGTCTAAAATAAGAGTAGTACATTATATAAACCAATTCTTTGCAGGTGTTGGTGGAGAGGAACAAGCTCATATAGCACCTGAATTAAGAAAAGAATTACCACCAATTAGTACTCAATTACAAGGGAAATTGGGAGAAGATTTTGAAGTAGTAGCTACAGTAGTATGTGGAGATAGCTATTTCAATGAAAACTTAGAAAGTGTTCAAAAAGAACTTCTTGAGATGATTAAAGGGTGTGAACCTCAATTATTCATCGCAGGGCCAGCATTTAATGCAGGACGTTACGGGGTAGCTGCAGGGACAATAACAAAAGCTGTTCAAGATGAATTACACATTCCAGCGGTTACAGCTATGTATGAAGAAAACCCTGGTACTGATATGTTCAAAAAAGATGTTTATATTCTTGAAACATCTGATAGTGCTGCAGGTATGAGAAAAGCATTACCAAAACTTGCAAAATTCGCTACAAAATTGGCTAAAGGAGAAGAAATCTTATCTCCTAAAGAAGAAGGATATCACCAACGTGGACTTCGTGTAAACTTCTTCAGTGAAACTCGTGGTTCTGAACGTGCAGTAGAAATGCTTGTGAAAAAAATTAAAGGTGAAGAATTCGAAACTGAATATCCAATGCCTAACTTCGACAGAGTAGAGCCAAATCCAGCAGTTAAAGACTTAAGTAAAGCTAAAATAGCTTTAGTTACATCTGGAGGAATTGTTCCTAAAGGCAACCCTGATCATATTGAATCATCATCTGCTTCAAAATATGGAGAATATAGCTTAGAAGGTTTTGATGATTTAACAGCTGAAACTCACGAAACAGCACATGGTGGATACGACCCAGTTTATGCAAATGAAGATGCAGACCGTGTATTACCAGTTGATGTAATGAGAGATTTAGTAAAAGAAGGAGTAATTGGATCGTTACACGAAAAATTCTATACTACAGTCGGTAACGGGACTGCTGTTGCTAATGCAGTAGCTTTCGCTAGTGAATTTGCTCAAACTAGTGGCAGATGGCGTAGATGCTGTTGTTTTAACTTCAACTTGAGGTACTTGTACACGTTGCGGTGCAACGTTAGTAAAAGAAATAGAGAGAGCTGGTATTCCTGTAGTGCATATTTGTACGGTAGTTCCGATTTCTCTAACTGTAGGAGCAAACAGAATCGTTCCTGCAATTGCAATACCTCACCCACTTGGGGATCCTAAACTAGATCATGACGAAGAGAAAAAATTACGTAGAAAACTAGTTGATAAAGCATTGCATGCATTAACAGTAGAGGTTGATGGTCAAACAGTGTTTGAATAAAAATAAAAAAGAAGGGGGAGCTTGGGGTACATATTGTGTATCCCAAGCAACAAGTAACGATGAGTTATCCAGTATTTAAAGGGGCAGGATATATTCTTGTTCATACACCAGATATGATAGAACAAAATGGATCTACTTGCAGTATTGAGCGAGTAACACATCCAGAATCAGAATTTTTAGCAGAAGTAGGTAAACACATTCGTTCATATGAAGAAGTAGTAAACTATTTACCAAACCAAGTTTATATTGGGAATAAAACACCAGAAGAATTAAAATCATATCCAATGCCTTGGTATGATATAAAAGATGAACAAGGGAAACGCCATGGTAAATTTGGTCAAATAGTTCCACAAGATGAGTTCTTAGCTCTAATGAAAATATGTGATGCATTTGATTTAGTAAAACTTTCAGAAAGTTTTATCGCGTCAGTACGTCCAAAAGTAGAGGATAATTTCAAAGAGCTAGCTCCTTATTTTGATAAATTAGAAGGAAGCGACATTAGTGATAAAGAAGATGATTACGAACCATTATTACATAATGGGGAAGTAGTAGGATATGTGAAAAGAGCACATGATGTCGATGTTAACTTAAATGCCCATGTTATCTTTGAAAACTTAGTAGTTAAAGCATCTGGAGTAATTTCAGCACTTGAAGCTCTTAGAGCAACAGGTGTAAAACCAGAAGAAATTGATTACGTAGTTGAATGTTCTGAAGAAGCATGTGGTGATATTAACCAACGTGGTGGAGGTAACTTCGCTAAAGCTATAGCTGAAGTAGTAGGATTAACTAATGCTACAGGTTCAGACCTTCGTGGTTTCTGTGCAGCTCCTACACACGCTTTAATCAATGCATCAGCATTAGTTAAAGCAGGAGTATACAAAAATGTTCTTGTGGTAGCAGGTGGTGCTAGTGCAAAACTTGGAATGAATGCAAAAGACCATGTTAAAAAAGGACTTCCTGTCTTAGAAGACGTAGTAGGTGGTTTTGCTGTTGTGATTTCAGAAAATGATGGTAAAAATCCAATTATACGTACAGACTTAGTAGGTAAACATGACGTAGGAACAGGATCTTCACCTCAAGCTGTTATGGGGGCGTTAGTTGCCAAACCATTAGAAAAAGCAAACTTAAAAATTACTGATGTAGATGTATTCTCAGTAGAGATGCAAAACCCTGATATTACAAAAGCAGCAGGTGCAGGAAACGTGCCAGAATCTAACTATAAAATGATTGGTGCCTTAGCTGCTATGAGAGGTGATATTGACAAAAAATCACTTAAATCATTTATTGAAGAAAAAGGACTACCAGGATGGGCTCCAACACAAGGACACATTCCTTCAGGTGTTCCATATGTAGGGTTCTTAGTAGATGACTTAACAACTGGGGATAAAAATAGAGCAATGATCGTTGGTAAAGGAAGTCTATTCTTAGGAAGAATGACTAACTTATTCGACGGTGTATCAGTAGTAGTAGAACGTAATAGTGGAGTATTAGAAGAAAAAGATAGCACTTCTAGTGAAGAAATTAGAAAAATTATTGCCGAATCAATGAGAAATATCGCACAAGAAATGCTTAATGAATAGGGGTGGTACTATGAGTAAAAAAATTATATCAAAAGTATTACTAGAAGTAGCAGATGCGATTGAAACAGGAAATTTTGGTAAAAAAGTTAAAGTAGGATTAACTACTTTGGGGAGCGAGCATGGAGTAGATAATTTACTTCAAGGAGCCACATTAGCGAAATTCTTTATTTGATATAGTTTTAATAGGTCAAGGTCAAGAAGGTTTTGAATCTTATGAAACAGAAAATGAAGAAGAAGCACATAAAATTATGGAAGACCTACTTGATAAAGGGGAAATTGCAGCTTGTGTAACTATGCATTATAATTTTCCTATAGGTGTATCAACAGTAGGAAGAGTAGTTACGCCATCTCGCGGAAAAGAGATGCTATTAGCGACTACAACAGGTACTTCTTCTACTAATAGAGTAGAAGGTATGATTAAAAATACTATTTATGGTATAGCAACAGCTAAATCATTAGGAATAGAAAAAACCAACTGTAGGTATTGCTAATATCGAAGGTGCTAGACAAGTAGAGAAAAATATTAATAGAATTAAAAAGAAAGTGGATATGACTTTGAATTTGCAACATCTCAAAGAGCAGATGGTGGAGCGGTAATGAGAGGAAATGACTTACTAATGGCAACACCAGATGTAATGGTTGTTGATTCATTGACAGGAAACTTATTTATGAAAGTATTCTCAGCATTTAATACAGGTGGAGATTATGAAGCACAAGGTTATGGTTATGGACCAGGTGTAGGGGAAGATTATGATAGAAGAATCTTAATCTTATCACGTGCTTCTGGAGCGCCTGTAGTAGCTAACTCATTAAAATATGCTTATGAAATAGCAGTCGGGGAGGTTAATGAATTAGCAAGAAAAGAATACGGAAAAGCTAAAGAAGCAAACTTAGATGCTTTATTGAATAAACTAAAAGAAAAGAAAGAAACTTCTCAATCTGAAGAAGTTAAAGCTCCTGAAAAAGAAATAGTTACAGCACAAATTGCGGGAGTAGATATAATGGATTTAGAAGATGCAACAAAAGAGCTATGGAAACGTGGTATATATGCAGAAAGCGGAATGGGCTGCACAGGACCAATAGTTTTAGTTAATACCGATAAAAAATTACAAGCAGAAGAAGTATTAAAAGAAGTAGGATTGCTTTCTTAGTCCATTATATGGTGAGTTATGTCTTTATGACTATAACTCACCTTTTCTTGATTTTTACAGAAAATAATAAACCCCTAAAAGTTTATAACTCTTAGGGGATTTTGTTGTCTTATAAGAATTCCGTATCGTCTTCAATTATCTCTTTTACTTTTTGCATCTGGTTATCTAGTTTAGCGCTTATCTCCGCACAAAGTAGAAGACGTCTTTCTATTTCTGCTTCTTTCTCAGCGCTTAGGTTCTTTTTGTAACGAAGTTTATGTTCTAAACTTGCCCAGAAGTCCATAGCTATAGTTCTAAATTGCACTTCTACAGCCATATGCTCAACTTTATCAGATAAAAAGATTGGAACTTTAACGATAAGGTGATAACTTCTATAACCATTTTCTTTAGTATTTTTAATATAGTCCTTTTCAGCTATTACTGTCAGGTCATCTTGTTGCTTAAGTGCATCTACAAGCTTATAGACATCATTTCTGAATGAGCAAATAACACGAACACCAGCAACGTCATAAATATTCTCTTTAATCGTTTCAAGATCAAAAGGTAGTTCAAGTCGCTGCAACTTGTTCATTAAGCTCATAGGTGTTTTTAAACGCGTTGAAATTGATTCAATTGGGTTACTTTCACCATGAAGAGAGAATTCCTTATCAAAAACATTAAGTTTTGTTTCTATTTCAAGCATAGCACATTCATAATGCATAAATAACTCAACGAAAGGTTGAAGCTCACTGATAAGGTTTGGTTGATTATTTTCCATAGAAAATAATTGATCAGTTAATTTTTCAATTTGTGTTTTTTTCATATTCTTTCTCACTTTATATACTTTCTCAGTCTAATAATAGAGGAGTTTCTTAAAATATAGTTTAAGTTGGAAGAACAAAATTTTTTTATAAGGAAGGAAACATTTTTGAATTTCATTTTTTTAATCTTTTGAATTTAAAGGATTATTGAAGGCTGTTATACATAAAAAGTTATAAAAAAATTTAAACAGCTTCAATAATTAGCTAATAGAAAACGTTGGTATAACAATGATTTAAGAATGTTATCTTAGAAACAGCAACACAAAAAAATTCACAATTGCTACAAAAGGCTAGGTTATAACCTTTTTCAAATTTCCGGGAAATATTCACCCTAGACAATGGGCTTTTATTTGGGATAATATAGTATATAGTTATGTTGAAAAATATTATTAAAGGAAAGAAGTTATAAACGAGGTGGGGGAAAAATGCAAAAAAAGCTAGTTTTTATTCGTATTCACAAAAAAAGCAGATATGCTTATTAAAAAAATCTATTAGTAATAAAAAGAGATGGTCGCGTTGTAAAGTTTGACCCTGACAAAAATCTATAAGGCCATCGAAAAAAAGCTGTATTTAAAGTATTTGGTGAAAAAAACATAGTGTAAATATTGATAATATAGTAGATAAAGTAATTTTAGAAATTTCTAATAGATTTAAAGATAATATTAAAATATATGAAGTGCAAAATATTGTTGAGCATACTTTATTAACATCAGGCGAAGAAGCTATTTATGAAGAGTATGTTGGCTATAGAAGTAAAAGAGATATTGAACGCGAACATAGTTTAGATATCAATATAGCGATTGAAAAATTAGTTAATCGTGATGAAAATGTAGTTAATGAAAATGCGAATAAAGACAGTTTAGTATTTAATACGCATAGAGATTTAACAAGTGGAATAGTGGCAAAAGCGATCGGTTTAAAAATGTTGCCATCACACGTTGCTAACGCGCACCAAAAAGGGGATATTCACTATCATGACCTTGATTATTCTCCGTATCAACCACTTACAAACTGCTGTCTAATCGATTTTAAAGAAATGTTAACTAAAGGATTTAAAATTGGTAATGCAGATGTAGATAGTCCGAAAAGTATTCAAACAGCAACAGCGCAAATGGCTCAAATTATAGCTAATGTAGCTTCTAGTCAATACGGTGGATGTAGTGCGGATAGAATAGATGAAGTTTTAGCTCCTTTTGCACAGTTAAACTATGAGAAAAACTTAAAAACTGCAAGAGAATGGATTGATGGTGAAGATAAACAAGAAAAATTCGCCTTAGAAAAAACTAAAAAAGATATTTATGATGCGATGCAATCTTTAGAATATGAGATTAATACTTTATATTCATCTCAAGGACAAACGCCATTTACATCATTAGGTTTTGGACTGGGTGAAGGATTATTTGAAAAAGAAATTCAAAAAGCTATTTTAAAAGTGAGAATACAAGGTTTAGGAAAAGAGAAAAGAACAGCAATCTTCCCTAAATTGATTTTTGTAATAAAAGATGGTTTAAATTTAAAACCAACTGATCCAAACTACGATGTTAAAGAATTAGCTCTAAAATGTGCTACTCAAAGAATGTATCCTGATGTATTAATGTATGATACATTAGTAAAAATAACAGGTAGTTGTAAAACGCCTATGGGTTGTAGATCGTTCTTACCGGCGTGGAGAAATGAAGCTGGTGAACTAGTTGAAAGTGGACGTATGAACCTAGGGGTAGTAACTCTAAATCTACCAAGAATAGCGTTAGAGTCTGAAGGAAATAAAGAAGAATTTTGGAATATTTTCAAAGAAAGATTAGAAATTTGTAAAGATGCCCTAGATTATAGAGCGAAACGTTGTGGAGAAGCAAAACCACAAAATGCTCCTATACTTTATATGCATGGTGCTTTTGGTAAGAGATTGAAAAAAGATGATAGAGTTAAGCAACTATTTGATAAACAGCGTGCAACATTATCACTTGGATATATTGGACTATATGAAGTAGCTAGTGTCTTCTATGGGGGAGACTGGGAGAAAAATCCTGAAGCTAAACAATTTACATTAGATATCATGAAATATATGAAAGAAAATGTAGATAAATGGACTAAAGATGGGGATTATTGGTATAGTATTTACTCAACTCCAAGTGAATCGCTAACTGATAGATTCTGTCGTATGGATACAGAAAAATTTGGCACAGTAGAAAATGTTACAGATAAAGAGTACTATACAAACTCATATCACTATGATGTTAGAAAAAATCCAACTCCATTTGAAAAATTAGATTTTGAAAAAGATTATCCTTATTATGCTAGCGGTGGATTTATTCATTATTGTGAATATCCAGTGCTAAAACAAAATCCAAAAGCTTTAGAAGCGGTTTGGGATTATGCATATGATAAAGTTGGTTACTTAGGAACAAATACACCAATAGATCGTTGCTATAAATGTGGTTTTGAAGGAGAATTTGAACCTACAAAACGAGGATTTAAATGCCCAGAATGTGGAAACAATGATCCAAAAAGCTGCGATGTAGTAAAAAGAACTTGCGGTTATTTAGGAAACCCTCAAGCTAGACCTATGATAAAAAGGACGTCATAAAGAAATAGTAGCAAGGGTTAAACATTTAAAAATAAAAAAATAAGGACTAACTTTTAAATTTAAAAAGTTAGTCTTTTTTTATGTAAATAGTTACTCTTCAACGCTCTCAAATTCTTTACAAGTAAAAATTATTTTTGATAAAATCATTATGATAATAAACATATTAGGAGGACAAAAATCATGGGTAAAATTTTTAAAAGGTATAGCATTATTAGCTGCAAGTGCGGTAGGAACATATTATTATAAAAAAATCCTAAAGAATTAGAAAAAAACATAAAGATGTTTTTAAAAAGAAAATATTGACTTTAGGATTAGAAAAAAAGTTAATAATTTAATTAAACCAGAAGCTCAAGAAGTAAATCGTGAAGGTGAAGACATAGCTAAAGAAAAGCTAGAACAAGTAACTGCAGGATATAATGAGGTAAAAGAAGAAACTTTTATCCCTCTAAAAGAAGATGCTGAAGAAAAGTAGAAGAAGCAAAAAGAAGTAGCTCACGAAAAACTAGAAGATGCTAAAGGAAGTAGCAGAAGAAAAAGCAGAAGACTTTGAAGAGAAAAGTAGAAGATGCTAAAGAAGTAGCAGAAGAAAAAAAGCAGAAGACTTTCGAAGAGAAAGTAGAAGAAGCAAAAAGAAGAAGCTCAAGAGAAAGTAGAAGATGCTAAAGAAGTAGCGGAAGAAAAAAGCAGAAGACTTCGAAGAGAAAGTAGAAGAAGCGAAAAGAAGCGACTCAAGAAAAAGCAGAAGACTTTGAAGAAAAAGTAGAAGAAGCAAGAGAAGAAGCTCACGAAAAACTAGAAGATGCTAGAGAAGTGGCAGAAGAAAAAGCAGAAGACTTCGAAGAGAAAGTAGAAGAAGCAAAAGAAGCGGCTATGAAAAATTAGAAGATGCTAGAGAAGTAGCAGAAGAAAAAGCAGAAGACTTCGAAGAGAAAAGTAGAAGAAGCAAAAAGAAGCGACTCAAGAAAAAAAGTAGAAGACTTTGAAAGAAGAAGTAGAAGAAAAAAAGGATTCAGAGAAAGAGTTGCAGAAAGAGTAGAAGGCTTCAAAGATAATATGGGAAGCTTCAAAGAAAAAGTAGAAGAAAAAGCAGTTGACTTCAAAGAAGGTGCTGTAGAAAAAGCTGAAGAATTTAAAGAATCTGCAGTTGACTTTAAAGAAGAAGTACAAGAAAAAGGATTTAAAGAAGTAGCTAAAGAAAAAAATTTGAAGATATCAAAGAAAAAGTAGAAGATGTTGAAGAATTAGCTGAAGAAAAAATAAAAGATGTTAATGGAAATGTAATTAACAAGGTTGATAATATTGATGATGAAATTGAAGATGTAGAGAAAAAACATGCTAAACCAAGAACTACATTAGATTCAATCGTATCTCTATTTGCAACAAAAGAAGATAAATAATATTTAAAAAGAAGCAACGATAATTTAAATCGTTGCTTCTTTCTTTTTTATAATTATAGGTTCTTAGTAATATTTTTTTGAATTTCTTCAAATTCAGAAGGCTCAACTTTTTGTGGAGGCCATTTAACTTCTAAATTATCGAAATTAACATCTTTATCTTTATAACGAGGAACTATATGGAAGTGTAAGTGGAAGACGCTTTGTCCAGCATATTCTTCGTTATTTTGGAAAATATTAACACCATCGCATCCATAAGCTTCTTTTACAGCATTAGCAATCTTAGGTAAAACTCTACCAATGTTTGCAGCAGTTTCAGGATCACAATCAAAAATATTACGGCTATGTTTTTTAGGAATTACAAGTGTGTGTCCCTTAGTTATTGGGAAAACATCTAGAAAGCTATATACATGTTCATCCTCATATATTTTATAACTTGGAATTTCACCATCGATAATTTTTTCAAAAATTGTTTTTTCCATCAGTAATCACTCCTTAGTCTAAGTTTTTAAGTGTTTCAATAAGTAAGTTTTTAAGGTTTACACTTATTTTTTGAGCTGTTTTTAATACATGCTCATGGTCATGTTTTTTCTCTTGAATACCAGTTGCCATGTTAGTAGCGCAGGCTAATACAGCAACAGGAAGCCCAGCGTGGTTAGCTGCAATAACTTCAGGAACAGTTGACATACCAACTAAGTCACATCCCATAGTTTTAAATGCTTGTATTTCAGCACGTGTTTCAAAGTATGGACCTTGGAAGAATCCATAAACACCACGGTGTAATTTGATATCTAGCTTTTCAGCAGATGCTAAAAGATTATCTACTAAATATGGATTAAATGGAGTAGTCATATCAACGAATCTCTCGCCAAGGCGAGGATCGTTTTCTCCCATTAGAGGATTATTACTTACTAGAGAGATGAAATCATCTAGACAAACGATATCTCCTTCAGTAAAGTTAGTGTTAATAGCGCCACAAGCGTTAGTAATAAATAATCCTTTGGCACCTAAGAATTTTACAACATAAGTCATAAATGCAACTTCTTTCATTTTGTATCCTTCATAATAGTGAAGTCTACCGTTTAATACAAGGACATTTTTACCTGAGATTTTCCCAAAAGTAAGTTTATTTGCATGCCCTTTAACATGGTTTGAACGTTTATTTCCTGGGAAAAAGAGGAATAGCCTCGTAACCAAGCTCTTGTTGTTCTTCAAGTTCTAATGTAATTCCACTTCCTAAGACAACTGCGTAATCAATTGGCTCATTGAAATACTTCTTAATATAGTTCGCAGTTTCCACAATATTTTCATAATAAGTCATAAATAAATCCTCCTGAAAAATGCTTTTAATCAATTCAATTATATCATAAAAAAATTAAGGAAATATATAAATTTAACACGTTTTTATATATTTAATTGTTAAAATGTTTAATAAATTTAAGTTTTTTTTAATAATATAGTAAAAAAATATTGAAATCGGTTTAAAAAATGTGTTATTGTGTTCTTAGTACATAAATTTAGGAGGTCATTATGAAAAAGTTACGTACTATTATTGCAATGCTACTTGCATTATCACTAATTGTAGTAGGATGTTCTTCAAAAACTAAAAAATCAGAGTCAAATAATGAAGAAAAAGGTTCCTACAAAATAGGGGTTGTTACCGGTGAAGGTGGAGCTAAAGATAAAAGCTTTAACCAAGCAAACGTAGAAGCGATACAAGCATGGGCGAAGGCTAATGGAGCAAAAGAACCTGTTGTTGTTGAATCAAAAAACCAATCTGATTTAGCTTCAAACCTTCAAAATGCTGCAAAAGTTTCAGACATTATTTCTCTAGCTGGATATGAATTCGAAAAAGAATTACCAAAAGTTGCCGAACAATATAAAGATAAAAAATTCATGTATGTTGATACTTATGTTGATGCACCAAATATAGCGTCACTTATCTTTAAAGAGCAAGAAGCAGGGTACCTAGCTGGTTATGCAGCTGCATTACAATCTAAAACTGGTAAAGTTGGATTTATCGGAGGAACTAAAATTCCACCTGTAGAAAGATTTGGAATTGGATTTGTTCAAGGTGCTAAAGCAGCTAAGAGTGATATTAAAATCATGTACAACTACAGTGGAACATTCTCAGATACAAATAAAGGTAAAACATTAGCAGCTACTATGTATGATTCAGGTGCAGATGTAATCTTTGTAGCAGCAGGTAATACAGGTAATGGTGTTATCTCAGAAGCAAAAGAACGTGGTAACCTTGATATGTCTAAAGACGGAGAAATTAAACACTGGGTTGTTGGTGTAGACAAAGACCAATATGAAGAGGGTGTTTTTCAAAGGAAAAAGATAAAAGATGGAAAAAGAATACCAAAAAATCTGTAATCTTAACATCAGCTGTTAAAAAAATATCGAAGTAGCAGTAACAAAAAAATCTTAAATGAAATCAAAGAAAAATAAATTTGAAAAAAAGGTGAACACATCTTCGGTATTAAAGAAAAATGGTGTAGGGCTACCAAAAGAAAATCCTAACCTAAGCGATGACAATAAAACTAAAATTGATAAAGCTATTGAAGAACTTAAATCAGGTAAGGTAGAAGTAGTAGGAACTGGTGATGAGCTAAAAGCAAAAGGATCAGTAACTAACCTAGAAGGTGAACTATAATTATAATAAAAAGTCTTGCTAAAAGAAATTTAGTGAGACTTTTTTTATTATGTCAAAGTATCTTTTGAAAAAGAATATCAAAAAAATGTGTATTAATAAAAATAAATAGTATAAATTATAGTTATGAAAAATGCTTTTAATTCCATCTGTATATGTATATATAAGATTGTAAAAAAAGTGAACATTCTCTTTATAACTAAATAAAAAAATACGCTTAAATTTCGCTTTAATACGAACAATAATAAATAATTTTTGAAAAAGTAAATAAAATGTTGATATTTATACAATTATGTGGTATTATTTAGGTATAAACAATATACAAAAAAATAAATAAAGGAGATTATTTGTTTATGAAAAAGATATTTTCATTAATCGCTGTTATTTTATCAGCAAGCACTTATCTTTGTAGGATGTTCTTCTAAAACTGAGAAAAAAGAAGATTCATCTTCAAAATCTGATTTAAAAATCGGAGTAGTTACTGACGAAGGTGGAGCAAAAGATAAAAGTTTCAACCAAAGTAACGTAGAAGCTGTTAAAGCTTGGGTAGATAAAAACGGTGGTAAAGCATTAAACCCAATCGAAACTAAAAACCAAAGTGATATCGCAGCTAACTTACAAAAATGCGACTAAAGCAGCTGATGTTATTTCATTAGCAGGATTCTATTTCGAAAAAAAGAATTACCAAAAGTTGCAGAATCATTTGCAGATAAAAAATTCATCTTCATCGATGGAACTGTAGATAACAAAAACGTTGAATCTATTACATTTGCTGAACACGAAGCAGGATACTTAGCTGGATATGCAGCAGCATTACAATCAAAAACTGGTAAAGTTGGATTTATCGGTGGAGCTAAAATCCCTGCAGTAGTTAAATTTCGGTGTAGGATTTGTTCAAGGAGCTAAAGTCGCTAACAAAGACATCAAAATCGTATACAACTACAGTGGATCATTCAATGATACTAACAAAGGTAAAACTTTAGCAGCAACTATGTATGATGCTGGAGCTGACGTTATCTTCGTAGCAGCTGGTGGAACTGGAAGTGGTTCAATCAAAGAAGCACAAGAAAGAGCTACTAAAGATCTTAAAGAAAGCGGAGAAATCAAACACTGGATCGTTGGTGTAGATAAAGACCAATATTCTGAAGGTGTATTCAAAGCTAAAGACAAAGATGGTAAAGATGTAGAAAAAAATCTGTAATCTTAACATCTGCTGTTAAACGTATCGATGTTGCAGTAACTCAAGTATTAGATGCTATCAAAGCTGGTAAATTCGAAGGTGGAAAAGCTAAAGTATTCACTATCAAAGAAGATGGTGTAGGTCTACCTGCTGAAAATCCAAACTTAAGCAGTGACATCAACAACAAAATTAAAGAAGTTGTAGAATCACTTAAAACTGGTAAAGCAACTGTAGCTCCTGAAGCAGATAAAGTAACAGATAAAGCAAATATCGAAGGTGAACTATAATTTTAAAATTATAATTCAAAAAAAGAGGTCTAGTTTTTTTACTAGACCTTTTTTTATGAAAAAAATTTTTTTAAAAAAAGCTATTTATTGCAAACGTAATTATTATTTTTCGAAAGGTGAATAATTAGAAAAAAATCTTCTACAATATTAAGTTTTGAAAAACAATGAAAGTAATCATGAAAAATACAATGATATTATGCAGTTTTTATAGTTTTAATTTTTATATTTATAAAATTGAAAAAAATAATATAAAAATTAATTAACAGAATCGCACTAAAATGCTATACTAGATTACAAAAAAATATTATAATAGATAAGTAACAATATACAAAAGAGAGGTAAATATATGTACGCTATAGAAATGCTAAACATAACTAAAAAGTTTGGTGACTTCTACGCAAATAAAGACATTACTATTCAGGTAAAAAAGAACGAAGTTCATGCATTGCTTGGGGAAAATGGTGCTGGTAAATCTACGTTGATGTCCGTTCTTTTTGGTATGTACCATCAAGAAGAGGGTGTCATTAAATTAGATGGGAAAGAAGTTGACATTAAAGATCCAAAACATGCTAATCAGCTTGGGATCGGTATGGTTCACCAACACTTTAAACTAATTAAAAACTTCACTGTTGCTGAAAACATCATCTTAGGAATGGAAGAAGTAAAAGGCGGAAAAATTGATTTAGATTCTGCTGCTAAAAAAATTACAGAACTATCTAAAAAATATGGATTAGAAGTTGACCCGAAAGCTTTAGTAGGTGACATTACAGTTGGGATGCAACAAAGGGTAGAAATTCTGAAAATGTTATATAGAGATGCTAATATCCTTATTTTCGACGAACCTACTGCGGTATTAACGCCTGCTGAAATTAAAGAATTTTTAGCAATTCTTAAAAACCTTCAAGCAGAAGGAAAAACTATCTTACTAATCACTCACAAACTTAACGAAATTATGGCAGTAGCCGATCGTTGTAGTATTATTCGTCGTGGTGAATACTTCGGAACTGTAGAAGTAGCAGACACAACAAAAGAAAAACTTGCTAGTCTTATGATTGGTAAAGATCTAGAAATTATCAAATATGAACGCTCTAGAGAAGGTAAGAAAAAAATATTAGAAGTATCTGGTCTTTATGCAGATACTGAAGAGAAAAAAGATATACTTTCTGACTTCAACTTAGATGTTCGCGAAAGAGAAATCCTTGGTATTGCTGGGGTAGACGGTAACGGTCAACAACAATTTGTTGAAGTACTAAATGCTCTATTAAAAGAAACTAAAGGAAAAATTGTCTTTGATGGAAAAGACCTTGCTGGAGTTCCAACAGCTAAACGTAAAGAATTAGGTCTTGAAATTATTGCAGAAGACAGACACAAAGATGGATTAGTTCTTGATTTCAGTGTTGAAGAAAACTCAGTATTAGAAAACTACTATACAGAGAAATTCTCTTCACGCGGATTCTTGAAAAAACCAGCAATCTCTAAATTTGCTAAAGAGCTTTGTGAAAAATATGATGTGCGTAAAGCTGGTGATGAAAAAATTTCTGCTCGTAGTATGAGTGGTGGTAACCAACAAAAACTTATTATCGGACGTGCATTAGAGTTAGATCCAAAATTATTAGTGACAACACAACCTACACGTGGACTTGATGTTGGTGCGATAAATGGTATTCATAAAATGTTAATTAATTACCGTGATAAAGGTAATGGAGTATTATTAATTTCATACGATTTAGATGAAATTCTAACATTATCAGACAGAATAGCTGTTATTCACAATGGTAATATTATTGATGTCGTAGACAATGATGAAAATGTAACTAAAGAACAACTAGGTCTTCTAATGGCCGGGGTTAAGAAGTAGAGAGGAGAGCGTATGTTAAAAAAAGTTTTAACTAATGCGGTGCTACCAATATTAGCTTCGTTTATTATAGGAGCAATTCTTATTTCGGCAATTGGAGCGTCGCCAGAAGATGTTTTAAGTGTTATTGGAGACATTTTTTCTGATTCAAATAGTATAGCAGAAATTTTTGTATCGACAATTCCACTTATTTGTACAGGTTTATCAGTAGCCTTTGCATTTAGAACAGGGCTATTCAACATTGGGGCAGAAGGACAATTTATTATGGGTGGTCTTTTTGCAGGTCTTGTTGCTATTAAAATGGAGGGTATGAATTTTTACTTAGTATTAATTTGTTCAATCCTAGCAGGTATTATTGTAGGTGGTATTTGGGCTGGTATCGCTGGTTATTTAAAAGCTAGATTTAATATCAGTGAAGTAGTTGTAACAATTATGTTAAACTATACAGCATTATACTTCGTACAATTTGCTGTTCCTAAATTTATTAAAGGAACAAATGATATTATTTCTAAACCAATCGTTGCAGAAGATGGTACTGGATATTTACAAAATAGCCTTATTGAAGGAATCTTCAGTAACCACCGTTTAGGTACGGATTTATTCTTCGCAATTTTTGGAGTAATTATTTTCTATATCGTTATGGAAAAAACAGTATTTGGTTACGAACTTCGTTCAGTAGGTTATAACGCAAATGCATCTAAATTCGTTGGTATGAAAGTTAATAGAAACACAATCTTATCTATGGCTATTTCTGGTGCTTTTGCAGGTCTAGGTGGAGCTCTTTACAACATGGGGCCAGTTGGACAAGTAGTAGCAGGTTCTACATTCCAAGGATATGGATACATGGGTATCGCCGTAGCGCTTATTGGTGCTAACACAGCTCTAGGTTCATTATTAGGAGCATTACTATTTGGATTCTTAGGTGTATTAACACCTCAATTATCATTTGTTGGTATTCCAAAAGATATCGCAAATATTTTAATCGGATTAATCGTTCTATTTGTAGCTGCTAAATCTATCTTTGATTTCAAATTCTCTAAAAAAGCAGCAAGCAGTAAAAAGAAAGGAGATAAATAGATGGATACAATATTATCACTATTAGACTCAATGTTGCAATATACAGTACCTATACTTATCGCAAAGCAATAGGTGGTTTCTATTCTGAAAAGAGTGGGGTTGTAAATATTGCACTTGATGGTTTCGTAATTTTTCGGTTCATTTGTTGCTTCTTTCATAGCATTAAGCGCATTTGGAGGGTCACCTACATTTGGTGAATTAGTACTTTGCTTATTAGCGGCAACAGCGTGTGGAGGAGTTCTTTCATTAATTCACGCATTTATCAGTATTAACTTAAAAGCTGACCAAGTTATCTCAGGTACAGCGATTAACTTAATCACACCAGCTATCGCTTTATTCTTAGTAAACCACTTTAATGGAACTTATGAATTATTATTAGCTAGTGGATTCCCAAGATATACAATACTTGGTAATTTCACAGTTTACCCAACAATCATTATAGCTATTATCCTAGTTTGTGTTACTTACTACGTTATCTATAAACGTCCATTTGGATTAAGATTACGTTCTGTAGGGGAAAACCCACAAGCCAGTGATTCATTAGGATTAAATGTATTTAAATATCGTTACATTGGGGTATTTATCTCAGGATGTTTAGCAGGTTTAGCAGGAGCAATCATCGCTACTACATTCAGCCAAGGGTTCAACGCAGCAATCACAGTATACGGATTCGGATACTTAGCATTAGCAGCACTTATCTTTGGTAAATATAACCCAATTACAATTACTTTAGCATCACTGTTCTTCGGTGGAACAAAAGTATTTGCTGAAAAAGTATCTATTTTAGCACCAGATCTACCAATTCCGGTATCATTCTGGAACATGTTCCCATTCGTAGCAACAATTATTGCACTTATCGTATTTTTCTAAGAAAAACTTCTACACCAGAAGCTCTTGGTGTACCATACGATAAAGGTATGAGATAATTTTAAAAACTTAAGAAAAATAGACTCTAAAACTTGAGGTTTAGAGTCTATTTTTATGTCTTAATATAGTATAATAAAAGTAACTAGCATAACGGAGGTGAGAAATATGGATATATATAACATCATTGCAATAATACTAACATTAACTTTTTTTATAATATTTTACATATTATCCTAAAGAAGCCAATAAAGCAATAAAAAAATTTCTTTATTAAATATGAGTATTATAATAACAATATTATTCTTTATTAATATTTATAATAAAAGGTTATAGCCCTATCGAAGCAATGCAAAAATTATGAATTAATATCTCCAACATTATTTATTTGGTTTTTTTAAATTTTATTTTTTTAATAGATTAAATATAAATTAAAAAAAGACGATAATTAGTCTGATATATCCCCTTTTCATTGGTTTGTCCAGTTAAAGGGGTACATATCAAAAACTAGAGGTTTAGAGTCTATTTTTTTGTATCTAAATATGGTATAATAAAGGGAACTAATATATGGAGGTCAGAAATATGAACAAGAAACTATTAGCTTTGCTTGCGACTGGTGCCTTAATAATAACTGGTTGTGCAACAAAAGGAAATGTAAAAAAACAAAGAAGATGACAATAAAAAAACAGAACAATCAAATAACTCTTCAGAAGAGAAAAAGGAAGAAGATAACAATACAAATAAAGAACAAAGTTCTACAGAAACTACAGAAAAATAAAGATAACAGTGAAAAACACTGGTAATAATGAAAAATAATAACAATAAAAACAACAGTGTAAATAGTGAAGGTAAAAATAACAATAATACGCAAACAGTGAAAAAAACAGGTAATCATGATTTTGCTGCAGCAAAAAAATTAGTAGATATAGTAGGTGTTTCGGGTAATGATGTATCTAGACTATCATCTCAAACAAACTTACTTCATTGGCTTACTCAATCAAAAATAAAAACAACAAAAGCTGCAAATGGAGAAACATTATTTACAGTATCTAGTGCTGATTACTTAGATGCTATCAATGCAGTTTCTTCAAAAACATACACTAAAGAAGAAGCAATTAACTTACTAAAAGGATCACACTTTAGTGAAAAAGAAGGAAGCTCAACAAAATCTAATGCAGTACCTAAGGAAGATGAGGTCTACTATTATAAAGGTGATAATGTTATTGCATTTACTACAAGAATAATGGGTAATAATCACCCACAAGAAGTTGAGTCACAAGACAAATGGGTAGTTGAAGGTGATAAAATTAAGGTCAATGTTGTAGACAAAATGACAAAAACAAAAATTTCAACAATCACACTGAAAATTAATAATAAACAGTACGCTGGTGGAAATGTAAAATCTAAATACTATGTAGAAAGTATTAAAAAGTAACTAATAATAAGTAAAAGACAGGAGAATTTTTTTCCTGTCTTTTTTTTAGCTTTAATAAATTATAAAGTTTGATACTTTTTTTTATATTTGCTTGTATCAGGTAGTTTTTCTATCAAAACACCAACTTTTTTTATAATCTCTCTTAATTGTTTCTTGTTTTTGAATAACTGTTCGATAAACATTTTTTTATCATTCTTCATTTCAAGAGCATAACCACTTAATTTCTGCTGTTTTATCCTTATTAAATAATCGAGAAAAAGAAGCTAGGTTCTTTATAGATTGGGGCACATTGAAGAAAACTATTGTCTTTTCCGTTAATATCAAACCATAGTGATAGATATGCTGACTTTCTTTCTGGATTATCAAGGGTATAAATAGAATTTTCTACTTCGTTCCAAGTACATGGAGTAATATTAGTACTCTCTGTTTTATATTTTTAAAAATTTCGATATCTGAACCAATAATATTATCAATATTATTGAAGTCATATATACCGATATTATACTCATCAAATATATCTAAAAGAAAATCAAATGCATCGTCTATAACATTATAAGAAAAGTGAACATATAGCACCATGTTTTCCTAAAGTATAATCAGTTAGATAATCTTCAATATCTTCGGATGAAAAAGCAATTTCATCAGGCAATGCATATTCACCGTTTCATAGGAGGGAAACTGTTTAAACATTTCTTTTAGCCCAAGCAGTTATAACTGGAGAGCATCCTTCAAGTGAATTATAGTCTTTGTCCTCTTCGTATTTGAGAAAATTCTTCTAGATAGTTTAGGACATCTAGAGAAGTCTTTTATCTCTTCTCTTTTTTTCAAAAAAATAAATAAATCTAAACTCATTAGCTATTACTCCTGTTTCTTATTTTCTAGGTTTATTATACCATTTTTTACTTGTATTTTAGATAGATTAGTATATGTTAAAAGAGAGCGTATTTATAAATAATAATAAATATACTTTAAAAAAATACAGAGAAATTATAGATATACGTTGTCAACAATAAATTATTAAATATTTTTTTCAGGTATTAAAATTACTTTACTATTATGTTTTTTTGATAAAAAAACTAGAGTATAGGGGATAAAGAGGATTTCTTTTGACAAATTAGGGATATTTGATATATAATATTAAAGCAATTATTATGCTAAAAAAATATTAGGAGGAAAAAAGTATATTATGAATAAATTGCAAAAAAACTTTAACTGTTGCATTAACAGCTTTAGCTTTAACTGCAACTTCACAAGCACCGTTTGCAGCAGCAGTGGATGTAAATAATGGAGCAACTTCAAATCAAAAAGCTAGTGGAGATGAGCTTGTTGATCCAATAACTTTAGTTGTTAGTTACACTGTAGAAACAAGTGCTGGGGTAGAAATATCTCCAAAACAAAGAATAAAAGTACCACGTCCAGATTTAAGTACACCACTTAGTTATTTTAAAGATTATTTACCAGAAGTAAAAAAAGAAATTAACTATAACGGTAAAACTTATCAATTAATTAAAGAAGATGGTATTTCTATTCAAGCATCTATACATCCAATGGAAGCATATATGAGATACTACTATGCTGAGAAAAAACCAGCTGTGAAATCAGAAAAACCATTACGTGTTCCAGCAGGAAACAATGGTGCAAAAACTCGTGTACCAGTTGCTAAAAAACAACAACCAAAACAAGAGGTTAAAAAATACAGACTTCCAGCAGGGAATAACGGAGTGAAAACTCGTAAACCAGTTGCTAAAAAACAACAACCACAACAACCAGAAGTAATCAAAGATGTAGATTACCTATAAAATAAAATCCCGCTCTATTAAGAGTGGGATTTTTGTATTAAAAATATTTGAAATATATATAATTAATTTTTAATCTCCAAAAAGCTATCTGATGATGAATAGTAAACGAAAAAAATATTAGCTCCGCTATTAAAATCATATTGATTTTTAAAGGAGGTAGATTATTATTTATAGATATAAAAAAATAATCATTAGTGTTGCAAATATAATAGATGTATAGTTGATTAGTTTATTATTTGTTTTATATTTGCAGTTTAATATTCCTGTAGCCAAAAATATAAATACTGGCTAAAAGCTACTCCTAGTAAAGTGTAATTATATAATAGATAGCTTAATGTTGCAGTGAGAATAAAAGTAGAAATCATACTTGTTTTTTTAGTTATTAATATTTTCTTCATAAACTGTTGTCTCCTTTATATTATTTTTTTGATTTCATAATATATCTCAACAATAGATAATTTAGCATATTTCTATCAAATAAATCAACTAAAAAAATACAATAAAGTTTTCGAAATATTGATAAAAGTATTTTAGTTAAGAAAAAAAGCTGTAAATACAATGAAAAATAAAGATATTTGTTTGCAATGAGTTTTTCAGAAAAATAATAAAATTATATTGTGAATTTAAGGTATATATATCATGCTTTGATAGTTTACTAAATTTATGGAAATCTAGAGAAGTTTGTTGGTGTAGCTTAGGATATGGATGCGAACTATATTTTTTTATGGTGGGTGATTTATAAATATGGTATAATTAATTGCATAAGTAACTAAATTAAGAAAGGTATATATTATGTTTTCTGCAAAAGAATTGTCAAATTAAATTATACGATGATGATATAGTCAATTATGTTTCATTTGGTTATGGAAAAAAAGAATTTATTATTAATACCAGGTTTGAAATACCGAGCGAATAAAAGGAAAAAGCTTTTACAACTTGCTTTTTTTCTATAGAAATTTTTTTGAGAGAATATAAAGTTTTTTTATATTTGATCATAAAGAACATATCAATGAGAATTATGAGATAAGTGATATGGTGGAAGAAATTGCTTATTGTATAAAAAAAGTTGAATATAGATAAAGTAGATGTTGTAGGGGTATCTCAAGGGGGATGATTGCACAACTATTAGCTATAAATTACCCTGATATTGTTGACAAAGCTAGTATTAGCAGCAACTACATCAAGAAATAATCCTACAACAAACAAGGTCGTAGATAGATGGATTGTTCTAGCTGAAAATGGTAAGTTACAAGAACTGCAAAAAAATATGATTGAAACTGTTTATTCAAAAAGGATATATAGCAAAAAAATAAGTGGTTATCTATATTAGTACAAATTCTATTTAAGCCAAAAATTAGATCAGCTTGATAGATTTATTGTTTTAGCTAGATCGTGCTTAAAATTTGATGTTTTTGATAAATTAGATAAAAATCCAAGCTAAAACTCTGGTCATAGGTGTCGCATTAGATCAAGTTATCCCAGTAGAATTTTTCTAATGAACTTGCTAAAAAAATCAATTGTCAGAAACTTATTTTTGAAAAATCTGGTCATGCAGTCCATCAAGAAGTTTCTGATTTTAATAGAACAGTTTTAAATTTTTTTGAAAAGTAGTAATTAAGAAATTAATATATATATAATTGAAAATTCAAATGAATTGCAGAAACATAATATGAGAACTTTGTCTAGATTCTCCCATCAGAAGGGTGACAAAATTTACATCACTATTCATGTACGATTGTCCCATCTATTAGTCTATATCACTATCTTCATGATTACATCTAGAAGTTAGCGTAAGATTGTACATTTGCATGATGCAAGATTGGAGAACCAAACACACGGTAGTAGATGGTTAACGTCTATACTTTGACGGGATTGGAGCACAACTGTTCGGTAACTGGATCAAGTGGTTTTTTCTAACGATCATCATGTTTGAAATCTATGAATTCTGGTTAGTGGAAAAGGGGATGACAAATAAAAAAACACATAACTTGCAAGGTAATGTTAGGTTATGTGTTTTTAAATTAATATAGCTTTACACTAAACTTGAAATATAAATATTTATCTACCGAAAGTAGTTTTATATTCTTGTGTACTTGGTAAGGTTTGAGCACCTTCTCTACCTTTTTTAATTAACCACTCTAAGCAAGCTTTAATTTCGGCGTTACTAGCATTAAATCCAACATAATTAGTTGCAATAGTTTGATAAGCATTAGTTTGTCTGAATTCTTTATAAGTTGTTGAATCAGTTACACTACTACTAAATACATATGAAGATCCTGCTGGTATAACGTCGTTATCTCCAACTCCTCCAGTAGAAGCAGTATTACCTGAAACAACTTTTGTTTTAGTTTCTGAAGTTTGTTTAGTTTTCTGAAGATTGTTTGTTTTCTGCATCTTTTTTCACTTCAGGTTCGCTTAACTTAGCTTTTAATGCACTGTGGTTAAATTTATACTTATCAATAATTGAGCTGATATTACCAGATTTCTCTTCGTCTATTTCCTTTTTAGCTTTGTCAAAGTTAGTAATATCTTCTTTTAACCAATCTATAGCTTTATCGAAAGTATTATCTACAGTAAGAGTATCAACTTTTTCTAAAGATTTTTTAGCTGCATCGATATCTTTATTATCAAGACTTGTGTCGATGTTTTTTTCAATTCTTTAGTAATTTTGATTTCAGTTTTTATGTTTTTTTAAAAAAATTTCTTGACCTTCATCAGTGTCAAGAGTTTCTAATCTTTTAAGACCACCATCGAAATCGTGGTTATCATTGATAAGAGCTAAGTATTTAGTGTGTTCAGCTTTTAGATCATTTTTTCCAGAATGCTGATAGAAAAAAAGAATGCACCAACTAAAAACAATAATACCTGTAAGAATTGTAATAATTTTTTTATTCATAATA